>JACCDP011065085.1_pt1 | contig 164037 bp, 203 predicted proteins | sample 7445841 | NCBI WGS metagenome assembly JACCDP01 (sample SAMN15323441, study PRJNA562643) | freshwater metagenome | isolation source: river surface water | place: USA:Blue River Watershed | collected 2017-08-17
CTAGAGAGTATTACAATCCGTGCAATCAGCAGCCAAGCCGTCCTAGCGAGGACGGAAGGTTCAGAGACTAGTCGGTGTGAGACGCTTCTCACGTAATACGACATTAGCGCCCGACACCTAAATCGTTCAACGATATGGTGATGATATAGTCCACATTCGCATACTGTGCTCGGTATGCGTCCCTGGATCTGTGTAGCTTACTCCGCCCCTGTGGCTGCTGCTTCTGCAGTGTTCCTGGTGTACCCCTTCGGTCAGGGTTCGTTCAGCGATGCAATGCCTCTCGGCATTTCTGGAACCTTCAACTACATGCTGGTGTTCCAGGCTGAGCACAACATCCTGATGCACCCCTTCCACATGCTGGGTGTGGCGGGTGTGTTCGGTGGCTCCCTGTTCTCCGCCATGCACGGTTCGCTGGTGACCAGCTCCCTTGTGCGTGAGACCACCGAGAGCGAGAGCCAGAACTACGGCTACAAGTTCGGCCAAGAGGAAGAGACTTACAACATCGTGGCTGCCCACGGTTACTTCGGTCGCCTGATCTTCCAATACGCCAGCTTCAACAACAGCCGCAGCCTGCACTTCTTCCTGGCTGCCTGGCCCGTGGTTGGCATCTGGTTCACTGCTCTTGGTGTGTCCACGATGGCCTTCAACCTGAACGGTTTCAACTTCAACCAGTCCCTGCTTGATAGTCAGGGTCGTGTTCTGAATACCTGGGCCGATGTGCTTAACCGTGCAGGACTCGGAATGGAAGTGATGCACGAGCGCAACGCTCACAACTTCCCTCTGGATCTGGCAACTGCTGAGAACACTCCGGTTGCTCTGACTGCTCCTTCCATCGGCTGATGGACGACGGTCATAGTCTTCTGCCCCTGGCCCAAAAGGTTGGGGGCTTTTTAATCGGTGTTGCTACAATCTTACTCCCGTTCTCAGTGATTTTGTTTCTATGACTGCTTCTACTCTTTCACTTCCGCAGAGAGGCTGGTTCGATGTCCTCGATGATTGGCTTAAGCGTGATAGGTTTGTTTTTGTCGGTTGGTCTGGCCTTCTCCTTTTCCCTACAGCTTATCTCGCTCTTGGCGGGTGGCTTACAGGAACTACCTTCGCAACTTCGTGGTACTCGCACGGAATTGCGTCTTCATATCTGGAGGGCTGCAACTTTCTTACTGCTGCTGTTTCTACTCCTGCTGACGCTCTCGGACATAGCCTCCTACTCCTTTGGGGTCCTGAAGCTCAGGGAGATTTCGTCCGTTGGATCCAACTTGGGGGACTCTGGCCTTTTGTGGCGCTCCACGGGGCTTTCAGCCTGATTGGCTTCATGCTCCGCCAGTTTGAGATTGCACGCCTTGTAGGCATTCGTCCTTACAACGCAATCGCATTCTCTGGCCCAATCGCCGTCTTTGTCTCAGTATTCCTGATGTATCCTCTGGGTCAATCCAGTTGGTTCTTTGCCCCATCGTTTGGCGTAGCCGCAATCTTCCGCTTCCTGCTTTTCCTGCAAGGTTTCCATAACTGGACCCTCAATCCCTTCCATATGATGGGTGTTGCTGGTATCCTTGGCGGAGCACTCCTGTGTGCCATTCATGGCGCAACTGTAGAAAACACTCTGTACGAAGATGGCGATCAGGCAAACACATTCAAAGGCTTTGAGCCCACCCAGGAAGAAGAAACCTACTCGATGGTTACTGCTAATCGATTCTGGTCTCAGATTTTTGGCATTGCTTTTAGTAATAAGCGTTGGCTTCATTTCTTTATGTTGTTTGTGCCTGTTATGGGTCTCTGGACCTCCAGTATCGGTATTATTGGTCTTGCCCTTAACCTTCGTGCTTACGACTTTGTTTCTCAGGAGATCCGTGCAGCGGAGGACCCAGAGTTTGAAACATTCTATACGAAAAATATCCTCCTGAATGAGGGACTTCGTGCGTGGATGGCTCCCGTTGATCAACCTCACGAGAACTTTGTCTTCCCTGAAGAAGTGTTACCACGGGGCAACGCACTCTAACGGCAAAGGGTAACAATAGCTACCGTTCATCCTGCTTTGCAGGACGGAAGTAGGCCGACTCGGAACGTGGCCGTTCATTCGCTATTCGCAAATGGCGAACGCAAAAGCCGACTGAAGGAACGCATTGCCTTTCTTTCGGAGATCGCAATGTCAATCGCTACTTACCGTGGTGTTTCCTACAACACCGAGACCCACCAGTCTGATTTCAAGGCATGGTGGAATCGCATCCACTGCGATGCTAGCCGATGGTTCATTTACCGTGGCAACAAGTACCGTGGAGTTAAGGAGTGCAAGCTATGAGCCCCGCATTTCTCGTCTACATGTCTGCCAAACGCAAGGCAGACTTGCGCATTCGCAAACAGTATAACTCAAATCTCCCCGCTGGGATTATCTGAGTTTATTGAAAGTCCCTGGAAGCTATACTCTTTCAGGGATTTTTGTATTTTATGGCCCACCTACAACAGATGCAGTTTGTAGACAACCTGCGTCTGAAACTACCGGCATACTTCCGAAACACGAAGGTACTTGAGATTGGCAGCCTAGACATCAACGGGAGTGTGCGTCACTTCTTTGAAGGGTGTGACTATACGGGCGTGGATCTTGAGGAAGGTCCCGGTGTAGATGTAGTTTGCCAAGGCCAAGAGTTTCAAGGTGAGCCTCAATCTTACGACGTTGTTTGCTCTCTTGAGTGTTTCGAACATAATCCCTATTGGCTGGAAACTTTCGTCAACATGATGAGGCACTGCCGCCCTGGAGGCCTCATTTTCTTCACTTGCGCCACTACGGGTCGGCCAGAACACGGCACTGCGAGGACCAGTCCTGCGGATTCACCTTTTACAGTAAACGCAGGGTGGGACTATTACCGTAACCTGACTGAACTGGACTTCCGCCAACAGATTTATTTTGACGCTTACTTCCAGTATAGTTACTTTTCGGTAGGAGCTTCCACCTGTGACCTGTATTTCTACGGGAAAGTAAAGGAAACCTTTAATAGGTAAAATCTCTTACATTGTAACAAGAATATGCTCATTCTCCGTGAAGATGTGGACCTAGCCACATTGAGTGCCCGCAATCTCACGAATGACTGCAAGTTTGTCCGTCGTGCCAATGGCGAGATAGATCTTGTTCGAGAGTACAGCTCAGTCCGAATCTTTGATTATTACTGGGACCGAGGCATTAAAATCCTTAAAATCTGGCACAGCGGAGGCACTCGTAATCCCAAGTTCCAGCAGCCCGAGTTCTGAGTTTACTTTTCGTCACGGCGGGTACAATAAAAAATAGAACCTATACCCACCATGGCCTACGATCGCAATCCGAAATTCGGTGTAGATCACGCCTTTGCTGAGGGAGCAAAGCGCGTAGCAGACCTGCTGTGGGAAACCACAAACGGCGATCTCCCCTCCTTCCCTACTTCCTACCTGGAGAACCTTCGGCATGAGTACGCTGAAGGTACGGTCTCAATGTTAGAACTAATTGACCGTATTGACCTTGGTCCAGAAGCAACTTACGAAGACTATTGCGAGGTTGTTGACGCTTTGCTAAGCAAAGATCCTTCCACATGGCCCTATGCGTCCGAAGACATCTCGGAACTAATCCCATCCCGATTGGACTTCGAGGTAGAGACATCCTTTGTAGATTTTTCTGATTTCAATTTCGCAGAAGAAGTTGAAGAGGAGGCTGTAGTCGTTGATAAACCAGGCGAAGAGGCCATAGGGGAGGATACTCAAGTAATTCGCTCGGGCTCAGACCCCATCAGCGAAAAGATGGAATTGTTCTTTAAGAAAGTCATTTCCTCCGTCTATTTGGACGGGGTTACAGATGTCACCGATGCCGAGGGAAACCCACCCAACGCATCAAACGGGTACCTGATGGCCCCCGACGGCAAGTCTTTTTCAGGAATCTTCTACGATGCAGCGGGTCCTCAAGGGGGTAAAAAGTTCCCTTTTGTGATCTCTGAAAATCAACAAGGAATCTGGCAAATTAAGTACTAACATGAGCGACGCAGAATCCAACTACGACATGACCACACCTTGCGAGGGAAGCGAAGACCTCAACGGGAAGGATGCTGCGTATCGCAATGCGCCGATGATTTCTGCCCCCCGCATTGTAAGAAAAATGCGAGTGGGTGGCGCTCTCGTCCCCATGCCGAGGGAAATGCAATGAAGCACCTGATCAAAAGCTTTCAAATTCATCTGGGTGAAAGGGGGTGTCATTTCTATGACTCTGAATCCTGCAACTTTCTGAATTGGAGAGAAGTCTTTCAGTTCGTTGATTCTCTGCCCACAAAGCCGGGGGCCGACCCATTTGCTGAAAAGCTTACAGAATCGCTAGCGAACTACAATCCTGATTGTGAGTTCCTTGCCGTTCAACAAAACGGCGGCTCAGTGTCCGTAGAGCTCTACTCCCAAGCACAATGACTGACTGGAAACCAACCAAACTCAGAGATTTTTTCCTTAACTTCGATGTCGGGAACCCAGATCACCTGAAGGCAGCAGATCTGTTGCAGAAACATGCCCCCCAAGTGATGAACGATAACGCCGAATGGGTTAAAGTTTTCCGAGGGAAATCCGGTGATACCACATACCTGCAGACCGCCTCAAACATCATCAAAGAGTTTGAAGGTTTCCGAGCAACTCCTTACAAATGTGCGGCGGGAGTGTGGACTATTGGCTACGGGAGCACTTATTATCCCGACGGTGCTCTAGTGTGGCCGACTGATAGGCCAATCGGTAAGGAGAGAGCCGCTGAGTTTTTAGAGCATCACATTGACCACGCTGTTATACCAGTGTTGGAATCATCTATCCCTACGTGGGGTCTGATGAATGGGAACCAAAAAGCAGCGGTTATCTCATTTGCCTATAACCTGGGTGCTCACTTTTATGGGAGCAACGGTTTCAATACTATTACTAGAACCCTGAGTAAGAAAGAAAACTGGGACGATGTCCCATCAGCAATGATGCTCTACGTTAACCCTGGCAGTAACTTTGAGGCAGGACTGCGCAGGCGGCGAAAAGCAGAAGGAGAATTATGGACAAAGGCTACATAAAATCATTACACTACTGCCCCATGTGTGGCCAAGTTATTGGCTGCGGGGATGGGCATTGCGACTCAAGGGAGTTTCAAGCCCATGTTCAAGCATGTCGCCTCGCCAGTCGGGGTAAAACTGGAAAGATACGCTACGATAGCGATGAGGACTGACTGCTTCTCTGAAGCTTCCTTGCGTGCGGCTTATGAATTGGCTGCCGAGAGAGCAAATAGCACATTCGAGGATTTTGCCGAAGCAAGCAAAGTGCTCGATTTTGCTGTAACTGCGCTCGGTGCTGGGCTCAGTATGGACGTGGAGTGTGACACTGGGCTCCCGGTTTCAACACCTGCCGAACTACGTGAAAAAAAGTTTCAACGAAAATTGAAACAGTCTCAAGAGAAGGCGAATAAGATCGCCGACAAACAGCGAAGGGTTGCCGAAGCCCTTGCCAAGAAAATGACTCGTAAAATGCGCAAGGAGCAAATGGCAAAATGATTGCTCTGCCCGTGCCTTGTCGCCCCTAACGGGGCATTTTTTATTGGGCGTCGCTTCGCTCCGCCTCCGGCCGGTTTTCCGACCTTTACAGGACGGCGACAACACGCTATATTAAAAAGGTCGCAGGGAGGGTGCGAAGCACCCGACCAGAATAAAATGTTGCGAAGCAACCACCAACCACCAAACAACACGCTACCGCCAATGACACAAGAACACCCGATCACCCCGCCACCTGAGCTACTGATCCAGTGGTGGGACGACACTAACCAGGATTTTGAGGCCGTCGCCACCCTCGCCGCTCGATGGGGCGCTGATCAACAACTTGCAGAAGATGCAAAGTGGCTGGATCATAATGCTCTGAATGAACCGTATCTACGGATTACTCCAGTAGGTGAATCATTAAAAGAGGCAATGCGCCCCAAGCCGCCGAGCTTGAAGGAGCAGGCGCTGGAAGCGTTGAGGCACGCACCGGGGCCGGACTACCCAAACCCGATCACACTTCTTACTGCTGATGAGCACGCACTGATCCGCCGCGCACTGGAGCAACTCGATGACTGATTACAAAGCAACACCCGAACAGTGGGAGCATGTACACATTTGCGCCGGTATGAAACACCAAGTCCCGTGGGCTACTGCGGATTGCCTTCTCGAACTCCGCGACAAGATCCAGTTACTGGAGGATGCAGTTCACAAGCATATCGTCGAAACCAGTGCCAACATTTTGGCCTTGGCCAGCCGAGTCGAGGCGCTGGAGTCCGTCAAGCGCCCAGCGTCAAAGGTCCACGAAATCAGTGAGCCGCTGAAGCTGACTCCAGAACAAGCGCAGCAGATTACCGATCTGCTCACGCCCAACTCATCAGCACCGCTTACAAGTTCCAACTATCCGGCAAAACCAGATGGTTCGTTGGTGCGCCGGGTAGCACTTGCTATCAGCGGCGTTGAGTACGGATTGGAGCTGGATGAGGAGGCCGTAAATTGGGCATCCGAAGCCCGCGCCGCGATCCGTGAGGTGGCGGCGTGGTTGATTGACCGAAGACGCGACGATGATTGGCTTGCACCTTTTGAAGAGCTTGCCGAGCTGCTGCAAGAGGAGGCCGATCAATGACACGCCTTATTTCCCCAACCGCCAAAATCATCCGCCAATGGGAAGCCGAATGGGACACCAACGGTGCAGCCCACTGCGACAAGGCCCTCTACATCGCCGCAAAGTCTGCAACATGGGGCGCCAAGGCTGCCATCGAGTGCGCTCTCAGGGACACTGCCTCATGCCACTGGCGCGTTGCTGATGGCCCTGAAGATGGAGTGCAACTGGTGCGTGCCAGTGATCTGGTGGCTTGGGCTGCTGCCATCGGCAAGCGTTATGAGGTTGAAGAATGACCCACCCCGTCACCCCACCGCCGGAGCTGGTGGCGCAGTGGACAGAAAAAGCTAAATACTGGGAGGGTTCTTATGAAATAGACATCGCCACCCTCGCCGCTCGATGGGGCGCTGATCAGCAACTAGAGCAATGCGTGGCTTGGTTGGACGGGTATGAACATGAAGGTTGGGCCGCTGAGCAGATGCGCAACGATTGCCGCCCCAAGCCGCCGAGTTTGAAAGATCAGGCGCTGACTGAGATTGAGAGATGGGCTGAAGACAAGTATGGCCTTCACAAGGGACTAGAAGTCGGCCTCATCCGCCGTGCTCTTGAAGCGTTGCCTGACTGACTGCGGAGGGTAAAAGTAAGCATCAAGGGCAACTAAAATGAACGAGGAGTTTTCTGTCCTAGCGACCAAGTCCACAAAATACCTCAATGACGCCATCATTGTAGCTCGGATGGCCCATTGGAACTGTCGGGGAGATCAATACTATTCCGCTCACTTGATGTTTGGTCGTATTTATGACGACCTGGCGGGGATTATGGATCCCCACGTTGAGTTGTTGAGGGCTTGCGGATTCAACCCAGATTTCACCCTTTTCTCTGGTCCCGGCATTTCAATGGACCGTTACGACGCTAATAGCTTGGTGGAGCTGGTGCTGGACTACGTCATGGCAGCCAATGGGTCCATGGGCATGTTTTTTCGATTCTCTGAAGAGCACTCCCATGACCCCCGACTTGTAGCTTTAGGCGACCATCTGGGGGGAGCATCCAACACATTGCTCGGTGACCAGTATCTTCTCCAGGCTTGGCTGGGATACTAGGTTTACCGGCCCGACCGCACGCTACACTAATAACAGTGCCGTGTTGGAGCAATGTTCCTGGTTATCAACGCAAAAGGTCTACTTTGGAATGGGTTTGCGTGGAGCCTACAAGGCAAACCGTTTCTCTCCGTTGGTGCCGCAACTCGCTCCCTGTGCGAGGAAGGCGAGGATGTAGAGGAGGTAAAAATCTTGGAGGCCAGAAATGATCCCACCTAGGTTTGTCCCCGACGGGGTTCTTCAGCTTATTGAAATTGACGGGGATGAGAAAATTCTCCTACATGAGCTTCCGATGTCCTCTAAAAATCGAGATCGCATCAACCAAATGCGGACAGACATGCTCATGATTAACTCTAAGCGCAACCTGGCGGTTGGCGAAAACAACTCCATTCGATATACAAAAGATGTCCGAGTACCCCAAGTTCATAACGACCTGTGAGGAAGACGAAGATGGCAATCTCATTCTCCCGTTTCCGGAAGAGCTTCTCGACGCTATGGGCTGGGGCGAAGGGACGACTCTCGACCTTGACATCATCGGCGACCGACTCGTCATCCGAGAAGTTGTTCAAACAGATGTCGAACAAAGTGTTGCTGTTGGCAGAGGAGAATCGCAGGTTGAAGGAGGAGATTCGTATTAGAGACTTGCAGGATGATGCCAAGTATGACGTTTGAGTTGGTCCCTGGGTCAGGTAACTCGGCCATGAGTACCGTTCGGATTGATTCCCGCAATGCGAGTGCGGACCTGTGGTGGTGTGAGCGAAAGCAAGAGTATCACTGGACTCTCGTGTGGGAAGATGGGGGACCTTACGGTACCCACATGCACAACGGAATTGCAGAGACGAGGTTCAAAGCTCGGGCAGACATCGTCAAAACAATTCTCTGGATTGAAGATAAGTGGCCGAGCTATGAATACTTCGAAGGCGCCTGATCCCTTTCAAATGCTTTATCACGCACGGTGGAATGTTCCCAAAGCTGCAGAAGCCTTCGGCTTTCCGGCCTGTGAGAAATCATGGGATTGGGTGAAAGTTGCATTCCGGGATTGGTGTGTGGCGAATGGACCGGACTACGAGGACGGTAAACCGCCCTTTACCTGAGGGCAAAAGGTGCTATAGTTATTGGGTGGTTGAGAGACCACGGCACCTTGATAATTGATAACGGGATATAGCGCAGCTTGGTAGCGCATCTGCTTTGGGAGCAGAGGGCCGCAGGTTCGAATCCTGCTATCCCGATTGCCACTTTGCGCCGCACTGATAAGGCGGAATGCCGGTGGCTTGCGGTCAGTTCTGAGGTCCGACGTTGGTTCGGGTAACCTTTCCTGACTTGCAACTAAGTCCTAGCGTAAGCTAGGCCGGGGGATTGATCACCCCCGCTTGGGAAGATTTCCGAGTGGCTAAAGGAATCTGACTGTAAATCAGACGGCTCTGCCTTCGCAGGTTCGAATCCTGCTCTTCCCATTGACGGTGCACCGTCAAACGCAAGCTCAAACAGGGTCCGGGATAGGGGACGCCCCGATGGATTCAAGCCTCTGCAGCCCCGTCCTCTAACACGGGGCAGTTGCCGCCATAGCACAGTGGTAGTTGCATTCCCTTGGTAAGGGAAAGGTCCTGAGTTCAAGTCTCAGTGGTGGCTCCTTGGAAATGTAGCTCAGTTGGTTAGAGCATTCGACTGATAATCGAAAGGTCGCAAGTTCGAATCTTGCCATTTCCATTGCCTTCGGGCAAACAAACTCTCTTAGCTCAGCGGATTAGAGCGTCTGACTACGGATCAGAAGGTCGTAGGTTCGAATCCTACAGAGAGTGCTTGCCCTCTTAGCCTAGCGGATGAGGCAGCAGACTTCTAATCTGTTTCACACAGGTTCGAATCCTGTAGAGGGTGCCATGGAAGATTGGCTGAGTGGTTGAAAGCAACAGGTTGCTAACCTGTCGAGGGGGCCTTACCCCTCCGAAGGTTCGAATCCTTCATCTTCCGCCTTGGAGAGATGGCCGAGTGGTTTAAGGCGCAGACCTTGAAAGTCTGTGTGGGGGTAACCTCACCGGGAGTTCGAATCTCCCTCTCTCCGCCACGGGATGTAGCGCAGCTTGGTAGCGCACCACTTTGGGGTAGTGGGGGTCGTAGGTTCAAATCCTGCCATTCCGACCTTGGGGAATTAGCTCAGTTGGTAGAGCGCCTGCTTTGCAAGCAGGATGTCAGGAGTTCGAGTCTCCTATTCTCCATTGCCGTGGTTTGCCGAAGTAGAGAAAACGCTGTGGGGCACTTCTCTATGGACGCAATTTAGATTCACGCCCACACGGCATCCCCATGACATGGAAGGTTTACGCCTTTCCTTTTTCTTTATAATGTCTATGTTGCCTTTACCGACTGGTTTATGAGGCCAGCCGTGCAAACACCGCACGGGGCAACTCGGATGCTGACATTGCATCTTAAATACCTAGAGCCACCCACAAGTGCTGCTGAAACGCAGACCCACACTTTGCGAGGTGGATGTTGATTTCTGTCTTATCTAATGCTCAATGTTACGAAACTGAAGGGTCTCCTTGGTGCGGCCGCTGTTGCAGGAATGACATTCCTTGCACCCTCACCTTCTCACGCTACTGGTTCCTGTGCGGGCGCTAGTTTCTACGGGGTGGGTGATGGCTACCACGGCCAAACCACAGCGAATGGTGAACGATTCAACACCTATGCCATGACAACGGCACATCGCTCTTTGCCTTTTGGAACCCGACTCCGAGTGACACATGGCGGCCGATCCGTGATCGTCCGTGTAAATGACAGAGGGCCGTTTGTCGCAGGTAGGGAACTAGACCTGTCCTATGCAGCCTTCACAGCTCTGGCTCCTGCCAGCCGAGGTCACATCAACGTGTGTTATTCACGAGCCTAGTTTACGAACTTTGCCTCAGGCTATGTTATGGGAGTGCTTCGGCGCTCCTTTCTTTCTGCCCCTATAGCTCAGTGGCCAGAGCACCCGCCTTGTAAGCGGGCGGTCTTCGGTTCGAATCCGAATGGGGGCTCCAGCGGGAATGGTGTAGCGGTAACATCTGAGCCTTCCAAGCTCCAGTCACGGGTTCGATCCCCGTTTCCCGCTCTGGCCAGTTTACATTTCCTTCAGGTTTGCTAAACTGGCACTGTGACATTCGTCGCATAGTATACTACGTTACACAATGATCAAATCTTTTATTGCCGCTGGCGTTGCTGCTACCACTCTGGTTGCTCCCGCTATGGCGCAAGTAACTTCTGTTAGCCAGCTGAAAGATGTGCAGCCCACTGAGTGGAGCTACCAAGCAATCAGCAACCTGATTACTCGTTATGGCTGCGTGGCTGGTTATCCTGATGGCACCTTTAAGCCCGGCGAAGCTGCTTCCCGTGCTGAACTGGCTGCTCTGGTAAATGCCTGCATCGACCGCATTAGCGAGTTCCAGAATGCACAAGATGCGCAGCTTGCAGCTGCTCTGAAGGCACAAGCTGCCAAGTGGAGTGCTACTGAGGCTAAAGTAGATGCACTGGTTGCTGAGGACCAAGCCAAGAAAAATGGCGTTGGCAACTACCTGGGTCTGGGTGTGGCCCTGAATAAGCAAGGTGTTGATGGCAACGGTTACGAAGCCAACCGCACCATCAGTGGTGGCACTCTGCAGGGCCGCTATGTGGTGACCGAGAAGTTCGGTGGTGATATTTCCATCCGTCCTTATCTGAATGCCGCTGCTGGTCCTGATGGCAACATCGGCACCGCTGGTGGTGCTCTGGTGTCCTACGATTACAGCATTGCCAAGAAAGGTGGTGTGAGCGCTGCCAACATCTACGGTGGTGTGGGCTATCAAGTGCCCTTCGTGAATAACTCCGAGGCTAACTTCCAGTCTGCCATCGGCGACCGTGGTCAGGTTGTGTTTGTGCTCGGAACTGAGGGCCGTATTACCAACTCTCTCGTTGGCTTTGCTGACATCAAGTTCCCTACCACCAACGCTGCTAACAGCTATGGTGCAACCAACGGTGCTTACAGCCCCGTGTTCACTACGGGTCTTGGCTTCAAATTCTGAGGTTACAACAATGAGTACAACAACCGACCAAATCGCTGAAGCTTTCACTGCTTACATCGAGGAAAACACCAAGTTCGAGGCAAAAGGCAACAAAGCCGCTGGCACTCGTGCCCGCAAAGCATTGCTTGAGCTTGGCAAACTGACCAAGGTGCGCCGTACTGAAATCAGCGAAGAGAAAGCCGCATCGGCTGAGAGCTGATTGCGATGTGCTAGGCTCCTTCGGGAGCCTCCAGTGACCCGAAAAGTGTGACGATTGGCCACCGTAAGTGGCCTCCTGAGAGTGAAGCCAAAGGGAAAGGCACGCGGACAACGCATTCAGTAGCTGGTTCAAGTCCAGCCACTCTCAAGCATTCCCCTATAGCTCAATTGGCAGAGTACGGTGCTGTTAACACTGGTGTTCCTGGTTCGAGTCCAGGTGGGGGAGCCAGCTCCTATAACTCAGCGGTAGAGTTTCTCGTTTACACCGAGACAGTCGGCGGTTCGAATCCGTCTGGGAGCATACATCAAACAGCAAAATGACAAAACTATATACTCGTCCCTTGCTCTCTGTGGAAGAGCTTGAAGAAATTGACCGAATTATATTATCAGCCGAGTGGGAAAGTCATTCCTCTGACAGCAACGTCTACCTTGATGCCCACCAGAAGAATTCGGAAATGGTTGCCGGGGCGGGAAGAAATCGCATATCGGAAATTACTTTCACTGCTATTAGTCGTGACGAAGCTTTCCGGGATACGGTCTTTCCGAAGCATAGCACAGGCATTATCGTCTCAAAGACTGAGGTCGGGCAGGGGTTCAAAATCCACCATGATATGCCAACCAATGGTGATGTTTCAACAACTATCTTTCTGTCTGACCCTGCAACTTATTCGGGTGGGCAACTTGCGATGTATATGGGCGGTGAAGAGCGCCTCTTAGCGTTACCCGCAGGGCACGCTGTAACTTACGACACTGGCATCCCTCACTGCGTCAAAGAAGTTACGAAAGGAGTAAGATACGCTATCGTCTTCTGGACTACCTCCCTCATTCGTGATACTCGCTGGCGGGAAATTATGGGAGATCTACGCAAAGCCAAGAAGTTGCTCCCAAGGGATTACGGATATGATCTAACTCGGACGGACAAGGACCCGCATTTCCTAATTCAAGGTGTTGAGAATAAACTCCTCAGGTATTTCCTCAATGATTGACATTATTGACGATTACCTACCGTTGGACCAATTCGGAGAGGTACAATCCCATCTTATGGGACCGGTATGGCCTTGGTACTTTAACACCATTGTCGACGGTCCAGACGATGAAACAGACCACACGAAGAGCCAATTTACCTATAGCTTCTTTGACCGACGTGAAGGCTGGGTGAACTCCGGTCAGAAGGTTATCTGGCCAATTACTCGCAAAATCAATCCTATTGCCTGGTTGAGAATCAAGGCGAATCTAAACCCGTGGTTGCCAGAGCAAAAACAAAATTCCTTCCATATTGACATGAACGGGATGGGGGACATCCCTTTCTGGACTTCAATTTTTTACGTGAACACCAACAACGGTTACACTTTATTTGAGGATGGCTCAAAAGTAAATAGCGTGGCAAATCGATTGGTAACGTTTCCGGGCACAATGAGGCACACAGGGTGCTCCTGCACCGACTACAAATGCAGGGTTCTCATCAACTTTAATTATATCCGCTGAGCGCAGGGACTTTACGGTGGTCGGAAAAAGCTACAATTAAGCGAGGCCCTAGACAACTAAGGTAAAACCAGTGAACACCCAGCGCCTACCTACCGGCAAAGTCCACGTTGACTACGGCCTTCCCGTGGAGTATCAAAGTCCAATCTTAATCGATGAGAATTATCCATCTATTGTAACCTACAAGTGTGCCAAGAGCATGCAGCTTATTGGTAAAGTTTACAAGACTGCGGATGGGCGTTGGTGGTTAGCCAGTTGCTTCCTTGGACATTGGCAACCCGTTGAAGTTTTTTCCAAGATTGAGGGGTTCCTCCTCCTTAACAACCTCTACAAGCAAAATGTACGCTAACAAAAACTACATCTCCCTGTCTTTCCGTGCTGATGACGAGGACACTCGTGACACGGACATGAACGTAGACATGAATTTTGAGAATGCCTCCGACGAGAAGCTAATGGGCATGCTCAACCGTTGGCTCAAAGCTATTGAAGCTGACCTCACCGTTACAGCAAAATGAATCTCTCGACACTAACTTGGTTTACATTGGGGGCCTGCCTTGTTTACGCAGTGGCAGTAGATGCCAATGTTTATCCTTGGTTGGTGTTGCAGTCAAAACGTCTCAAGATAGAGTTAGAGCGGGCATGGTTTCGTGTTCGTTACCATCCCGACTCCCCGTGGGTTCGTTACGAAATTAAACGAAACGCCGACCGCTTAGCGGCGGAATTTATTAAGGAAAACGAAAACAGGTAAAATTGTCCTGAAACACACACATGGACCTCATTATACTGGCCAACGAGCCAGACAACGAGATTTCTCGTTCAGTTACCCTATCAAACGAAGAGTGGAGTATTCTTGCTCTTTGTGCTGATACCTATGCTACGACTTTTCGAACCCAACAAAGTGAGTTTGTTGCCACATTCGTCACTCGGGGGCAGTTGGACGAAGCTGTTTCCCAAGCAAAGAAGATGAATGTGATGCTACAACAACTTGACCGCATCCAAGCCAAACTCCTGTGAAGGAAATGAAAAGGACCCTGTTTGTGTGTCGGTGCTTCAGTATAGAGCACTCGTTCGTTGTTTCTTTTGACGAAGATGACGTGTTTATTGAGGTTCACTTGGCATCAGCACCCTTCTTGACTCGGGTGAAGAATGCGATTCGTTATGTACTGGGCCGAAAGTCAAAGTGGGGTGACTTTGAGGAGATATTGCTTTCTCCCCAACAAGCACTTGACTTAGGTGACAAGTTAACGGAGTGGGCTACTGGCGAAAGTGTTGCGTTTCAACCTAACGACGTTTTCTAGGAGAAAACCATGGATCAAACTGAATGGGAGACGCTAGATGCGATCCGCAGAGAGCTTAATGGTCACTTGATGTCCTACGATTGGGAGACTCAGGAGAAATTCACAGAGCTCTTTGTTAAGTCGCTTGAAGGTAAGAGCGACGGTCCCCCTAGTAGGGGAAACCGCCCCATTTAGTTCGGTCCCCCGCTTTACAAAGGCGGGGTTTTTTGCTATGTTAGCACCATGGAAAACAACTACGACGACCTCCACACATTCACCCTCTGCCGCGATGACTGGGAGATTATCATCGACAGCCTGTACGAGGCTGCGAGCGACCGCATGACGGGTGCTGAGAAAATCGGTCTGGACGTCACTTATGGGGCGATTCTTTACGACAACGCACAGAAGATTCGTGCCGTGGCCGACTACCTTGAGTTTCACCTTCCTGAGAGCAATGACTGATTGCGATTACAAGCAGCTTTATCGCCTTCTGCGGCAATACCAAGTAGAGCATTGCCCCGTAGGCGGCAAAGTCTATAATGCTGCTGACACTGTGCTAACTGCTTTATTTCCTTATTACTACAACCAAAACCGCGAGCAACAACGATGACTTTGCTTCAAAAACTACTGACAGCTGATGTCGTCTGCAGTGACTGCGGACAAAAGTACGGGAAGTACTCCGTCGGCTGTTCAAGCGTCTGGAACGGCACTTGCGGTGTTTGCGGTGAAGACAAGCCTGTAACTGAGGTTCGGGATTACGGCTATTTGACCAAGGGCATCAACGAACTCAAAGGAAACATCAAAGAGCAATCTAAAAAAGTGGCAGATTACATGTTGAGCGTTGGCCCCATCATGAACGACGACGAGTTGGAAGATGCGTTGACCCCGAGTTACGAGCAAGGTGAGATTGCTTGCAAGTTTACGGAAGCGGAGATCAACCTCCTGTCTACCATCGTTGACCAAACTTCTCAAGATTATCCTCCAGGTAAAGACGTAGTCTTTGACTCCTTGTTTGAAAAGATTAGGGACCTTCACGACGACTACTGCGTCAAGTTTGAGTTATCGGCTGCTATGAAAGCCTATAATGAAAAATACGGCACTTGGGGCATCGGCGAGGATGAGGCTCGCTGGGAAGGCTTCCGTGACGCATTTGAGCTGCTAAACAGCAAGTAAGGTAAAAGTTATTCACTTGGGAAACCAAAATGCTATCCACACAAACCCGTCTGCGCCTTGAAGACATTGCCGCCCGAATTGCTGGAGGCCTCAATGTAACCTTTGAGGAAATGCAGTGGGCTCAAAAGTGGAGCGAACACAATCGCTCGGCTGCTGCTATACTGAGAAAGGCACGCCGCCGTGCAATCAACGGTGAGCCTGCTGAGGGTTCTCTTGACGAATTGATGGAAGGTTTAGACATCGGTGATCCTGACCCCTCCAACCACTTGATGGGACCTCAAAATCCTGTCGATCTAGCAAACTGGTTCAAACGAGATGACAGCGATGATTGGCGACAGCACGATTGAGTTATTGGAGGCGAACTGGAAAGACATCCGAGATGAGTGTTTAGAAGTTTCCGGATACGTCCAATACCCCGAATACCAAATCTACCTCGGTCAGTGGGATGTGTTTGGGATTTACGATATGTGGGGCAACTTTCTCCCCGAGAATGCTACCAAATGTCCCAAAACAACAGAAATCATCAATCAAATTTCCGGAGTACGGACGGCTGGGTTTTCTAAACTAAATGCGGGATGCATCGTGCATCCTCACAAGGGTTTCACCGATAAAGTCCTACGCTTCCACCTAGGGTTGGTAATCCCTGAGGGGGATTGCGGGCTAAAAGTTGAAGATACCGTCCATCGATGGGAAGAAGGCAAAGCGTTCTTATTTGACGACCGCCTTCTCCATGAAGCGTGGAATCGAACCACATCCCCACGCTACGTACTTATCATTGACATACTAAAAGAATGCCTTTAGATCTGAGCTACATTAACGAACAACCTTCCGAAGCACAGGAAGCAGCGGTTCGGCGAGCTGTTGAAAAAGAGTGCTTGAAGGCGATTTCAATGTATCTGAACCAAATCGCAGATACAATGACTGCCCAGAATATTGAGGCGCTGAATGTTCCAACTATTCAGGCAATGGCAAAAGAAATGGAAACCCGAGCTGCGAGCTATGACCAGACAGAAAACAACTGAAGTTCAAAAATTAGATGTAGATGATACAGTCCTTATTGACGGGTGCTTCACAGTTGACAAAGCACGGTGGGGTACTTGGCGCTCTTTTGATTCCGAGGGTAAAGAGATTATTACCTCCTTAACCGAGGAACAGTGCATCGCAGCAACGAGGTGGTATCTGAAAGGTTTACAGGAGGGATTTGAAGACGATAATGCTGTTGCCCATGAGGGTACTGTCGGGGGGAAACTGTGAGCGCTGTTCCACAAACGCAAATCGATATCGCAACAGCTTGCGATGAGATCAAGGAGTTGCTCCTTGAGAAGAATCGAAAATACGGGGATTCTGCGTTAAACCCCGTGCGTGTATTCAGCCGTAGTGATACCCTTGAGCAGATTCGTGTACGCATTGATGACAAGCTCAGTCGCTTGCGTAACCAGCAAGCTGATGATGATGAAGATGCAGTCACAGACCTGATCGGTTATCTCGTCTTGCTCAGGATCGCCCAAATGCAACAACGACGTATTTAGGAATTAGTGTAACATGACACCCGAAGAATCTCGCACACAGTACCTTGAATCCGTCTTCTCAATGGACGAGGTTATATATCTTGAGCGCATCGGTCTGGCTCAGCGTTATACGCAAGGCGAGATTTCCATCAACGACGTCTACAAGGTATTGAAAGAGGGGGGAATATGACGAGCAAGAAGTGGGTTGAGGAAGACCGTGCAGAGTTTGTAGAGCGCATCGTTGATGGGATGGTTTCGGAGATGACTTACGAGAGCATCAAGCAATGTGTGTGGGATTTGCTCTATGAGGACTTAATCTATCAGGAATGGCCAGACCTGTGGATGCACGCAGAGAAGTATGCGCCAGAGTTGATAGAAGAGTTCGGTTAACCGAACACGAGGGGGCGGTTAGCCCCCTTTACTTTCAAGGGCTTATGCCTTACAGTAACTTCAGTTAAACAAACGACATGACCCAAGAGCAACTTTCCAACATCGTGGCAACTCGTTTGGAGCAAATGGCGACCCAAGTAGAGTTTCTCTATGCCAACGGCTATCACGAGGAGGCTGCCATCCTGAGAGCGGAAGGCCTTGAGTTGGCTGTCGCCTACGACGATAACGAAGACTTCTTCTACCTGCAGGATTACACCACCATCTGATTGCGCTTTTGCAAAAACTTTCAAAACTTTTTTCAATGAAAGCCGTCATCTTCTGTCTATCCGCTGTGTGTTTCGGGCAAGTTGCATTGGCCCAGAGCACACCTGTTTATCGTCAGGGACAATGTCCCACAGGCACCTACACTTCTGGCAATTCTTGTGTGCCCGTCGGGAATACGCAGGTCTATTATAACGGCGGAGGTCCGTGCCCCGCAGGGTGGACGAGCAGCAAAAACTACTGTGTTCGGTAAACCGCACCTCCGACCCCTTGACTTTCAGGGCCCGATGCCCTATATTACATTCATACCAAACAACAAAACCACATGGCTACCTTCGCAATCAACGATTCTCTCAACTGGACTGTTAGCAAGCGTACTCTGTGCTACATGACTGCTGATGGCCTACAGCCGTGGGCTGAGAAGCAGGCTGTGGTGCGTGATGATAACGATGTGGCGCTCGGTGTTGTGTCGCCTGAGTATGAGTTGGTGCAAAATGAGGACCTCAAGTCTCTTATTGACCCAATGGTTTCTGAGGGTGTGCTCACTGTGGTGAAGCAAGGTTACCTTAACAAAGGTGCCAAAGTCTTCATCCAAGCCGAAGTCAACCAAGAGTTTCAGGTTGCTGGTGAGAGTTACAAAGGTCTCATCACGTTGCTGAATGGTCACACTGGCAACGCTTCTGTGGCTATCGGCACCACGGCAACTCGCATCATTTGCAATAACACTTTCGCCATGGCTTATAAGGACATTGGCGAGAAGTTCCGTCACTCCGTCGGTGTAACCGAGCGTGTGCTTGAGAGCACTACTGTCATCAACTATGTGAATGATGCGATGCGTAAATACAGCGAGTATGTTGAAACTCTCGCTGACACCAAGTGCACCAGCACGCAGTTCAAGCAAGCTGTGGAGGAAATCTACGGCAAATCCACTGACAAGCTGCGTGACTCGTTTGTGGACCAGCTGAATAACCTTTTCTACAATGGTAAGGGTAACTCAGGTAAGACCTTTTACGATTGCTTCAATGCCATCACCGAGTTTGCCAGCCACTATTCTCGTAAAACTGCCGATGGTCGCTTCAACTACAGCAATTTCGGCAAAGGCGCTGACATCAACCGTCGTGCCATGGCAGTGCTGACTGAGATGGCCGTGGCTTGAAGAAAGTCGGGCGGGTGCCGAAGGCACCCTCCTTACGCTCATCGCACTTACTCGCATTCTCGATAAACGCCATTTATCGGTAAAACAACTATGTTGGAACTTCTCGCCTCTGCCCTCATTTCTTCCGCACAGCAGTCAGAAGAAATCAACAAATTCTGCGCCTATGTCGTCGGCATTCCCTACGCCAGCGACAACTTCACCGACGAAGAGTGGGAGCGGTTTGTTTTTTGTCGTGAGCATTTGAAATGACGTTAACTATAACGAGCCTACGGGCTGATTACAGAGTTACACCACAGGGCAACTTGTGGTATGCGGATGTCCCTTACATTATCCTCAACGCTTGCTTTACAATCACAGACGATGAGCACCTACTTATTCGCACAAAGGCAGATGCGAACGAGTATAACGAAGTTATGACTATTGATGATCCGGAGCGTTACGAGAAGCACCTTGAGCAAGATAACTTTCTAACATCTCCGAAATATGACGGGTTCGGTCGTGCTTGGACACGGCAGGACCCTCCCTTTTACTATCTGGAAAAGTTCAACACGTTTTGGTTCCGCCAATGGATTGCAGATTCAAGTGTGACTCGTGCCATTATCAGCGAACTTGAGTACTACAAACAACACGGGAAGTTACCTTCGGTTTACCGCCATGCCGAAGAATATATAATAGTATCGCATTTTCACTGTTTGGATAGGCTTTGGGATTGATAGATTTAGTCATTCCCACGATGTGGAAAGTTCCGTCATTTTCGGAAACCCTGAGGACTTACACAGAGTGCCCCGAAATAGGTAAAATTATCATCATTGATAATGACTATGGTAACCGACCCGACCTCAACTTGGCAAAGATAGAATATGCTTGTTTTGGCAGAAACATTTTTGTCAATCCAGCGTGGAATGAGGGTTATTGGCGGTCCTCCAGTGACATCCTATGCATCTTGAATGATGACATTGTGGTGGATCCAGGGGTGTTTCAGCAAGTGGCAAACCTCAACCTTAGTAACAACGAAATCTTGGGATTTGACCCTGCTCCTGCCACTAATCAGTTGGAGTTGGAGAGTTTGACTCTCGATCCTGCGAAACCAGTTGGCTCGCAATGGTATGGATTTGGGACGTGCATGTTTATGCAACGGAAAGCTTACGCAGTGATTCCTGACTTGTATCAGGTTTGGTTCGGCGATGATTACCTTTGTCATAATGTAACCAAGTGGTCTCGGTTTAGAAGTTGTCTAGTTAATGGGGAAATGTCCAAAACTATTTCAACGCAAGCTGAAGGTTCCCCTGTGCAAAATCGCATTCTGCTTGATACTGACAATGCTTACAGGTATCTCATAGGGGGTAAACATGGATGATGCCCCTGAGTGTTGCCGACGCTCGTTTGCAGCCTCTATCAAAGACACTGCTCGCCGCCTACTTGAAGACCCTACAGTGGCTCCAAGAGCCGTGGCTGCGGAGCGGTTGAAAAAATGTGAGGAATGCCCCCGCTATACGGCAAAGAAAACTTGCGAGTTGTGCCAATGTTTCATGCCGCTCAAGACAACAATGGCTAACATGGCCTGTCCCCTCGATCATTGGAAAGAATGGAAATCGAACGGTTGAGTTTTTTAGTATCACCTAAGGACAGGGTCGATGACTTCATCACTGCAGATACCAAAGTGTGGGAGCCTTGGTTGCAGCAACAGAGGGGTTATCTGCGGAAACAGTATCAGCGTTACCCTACAGGAAGGGTAGACATTCGCATTTTCTGGGATACGAAAAAGAACCTTGAGCAAGCTGCAAAAAGCGTGGAAATTCCGGCACTTGACGTTAGGCTCAAGGCAGAGTTTCTGGGACATTTTGAGAGGTTGCCCGGATAACAAGCCCGTGTAGTCCAACGGCAGAGACAGAGGACTTAAAATCCTTCCAGTGCCAGTTCGAATCTGGCCACGGGTATGGCAGTTTACAAAATCTGTAATCTGCTATAATTAAAGCAGCGAACAGCAGAGAGATGGTTCGCTCAAAGTTTTTTACTCTCGTCCCCCTATATTATTTTCCATGGAAAATCGTCAAGAAGTGGTCAACGTTCTGACCTCCCGTGTAATCGAAAATGCTCCCCTGCGTGAGCTGATTCGTGTGTATTCTGAGGCTGTGCAAGCTGCCATCGGTAATCTGTCTGATGACGATGTGATTCGTAGCATTGCTCAGGCTGGTTACGTTGACATTCTGGAAGCTTTCAATCTGGAAGTTCCCGAAGCTACTGAAGAAGCCCCCGCTGCTGAAGCTGAGGCCGTGCCCGCCTGAGTTTTACAAAGTAAAACATTCGGTTATCCGAACCTTAGCGCCCTTGACTTTCAGGGGCGCTTTTGCTATGATTACTCCATAATCAAAAGTCAAGCAGTGTCCAACTCCATTCTCTGTCATTTGGGTGCTCCTCGCAGTGCCAAGCCTGAGAGCCTACAAGCCTACGGAAAGTTACGGGAACAACTCATCACTGGCGATTGGACCTACCTATCAGAGCACGACTTTATCAGAAAAGTTACGCTGGAAGGTTGCCCGTTTTACCAATGCCTTTTTACGAGGGACTTGATGGAGCTCGGCCAAGAGAAACTCTGCTGGCGGAAACAGCAGTTTATTGGGATGGATTTTGATGCGGTTGATGTGAGCGTTTATGAGATGGTTTCTCGCTACTCTCAACTCGGTTTGAAACCTCTTTTCTCCTACAACTCTTTCAGCCACGACCCCAACTCTGGCCTCCACAACTATCGCTTGGTGTGGCGAGTGACTGACAGCCTAAACGACAGCTACGATGAAACTCACGCTGCTATCAAGAAAATGAGAGAGTTATCTGGCGGACTTGCCGACAAAAATGCCTGTTCCGTTTCACGCCTTTGGCAAGGCACTCGCTCTGGCGTTACTACCTACGATAGCTGTGCTCCTTTACTTGAAGTGAAGAACCTGCTATACTAAAAAGTCGGCGGGAGGGTGCGTAGCACCCGACCAGAATAAAATGTTGCGGAGCAACTACCAAACAACACTCAGATGACTAAAACCCAATCAGCACTCAAAAGAATCATCCAAGACCTTGACATCTGGTGTGACACTTGGACACCGCACTCTTACATTGACCCTCGGATTAGCCTCAGGCTGATCGCTGACCGTGCTCGTAATGTTTTAGAGGAGAAAAATGACTGACGACGAACTTGATGAACTTTGCATCTTTTGGTGGGGTTCCGACACCGATGAGCGCACGGTTACTGATGTGATTGAGTGCGGTAGTATGGCTGCCTTTGCGCATTACGTTTTAGAAAACTTTGCTAATCAACACAATGGCTGATTTTCCACGCTTTGATAGAGACACTCTTTACAACTATGTTTGGGAGGTTGTAGGACGGCGCATTGGCTACGGCATTGATTGCGATGTGCTTACGGACCAGATCTGTGACGCTGTAACTGAGTGGGTGCCCAAGCAAGGTGATTACTGGTTGAATGAAGATGATGGAGTGCTCTATGTAAATAAAGGTTGGGAAGTCGTTACTGTGGATGGTTTGCAATGACAGACGACCAACTCTATAACGCAATCTGGGAAACCGTAGGTAAGCATGTGGGCTACGGTATTGACTGCGATGTGCTCACTGACCAAATCTGGGACATTATTTTAGAGGATGATGCCCAGACCACAAGGCGCAATAAGCGAAATCAAGTTGGTGCTTTTATGATGGGGACTTTGTGGGGGAGGCCGCAATGAGAGTGAATGCCCGTGCGGTCCTTGAGGATTGCCTTGAGCGTGCCGTGGCTCACGCCTTGCGCAACATTGATGACGCCTTGACGGACACTCAGATCCGGCAATTGGAGCGAAAGCTTGAGACTGAGTTGTGGCTCCAGTTAGACACTTACTTTGATTTTGAGGGAGACAAATGAACCTAACCTTTCGCCAATGCACTCTCCTGCTCATAGCCCTTACGGTGCTTTTTGACGAGGTGGCTAAAACCTCAACCTCTGAGATGAAACACGAAATCTTGGAGATTTCAGACATTGTGCAACGCTTCGTGGAAGAGAACTATGCAAACTAACCGAGAGGCTTTTTGGGAACTTATGCAGGGGGTATTCTTTGGCCTTTTCTTTCTGACGCTGTTTTTTCTATTTGTGTTCAGTTTGGGGAGGCCTAATGAGAAGGTACAGCCTGAAAACCGCTTCAAGGTTGTTGATCAATACGGTCCCTGTGAGGTGGTTCGCTATACGCCAAAAGGTGATGCGAAGTTTGTCTATTTCCTTGATTGTAAATAGGGGCTCTGCCCCTAACCCCGCCAGTTGCTATTGAGTTTCATTCTCAATAAGGTGTGTGGGTAAGAGTTGTCGGGTTGGTTGATTTTCCTCGCAGGGTTTCTCAACCTCCCCAAAACTCTGCGAAAGTTTTATGGACAACTTGTTTTACACCTACGCTTATTTGCGTGAAGATGGGACCCCTTATTACATTGGAAAAGGGAAAGATAGAAGGGCTTACGATACACAGAGGAGGAGAGTAAAAGTTCCCCCAAAAGATCGCATTCTCATCTTGAAGAAAAACCTTACCGAAGAAGAAGCATTTCGGCACGAGGTTTACATGATTGCCCTATACGGAAGGAAGGACCTTGGAACGGGTATTTTGTGGAACTTTACCGATGGCGGGGAAGGGGCTTCCGGTGCAAAAAGGTCGGAAGAAACTAGGAAAAAGATGAGCCTTGCGCAAAAAGGCTGGAAAAGAAAGTCGCCATCGGCGGAAACAAGAAAGAAGGTGAGTGAAGCATTGAAAGCCTGTAATCACCCAAACCGGCAAGGATTGTCAGACGAGCACAAAAGAAAAGTGTCGGAAAGTCAAAAGAAAAGGTTGGCGCCGCCAGAAGTTAGAGCAAAAATGAGCATAGCCTCTTCGGGAGAGAGAAATCCTTTTGCCGCCAAGTGGAGAATCACTTTTAGTGATGGGCGGATTATTGAAAGGTGGGGGCTGAGTAACTGGGCAAAAGAAAACGGGTACTCTTCTTCATCTATTGCGGAAGTTGCCGCTAAAAGACGCAAAAAGCATAAAGACATTATTGCGGTGGAAAAACTGGAAAGTAAAAGAGTTCGGTAAACCGAACCTCGTGGGGCTTGCTTCGGCAGGCCCTTTGTGTTACTATAAGAAAGTCGGTGGGAGGGTGCGTAGCACCCGACCAGAATAAAATGTTGCGAAGCAACTACCAAACAACACCCTATGAAACAAACTCGCACGCTCTACAAAGTTGCCGCCACCTTTATTCGTGGGAACATCGGGCATTTTGGGCATGTGGATTTGATTGAGAAGATGTTGGAACGAGCGGAAATCGCCCACATTCATCTTTCTGGGGCGAGTTCTAACAACACTTATGAGGTGCGTGAGCTTTTGCTGAAAGTTCTTTGCAGGCATCGGGGCATTCCTATGGAAAGGGTAAGTTTCCGTAACACGCCAAATGTAAATGAGGCGTTGAAGCATAGCATCGCCGAGGCACCCTTCGGTGAGGTTATCTTCTGTGTGGGCGAAGACCGTGCCGACATGGCGTTCCACTTGGCCGACCATTACGACACAGGTTGCTTTCTCAATCGTCGCCTAACGAGTAGCACGAACATGCGGTTTTTTATTGATGATCCCGCCTTGTTTGATGAACTTACTTACCTCTACGAAGACAACGCTTACGCAGTCGCTATCGCAACCATGCTCCGTGCCGAGGAGAGGAACAATGAAAAATCCAGCCGATCTTCAAAGAAAGTTGGAGGCCATCCTTGCAAAGATGCCTACATTGAAAGTGTTACCGAATGCACCTCATCCGTGGTCTGATTTAGAGATGGCTGAGATCGCTTGGGTTGTTCAGGATTACGTAAACAACACTTATGGAGTTATTGAGGATGATGACCGTCTCAAAGATTGGCTTGAGGAATACAAATTCTTTTCAGCCTCACGCAAATGAGTTTCCAACACGAAAAACCACGAGTTAGAGCCCTCAAGATTATGCTTGATGAATTTGAGTATCCAAGTAGAGATTTGCGCTTAGCTGCTCAGGTTTTCAACTGTAAGACTGAAATCAATGCTGTGATTGAGTGGCTGCGGGCAGAGGTTGAGAAGGAAATCCAACTCGAAACAATGTTCGATGACTGAAACAATCGCATTCGTGATGGTGGGAGCGCCAGGAGCAGGTAAAACTACCTACGCCAACAAACTCGCAAAATCTGAAAATGCTGCTGTTATCTCCCTTGACGACGTGCGTGCTGAACTGTTCGGTTCCGCAGAAATCCAAGGAGAATGGTGGAAGATATGGGATCGAGTCATTGAGCTGGTTGAGGAGAATGTTGGTCGTAATCTTGTTCTTGATGGTACATTCTATCGAAAGGATTATAGGGCGGAGGCTATTGATATGCTGAGGTCATATGGCTATTGGGGCGTAAATGCCGTGGTTTTGAATCCGTCTCAGGCAACGTGTCTTGCTCGTAACTTCCAGCGCACCGAGCGCAACGTGCCTGACTATGTGGTGAAAGAGATGTATGAAACTCTGCAGCATTCACTCAAGGAGCTGAACACCGAGGATTTTGATAATGTCTCATATGTTTCCTGATTCTGAGATCCAGCCTGGAGATGTTATCGCCGTCGGTGACATTCACGCTTGCTACCCGCTACTAGAAAAGTTCTTAGAGTTTGTCCAAGGTAGTCAAGCCTGTGTGATTTTGCTAGGGGATATTATTGATCGCGGTGGTGATGATGTTAAAGTCTTGGACGTAGTTTCCTCGTTATTACGAGAACCAGAAATAATCGGCCTCAGTAACTTCTTTTGCCTTATGGGAAACCATGAGGCTATGTTTGTAGATGCAATGACAGGGTCTGGGGCTGATTATGTGCTTTGGTTGCAAAATGGGGGCAACTTTGAGGATTTTGCAGAAATGCAAGATCACTTGGAGTGGTTAGCTGAGCTGCCAATCTACATGACTGTGGGTGACACAATGTTTACACACGCTGGTATAGTTCCTGGTCGTGATCCTTATGAGTTAGTTGATAAAGGGAAAGTGGACACATTATTATGGATGAGGGAGCCTTTTTTAAGTAGAGGACCAGAATTTGAGAAATGGAACCCTGAACTCAAGCAAATCGTGTTTGCTCACACGCCGAAGTATGATGTGGGGGAGGGGCAACCTTATACGATACCTGACGGCATCTGCATTGATACAGGTGCATACTTTACAGGCACGTTGACAGCCTATAATGTCACACAAGACACTTTTTACCAGTTTTCCGAAAAGGATGAAGAAACTCCTTCTGATTGATTGCAGTGCCCTGTTCTTCCGTTCACGCTCCGCACTGATGCGAACATGCGGTGAGTTGACTACATCTGCGGGAGTGCCTGTGACAGGAACTATGGGTTTCCTGAATGCGCTGTTTGCCGTAATGGCTAATTACGGCTATGATTGCATTGTGCCTTGTGCAGAAGGTGGTAATAACTGGAGGAAGAAGGAGACGGGAGAATACAAGGGAACGAGGCAATCGCAGGATGTTGCATTCTATGCCGACCAAAGTTTGTTGTTGGAGGAGGTGCTTCCTACGCTTGGCATGAATGTGGTGAAGGTTGCGGGATTTGAGGCGGATGATGTTATTGCACATATTTCCCGACATTCGCCTGCTTACGAAGAAATTCACATCTTGACGTGTGACAAAGACCTTTTGCAACTTGTTACAAACAAGGTGAAAGTGTTATTATTCTCATCGTCGAAGAAAATGGAGCTTGTGGACATCGATGGTGTGATTAGGCACTTTGGGGTTTATCCGAGCGAAGTCAAGTATTTCAAGGCCCTTGCTGGTGACAAGAGTGATAACGTGGCAGGTATTCCGAAAGTGGGGCCAAAGACTGCTGTTCGCATTATTGAAGAGTCAAGACCTCAGGGCGAAGATGAGTTTCTCAGTGGGGCAGACCGCATCGCTTTTCACCCAAAAGTCAAGGAGCAAGCTGCTACCTTCTATGCTAATCTACGGTTGGTGACACTAGAGAGCGATGTGCCCGATTGCACTTGGTTTGCATCTTCGCCACCGATCCCTGTACATGTGGAGGCATTATTCGAGGGACTGGAGTTTAAGCAAATGCTCCGCAGGAAAGGTAAGATCCTACAGACGTTGGGTTGTGCGTGATGCGCTTCATGTGTATTCAGGTATTGTGGTCTGGTGGTAAAATCGAGTGGATTTGGATGCCGTGGGGCAAAAAATCTTTGGATGACATTCGCAAACGTAACGGAGTAATTTTAGGCTACCATGAATAGAGTTCCGCCCGCAGGTTGTTATAAACTACTGCTAATGAGATTAGGTCCTGTGGAGGGCCTATCTTTGCGTAAACGCATGTGTTTGGCGTATTTGGCGTGGAAGTTATATGGTAAGCGTCACGATCAGGAAACTCTCGTAGATACAGCAAAAGAATTTCGTAAATTGCCAGGAAGGCGTGGTTCTGTACGCACACCCGTGGAAAAAGAGGCACGAAAACATTTCCGAGCTGTGAAGAAACACAGGGGGCTGGAAGTTAGTCGGGTAGCTGCCAGAGAGTGTGCTAAGGGGCAAAGAGATCGTGGTGAAGGTATCCACACTCCTGAAGAACTCGAAATGAAGAAACAACGTTGGAAGGAAGTTAGACGTAAGCAAACAGAAACTCGCAACGAACCCTACGCAAAGGTTTGGGTAGTCACTGACCCTGAAGGCAACGAGTTTCGGATTAAGGGTTTGACGGATTGGTCAAGGGAGAATGGATTGAAGCATTCTCACATGTATACTACGGCTAATAGGCCGTGGGAGACACCTTATCACAGGGGTTATAAGGCTCGGCACTATAACGAGGAATTAGATTCACATGTGCCATGGCTGGAAGGGTACGAACCAAAACCATGGAATGAGTAGAGAATTCGGTTATCCGCCCTTGCGCTCGGCGTCAATTTGACCTATGTTAGGTGGGTACTTGAGCGATCCCTCCCTGTGAAAGACTTCTGGAAAGAAGTGCTACAGCTGCCGTATGAGACAAACACTCAAACGGATTCACGCCATGAGCAGCAAGTTATGAAGTTGCTAGATAAGTGGAAGTTTAATTATTTGTACCAACCTAATGGCACTCAAAATTCTCCAGATTTCAGGGTGTTTCTACCATCTGGAAAGACGGTTGACATTGAGTGTAAGTCAAGTAAGCAAGCCCACCCTACCTACAATGGTGGGTTGCCTAAGGAAGGGGTTGTTTACGTGTTTAGCAGTAAGAAATACAATCAGACCACGGTGTTTTTTGCGGAGGATGTGGTTTCCGAACGTAAGAGAGAGCTATACTGTAAGTTAGCCGAGGATCTTAATTCCGTTCTGAAACAGTATCAGATGGAGGAAGATTGGAAGGAGGATGATAGGGGATTTGACTTCTACATTCGTCACATGTACACCCAAGCAGGCGGTAAGGCCAAAACCGATTATTTCACGCATGAGCAACGTAATTACTGTGAAGAACGAGTTCTCAATTTTGACTGGTGATTGTCAAGAGGTTCTCTATACTTATCCAGAAAACACTTTCCATTCTTGTGTAACCGATCCTCCCTACGGGATGGGTATGGATCATTGGGATCATTCCGTCCCGAGCGTAGACATTTGGCGTGCGGTTTATAGGGTGTTACGTCCTGGCGCTTTTTGTTTGGCTTTTTGTTCTCCTGAGTTGTATCATCGTCTTGCTGTCAGTGTGGAAGATGCGGGTTTTGTGATTAAGGATCAGATTATGTGGATGACTACCACTAAGATGCCCAAACATAACCGATTGAAGCCTGCCCACGAGCCGATCGTAGTGGCTCAGAAGCCCTATGAGGGAAGCCTTCAGAATAATTATGATAAGTGGGGTTGTGGTCTTATTGATGTTGATAACACTCGGGTTCCGTGGGAGAAAGAGCCGCCGAAAGGTTGGGTCAAAGGTGGTGCCAAAAGGAGAACGTTTGGGAAAGAAGGTAACACAAAGGGTTCTGGAGCTGAGTATGGCACGGTAGATGCTAATCCTGCTGGTCGCTATCCCTCAAACATCATTGGGGAAGTTATGCCTGAGCATCAGAAGTACTTCTATGCGCCTAGAGCCACAAGGAAGGAAAAAGGCGGAGATAATGATCACCCTACGGTCAAACCTGTGAGTTTGATGGACTACTTGATTCGGGTTTATTCCCCCGAGGGTTCTACAGTGTTGGATCCTTTTTGTGGGTCAGGGACTACAGGAGTTGCGGCGCTGAGTGTAGGTAGGAATTTTGTGGGAATTGACAGGGAAGAGCATTATTGCGAGATTGCGAAGAAGAGAATTAGTGAGGTGTAGTTCGGTTATCCGCCCTTGCGTTACGAGGGCTTTTTTGCTATCTTATGGGGAGATGAGGAAACCGCCGTGCTTTCAACCAAATCGCTGAATTTGCTCGCTGACAAAATTGCGCCAACGGTGGCGGATTTTGTTATGAACGATGCTCGCTATTTTGATATGATGTGTGATGTTATAACGGAGGGCGTTGCTGACACCTTACAAGAAACCGATGAAATGGTTATTGCTGAGGTGGCAATGATGGTTTCTGAAAGGCTTGCCCTCGTTGCTCACTGATTGCCATGATTATGCTCGAAGATTTTGATTTCCGTCCGCATCCTGCGGGTTTCCAAGCGGTTTCGCTGTTTGACAATGGGTTTGGTTGCAGTGTCATTCCTGAGTCAGATATGCAACATTATGAGGTTGCCATTTTGCGTCATAGCAATAAAGTAAAATCACACATTTGTTATGATTCGGGCCTCACAGATGATGTCTTTCGTTATTTGACTGTGGACGACGTGCACTCCGTTATTATGCGTGCTCGCAATCTGAAGGCAGGTTCGAGAGTTGTTGAGCCTCACCCATTCGTCACTTCTTACTGATTATGAAAGTTCTTGCTCAAGTAGAGGATTTCCGTTTCGTTGAGAAGGGAGTTATTGAAATCAATGGGCAACCTGATTATAGATTGCAGGTGCAGAATTGGTATACGAAGAGTTGGCGAGATGCTTATCTTTTTGACAACGGGATGCAGTGTTCTACCGCAATGTCGGACCTTGACTATGCCAAATGGTTACTGAATAGGCCGTGTTACATTGAAGATGATGAGTAAGAATGAGAACCATTATCACTGTGACAGTTGACAAACTGGCCCAAACCCCTTGACTTTTGAGGGTAAGGGTGCTATATTGACTTTATCAATCGGAGACACTAATGGCTAAGTTCTACTGCGGAGACCCTTCCTACGCAATGACTGCGGATGAGTGGAATGATGCTGGCGATTTATTCTTTGATGATCAGTTCGCACCCTATTATGAGTTTGAAGATGGTCGGCAATTTGTCATGAAACGGTGGGATTTCGGTGACATGGGTGGTGTTGATAACGACGGATTTGCCTACGCTTGTGATAGCGGTTGCTACGGTATTATCAAAGTTACTGACATTGACAAGGAGTGTATGGCTTCCATCAAACCTATTGCCGAGCTGAAAGGTTGCCGCTTCGTTGACTTGGATGCAGACAGTGTTGAGGAGGTTGTAGAGCGTGGGCTCGGTCCTTTTGAGCTGCCTGAGTATAGCGAGGAGGATTTTGTGACGGTGGGTGAGATTATCTGAGGGGGGGTACGGTAAACCGTACTTGCGTTTCCTGCGGAAACGTGCCATACTAAGAACATCGTCAGTCAAAGGGTATGCAAGCACTCGCAATTATTGCCACTGCGGCTATTTTAATTGTAGGTTTCCCCATTGCAATTAAATTTCTGTTGCTTCTGATTTCGTATCCGTTGCCTGTGTTGGCTGTTGCTTTTATTCTTTGCTACTTGATTTTGAGGTAATTACTTGTAGTAAGGTACGGTAAACCGTACTTGCGTTTCCTGCGGAAACGTGCCATAATACAAGCATCAACAAACAACGAACTGACATGATCACTTTGACCGCAAACTACACCGAGACCCTTACTCAGGAAACTGTCGATAACATTCAAGAGTGGTGCATTGATGGTGACTTCGAGCTGACGGATGCGCTTGAATTTATCGATGAGCACGGTGAGGATAACTTCAATGCTTATTACGAAGACTACATCGATCAAGGTGAGAAGGTAGGGTACGATGTGGTGGAGGCTTTCATTGGGGAAGAGGGTTTCTGTGACATTGAACATTGTGAAGAGGCTTTTGTTGGTGTTTATCAGGACGGCGCACATTTCGCAGAAGAGTATGCTAACGACAGCGGTGACAGCATTCCTGATTGGGTTGTAGTTGATTGGGATCTGACTTGGGAGCGTGGCTTGGCTTATGATTACACTTTTGTGGAAGGTGATGGTTATCGCACGGGCTATGTGTTCCGCAAATACTATTGATTGCGGGAGGCGGCGTAGCCGCCCAATATAAAATGTCCCGCAGGGACATCAAGACAAAACGCACACTACAAACACATCAAAACAGCAAAATGAAACTACCTGCATTCAACAAGAAAGCTGCCGTTATCGCAACTGCTATCGGCACTTTGCTAATTAGCAATTACGCCACGTACAAAAATGCCTATTCGGGAGGCTACAAAACCTCAATCACTGAGAGTAGGGTCGGCTATATGCAGGTGCCCGCAGTGAGTGGGGCGATTGTAGTGTCGCAAGTAAATGGCAAGAAAACCCACTATTTTGAGGCATATCCTGATACTCCTGCGCCCGACACAAAGGGGGCGTGGAATAGCGAGAAAAATCGCAAATACCTTGAGTGGTCGATTACGACAAATGCAGAAGTTGACGGCAAAGATGTGCACTATGTGCGGGCGGCTTGTGTGCCTCAGACAACTCCAAATTTCTGGGATTGTTCAATGAGGAAGCTTGGTGATAATTACAACGAGAATTGGCGAGTGGAGATGGACCCGAAAACTGGAAAGTGGTCGGCTTGATTGCCAAATAGTGAGAGTTCGGTAAGCCGAACCTTTGCCCCCTTAACTTGGGGGCTTTTTTGTGTTTGCCAGATGCTTGAGAATTGAAGTCACTGAGTTTATCTTCAAAAACGTAAAGGGGTGGTTGATACACATCAACCCTTTTACGATTTAGTTGTTGTTTACGGGAAAGAGGATTGAATGTGTGCTTTGCTTTCCTGTGATAACCCTCCCTTGTGACCCACCACCCGTGGGTGGTGAGGGTCAAGGGTCATAGAAGATTGCACGCATAAGTTAAAAGAATCCAGTCGTAGACAGGCTTTTGGGCGTTGTACTTCCCGCCAAATACGCCTACCCTCTCTGACACGGTAGGGGGTCAAAAAGAGGGTTTACCGTTTCACTTTGTAGGGTAAGATAAGGGTGCGCAAGAGAGCCTGCGCAGGCTTTCTTTGGGGAGGAGTGTGGTAGCTTCTCCCCCTACCTCTACCACAAAGTATTTACAATGGACAAGCCACAGCCCTTTGATTGGGAGAACTCACTCAACTCATTTATTGAATCAGGTCGTCAACTCCTCGCAGTTTTGGAGATTGATAACATGGTAAATGCGTTGCGGTCTGTTCAAAAAGTCATACGAGAAAGAGATACTTGGAAAGCACACTGTGAGGAAGTCTGTCAACTCACAGGCACTACACAAATAGGTAACGCCAAACAGCGAATTACGAAGCTGATGAGTGGAGCTACCCCTGATGAGGTAAGTAAACTCCCCGAGGCATTTCATCGCCCTCCTGCTATTTGGCTCTCGGGCAAGAAAAAGACATTGGTGAGCGAAGGATTTGCACCTATGGGTGTACGGGAGGCAGAGCGACAACATAGGGTTATCTTGCCACTATTGATTGAGGTTTGGGAACTCTCAGAGGGAGAGGAAGAAGAGCGTCTGGAGATAGAGAAGGCCTACAGAAATTGGAGTGCCGATGACTTTGAAAAGGAGCTATATACGACGATTCATAAACTTGAAGAGCCCACGCTAGAGGACTTGCTGGAGGAGAGGATTTCCCTACAAACAGCAGAGTTTGAGCACTGGCAAGTTACTAATGCAAATGAGCGTGCAAAAGAGGATGCAAAGAAGAGAAGAGCACGGAGGAGTAAGTGATGTCTCGTCTTGAGAAAAGAGCGTGGGAGTTATTCACTGAGAACCCAACTTGGGGAGTAACGAAGTCGTTGGCGGCTGCCATAGCCGAGGACTACAGGAACAGAAAGAAGAGCGAGTCAGGTAAGATCAGCGTGCGACAAATAGGATGGCTGGAGTACACCTAGAGAAGAGAAAAACTAACACCAAAACTCCCATGTTGTCTTAAAAATTTATGCAATCACCCCCACACGTATACGTTGCCTACCCCCTTGCAACTTGCACTGTGGGTGGGTAAACAGGGGGGACGCCCTTATTTATACTTATCGCCCCAACATACGGGGGTTATCATGCACCCATGATAGCAGCTGCTCGCAGTAGTAAACTGCCGACGGGTTATGTTTACACATTATTATGAGACACATAAGACACACATTGCGGGGTAAATTCGCCGAGAGGGTTATACTTATGAGGATATAACAATAGCGTTATGTGACACTATGGGGTTATGCGTGTGGACGCATGGCGGCCGGGTGCGTAGTACAAGTGTACTTATGCCAATCAGAAAAGTGGCACAAACCCCTTGACTTTGCCTACGATCCGTGCCATTATACCTATATGAAGAAAGCAATCACACGCAACCAACGCCGCCTCCTTGACGGACTGTGCGATCGTTGGCAGTTCGAGCAGCAAGTAGAACTTGCAGGTGAGATTTGGCCTACGCAGTTTAGAGAAATCCGTCGCAGTTTCTCCCGACTGAATAACTTAGGGTTTACTGAGTGGGTATCAGAGAGCGAAACATCTTATGGTGCTCGTTGGTGGGTAACTGAGAAAGGCGTGCGTTATCTTCTTGACAACGAATAGTACAGGTGTACTGGTCGCCGGGTGGGTAGTACAAGTGTACTTATGCCAATCAGTAAGGTGGCACAAGAGGCTTGACTTTGACGGCGATCTATGCCATGATGTATACATCAAGCAAAGACAAGCAATGACCGCACTTTATTGGGTAGCTCAAACTCAGCCTGACGGCACTAACGAAGTGCTGTGGCAGTGTACATCTTATGAGCAAGCACAAGATGAGGTTGATCGTATCAACTCCAATCTCGCTGCTTACGGCATCCCAAGCAGCGTGAGCTGTGCTTACGTTATCGACTGAAGTTACGCAAAAAGTTTCAAACATTTCTCGCATTATGACTGACTTCCGTTCCGTACAACTCAAGACCATTATCACTATTGATGGCAAAGATTATGTTATTGAAGCAACAGACTACAGCGAGAGCGTAACTGAAGCAATCGCAGATGAAGCCTGCGACGGAACATCTCAAGACATTATCGACTTTATCTTGGAGAACTGAAATGAAGATCAACAACAAAGAAACAGAGCGCTTCGTGCACTTCACTGAAGCAGTCAAGTGGGTTATGGATAAGAAGCAATGTAGCAACCAAGAGGCTACACATTTCGTGTGGGACAATCAGTTTACAATGGGGACTGATAGAGCAATCTGGATAACAGTTTAGATAGTACAGGTGTACTACCCACCCGGGCGAGTGTGACAGTGGGCATAGTGGCACAAGGCCGCTTGCAATGGGGCGGAAAACGTGCCATACTATCGGTATGAACAAAGGAAACGCAATGCAAGTCTACGCAGTGATGGGTGGTTGGGACTATGAAGGTTACGACGGCTGCTCTCTGCAACTGTTTGACTGCAAGTCTACGGCAGAGGAGTATTCCAAGAGCCTTGACGGTAACTACGATTATGTCAAAGTTAATGTGATGGATGTCATCGAAGGCTCCGCACTTGCTGCGTGAGCAGCGCAAAAAAGTTTCAAACATTTCTCTCGCATTATGCAACTCTCCATTCAAGCCATTGAGTTCTTTGCTGAGCTTCTTGAAGACGCTGAGCAGACACAATCCATCTGCGAAGATGTAGCACCGTGGTGTGACCGTAAGCCCCTGATTGAGGAGCTTTGGAAACTCTACGAAACACAAGTTTCTATCTGACAGCATTCAAACTTTTTTACACTTACGCTTGTTTGCTAAACTAACTGCGGGTGCGTGTTGGTTGCGGCAACTTCCAACACCTCCCACAAATAGTTGCCAAACTGACTATGAAAGCAAAAGAGTTACCACCCGTTGAGTGGTTGAGAGAGCACCTTGATTATAACCCTGAAACAGGGCAGGTGTTACTGAAAAAGAAGTGGGGGCCACTACCTTACAAGGTGGGAGATGAGTTGGGTAATGGCGCTCTGATTGCTGGTTACAAAAGAATAAAAATAAAAGGCGTAACCTATGGCGCCCATCGCATCGCCTACGCAATCTATCACGGCGCTGACCCTTACCCTCTCGTAATAGATCACAAAAATAAAGATAGAACAGATAACTCTATTAGTAACTTACGAAAAGTAACCCAAAGGCAAAACTGCTACAACACAACACAACGAGAGAGCAAATCAGGGCACACAGGCATAACTTATCGAGCACGCAGAAAGAAAGCGTGGATGGTAACTTGTAATCGCACTTACATCGGGAGTTATGAAACTCTCGAAGAAGCACTGTCAGCGAGAGCAACAGCGGAGAACAAACTACAACGCTGGGGCACTTAATAAAGTGGCACACTATCGCTTGCAAAACGCTGTGTGGTGTGCCACAATAAAAACAACAACACAGGAGAAACTATGGCGATTTGGTCGCAAGCTACTGATCTCGCTACCAAGAAGACTATTTGGGTTAGTACCAACATCGTGAAGAATCGCCCTCAACTCAACTCTCACCGTGATGATGACTTCGGTCGTTGTTATGCTCGTGACGGTATTGATGGTTTTACTGCGACAGAACTTGCAGACTTGCATACAGAATACGTCGGCAATGATTGGCAGTCGAAGTATGTTGAGTTCGTAGAGAAGTGGGGCGAGCCCGAATAGAGCAAGGTAGTACGGGTGTACTACCGCCCGGGTCGCCCTATGCCAGTTGACGTAGTGTCACACACCCGCTTGCAAATGGCCGCTTGCCATGCCATACTACATGTATCAACGAAAGGCAAGCAATGCGCAAAATCGAAAAGCTCATGAACGACGCTATCACCGCTAGCAAGAACTGGCGGATGGATAATACCGAAGTCGTGACTGAAGGTGGTGTGTCCACTGTGTACTTGCACCATAACAAGATTGCAGAAATCGGTGATACTTGGCTCTGCCTCTTTGATGGTGGCTGGCAATCCACTACCACGAAGTCTCGCCTGAATGCTATTCTGCGTGTGCACGGTAATGGTGAAGGTATCTACCAGAAGAAGTTCCAGTGGTTCATCTCTACTACCGAAGGTGATAAAGAATTCAAGAGCGGATTGGTGCTTGCTTGAGTAACAATAACGCTATGCGCATAGACGCATGGCGCCCGGGTTGCTGGTACGCATGTACTACTCACCCGGGCCGTGGGCCAGTCGGCGAAGTGTCACACACCCGCTTGCAAAAGGGCGCAAGGCGTGCCATACTATCAGTATGAACAAAGGAAACGCAATGCAAGTTTGGATGGTGATGGGTGGTTGGGACTATGAGGGTTTCAGTGGCGATTCCCTCCGCCTCTTTGACTGCAAGTCCGCAGCTGAGGCATATCGTGACGAGCTCAAAGAGGAAGGCTACGACTACATCGATTGCAAGATCGTCCCCATCAACACGCAGTCTGCAATCGCAGCCTGAGTAACACAAACACATTCAAACTTTTTTCTCACTATGAAATTCAAAATCCTCGACATTGACTTTGACTTCGACCTCGGCTGTGATGTAGACAAATGGGACTACATTGGCACAGTTTGGGATGCCGAAGATGATGACGATTTGGTAGAGCAAGTCACCAACGAAGCAGGTTGGTGTATCAATGGCATCTCGTTTGTGAATCTCACTAACTGAGTGCGAAGGTAGTACACATGTACTACTGACCCGGGCGCCTGTGCCAGCTGGCAAAGTGGCACACAGCCGCTTGCAAAACGCCCTCAGCCGTGCCATGATAGTCTCATAAGCAAAGGAAAGCAATGACTACCGCAACCTACAACGGCTGGACCAACTACGAAACTTGGAATGTTGCTCTGTGGCTGCAGAATGAGGAGAACCTCTACTATCTCTGCCGTGACATGGGCAACTACGTTGACACCATCGACATGCTCCAAGATGAGGGCACTGTGGCAACTCCTGACGGTGTACGCTATGATGACCCGAAGGTGAATATCATCGAACTCAATAGCGAAGTGTTTGACTTCTGAATATAGTAGAAGGTAGTACGCATGTACTACCGACCAGGGTCCGAGGTCAGTTGGCAAGCTGGCACACTGCCGCTTGCAAAAGGCCGTCGGCCATGCCATACTATGGGGACACAAGCAAAGGAAACATGATCAACCTCAACACCATCGGCAGCGACTGCGCAGAGGCCGTCAGCGTGAACCCCATCACAGGCACTGTGAAGGTGACCTTCCGCAACGGCTACGGCCCCTACACCTTCCGCAACATCAGCCGTCGGCAGATTGCTAAGGAGGTCGTGGCCAATGCCTTCCGTGCCGACTCTGTGGGTCAGTTCGTCAACGGCATGGAGTGGAGCTCCACCCTCAAGCGCTGAGGCGCTGAGGTAGTACACATGTACTACTGACCCGGGCGAGTGGACGGTTGAGGAAGTGTCACAACCCCACTTGCAAAGGGGCCGCAGGCGTGCCATACTAAGAGCATGAAGAAAACAACCGTCCTCGACATGTCCGCCATCATGGAGGCCTACAAGGCCAAAGTCAACGCCGAGCACGCTCGTGCTGAGGCCGTGCGTGCAGGCGCTGCGAAGCCTGCCCCCACCACTGTGTGGGCCATCAGCGATCGCCACTGAGGCCAATTGGCAAAGTGGCACACAGCCGCTTGCGAAACGCCCTCAGCCGTGCCATACTAACAGCATCAACCAAACACAGACACACATGGAAACCCTCGACCTCGACATTCTCAACATGATCTCTGACCTCGAAGCAGACATCGAAGTGCCTGATTTCGATCTTGACGAAGTGCTCGAAGACGCCTGATCTTCCCGCACTAAGTAACACAAACTCACGACAAACTAATGCTCAAAAAATTCATCGCTGCCCTCGCAATCGCTGCCGCTACTGTGATGCCCGCAGGCGCAACTCCTCAGAGCCCTGACTATGTAAATGGGGGGCAGTGTGCAGGGGACCAATACTCAAAGTGTCGCTACACTCTCGACATCATCAACCCCAACGAGCCCATGGTAGTGATCCCTGAGCTGAAGTTTCTTGGCCCTTCCCGTATCAGCACCATCGAGCATTGTGCCGAGCTTGAGAATATCGCCGACTGGAAAAACATGGTGACCGATGAAGAACTGTATGGCATGGAAGCTTGCCTCATCGAGCATACTTGATGCCCTAAGTATAAACAATAGGCAGTAGTACAGGCGTACTACTCGCCCGGTGCCTGAGGCCAGTCGGCAAAGTGGCACACTACCTACCCGCAAGCCCACCCCATGCCCCTATACTAAGGGCATGAAAAACGAAACCGCAATGCCCGACCTCTCCCGCCTCTCCGACGCTCAGCTTGAGCACCTCGAAGACTTCTGCGTCCGCAAGGGCCGCGACGAGCTCTGCGACGCTGTCTACGCCGAGATGCTCTCTCGCCCTGACTTCGCTCCCTCCTCCTACTGCCTGATGGAGACGCTGGAGTTTCTGACCTGCTCCTGAGGGCCGCCCTCCCCACGCCCCTATGCGCCTACACGCATAGCGCCCGGGTTGGTGGTACAGGCGTACTACTCGCCCGGGTCGCCCTGTGCCAGTCGGCAAAGTGGCCCAACCCCCTCGCGGTGGAGGTGGGGTGCCTGTAGGATAAGGGGACATTCAACACACGACCATGACCAACAACACCTGCACCACCCGCCACTACGTCGCTGGCATCCTCCTTGTGCTCGCCACCCTCGCAGGCATCGGTGCCCACAAGCACTTCTCTGAGCAGGCCGCTGCCCGTGCGTGCGTGGCCCAAGGCTTCGCCGTCGATCAGTGTTGGGAGGGCCGCTGAGGGCCTGCCCCTCCTGCCCCCCACGCCCCCCCCCATGGGGGCTTCCCTATGGCTACACCTATGCGCCTATGCGCCTACACGCATAATGCCCCGGGTGCTGCCCCCCCCCATACCCACGCCCCTCGCCATGGGCGCACGCCCGCATCGCCCCCTGCGTGCCCCTACACGGTGCCCTACGGGCACACACGCCCTACCCTACACGCCCACCCGCATCGCCCCGCATACGCCCATACGCCCGCATACATATACATATACATATACATATACATATACATATACATATACATATACATATACATATACATATACATACATACATACATACATACATACATACACCCACACTGATACATACGTACTACTCACCCGGGTGATGGCCATTGACATAACGCTATCGTCATAAACACATTCGCATTGATAAATATCATCGTGGCCTGCCACATCACCCCACTGATGAACATCAACCCACCAATGAAGGCACCTCCGTGAACGGGTCCCTTTCCACTCTCGTGCCGATTTTTGCCCCGGCGCGGCCGCTGGCGGATCTACGGGGTCGGAATGCAGGTGAAAATACGACCACCCCACGAAAAAACCAGCTTTACAACGGGACCCATTCGGGTAAAATGACCACGGGTGAGGTGTATAGTGGGTCTTGGCGGACCTTGGGATACACCTAACCCTCCCTAAACACGCCACCAGTATTATGATTACGCAACGCCAGTACGTTGAAGGGTGTCTGCAATGGTACAAGAAAGCAGACCTTCAGCCTGGAAACCCGGAAGACGGAGAATGGCACGAATGCCACTACCCTACCCCCAAGTGCCTGGGAGGCACTAAAACTATACTCCTATTGAAAGAGCATCACGCAGTTCAAGGAGTTCTTCAATCGGAAGAATACAAACACCCTTGCATTTGGGGCTGGGAAAAAGAGCACTGCAAAGGCGAGTATGGGGAGCTCTACCTCAAATGGAAATACCATAAAGTAAAACTATCACATAAATCCAGAGATCAGGAAGTATTCGCAGAAACAGCAAGAAAAAATCTTGCCAATCTATCTCCCGAACAAAAACGGAAAGCACACACAAACTCGCATAAGACATGCAGAAAGCTTGGGTTGGGGATTTGGGACCCCGAAGCAGCAAAACGAGGAAGAGAAACCCGGTGGGAGAAAGACCGGCTCCCCATCATCCTCGTCCACCCCGACGGTACAGAAGAATGGTGGAGGTGCGCTAAAGAGGCGGCTGAAGCCTATAACCTTACAAAACAAAACCTAAACCACGTTTTGAAGGGACGACGAAAACGGGTCAAAGGCTTTACCGCCCGCTACGCCAGCTAAAATACCCCCATGGACACAAACACCAACCTCACAAACCAGCTCAAAGAGGATTACCTCTCTTACTCCCTATCGGTGATAGTAGGTCGGGCCATCCCATCTCTAACCGATGGCCTAAAACCGGCTCAACGGCGTGTCTTGACGGCCATGAAATGGCTGGGACTAAAACCCGATGGTCGTTACATGAAGAGCGCTCGCGTAGAAGGCGAAACCATGGGGAAGCTCCACCCCCACTCTGGTGCTTATGGGGTCATGGTCACCTTGGCCGCACCTTGGAATAATAACCTCCCCCTCATTGACGGGATGGGCAATTGGGGCAGCTCCGTTGACGGAGCGGCAGCCAGCCGTTACACCGAATGCAAGCTCACTCCATTTTCCTGGGATTGCCTACTCGCAGACAACGACACATGGCAATTGACTGACAACTATGACGGGTCCCTTCAAGAACCCGTGGAACTCAACGTAAGGGTCCCTTTGGTTTTGCTAAATGGGCAAGAAGGTATCGGGGTTGGTTTCGCTACTAAGATACCTCCCCACTCCCTCCGGGATATTTGCGACGCTGTTACCAAGGGATCCCCCCTAACACCATCCTTCCCCACAGGATGCGACATTGTTGTTGACGACGGTCTTACCTCCTACCAACAAACTGGCAGCGGAACCTTGCGCTTGCGAGCAAAAAGCGAAATTTCCAGTGAGGGCACAGGCAAACGGGTCAAATCCGTAATTACATTCACAAACCTCCCCGCAGGAACCAATCCGGAAAAAATCGGCCAACAAATTAAGGACAACCTTGACAAAGGAAACATCACCTCAATCACCGCAGTCAGCGATCAGTCTGATCTCACGGGCGACCGTATCGCAGTTGTTGCGAAGTCCGGTTCAGACATCGCTCTCCTTCAACGGCAACTCTATCACTATACCGACCTGGACACTAAATATTCGGCACGGTTGCTGGTGGTGGATGGGACGAAACCAATCGAACTCAGTCCAAGTGAACTTATTACGCGCTGGACGACATGGAGACTGGATCGGCTGGGTGCTTCATTCCGGTTTGACCTAGACAAGAGCGAGACCCGCTTAGAAATAGTCCGGGGCTACCTAAAAGCAATCGATAAAATCGATGCTGTTATCAAGGTTATTAAAGCTTCGGCTTCGCCGAAAGAAGCCCTGATCGAACTTGTATCCAATCGTTCGCTTAAATTCACCAGGGAACAAGCCAAAGCCATCCTCGAAATGAAGCTTCGGGCTCTGACTAACATGGATTCCGAAGAGTTGAGCAAAGAAGAAGGGTCCCTTGTTGCCCGGATTGCCGAACTCCAAGAGCTTATCAACAATGAAAAGGCTCGAAGAGCTCATATGGTCAAGGAAATCAAAGAAATTGGAGTTCGCTACGGCGAAAAACGCCGCTCCGAAATGATTGATATCCCTGAGGGCATCGCTATCGAGAAAAAATCAGCGAGCAAAGCCCCTGCAAAGCCCAAATTCCTAAAAATTGACATGAGAAAAGGGATTATCGAGCAAGCAAAGGGTCCCCGTGGCTGCCTAGTCGTGGAAAGAACCGAAAAGGTAATAACTTTGACCGCCGACGGCACTCTTCGAAAAATTCCAGCAAACTACAAGGGTCCCCTTGGCGAAGGTTTCTCCGAAGTGCTTCTCGCAAAGAAAGAAAATGACCTAACCGGCAAAAAATTCCTGGCAGTTTTCACCATCGACGACCAACTCAAGGCCATGACCATCGCTGGGGAAGACCTTACAAAGGTAACGTCTAAGGGCAAACGTGTTATCCCGGAAGGCAACACAGTATTGTACTTCGGCGAGGGAAGCTACACTGTTCCTTGGTCAAACCCCCGGAAGAAAAAAGTTGAGCTTTTTCCCGTAACAACAAAACAAGGCAAACCCGGCGGCAAAGGCATCAAAGTTGCCACCATTACCGACATTTCCCTCTAACGCTATGGCTAAGCACCACATCCACGTTCCCGACGATCTCATCTGGGACCCGCAACCCGACATCACCACCTATGAGTTGGCCCTCTGCATCCCCTTGTTCACATCAGCAGGTCGCCTCCACCAGTACTACAGCCAACTTCCAACCTCCGCCCAACGCCACTGGCGCCGTGAGGTCAACGGGTAAAATGCAGGGAAGCCTTTACTTCGAGGCCAAAGGCACTATACTACAAACGCTGGAGTTATACCGTGTCTGAGATTTTCTATCCCGTTGATCGCCTACTGGGCAACCCCCGCGTATTCTTCGCCATTGCCAACTTCCTTGGCGGTCCCGACGGGGAGACACTAAAAAGTGCCTTTTACGACCTCATCGAATACAACTTCCCCGACATTGAAGACCCGGAAGACATCGAGTTTGATGCAAACGAGATTTGTTTTGCAATTGACGAGGAAGGGACTGTCCAACTCACGCTCGACACCGGCATGGCCTCTGTCTTGAAGCCGGTGGAGGGAGAACTTCGAGCTCAGATAACCAACGACCATGAAATGGCCGCCACTAGCGCCATTTACGACCGTATTATCAAATCCCTGATAGAGGCAAACCCTGAGTTCGAAGGGGACATAGCCCTGGTATCACCCCCAACCCCCGGTAATAGCTATCTGCGTTCCGCCGACGGTGAACGGTTCGAAGGGGCTTTTCACCTCCTATCTGACCCCGAACGCCAATACGCATTCAACGTTGACATCATTGACGTAAATCGCGACATCTTGCGAGCAACCTACACACCAATCAACTAATGGCAGTCGACTACATCCTATCAACAACCAACTCGACCAAGACTTCCCTTACCAATCTCAAGAAGAAACTCTCTAACATACGGACCAGCGTTGACTCATTTGACGTCGAACTCTCAAAGCTGGAGAATAAGCTAGAGAACATCAACACTCAAGCAGAAATTTACAAAGCCAAAGTTGAACGCGAGATGGGTCGTGAAGTGCGCCGGCTCGAAAGAGAACTGGCGCTTTTACGTAAGGAGGCACCCGGAGTCGTAAAACCTGAAGCATCAGAAACCGACATCCACGTCTCGACGACTATTGGCATCTTTGACACAATACTTCGCCATATGTGCAAGGATGCAGAAGATTTCCGTCTAGCTTCCGAAGCATTTCTATTTCCTGCTGTATACGAACGGGTCATGGAGGGTAAGCAAGAGGCTTACTATCTTGATGAAATACCACCCAGCGCAAGCCTAGTCATATCCCGGGGACGTCAGCATATCGCATGGGTTCGTGAAGAGTACGACACACACGTCACAGACCCGGACACCTGGAAGGAAGCAATCGACTGCATAGTCGACTGGTGGCGCAATGACGCTCTCCCCATGATTTACGGTTCTCGGGACGAGCAATGGGACATCGACCTCCCTTTAACTCTCACGGAAATCCTGCTTTGGCGTGATTCCCCCGGAGATCGCCCCCTAAACTTCCCACGCATTTTCGACGCTTACGAAATCTACCGCAAACACAAAGACGAAATCTATGGAACTACCGGCCTCCGAGAGTTTGAACTCAAGCTCTTTACCTTCAACACCGAAGCGCCCGCACTCAAAACCGCTGGGGTCAGTTGATCACCTAATCAACCAAGTAGGTATTGGCATCGTAGGTACCGTGCAAAGGTACTACCAGAAGTACCAGGACAAACCCAACGACACTAACGCTAAGGCCTACTGCCTTTGGCGTTTACGCCTACACCGAAGACTCAAGAATGATCGGAATTTACTCGAAGCAATCAACGAGGCTCGGAATTTAGGTTTATTTGACGAAACTCCTGGAAAGACTTGCTGGTCACTCCACTTTGAGTAAGGGTAAAAGCCCATATATCCTGAGTGGCGCAATGATTCCACGCACAGTCCAAATGGCTGCGGAAGTCGCAGCTCAGTTCACAACTCCTCAGCTTAACAGCTACGGTAATATCATTCTAAACGGTTATGCTTCTCAAAGTCTGGGGGTGACAACCGCAGGAGCTATCGGTGCAATTGCCAGCACAACCATCTCTGCTGCTGGCACAAATTATACAAACGGGGTCTACACTGTGTACCTCGGCGGGGAAATCGGCTCCTTCGGTTATGCCACGGTAACGGTGACCGGAGGCGCTGTAAGTGCGGCAACCCTTACTGCTGGCGGCCGAAACTTTGCCGTAGGGCAAGTGATCCAACTGGGAGGCATCCCTAGAACTTCCCCAGGAACCCCGGCAACCCTGACTGTTGCAAGCGTAAATCAGTATAGCGTACAACCTGCCCTTAAAGGTTGGACCACCAACTACCAGGAATACTACACCCAGCTCCAACCCAACAGCTACAACGTGAACCCTGGCGACCCGACCATGTTCGAGTACGACGTTCATTCGTTCACTCAGGCAACCGGCGTCATTACAGCCCTCGGCGTCCTTCAGTCCGGGTATGGTTACACCCCCGGGATCTACACAAACGTCGCAACGTTCGGCGGGTCCGGCACCGGGGCCACCCTCAATATCACCGTTGACTCGGACGGGTACGTCATCGCAGCCACCCTCAATAACCCTGGCACTGGTTACACCGTGGGTGACGGCCTCGGAACCACAGCAATCGGCCCTGGCATGAAGTTTGCCATCGCTGTAGCCGCAACTACCGTTGTTACAACTCCAAACCGTTCCAAGTGGGCACAGGCACCTCGTCGCCTCATCAATAACGTTATCGCACCCGAAGTTCCCCCGGCCTACAACGGCCAAGCCAACGCCTACTCCGCAATCCTGTACCCGGTTCCCGATCGCGAACAAGCTCCTCCGATCGACGCCCTGTAAGTTTACCGCAAGGTAAACCACCCTATACTACAAACATGCACAACCTATCGCCTATGAGAAAGACTTCTTTGGGTTACCCGGTCCTCGATGAAGATATTCATTCGAGGATTTTTGGTAAGCAGAAACCTCAGACAATGACTCGCTTGGCCAAACAGCGAGCAGAAAACCTTCTGAAGGAGTTTGGCATTCAGACCCCCGTAGATTACCCGGACCATCTCTATGATGGACCCCTCCCCCTCCCACAACTGCAGGGTGAAACCCTACAGGACCACTTCGAGAAGATCGCGCTGGATCAGATTGGCGATTACAAGAATCTGGCCGATCAATTTGCTGTGTGCGAACTTCCAGAGATCCCACCGAAGGAGAGCCTCGTCTTCAAGCCAGGCTGGACCCGTTACACCAAGGTACGGGGCAAATGGAAGACGGAATCCGTACCGTACCCTCTGGAAAAGGCATTCACGTTCGATACTGAGACTTTTGTGCATGCTGGCGCATTTCCGATTATCGGAACCGCCCTATCTGCGAAAGCTGCGTATATCTGGCTGGCTTCTGAACTCATTGATCCGTCTTTGCCGGAAGATCAGTGGGATCAGCACTCCTTGATCCCTATCGGGACGGGACGTTTCGTGGCAGGCCACAACATTAGCTACGACCGCGTTCGCGCACGCGAGGGTTACTCTCTCGAAAACACAAAACCCGAAAACTTTTACTTTGACACCCTATCTGCACACATTGGCGTATCTGGTCTTGCCAGTGGCCAGCGCTGGTTATATGTTCTGGCTGGTAAAGACCCTGAGGACCTCACTGACGAGGAAAAGCGAAAGCTAAGGTATGCACCGAAATGGCTAGACGAAGGCGCCACTAACTCCCTAGTTGCCACATACAACTTCCACGTTTACGAGGTTCGCAAGTTTTTCGGAGACGACGTTCAACCTCTGGGCCAAGGTGACAAAGCTATCCGAGATATTTTCGTCAAGGCTACTCACCTTCGTCAAATCAAGCAGATGCTTACAGAGGCTGTCGACTACGCTATAAAAGACGCCTTCTACACTGCCGAACTGTTTCAAGCTATCTGGCCGAAGTATCTTGATGCCACCCCGAGCCCCGTGGCTCTGTGCGGCCACTATCACCTTAACGGCTCTGTGGTTCCGCTGGTCCCTCAGTGGGAAGAATGGATCCAAAATGTTGAACGAGTGTTTGAAGAACACAACCAGGAAATGACACAGATCTGTAAAGATCTGGTTTGGACCTACTATGACGAGTGGCGAGAACGTTACTTCGCTGAGCCCGGTATGGCAGAAAGGTGGATAGCAAAAGACCCCTGGCTTTCTCAACTTGACTGGGAGGTCAAAACCGTTAAAGGTAAGTACGCTCACATCCCCAACTGGATTCGCCCATTCATTAAAGACCCTGACGAACACATTGGTGTCAAGAGCAACCTTTCCCACCTGCTCCTCAAGCTAACTTGGGAAGGCTCCCCCATGATCTACACAAAAGACATGGGCTGGTGCTTTCATAACGAGGACGGTACCTTAACCAAAATCCCTCACCCGAAAGGTGCCGGTGCTAATGTTGGCGGCGTACTCAGCAAGGACTTCGTTGACGACATGAAGGTTGGCCGCCTTGACAGCGACCTGCCCGAAGCTAAACGTGCTCTGGAGATTGCCAACGCAGTTAGCTATTGGACATCCGTCCGCAAGCGTGTAAGGGATCGCATTTTTATCCCAGCCAACAACCCCCATGGTGAGGACGCCCTTATCACTCTGCCGGAAATCCTGTGCCATGGCACTGTGACTCGTCGTACGGTTGAATCCCTCATGGTCACAATGTGCTCCACCAAGAACTGGCGCATTGGTACCGAGCTCAAGTCCAGAGTACAAGCACCGGATGGCTGGAAAATCGTTGGAGCTGACTTCGATGGCCAAGAAATGCAAATTGCCTCTATCTACTCCGACAAGTGGGAAGGCGGTCATGTTGGCTGCTCTCCATTTGGTTACAACGTGCTTTCCGGCTCGAAAGAGGCGGGGACTGATCCCCATAGTGCTCTTGCTAAGCTGGCTGGCGTGGACCGAGACACGGCCAAGATCGCTGGATTCGCAGTGTTGTATGGAGCCGGGGTCCGAGCCGTGCAAACCTACATCCGACGGAAATACCCCGAGAAGTCGCCAACCGAGGTGAAAAACTTCGCTTACCGAATTCTTGAAGGTAAGAAAGGCAAGCTGAGGAATGGTTTATACGAAGGGGGATCTGACAGCGGATGCTTCAACTTCATGGAGGAGATTGCGATGCGGTCCCGAGTGCCTCAACTTCCCTGCTTGGGGACTAAAATCTCGACCGCAATGCGCCCCGCTGCTGTCGGCGATGATTTCAAAACCGGGCGAGTAAACTGGACCATTCAATCCTCGGGTGCAGAGATCCTCAGCATCATGCTTACAGCCGTACACTGGCTGGCGGAGGAATACAAGATCCCCTGCCGCTTCGTTCTCAGCATTCATGATGAAATCTGGTTCATGACTCCCGAGCGTTACGCGGAGCAATTTGCCGTCTTGTTCCAAATCGCTCACGTTTATACCTGGTCCTTGTTCCACTCAGCTGTGGATATTCCTGATCTCCCGCTGAGTAGAGCCTACTTTTCTAGCGTTGCGATCGACGAGCGTCTTCGCAAGTCGCCAAAGGAAAAGACGGTTACCCTGTCTAACCCTGGCGGCGAAAACGAAACGTTTGGCACCGAGTACTCCATGTACGAACTCGGTGAAATCGGAGCAATCCAAAAACTAACCACCCGCTACGAAGCCATTCAAAAAGGAGTTATCTGATGAAGAAGAAAAAGTCTCGCGTTGAGAATGTTGGCGTCTTGCTATTTCAAGGCGTCCACGACACTTACTATTTGACGGTTCCCTACGACAAAAAGAATCGGGTCATTCCATCCTCTGTGGAATGCGCCTACAACTCCCGCTACTTCTCTCCTCAACAAACAATCAACATGCTGCGAGCTCTCTGATGGCCCTACCCATCCCAGAAGATCCTGATTTTCGCAAAGCCGTTGTAGGATTTTGGTTAGACGACATTGATGACCGGTTGGAAGCTAACCGAATTCAAGATGCCGAGCTAAGCTGGGGTGAAGCAAATGCCATTTACTTGTCCCTTCCGCCCGGCTGCGGGGACATGGCTCTTGAGGATCGGCTCTTTGAGCAGCGGGTAAAAATTAACAACCTCACCAACGCAACCAATGCGAACAATCTCTGACGACACGGTTAAAGCAACACCGGTAACCAAAAAATCTACTATGTCCAAACTCGAAACTTTTTCCACCACTCTGGCCGATGGCCGAGAGATTACCATCCGGGAAATGACCGGTCGTGACCTCATTTACATGGAAAAAGACCTGACAAAAGCAGGCGACGTGGAGAAAGGAATGCGGATCATCGAGCGCCTTATCGTGGGTGATGACAAAATCACATACGACGAGATTCTCGACCTAGGGGTAAAGGATTTTCGCAAACTCAGTGACCTGGTGGCCAAGGCCAACGGCACTGATGAAGAAGACCCAAACTAATAGTAGAAGACCTCGAAGATTTTACCTACTTGGTAAAGAAAGGATCAGGACCCCTCTTCCATTTTCGGGAGGTCATCCCAAAAGATTTCTACAAAGCTCAAATTCTGCGACAAACAGAAAAAAGTCAGCTAGAGCTCGTGGAACGTCTTATCCTTAATCCCGAGGTCCTCGACAAGGTCTCCGCTTCGGAAACCCGAGCGGTCATGAAGTGGGCTGTAGAGACCCTTCTAGACAGAACCATCCTGACGGTGGAAAACTGGCTCGAGATTGCCTACCACCTCTGTAAACAACGGTGGGATTCTTCTGTGGATTGGTTGGAAACTCAACCGATGAGTAAAATCAACACAATGATCGAAATTGTCAAAAAACATGCCGAAGAGCAGGAAAAGACAATGAAGAAAAATGCACGGAAGAAGTAATGCTCCGTATCAAAGTAGACAACCAGGGGAGGGGACTAACCCCCCTTAACCTTAATTGGTGGAAACCCACCAAAGAGGAGTGGGTACCAGTTCTCCTGGACGATCATCCCCAATTCTGGAAACGTCAAGTTGACCCCACCTACCAGCGGCCTTGGCAACAGCTAACGCCTCGCTACGCCGCATGGAAGGCCAAAAACTTCCCAGGTGAACCCATACTCCGTCGTACTGGGGCTATGGAAGATGCGTCTTACATCTACACCAAGGGGAATGTCTTCCTAGTAAAGTCCACTTATTACGGGGCATACAATCAGTTCGGAACCAGTAAAATGGCTGCCCGCCCTTGGATGGGGGTTCCGGACATATCCCTCAAACAGATCGTCCCCATCTCTTGGAAAAACATTCTATCAAGGAAACGCTAAAATGGCACGCAGACGCGCACAAAACATCGACGGCACTTTCAAAGCCGACGACAAATCTACATCAGATGTCAACGAAGCTTGGGTGGAAGTAGACACCAAGCCCGCTCCAGCTAAGTCCGATGTTCAAGTAACTCCGGAAGAAGGCAGAGTTAAGGATACCGTGATCGATCCGACCTCCCCCGTCAACCTTGAGGTTGAAACCAAAGACGAAGCCCCTACCCCTGCACCTGAGGCAGTAGCCCCGGAAAAAATCCAGACTGACTTCAGGGAAAAACTTGCCTCCAAGTCCACAGAAAACAATCCCTTCGTTCCCTCCAACCCGGTGGCTCTTGAGAAAGCGGCAGAGGAAGTGGCAAAGGAGCAAGGGTTTGAGTTCAATCGGGGCACCTCCATCGGCGCCCGTCTCATCGCTCGTTCTCAGAAGAGAGGCTAATGACTGTTTCCTTCCCCTTCCAGCAACAGTTTACCTGGCGTAAACTTGGTTATCTATACTTTACGAACTCGCTTGACTATCGGCAGGTTCTAGAGGAAAACCCGCAGTGGAAGGTGACGGAACTCCCTCCCCTTGGGGCTCAAATTCGCTTGAGCCCTGCAAGCAACACAGCGGGAACTCCGGGAGGGCTCTCCCAGGGTTCCTTCGTGTTTGGTTTGCCCACGGGCGAACAGCGAAACGCCATATTCCCTTACAACACACAAGAAGACTACACTTTGGCCCTGAATCGCTACACACTACAGGGCGTCATCGACCGAGAAGAAATAAACGGAATCACCTTTGACAGCACTCAGGCTATTACAGGGTTGCAAAACGGGTAAAACCCGAATGGAAGTAGGCTTTGCCTCTGCGGAGACTAAACGGAAACTGCCCTTTCCGGTAGCAAAGTTGAAAAGTAGGGCTCAACCTGTAAAAACATGGCAACTTTTTCCCTCGGGACTAGCGGGGTAACTCCCGGCGCTCCCGGCGTATATATCAACGAGCAGCCCGGCAAACTCGCCACCCCGGCTATTGCTCCTTTCGACACAGTCTATATGCTGGTCGAGACCGATGAGGGCGTACCTGTAACCCGGTTCCCCTTCAACTCCCCTGTAGCGATCACTTCCCTGGCTGACTACAAGGAGCTGATTCGCATCGGTACTTCCACTGTTCCTGAGGGACGCATTCCCCTCCTGAGCTACAACTGCGTAAGTGAGTTCTTCCAGAACGCTCGGGTGGGCGACCTGCGCGTAGTGCGTGTAGGCACCCCTAACCAGATCGTAGAGATCGAGTTCTTCCCCTCCGGCACCAAGCTGAACAGCACCGACCTGCCCACCTCTCTCCAGGCTGGCAACAAGGTGTATGTTCAAATGTACATCAACGGCCAACCTTTGGTTGCTGGCGATGGTTCTACCGGCTACACCTCCAATGGCGAGTGGCTCGGCGTTCCCGTAACCATCCCCGTAACTTACGTTGCTGGCGATCAAGCCAACAACCGCCGCATTTCGGCCGCAATCGCAACCGCTGTGGCAGAAGCTATCGAAAGCAACCCTGCCATCCGCAGCTCGGTGTATGTGCGTGATTTCGGTCTGCTGAACGACTTGGATCCTATTCAGTTCGCCACCTCTGAGAACAGCTACGTAACCATTGCTGCTACCACCTTCAACGGCAACGTTTCCGTGGTAACCGAGGTTCTGCCCGTAGGCAGCAACTTCGTGTTCATGCAAAACACCTACGACATCGAGAATATCGTTGGTGGAAGCGTGGACCTGGTACGTGTACCCCAAGACTACACCCAGTGCATCGCAACTGCGTTCGACGGTCAGCAAGATCAGGGCTACCTGATCACCCCGACTGCCTACGCCCAGTTTGACGCCAAGGGTCGTGCTCTCGTGGGCGCTGCCGCCGCTGCGCATTGCGAAAGCAATAACTACAAGTGGATGGCACTGGCCGATCCCGGTCCTTTCCTTGTGACCGATGTCAATGAGTACTCTGATTACGTTCCCCATAAAGCTGCTGCTGATCTGGAGGAAGGCAAGAAGTACCTGGTTGACAACGTAATCTACAAGTGGATTGGTAATGACGTTAGTTACAACCGCCTAACCAATCAGACCATCGTGTTTGGTGAGTCAGCTGAGACTGCCGTTAACGAGTCTGCCAACCTTGTGGCCAACGCCACCAAAGTCGGTCTTCTTGATCAAGCTCAGTACACCGTTAATGCGGTTCCCTCCGCCAGTATTGGTGTATTCGAACTGGATACCGATGCTTACTGGCCTGTAACCCTCCCCATTCAGGAAGTTTCTCTGACTGGTGCTGGCGTAGGAAATGACTTTACTGCTGTCTATGTGCGTGGCTATTCCACCTCTGCGGCTCTTTCCGTTGGTCCGGTATTCGGAACCACCAACATTGTTCCCGGTGTGCTTCCTGTCGACGCCACCTACCCTGGTCTCACTTTCTCGGGTGGTACCGGTACCGGAGGTACTGCAACCGTTGTGGTATCAGGTGGTGTAATCACCTCTCTGGTAATCAATAACGGCGGCAGCGGATACACAGTGGGCGATACCCTCACTCTGGCTGGCGCTCTGGCTGGTACAACTTTCGATGTCGCAAGCGTCGACCTCGTTCAGAACCTTTCAGGCACTCAAGTGTTCGTGATTGCTGCTCCTCGCAACACCATCACTGATTCTGAGTACTCGCTGAACTATGTCCTTCTGACCACCAATGCCGTAGACGCTTCTAACGTTTACAACGCTGCGGTTCTGGCAAATGGTACCAACTTCCTGACCCAGACCCCCATTGGTGCGGTCTACATGCCGAACCCCAGTGGTGACACTGCCCTGATCAGCTACCCTGACCCTTACTGGGATATCGAAGTTGAGATCAATGGTCAAACTTCTGACCTGATTGAAAACATTTCCGGAGCTGCTGCTGGTGTAAACACCCTGCACCTGCCCGGAACACTGCAAGACCCCACTGAGTCCTACGTTCTGAACTGGGTAAGCCGGACCTTCATGAATCCGTCTGCTCAGATCTCTTCTTACGCTGGAACACTGGTTACCACCGGAAGCGCAGTTTTCAGCTGCCTTAGCCACGGCTTGCGCAGCGGTCAGCGCATCTTCTTCACTCAGCCCATCGTTCTCACAAGTGGTACAACCACTTCTAACTTCGTAGCTGCAACCAACAAACTGGTAAGCCGTCCCTACTGGGTTAAGGTGATCGACCAAAACACGTTCGCCATCGCTAACTCCCTGGCTAACTATACTACCGGTCAGTACCTTGTGTACCCGTCTTCCGGTTCGTTTAGCACCACCCCGACCATCTTCTACACCCAGGTTCTGGGTCGCGGTCTGACCACCATCAGCCCCATCGAGCTGATCACTCTGCCGATGGTTCGTGCCCGTAAGTACGGATTTGACAGCAACACTATCTGGAATCAAGCTCTGGATGCATCTCTGGCGCCAACTGGCACCACGGTTGCTAACAACCCTGGTTCTTCCATCTACCTGAATAACTCCTCGGTTATTCTCGGTGAGGATCAGATTACTCCCTACGGCGAAGACATCAGCTCTTCGACGCAGTGCGGCTATCTTCCCAAGCTGAATCTGGTAGATCCGGACCCGACTCCTGTTGCAGGTCTCTTTAACGCTTACTGCACCCCAACCGTTGATCAGTTCTTCCAGTCCGAGGCTTACTTCGTACCTGCGATTGATCCGATCTACGTTGGCAACTATAGCGGAGTAGCTGGCCCAGCGGCAAGCGCCATTGGACCTCTGGCGACGATCAGTGGTTTGCCCATCGCTACTGCTGCTCCAGCCGGCATCTACAATAACCAAGTAACAACCCCCGCCACCGGAACAGGCAGCGGAGCCACCCTCACCATTACAGTGGCTGGTGGTAACATCACCAGCGTGGCTATCAATACCCCCGGTCAAGGATATGTTCAAGGCGATACCTTGAATCTGCCTACCGTCTTCGGCGGCACAATCCTGACTGTTGGCACGGTTAATCAGGCCAACGGATACATCACCAGCGTAGTCGCAAGCGGATACGGTGCTCAGCTGGGCATCACCGCCAATGACACTGCTGCTCAGATGAACTACGATCAGTCGCTGCTGAACGGTTGTTACTTCGATGTAACTGCCGCAGGTACTGCCCCTGACGGTAGCGCTGTGGTAATCGGTGACCGCATCGTACTGACCTACAACGGTTCCACTTACGATTGGGTGGTAGTTCCTGCTGACACTGCCGGTGGCGATCTGACCTCTGCTGGTCAGCCCTGCTACGGCAGCCAAGTAGAGCTGGTCTTTACCCCTGAGCAAGGTGTTCCCATCGATCTGTGGCGCTTCGATGCCATCACCTCCACTGAGATCATCGACGATGCTCTGCGTGGCGTTGGCTTCAACGGTGTGCCTCAGGCCGAGTTCATTGAGGCGGGTGTTGACAACGTGAATCGTCTCTATGAGGATTCGCAGCGTTACTTCAACCCCTTCGGATTCATCGCCTACTACGGTCCTTATATCGAGAACGGTGCTGGCCAGTGGATTCCCCCGTCGCCTTACGTGACTGGTGTGGCTCTGCGTCGCTACCGCTCCGAGGGCTATCAGTTCCCGCCTGCTGGCGTTAAGTTCCAGCTGGCCGATGCTGTGGCGACTCAGATTCCGATCAACTCGGCTCAGCAGAACCTGCTCAACCCTGATGGTTGCAACGCCGTTCGCACACTGCCTGGCTATCCCGACACCGCCGTCTTCATTTGGGGCGGTCGTACACGGATCAACCCTGCGGTGGCCGAACAGCGCCTGTACCAGTTCGTCAACACTCGTGTTATCCTCAACGTGGTGTATGGCTCGCTGCGTACTGCCTTCGACAACCAGATCTTCAATGTTATCGACGGATTCAACGTCGTATACAACCAGATCGTATCGGTTGGTAACAGCATCCTGAACCAGCTGTATGTTCAGGGCGCTCTGTTCGGTGCACGTCCTTCTCAAGCCTTCCAGGTGATTTGCGATCCTCGGATCAACCCGCCCGAAGACCTTGAGAACGGTATCGTGAACGCTAAGGTGTTCGTAACTCCGGTTCCGACACTTGAGCGCATCCAGATTGACCTCATCCGTGTGGCAATCGGTCAGATGCAGAACGAGCTGGATATCCAAGGTCTCGGCGGCTGATGATGATAGGGAGTCTAATGTACAGGGATCTAAATCTACGATTACCCGACTCCCTTCTTTTTCGGCTGGAACGACAAGCAGAAGAGCGGGGGGTCTCACTAGAGGCCCTCTGCCTTTCTCTTCTTTCTGGCGAAAACAACGAAGGGGATCTGGTAGATCCGAACTATTACCAATCGTTGAATCTTGATGTGCTACGCAAAGAGATTCGAAAAGTTATCGAGAGTGATCTCTCTCGTGAGGAAGTTAAAAAGAGAGTTAACGCTCTCGAATTTCAAATATCCCGGAGATACATCCGATGAGTGACCCCACAGTCATGGCGCCAGCAGTGCGAGGTATCACTTATCCGCTTACTGTTGTAAACGGCAATCTTGCCACGAGCACAGATTATGCTACCGTTACTCAGCAAATCCGCAGTGTCTTGGAAACTCGCTATTACGAACGAGTGATGCGTGCGGATTACGGCATCGGAGATTATGTCCTCGAGGTTTTAGACCCAGGACAAATCAACTCCGCTATTCAATACTCTATCTTGCAAAATGTGCAAGGGCTAACAGATCTTTCAGTGCAAGGAGACTGGAGGACGGGGGGAGAAGATGGTCTCTATCGTGTCTTCATCCAGTACTCAATCAACGGTCAACCACAACCTCCGCTCAACTTCACCTTGGCGAACTAGCCGGGTAAAACTAATCAACTAAGGCAACGCACGAGACTTGGATGGCGCAACGATTTAAGACAGCACCAGTCCCCTCAGGTGAGGTTGCTCGTTACACGAGTGACCCTTATAATCTATCGTCTATTTATATGTTCGGTAGTTCCTCTCCCTTCACGGGGCAGGGGAACACCATTGTGCGTCCTAATGACGATTTGCTCATCCAGAAAGGAGGCAATCGTGCTCTGGTCGTCTATCAGCGTTTGCTCTATGACGAGCAAGTGCAATCATGCTTCCGCAAGTTGATGCAGGAAGTGACTTCCCGTCCGTGGTATGTTCAGCAATATTCTGATAAGCCGGGAGACCTGGCAGTTAGGGACTTCGTAGCAGAAGTCCTTGAGGAAATGCCCCTCGATGACATCTACACGGGCATGGCAGAGGCCTTGATAGCGGGCTTCTCCGTCGGTGAAATCATGTGGAAGAAAACCAAACGTGGGGTAATCCCGTTTGACATTCGCATGCGAGATCAACGCCGTTTTGTGTTCCAGGAGGAGCAAGATGCCGCCACTGGCTTCACAATGCGTTGTCTCACTTTCAACCGTATGTTTGAAGGTGTGGAACTGCCGCAGCGTAAGTTCATTGTCTCTCGTTACTGGGTTTCGCACAATGGCGACCCATACGGCTCTGCTCTCGGTCGCATTCTTTATCCTCTCGTCAAGTTTCGGCGCCGTGCCATCGAGTCTTATGTGCTCTACGGCGACCGTTACGCGACGCCGACAGCTGTCGCAAAAGCCCCGCTCTCAGCGAGCACTCGAGAGTTGGATACGCTCTACGGTCACTTATCCAATCTCTCCCAAGAGACGGCAATGATTTTGCCCGAAGGTTACGAACTTGAGTTCATCGTACCCTCTGGCTCTCCCGAAGTTTTCAAGAACCTGATTGAGTACATTGATAAAGAGATCTCCCTAGTCATTTGCGGGGAAGATGAAGCGGGGCAAGCCGAGGCGGGCTCTCGCGCATCCTCGCAAGTTGCAAATACCATTCGTGTAGTGCGAGCTAGCGAAATCTCGGAGATGCTTTCGCAAACTCTAACTCAGACCCTTGTTCGTTGGATCGTTGACTTGAACTTTGGCGTTGACGTGGCGGCCCCAGTCCTAACCCGTGAGTTCCGGATTGAAGAGTCCCCCCTGACAATGCCTGACGTGTCCCTAATGATTCAGTCGGGATATACACCACGCAAAGAATGGCTGGAACGTCACTTCCGTGTGGAGCTTGAGGAAAAGAAGGCCGGCGAAGAGGACTCGGCCGTCACAACTTTCAATCCCGAGCAAGACCAAGATCTGTTTGGATCTATTTTTGGTGGCGAAGGGGCTAGTGCTGACAATGAACAAGCCGCCGCTCAAGACTTGAACGCCGCCGCCAATGTAATGGACATGCCAGCGGGGGCTGCTCCCGAAGAATCCCAATCGGACGCAATAAGCGCACCAACTGCTGAGGAGCAGTTAGGGGCTGGAGCCCAGGAGGCCACATCAAAGTCCAAGCCAGGTAGCGAGCAATGGATGACCGATGAAGAGATTGACAGGCTATTGGGGGGTCTGGGTGAAGGAGAAGCAACTTCCCAGAAACCTTTCGGTAATCAAAAGATATCCGAAGACGAAGCCGTAGAGATGAATCGCAAGTAGGGTAAAAACTGAACAATGGGTCACTAATAAACACGGTGTTTACTAAACGCATCCACGTCTTCAAAGCAGGTGATCAGACTTCCGCTCAAGGGGTTCAGAGGCATTTCTCTGAGAAGGATCTTGAGCAGGTTGTTAAAACATACGATCCCTCGATCCATGAAGCACCCTTAGTAATCGGTCACGCAGGCGACAATGATAGCCTCCCTGCATACGGCTGGATCAAAGGATTCAGCAAGCAGGGGGGCAATCTGTATGCCGACGTAGCCTTTACTGACACAGCGAAAGATCTGGTAAAAGACGGGCATTACCGCAAGGTATCTATCTCGTTCTATTCACCTGACTCTGCCATCAACCCACATAAAGGGCAGTGGAGTGCTCGCCACCTTGCACTGCTGGGGGCATCCCCTCCGGCAGTAAAAGGATTAGAACCCTTCTCCTTCTCGGAGGTGGAGGGAGTCTACGATTTTGCTGTAGCTCTCGCTCCCTCGGACATCTTTGATGAGGAACTCGGACCCACACTCATCGTGGAGAAGAGCCCGCTTGAAATGCTCCGGGAGAAACTCGATGAAGTCCGTCAGGATGTTTCGAGTGCGGTAAAAGAACTGCAAGGTAACCAACAAACACAACCGACCGAGAATCTGGAGGAAGTTGCTACCTCTTCGGTTACAACACAACCGGAGACGGCGCAAATGTCCAACCCAGATGCTCCACAATTCAAAGAAACCAGTAAAAACGTGGGTCGCGAAGGAACTGAAATCACTCAGCAGACGGCTGACCTCGAAGATCAATTTCCGGAAGAGGAATTTATGGACCAAGGAAAAATCAGCCGGAAGCACGTCAAAGGTGCCCACGGCCAAGTTATGCAAGTCGTAGAAAACGTCTACGACGAGGCTCACAAAGAGTCTACTGACGAACGCAAGGCTGCCGCCGACCGTGCCTTCGAGGCTAAGCGCCTGAAGAAAGAAGGTAAGGGTGCAGAGGCTAAAGAAGTCAAGCGTTTCGGCAAAGAGGAGGATGAGCTTATCAAAGAAGCCAAACATGGCGAGCTCCCTCCAGCCCTTAAAGCTCGTGCTGCTGAGGTGAAGGCAAAGGGTCACTTCAAGGAAAAAGAAGTGGACCATGCCGAGCTTGAGTATGACGAGGATCCCACCGGACGCTATGAGACCGCTCGTTCTGCCGACGGTGGTTACGTTGATCGCATGAAGACCGGCAAAGCCGGTGCTGGTGCTCAAACCGGTCGCTTCAAGACCGCCAAGAGCAGCGAGCAAGACACCGACCGCATGCACACCGCTGAAAGCGATGAGCAGGATGAGGATCGCATGCACACCGCCAAAGAGCCCGAAATGGCTTCCGACGGCGAGGAGCGTTGGGCTGGTCAAGCTGACAACTACGAGCGTGTCAACAACATGGACCAGTATGACGCCGATGAAAAGAGCTACGGCGTCAATGCCCCTAAGGTCTCTTCCGGCAGCGATCCTTACGGTCGTGACGAAACCGCAACTAAAATTCCGACCGAATCGGAAGAGATGCCTGACGACGAAATCTTTGCCGTTCAGACAACTAATGTCATGAGCGACAAGAACATGCGTGTTTTGCGCACCAAGTCTTCCGACGCTCGTGCCAAGTCCGTTGGCACCCACAACCTGCTGTACGCAGAGCCCCAGGCTGACGAAATGACCGGTGAGGACGGTGTAACCACCGCCAAGAAAGGCATGACTGCCAGCAAGACCGTTGAGCACGCTGAGTACGAGACTGGAGACATCTCTGGTGAAGCCAGCCTGGAAACTCTGCGTGAAGAGATTGGCGATGGCAAGAAGGCCAAGGCCAAGCAACTTCAGCCTGGTGCTATGGACACCACCGATGACCCCGGTCAAATCGTTGGTCCCGACGGTGCTTACGCCGAATCCTACAAAGGCGAGCCCAAGGCCAAGTCCAAGCAGCTGACCCCAGGTGCTCAAGACGAAATTGACGATCCTAACCAGATTACCGGTCCTTCTGGTGTCTACGGTGAAGCTTCCCTGGAATCTCTCCGTGAAAACATCGGCGACGGCAAAAAGTCCAAGGCCAAGCAACTGACCCCAGGTGCTATGGATACTGTGACTGACCCTGCTGAGATTTCGAAGAAATCTGGTGGTGTTTATGCTGAAGAGCATGGCGAGAAGAAAGACCCCTACACCAAAACCGGTTTCGGCTCCACCTACGAAGAGGGTGAAGGCGATGACGATGTGGATGAGGGTGAAGAGGATTACAACGAGCTGTCCGTCGACCATTGCGGAATGGACTACGGCATGGGCTCGATGAGCCAAGCTCGCCCCATGGGGATGAGCATGAGCATGGCTGAAAAACTCCAGATGGAACTGGCAGAACTCAAGGATAAGTACGCTGAACTTGAGCGTCAGCGTTATGCCGAGAAAGTTGCCGCCCGTCGTGAAAAGATGGCATCTGCCATCGGTCACCTCTATACCGAAGGTCGCCTGACCGACGGCATCATGCCCGAGCAAGAGCTGATTAGCTACTGCGAAGGCCTCGAATTCGGCACCCTGGAGTTCTCCGAAGGCGAAACTGCAGCCACCAAGCTGCTGGCCCTGCTGAGCAAACTTCCCCCAATGGTATCCTTTGGTGAAGTTGCTGGTGGCACCTTCCAGTATGCCGAAGAGGATCTCGATCCTCACGCCAAGGCTCTCCGCATGGTAGAAGAGTCCGAAGGCAAGATGGATTACGTGGAAGCCCTGAAGAAGACCATGTTCTCCTGAGGTAATCATGGATCTCCTCTCTTTCGTTAGTATGGCGACTAAGCGGAGATCCGATTACATCTCCCAGGCCAAAACTCTCGCTCGAAAATACAAAGAGCAGCCAATTCTGGAAGAACGGATGAAGGCAGAGTCCCTTGGCCTTGTGAAGGGATTACGAGACAAGCTTATGAAATGGAGTGAGTACGAGCGAACTATGCTCGACAAAACTCTTGTTTCGGCCTTGGCCGCTTGTATCCTCGGAATCAAAGACGACAACATTGATCGGAAGTTGGAAAAGTGTTGGCCGATTATCGTCGGCGACATGCTCCCACCTCTTACAAAGTTCTTGGCAGAGACCAAGGAATACATTGACTCTGGTGTTTTACGTTTAGGCGATCAAACCGTTGACTTTGCAGATTATGATCTGCTCGGTGCGGTCCCCGGAGCAATCGATCTCGATGCTGATGAAATTGAGGGTATCAACCCAAGTGAGGAAGGTACCGTTGAAGCTCAGCAGCAGCGAGCCCAAGGAAAAAGTTGGCCATCACTGGCTGAACGAGTATCACGCTATTTAGCAACTCCCACATTTGCCTTTTATGCCCTTGGTGAGTACATGGTTGCTCAAGACCAAGGATTCAAGGAAATGCGTCGGGTTGCAAAAGCAGACAAGAAAACGTGTGTCGACTGTAAGAACTACGGCGAACAAGGTTGGGCTCCGATTGGAGAACTGCCGATGCCTGGCAAAGGTTGCCGGTGCTATGACCGCTGTAGATGTTTTATCGAATACCGTTAAGGGTAAAACCGAGTACATTCTACTGAGTTTTAGAAACCATTCTCAGTGAAAACCATTTGAAGTCCATCTACTTTTGAGGATAAAATTATGGCTACTAATGCCGCCCCCATCTACGGAAAGCAGTACATCCGTTACGCTGAAACCTGGGAAGCTGCCACCAACGTTCAAGCAGGTTCTCCTCTGTCGACCGCTGCTGGCGGTGCTACCGTCGGTATTTGCGAAATCGGTGAACTGCGAGTTGTTTCTTTCGCTAGCTACCTGGTTCCCAATCAGCCCAACGTAGCTGCCGGCATTGACTCTTTCTCCGGTGTTCCTGGCACCATTTGCGGTGTTAACCAGGCTTACATGCCTTCCGCTCTGGCTCAGCCCTACACCGCTCGTCAGCTGACTGTTGCTACCAGCGGTCTGCTCCTGATCGAAGCCACTGGCGCTGCGATTGCTCTGAACACCCCTCTGCAAGTCAACACCCTGGGCCAGGCTGTTGCAGCCGGCGCCACCGTTACTCTGGATGGCACCACTCCCATCATCCGTGAAAACGTAACCATCGGCGGTCGTCGTCTGGTTCTCGTTTCCTTCGCCTGATTTATAATCTGGCTTATTACATTTGGCTGGGCTACCTTAGGGTGTAAGTCCCAGCCCTGTGTGCACACATTTGAAGACAAAGATTACGGAGACTTCCTCCCATGATGAACCTGCAACAAACCTATGCAGGTGTAGATCCGATTCTGACTACACTTGCCCAAGGTTTCATGCTTCCGGCGACCAATATCGCCAACTTTATTGCTCCCGTTGTTGACACCCCGACTCGTGCAGGCCGGATCCTGCGCTTCGGCAAGGAGCAGTTCGCCATCAACGACTTCCGTCGTGCATATGGCACCAACATTCCTTACGTTCAAAGCCGTTACGACTCGGAGCCCTATGCTCTCGAGCAAGAAGTGGTGGCTTGGGAACTGCCGGAAGAAGTTATCGAGAACGCCGGTGAAGGCCCCGCTCAGGTAGACCTGCGTGCGATCGAAACTCGCAACGCAATGTCCCGCCTGATGAACGCCTATGAGTACACCGTATCTCAGGCTGTTACCGTAACCGGTACTTACAACCCCTACGAGCCCAACACCGGTGCTGGTACCCAGGATGGTCTGGGTTTCACCAGCTGGAGCACCTTTAGTGCTGCTTACACCACCGCTGCTGGTCCTTCTGCTTGGTCCTCGCTGACCTCGAACCCGATCGAGGACGTGCTGACCCTGAAGCGCTCCGTGGCTAACCAGATCGGTATCCGCCCCAACTCCATGGTTGTCGGTACTGCTGTGTTCGACCAGCTGCTGACCAACCAGGCGATCCTTGAGCGTATCAAGTACACCACCGCCGACAGCATCGACACCGACATGCTGGCTCGTTACTTCGGTCTTGAGCGTGGCCTGCGTGTGGCTGAGGGTCGTTATCTGGCCACCGACGGTAGCCTGCAGCCTGTGTTCCCTGAGAACGGAATCCTGCTGTTCTACAGCCCGAATGGTCCTTCTGACTCCGTGATGCCTGCTGGTGGCGCTAACGCTGCTACCCCTGCATTCGCTTACACTTACCAGCTGACCGGCACTCCTGCCGTTCGTCCTGAGTACTACATCCGTGAGCGTCGTGTGGTCCGCGCTGAGATCACCGTTGAGCGTGTTGTTAACCTCGTGGGTCTGGGTGCTACTGGTGTTATCGGTTCTGGCGCAATGATCACCGACATTCTGTCCTGATTAGGCAGAAATACTAAGGAGGTGTTCTCATGGCTATTCTTCGCCCATTAACAAAAGCTCAATATGAGGTGAGCTTTACTGCTCTCGGCAACGCCGGAGCACCCGCTATTACTCTTACTTCGGTATTCACACAGTTTAGCGGCATCAACGACTCCTCGGACAGCAGCACCTACGCTAACGGCACAGGCAACCGTCTGTACCACGTTGTCGGTCCCCGGACAGCAGATAATGTAACTCTGACTGCCCCCTACGACCCCAACATCTTCAAGCAGCTGGAGCAATTCTGGCTCGACTACAACTGTAACCCGATTACAGTGACCGTCACTCCGACTTCTTGTGATGGCAGCTACACTCAGGCATTCTCTGGGTACAACACCAACTCTGGTCAGTACATCTGCTATGAGTGCCAGTTTGTGAGCATCACTACGGCTGACGTCGATCGCGAGAGCGGCGATGTACAGACCATAGAAGTCGAGTTTACAGTCAATTATTGGGAAAGGGTTTAACCCCATAACTACTTGGAGTTTACTAAGAGTTTACCCCACTATAATGCCCTCAGAAATGAGGGCTTTTTTCATGCTCACTTACAAAGCTACAAACACCAAGACGGGTCGCTACTACATCGGATCGGCTCAAAGCTACTGCCACTATATGAACCGCATAGGAAACCACCATGTCCGAAAAGGTCAAAAAGAGTTCTGGGTGGACTTACAAGCAGACCCCAAGGCATTTATTTGGGAAGTCCTGCGGGAAGACGACCTGACCACACGCACCTACGAGTATCAGCTTTTACAGGAACATGTCAAAGATCCACTGTGCTACAACAAATCTTCCAGCAACGGGGCCATCCCGGGCGTTGCTCAAAGAGGAACGGGGTGGAAGCACAGTGAAGAAACCCGCCAGAAAATTGGCGAAGGTAATCGCAACCCGTCCGCTGAAAAACGCAAACGGCAAAGTGAGGGAGTCAGCAAAACAAACGCCAAAAAGCAACCCTGCCCCCAATGCGGCATGCTCATGAATGTTGGCAACCTCACAAAACACATCAAAGGCACTCGCTGTAAAGGCAAACCGCAAGTAGGGTAAAACCATCGTAACGTGGGATAGTTATCAGTCGTATGGCAAAAACGACATTTTCAAGTGGCGTCATCGTAACCTCTGCGTGGTTGAATGGCGCTCAGCAAATCTATTTCGACGGTCAAGACTTAGACTGGCACTACGCCCCACTAGGCCTCAACTCGCTTGTTCGCACTGGTCCGAACGGGCTGGACTCCGCCTACGTCACCCTGACCACCGACCAACCCGAACTTAACAGCAACGGTTTGCTCGTCTCGGGTGCTCCCATCAGTGGAGACAAGGTTGTAAGCGGAATGTGGAATTTCGGGTATGACCCGCTTCAGGCTGGCAATCCTGCCAACATCCGCAACAATGCGCCAAAGAGCTATACGACGAACGATAAATATAACTATGCTGGCGGGGCTCCCACTCCTACCATTCCGGTCAAGTTCTCCTCCCTCGATGGCGCCGACCTAATCACAAAGGAAATCCTGGAACAGTGGGTGAACGACAAGTTTGACAATCTTGAAATTGACAACGGTATTTACTACTCTGGTTCTAACCCAAGCTGTCAGAACTACAGTTTAGGAACCGGAAATTCAGACCTCATTTGCAATCCTTGAGGGAGTAAAACATGGCACGTTATGCCCCGCTCCCGTCAGTTGACCTTGACCCACGCAATGAAGCAGAGCTGGTACAGGCCGCTTCGCAACGTGTTTACCAGGCTTCGGGTCAAACGCTCAATGACTTCTCCTCGGGTAACCCTCTGGCAGCTTTGCTGGAAGGGCAGGCTTTTGCACAGGGCGAGTTTCTGTTTTGGGCTAACCAGCTACCTCAATCCATTCTGATTGAGTGGCTGGGTCCTTTCCTTGGCGCTATGCGGCGCCTTGGTACTCCTGCCGTAGCCCGCCTGACGCTGACAGTGCCCCCTTCGGACACTGTAACAACCATCCCCGCTGGCACAGCTTTTACTACTGACGCTAATTTGACCGGGGGAGAGAGTTTTACTTTCATTTCGGATGCTGAAGTTTCCATCCCCTCCGGCGAAACCGTGGCATATGCCACAGTGGCATCTCAATATGTAGGCGCAATCTATAACTCCCCCGCCAACTCTATCACTGGCACCTCAGCTAATAACGTCAACGGCCTAACAGTCACCAACCCTCAACCAGCTACTGGCGGCAGCGACGTTGAAACCTATCAGGAAGTTCAAGAGCGTTTCTTCACTCTTATTCGCCGCCGTAATCCGGTTAGCGGCGAAGATTGGCAAGATTTCTTCACCGACTTTTACGGTATCGGCACGCAAACCACTGTTCAACCAAATCGCCCTAACCAGGGCACCTACAACTACATAACCGACTACTTGAAACCTAACGGTCAGGTTTCGTTCTTCGTTCTTGGTCCAGGCGGAGTAGAGCTCAACAAGAGCCAACTTGAGCGTGGGCAGAATGTTGTTAATTATTCGGTACCCGTCGAAAATCAAGGGCACCTCTACCCCATCACGTTGAGCCAGGTCCAGTATGACTTGTCGGTGGAGGTTGATGCTAACGGGTCATTTGGTGAGAACCTGAAAGACAGCTCTCTAAACTTCCGTGACCGGTTGTTTGAGATTTTGCGCCCTGGAAATGTATTCCCCTCGACAGTAGATCCCACTGTCAGTGATGTTGACGCAGCCTTTTACTCGACCTTCCCGTCATCAACTCGGTTTATAGACCCGCACATCAAAGTAAGTGCTGCTTATAACACTCCGCCTTTGCTGGAGCCTGCGGCAGCGACATATACCAACGTATACACATTTGAGCCAACTGGTTCCCTCTTAAATCAGTACGACCTGGTAGAAACCACCCTGCCAGTTCCCACCTTTTATCCGGTTCTTTCTGACTTCACGCCCTATTCGATCACGAAGAAAGATCAAACAATTTACGGTAACCTGGTTCTGCAGCAAATAGTTTTTCTGGTTCCTGGCGAATACGAGCAGGGACAAGTGTGCTATTGGGATCCTTCTGTTGGGGGAGATTCTCAACTTCACGTAATTAACGAGAACCTTACCGTCGGATCTCAACTTGATGTCGCTACCTTGATTGCACAAGGAAAAATTTCCGGAGCTAAAACTTATTCCGGCTGGACGGTAGGCACCACATACCAGGAAACTACGGGTGGCGGTATATACGACCCAGAGATCATTCGGTATGACTATGCTGCGGACGAGTATATCCCCAGTCCTGCGTCCATCATCCCATTAAACTTGAGGCCAGGTGCATTTGTTTGGGTTGTTGGCCAAAACTTCACCCTACAGCCAGCCACCAATGACATTACGGGTGCTCAATCGGCTTTCAAGCTGGGGACCCCCGTGGTTCCCAAGATACTGGAGGAAGGCATTTCTTACTCGGTCGGAGACTGGGTTTATACACCTCAGATCGGGTCCGGACCCAACCCTGTTGCAGACCCATACTACAACTACGTTGACATTCGTCTCGGGGTTGTCAATAAATATGCCTACGTGGAGAAAGCGTTCACCTACGCTCCCGACGGTCAAACGGTCAGCGTGTACTTCGACGAACTGGTTGAGCAGGAGATTGTCAAGGAAGTCATCGTCCAGAACGCTGATGGGGGCCTCCCCATCTACAAGTACAAACCTCGTTTCCCTGCGGGTACTTACCTTGAGTATCGCAAAAATTCGAGCGCCGTCGCTGAGTACTTCATCGCTGCTAAATACTTCACACCCACCAGCACTAACGCTCAAGACCTAGTCAACCAGGGATTGGTGTTCCCCCTATATATCGACAGTGTTCAGTATTCGTCGCTGGTGCTGGAACTTGAAAATCCCAACAGCCTTGTTAAGAAACCAACAAGGATGTTTAGGTTTTTTGAGGGCGATCGTACATTCTTCCGTCAAGGGTCGCAAATCATTTCCTACACCGCAACGACGAACGTACACCCGCTGTTTGAGTTTTACATCTATTTGCAAAATGGTGTCTTTGTGGAGACTGAACGTTATTTGCCGTCACAGTTTGAAAGCATCGACTACGTTCCGTATTTTGATCCCGCCTATGTAACCTACTCTGAAGATACCGTACTGAGTGCGGACGGACGCAATCTGTATCGTGTGATGCTTGCGTTTACCCCCTCCGAAACCGTTGTCAACTGGACGAACACCACTGTTGCCAACACGGCACGTAACGAGGAGTATGCGGGTAACTTGTTGCGCTATGTAGATAAGTACGCATGTGAAGAGGCCATTCTTTCACAACTTGGAAGGGACATCTCCGCAATCAAGTTAGGTATTGCTCAAATCACCGTCATCCCCAAGAACAAGGGTCGCTTCTCAAACTCACAAGAGCAGGCCCTTTTCGTCTGGGAGAACACGGCTACCCTGACGGAAGTCCCTCAGCTTTCTTGGTCCTCTGGGACAACCTATCCTTACTCACCGCCGAACTACGGTGAAGGCACACTGAAGTTATGAGCCAGCAACTCACTCCCGTCAATGGCGGCGTAATCCCAGAAGTTCAAACCACCACCTTAACAGCTCGTCTCAATGTGCTGTCGCCACAGTACATCGGCGTTAAGAACCTGCAAAGTCGCCCTACCGAGTGGGTTCCCGATGGTCGCCCTATCTACCGCCGCCTACCTGCGGTTGGGCAAACTTATCAAGTTGACTTCTTCAACATAGTTAACGAAGGTACCTCAGGCTACCAGGCTGAGGAGATAGGGGGCGTTTTTGTCCCATGGGGGGTTTCCCCCAACGGGCCTGAAACAGTCGAGGTGGTTGCTTCGGAGAACAAGCAGAACTTGCTAATAAAAGGCGGGGACGTCATCTGGAAGTACGGAAAGAATACCGTTCTTCCCACCATCGTCAATCTACAAGTTCTAGACGCCTTCAGCGGTAAGTACGACCTTGCTTACCAGCTCATTTACGATGATTCCCCCGTCCCTAAACTTTACGAGGTTGAGGATTTTGCTTTAACTGGTTTACCACTTAATATTACTTCCAGTGCTGATTCCGTCCTCGGTTGGCGGTATCCGGCGGTCAACGCCTTCCTAAACACTTCTTCTAACTTTTGGGCAAACAAAGATACGTTCTTCCCGACTTACGCACAACCAACCACATCGTTCTTACAGTGGGAGACGGAACTCACTCAGTCTTACAAGAAGATCACACTGCGTTGCCCTGCAAACACCGCATACACAGGGTCTGCAACTCTGTCCTACGTGAACGGCACTACGTTAACGTTCGTGGAAACTGTAACTATCTCCTCTGACTCCACAGGCCAGTTCTTTGAGTTTACCGTTGAGGAACCTGTTCTTCAGACGGGGTGGAATGTTACTTTTTCATCTTTGGACATTTCAATTACCTCCATCACGGTATCCGGAACTTTAACTTTGCTTGAGCAGCAAGCAGCCCTTTCTCCTAGGGCTACTTTGGTCATGTATCCGATTGGCACGTTGCCAAAGACGGTTACTAACTCCCAGGGAAAGAAGATCCCTGCAGTCTACTGTGAGTTGGCCCAAGTTGATATTACACGGGACTACAAAGTAGCAAGGATTGAGGACACACGGATCATCCTACGTCAAGACTATGTGCCGGTTGCAGATTGGCTAACGGTACCGTTTGACCAAGACCTTATTGACCTATACGAGCAAGTGTCCGGATACGACACACTCTGGATGGCCCCAGCAACATGTATGAAACAAGAGTACGCTACCCTAAAAGCCGACCAAGTTATAGTGGAGGTTTGATATGACTCAACAGAATCCCGTTTTTGACATATCGGAGTTTGAGCTTAGAGGTTATACCAATCCCTACCTTACTCCCGCTCAAGCTCTCGAAGTCTCTGATACCGAGGCAAGAGTCAACGGTCAGTTAGACTTTCTGGCTCAGATGCTGGGCTGGAATGGTCCTAACTACTGGTCTAACCTCCCGTTCACAGTTGACCAAAAGCGGCAACTATTGGGCGGAACGTTCGGAGTTTACAACAGTTACGTTATCCCAAAAATCTACGAGATTCGAAACTGGACTACGGAGATAAAAAACTCAATCGGAGAGGTTACAAAAACCATTGTTGATGGAATCGTAGTTGATCGCCTGCAATTTTTAGAGCCTGGTAGACAAACCCAAGTTGCCCGTATCTTGCTGGGGGACAATGTCTATCAGTTGCAGTCTGTGGACGTTGAGGGAGATAAGTATGTCATCTCAGTCGGGGAGCTGGACCAGGAGTTTTTCGATTTAATCGCAGCGAACGAACCCCTCCGAGCAGACATTCCAACATACCGACCTGCGCCTTTCCGTCGCTCGGACGTCGGCATCTCGGGAGATGCGGCATTTGTATGCGGGAACAGCGGTGGCAACTTGGTGCTATACCCTGCCTATGACACCCAGAAAAAGTTTCCCACAAAGTTCCCCGTCTTGTTTGCGGGATCAGTCTATTACTTTGACCAACCTATCTACCTCTCCCTGTCAAGCACACTAACCCCTGACGTATCTCCCACATACGACGCAGATAGCGAACTGTGGTATTTTCAGATTCCAGGTAGTATCGTTAACACCACGGGTCTCACTGCCTATCTGGCATGGGCGAATAGTGATGCGGTTGAAGCTAACAACTATTCTCTAGAAGTCATCATCCAACCCTGGGTAGACCCGTCTGATTGGGGTTCCGCCAATGTGCTAGAAAACTTTAGAGGGGTTTGGGGGAACAAGGGGGGAGACTTACCGTTTAACTTCGTGTTTGATTCCCTAGGCGTTCACGGTTTTAGCGAGAGGGATTCCATCTACTTACCCGACATTGAAACCTCTATAAACTTCAACGATATCGTCAACTATATCTACTACCAGAAGACAACCATGTCGGAGCTCGCTCCCGGGGGCGCTCAGGTCGGGGACCTATGGTGGAATGACACTACGGGTGTTCTTGCGGTGTGGTTACCGAGTGAGAGCGGGTGTGAGGGCTGGGTCGAGATAGATTACCGTCAGCAACCTCGCCAAACCCCTGCACCTCAAGTTGTCTACCCAGACGTTACCGCTTTCCAAGCTAACGCCTCGTCTCTAGCAATCGGCACAATCGTTCGCATCGATGACGTCACTGGACTAACCACAGCAAACAACGTAATCGGGGTTCAGGGAACTTTAACTTCCCCTGGTACGCTAACTCTTCACAGAGAAACCAGCGCCCCTTACTGGACTCCAGACGAGTTCCGTTATGCCAATGTGACTGACTTTTCCCGGGATGCTTTGCTTCTGCCCTACAAAGTCCCAGTCTCTATCTACGACTCAACGGGTTTGGCCCCTTACGCAGGCAGTTACCAAATCAACAACTTAAGCATTACAATCGCAGGCGATTACGAAGTACTTCTTATGAAGTACTATACTAACACGACTTGGGAGATTTATCCGGATTCTATCCTTAAGTACATTGCCTACTCGTCTCTGTTTGGCTCTCCCCTGCAGGGTGAAATGTGGTGGGATTTTGCTCACACTGACCCAAACACTCGGGCAGCAGCCATCTACTACCAGAATGCCTGGGTCGCTGTGAACACACACCCCCAGGGCGGTCCTCCAGCACCCACATTAAACCTTAACCGAGTGCTGTTCTACTGTGATGGCGTGCTAGTTCAGAACGGTATTTCATGCATAACTGACGATTATATCTTTACGCTTGACTATGATGTGGCCAATGGTAAGTATGACGTTGTCTATCAACCACGAACCTTCGTGGGCCGAGCTCAGCTTCCGACCATAACAATCTCCGACTCTCTGACAACCACTTATCGTGCTGACATTACCAACTTAGTCTTTAGCGGCATTACCTACTACATGAGCCCCAACGTTTACAACGCTGAAACACCACTGCGTCTGTGGAAAGCTCAAGACCTGCAGGTGGCGGAAACCGTAGATCACCTTGAAGAGAATAACTACATTAACCCGTTACTCGCCGACCTCAACAACGGTCCCGGACCTGAAAACTGGGAGAAGTATTTCGTAAGGTTGCCTTTAGAGTACGGTCGTAATGAGTCCGCCTGGCAAAAAGTTGCCCTAACCTGCCAAGATTTTGCTTATTGGGGGTCAAGCTTAGAGCCTGAGCAAATGAGGTGTCCCCCCGAGGACGACGTGCCAGCCATTTACGAGGAGCTTTTCCTCTACGATCAGCCGGTTCCAGACTATACCTACGTGTACTCTGAGCCCTACCTTTACTCTAACATTGCATATTTCAACTCTGTTGAAACCGGCAGGTATCAAAACTCCGGGGTCTATCCAGCCTCCGACGTGCAGTTTGACGAGTTTTTTGAGGCGGAACTGGTCGGGTACGAACCGCTTCATAATCGCCAAGCCGACGTTACCTCCCCAGTAAACCAAGGGTATGGAGACTGGCTAGGGAAGTATGTTAATGTGAACCCCTGCATAGGGCTCACAGGATTTTTCACGACTGACTTGGACAACCGATCCATTACCCCTGTCGAAGCTCCTGTTTGGGACGCCTCCATCTACAAGTTTGCACCAACTTGCCAAAACTCCCCAGAGAGCTATGCTGTTGATGCTAACCACTATAAGATCGGTTACGCCTACTTTGTAGCTGACGCTTCGGCGGCGGAAGACACATTCTTTGACATTTCGAAAGAAGCATCTTGGCGCTATCCCGTTACTCAACCGAAGACCCTTTATCTGACACCTCGCTAACGGGTAAAACCACTAAAACGAACTCAGTTCCATGGCAACTAGCAGACGTAAAACCTCGGGGTTTACCACACCAAAGGAAGAAGAAACGGTGTCGGTTGAGGAGTTTCTCGACGAGAGCGTAAAAGAGGTGCTTGAGTTGACTACGGTTAGCGAAGAAGAGGTGGAGGAAGTCAAGGAGGAAGAAGCTCCAGAGCCCTCCGCTGCCCCTGTTCCTGCCCCCACTCCAAAAACACCAGCTGTGCTTCTGCCGGAAATCGTTCCAACCGAAGCCCCAGGTCCTCGTTTTGTGGAACCCGCCCCCGAGCCCGTGGCTAAGCCCGTTGCGGCACCAAAGCTTAATCCTCCCCCAAAAAGGCACCCTCGTAACGTTCCGAAGTTTTCTCGCCTTAAATAACTATGCGCCCTCCAAAGCTTCGTTCCACTCCCCTCGTGCAAAGCCTCGCAATGATGCAACAGCAAGCCGAGGCGAACATGAAGTTTGCGGGTTTACCGAGGGGTTCCCTTAGGGGAACAATAGTTGACGTTGACGACCCGGAAGAGAGAGGCCGGGTTCGGGTTATTTTTGACGATATGAACCCAGAGATCCCTCAGGTCTCTGGCGCAGGTGAATGGTCAAAAGAGCGTGTCGGAGAAGAGCCTGACAAGTCGCATTGGCTTGACGTGACACCAGCGTTCAAAGGTAAACAACCTAAAGGCTTAATTGGGAAGAGAGTCAACATTTCTCCTTCCAATGGCCAATACACGATGGCCCTGGCCTCGGACGTCATTTATGACCCTCAAATGCTTGCCGAAGGTAAGGGCAAAGACCTGAAGATGCCAAACAACTCGTCGATGACGAGGTTGCCCATCTACGAGGCCGGTGACTTGCCCCCAGCATCCGAGGAAAATCACGGGTGCATGGTAGTAGAGGTGAACGGCCCCATGGACTCAGACTGGCTATGTGTGTGTTTGAAACGCCAAGGCTCTTATTACTGGGTCCGTCACATTGACATGGCTCACGGCCATGCTGGTGAAAACGACGGTAAGCAACCGTCGGACACCGACGGTGATGGCGAGCAACCAGTAAACCAACAGGCGGTATGGGACTATGTATTCCCCACGACCGGTGGAGAAATGCAAAAGTATTCCCAATATGGCACTTCCCCCCGAGCAAACCCATTTGGTGGTGAAGCCAAGTGGTATGATCCCCCCAAATAATTACCATGTCAACACCTACTGATTACAACCTAACCTACACCGACCCTTGTGATGACGAACCCGGATGCGGTGAGGGGAGCTGCCTAGGTAAAATTAAGTTTATGCCCCGACCTTACAACTTCTGCGAAGATGTGACAATCCAGGGAGATCTGACTGTAATCGGTGATGTCTCCGTGGTCCCAGCTCGCATTACTGTGGGCGGTCAAACCTTCACACCACAGACAGTTGTTGGGTTAAACGGTACCTTCACCTGTCTCGCTGTGTAACATGGCAATCCGTCGTCCCTCAATCGCATCGCCTGATTGGCTCTTCCAGGATTTCCTCTATCAAGAGGCTTCGGGTCTTGGGGGGTCCGAATTGCGCTATCTGCAGATAAAGTGGGACGGCGAGAGATACACACGTCAATCTCAAACTTTTGACTACAGCAACCCTCCTTACGCTAATGCAGAGCAGAGGGGAGGGAGCATCGTGGGGCAGATTGATTACGACATCAACGCTTCCACGAAGTTAATAACCATATACGCTTGGGACACCAACTGGCGAGACGAGTGGCCTTTGCGACTGGGCATCAACTATTTAACTCAGTGCCTGTACCCTCCGACTTCCGGATATACCATCCGGGTCGCAGGAAACGAAGTTTATACCTCGGCGGGAGAAGCGCTCGAAGATCCGAACGACTTCCCCTATGCCTTTTGGGTCTCAGAGCAGTATGGAGTTTTATCCAATGAGCCGGATTCCTATTTAGTGAGAACCGCTTCACCACCTTCGGCACCCTCTCCCTTACCCGTTGTCTACGGGTTTGACGCCACCGTCTTAATCACGGTACCCGACACATACATTCTGGTTACCATAACTTCGACCAATTTACCCCTTCAGACCCCGCTCTACTGGAAAATAACGGGAGGCATTACTACAGAAATGCTCACCACGGGGATTACGCAGGGAGTAAAACTCCTGAACAGCGACACAGAATTTTTGCAACTCTCCCTAGTCCGCCCAGTCCCCGTCGGGCCAATTGGCTACATTGAGTTTTATACAGATCAGAACTATACGAAAATCGTTGGGACAACAATGGTAACTCTATAGCCGGGTAAAACCTGTTATCGTAAGAGCGTAGCGCGGTGGCGATCCCCCAGATTAAAGAGATTACGGTACCTAGCACCTCCACAGTAATGCTGTGGTTTGATGGCCCCCTGGATAGTAAAGTTCCGGTGCCGGTAGGATGCTTCACGGTTAATTATGGCAACTACGGAGTTACCACCGTAAACTACGCATCTGATACAATGATTACTCTGGAGTTGGACTCGTTCCTATCTCCGTGGGATGAAGTTTTCGTTAGCTACGAGCCTCCCCTCGACCTTAAGCAATGTCTCCGGGGACCTGTCCCGCCAACCGCCAACGACATGATCGTAAAGCGGAATGCGGTCCGAGCCTTTTATCGTGTCCCCGCACGAAACCAACTTGCGCCTGACGAGAAGACGGACGGGTCTCAAACTCAGGCCAACCTGGGCCAGACAATCGGTGGTTACGGTTTCCCGTATCAGAACCGCTCTGGCGTGATGACCGAGCACAAGTCGGACCCGAAGTCTGCGAGCCCGGACGATTTCATTGTCGCCTATGGCCTGAAAGAAGCCATTCAGCTTACAAATATTGATGATGCAGCGGCGACCACAGTCAATGTGGCGAAACTGCGTATGGCGATTCAAGACGCTAACTCGCTCATTGACAGCTACATTGAGCAGAGTGGTAAAGCGGGAATGGTTCTCATTACCAGTAACCGCCGTCGCACAGCGCTCATTATTGCCCGTTACTATCTTGACACGGTTCGCCGTCGTGAGGATGTAAAGGCTGACTATGAGACCGCCCTTAAGCAACTTGCTGCAGAAATGCAGATGACAGCCATCAGGGCTGGCAACGGTGATAGCGCTATTGATACGCCTGCGGGTATTATGCGTGCCTGGCGAATTCCGCAGCGTTACAATATGGTGTCGGGCAAAGGTTTGTCGGGATGGACTACAGACGCTGCAGGCGATCAGGCACCTGACTACCGGATTGGGTGGGGTGCTATCGGGCAGAATGACGATTTTCCGAACTGGATTAACTCTTCCAACTACGATGAGCTCTCAGGTGGGACGCCTATCATCGCCGAACCCACCGACGCAGGTGGCCTGCAGATTGATGGCAATCAAGGGTGGGGACCGTAACGGGTAAAAGCAAATATACAATGCCCTAACAAAAATGGCATACTCCTTCCCACCTAGTCCAACGGTGGGACAAGTATATACCTCGAATGGTAGGACCTGGAAGTGGAACGGCGTCCAATGGACTGCGGTTGCCGTCTCTACTCCAACTTCTGCGCCGGTGTATGTAAGTGTCTCGCCACCGCCCAACCCCATTCAAGGTTCGCTCTGGTACGATAGTAATAATAGCAACCTAAATATTTGGTACACTGACCTTAATGGGGGGCAGTGGGTATCGGTTGTGCCCTACCCTCAAGACACCATCGACCAGAATGGCGGTGTTTTCCAGGGTGCCATCTACGCACAATACGAAATTCCCAACAATCCTGCCGCCTTTATCACGGTTGGTTACTTCCAGGACCAGCTTGTAGCTTACCTGACCCAGGAAGGCTATATGAGGGCTGGCAACGGCATTCAACTTGACACCAACGGTCAAGTCCTATCCATCGATTCCGGTCTCTTAGTATAACACCATGGCACTTACCGTTCAAAACCTCCGCGCAGTCGGCACTGGTGTCGAGCCCGCGTCCCTACTCCCCGGTCAAATCGCTTTCAACATCACCGACAAGGTGCTCTATGTTGGCGATGGCAGCAACTTCAAAACTGACTTCCTCGGCAATCAGGTCGTAGGCGTCCCCGGCAATGGCTGGTATGCCATGCCCATGGATTTCGATACTCTGGGTGACTACTACGTTGCCAACCCTGGCGTTTACGGTGACGTTCCCACCGATCAGCAGGTTCTGACTTGGAGCGATTCTCTAAATCACCCGATCTGGACCTCGGGTGCTGGTGGTGGTGGCAACCAGATTTACGTTGTTACCAATGCCCAGGTAGCTGCTGCTCCTGGTGCTACAACCAGCGCAAAGATTAGCGCAGCCATCGGAGTAGCCTCCCCCGACGAGGGCAACGTTACCATCGTCACCGGTCTGCCTGACGAGGTGTACGAAGGTCTCTATTTCTTCACCACTGAGTGGGTCAAGGGCGCTGCTTATGCCTACCCGAGCGCTTCTGAGGTAATCTATGATAACACCGCTCACCCGACGCTATCCCCAACGGTTCAGGGTGCCATCAGCGATTTAGACAACGGCCTTATCGCCACAACCGCAATCGCCAACACTGCTAACAGCACTGCTACCTCTGCGCTGGCGATTGCCAATGCTGCCCTGCCAAAGGCTGGCGGTACGATGACTGGCACAATCGTTGCTCAGAATATTGACATTCAGCCGACATATGGCTTGCAGTTTAACGCAGGCGTTGGCGGAGTAATCGAAGGAATCACTGACTCGACCTCCACAACCTCTTCTTCCCTGGCCGCATCCGCCACGGCTTTGAAGGCATCTTACGACCTTGCCAACGCCGCTCTTGCTCGCACTGGCGGGACAATGACTGGTGCTATTACCTTTGCTGCCGGTCAGGTCTTCCCGATCTCGGGTATTCAGATTGCCTCCACCGCTCAACTGGGAGTTGTTCAGATTGGAACTAACATTGATGTTTTGAGTGGAGTTATCTCCGTAAAAACTGCGACTTCCGCTAATCTGGGCCTTGTTCAAACTGGTACTCACATTCAGAACTTGGCTGGAACTATCAGTGTCCTAGATGCCACTACCGCTCAACAAGGTGTGGTTCAACTTGTTGACAGTACAGCAAGTTCCGCAACGAACCAAGCTCTGACCGCCAACCAGGGCCGTATACTTCAGAATCAAATCAACTCTCTTACCATTTCAGGTGGCGTCACACTGGCCGGTGGATTCGACCCGAACATCCCTGCGATGGACTCGGTCACAACTCTTGGCGGAGCTGCCGGTTTCCTTTTGGGTGCCGACCTCCCCGCTCCCGCTCTTGGGAACGATAACTACTATGTGATCGTTGTTGCTGACGACCTTTCTTACTCCCCTCCCGGTGGTGGTGGCCCTTACAGTCTGGTCAATGGCGACTGGCTGCTTTCGGACGGCGTAACCTGGACTTACCTTGGCGTAGGTTCCCGGCCTCCCACTGCGAGCTACGTGTCAGCCGGTGTTGTTCAACTTGCCGACCCCGCTACAACTCTGGCGGGTCTTTCTCAGACAGAAGCTGTAACGCCTGACTCGTTGCAGCAAAAGATGAACGATGCGGTGAACGTCACTAACAGTTTTTGTATCGCTTCGAGTACTGCGGTAAAGACTGCCTATGATATTGGCGCCGCCGCTATCCCTTGCTCTGCTGTAACAGGCAAAGGAGCTATCATCACTGGTACGGCCTCGGGCGTTCCGACTGCCCTCCCGGTTGGCACTAACGGACAAGTTCTCGTTGCGAACTCAGCCTGTGCCACCGGCTTAGAGTGGGTTTCAGATACTCCTGGAGACGTCACCTCCGTCACTGGTACCGCTCCGATCACAGTCGACAACACCGACGCTCAAAACCCAGTTATTGGTATTGATGTTGCCACAAACGCAACTGTAGGTGTCGTCTCGGTCGGCTCCAACCTGACCATCAGTTTGGCTGGCGAAGTCAATGTAGACACAGCAAGCACAACCGTTGCCGGAATCGTTCAGCTCAATAATACGGTTGTTTCAACTTCTACAGCCGAAGCTGCCACTGCCAACGCAGCCAAGACCGCCTATGATGAAGCTGTGATCGCTTGTGGCATCGCTCAAGCTGCTGTCCCCTGCGCTTCTTTCCTCGCCAAGGGCGACTTGCTGGCAGCAACTGGCGCTGGTGCTTACTCCGCACTCACCGTGGGCAGCAACGGACAGGTCCTCCTTGCCAACTCTGCTTGCTCTGCCGGACTGGAATGGGGCAATGCTGACTATGTGCCCGATGCTTGTTTCACTGCCGCTGGCGACATCATCGTTGGCACAGGTGCTGGCACTTACGTTGCCCTCCCCATTGGCACAAGCGGTCAGTCCCTCGTTGTTGACCTTACCTGCACAGCCACAGGCGGTCTGAAATGGGGTCAGTCGCTGACTGGTTACACTTGCTCTGCAACTCCGTTCAATACCGGACTTGGGTTTGGTGCTGGTGATAGCATCACGAGCGGAACTAGTAACACCTTCCTTGGCTACAATGCGGGCACAGCCGCAAACATCGGCGATCAAAACGTCGCTATTGGTGCTCAGGCCGCCCTGGCGCTTACGACCGGGGGGAACAACGTTGCTGTGGGTTTCCAGGCAATGGACTCCCTCACCACTGGCAGCAACAACGTTGCTGTAGGAACCTTGGCTTACAGCTCAGGTAACGCCACAGGAGTGACCGCTGTAGGTTTCTGCGCCGCCGCCTCAACTACAACCGCAAGCTCCACAACTGCTGTTGGCTTCTGTTCCCTTCGTGCTCAAACTACGGGTCTTCGGAACACGGCTGTTGGCGGTGCTGCCGGCGCAGCTGTTACAACCGGTACAGATAATACCTTTATCGGCTATCTTGCCGGCTGTGCAAACACTGGCACAGGAAGCACCATTGTGGGCTCTAACGCCGGCTCCGCATTGACTCTGGGCGGAGCTAACGTCCTCATCGGTGCTGGTGCTGGTGACCTTGTCACCACTGGTTTCAACAACACCATTATCGGTGATGTAGGTGGATCCACCTCCCTGGTCGGAAACCTCATCCTTGCTGCCGGCACAACCATCAAGTTCCAAGCCAACAACTCCGGTGCTTGGTCTCCCGACGGCACCAACTACGGCACTGTCGGTCAAGTCCTGACTTCCCAAGGCACTGTAGCTGCTCCAACCTGGAATACGCTCTCCCTGGCTTGTGTCCCCTGCGCGGCTTACACCGCAGTTGGTGACATCCTGGTTGGCACTGGCGCCGCTACTTACTCCGCTCTGCCTCTTGGCACCAGCGGTCAAGCTCTTGTGGTTGATACAGCTTGCGCCTCTGGCGTTAAGTGGGTTACTGCCAGCGGTCTCAACCTTGCTGGTTTCACTTGCTCTGCCACTCCATTCAACACGGCCCTTGGCTCCCTCGCTGGCGCGGCATTTACAGCAAACTCCGTAGCAAACACTGCCATCGGCTATGCTGCGCTTGACGCAGAAACCTCGGGCGATTTTAACGTTGCCATCGGTCACAATGCTCTGACCGCTCAGAATGGTGCCACAGGAAACGTTGCCATTGGCGCTAACGCTGGCGCAGCGGTCACCTCTGGATCTTCCAACGTAGTTGTAGGGCAGTCTGCTGGGGCAGGAATCACCAGCGGCACCAACAACACCTTCATTGGCACATGCGCTGGCGACCTACTCACCAACGGCAACTTCAACACGGCGCTCGGTTCTGCCGCCCTCGGCGCTCAAACCGCTGGCGACAACAACACTGCCATCGGTCAAAGTGCAGGAACGGCTGTAACGACCGGTCAGGACAACACCTTCGTGGGTCAAAGTGCTGGTTCAAACGTAACAACCGGGTCAGGCATCACAGCCATTGGTTACCTTGCCGGCAGGAATGCTGCCACAGGGACAACAGCCGTGGGCTGCCGCTCCCTGCAAGTCTCAACAGGCGCCAACAACACCGCCATCGGCTGGAACACGGGGGCTTGCCTCACAACGGGTACTTGCAACACCGCCGTTGGTTATTGCGCTTTGGACACTGCTACGAGTGGAGCCGATAACGTTGCCGTTGGTAACGCCGCTCTTACTGCCCTCACCACCGGAAGCACCAACACCGCCGTCGGTTCGCTTGCAGCCCAGAGCCTCACCACTGGGCTTGATAACGTTGCGGTTGGCTACGGCGCTTTGGTTAATTCCGGCACAGCAAGCTGCAACGTCGCTATCGGCCGCAGTACTCTGACCGTCGCTGCTGGCGGTGGTAACACCGCTGTCGGCCACCGTGCTGGCCTCAATGTCTCTTCAGGTAGTGTTACTGCTATCGGTTCAAATGCTCTCACAAGCGTTACCACCGGAACAGCCAACACCGCTGTCGGTTTCAGCGCTGGTTGCTCCTACTCCGGCTCCCGAAGCGTCTTTATTGGCCATGGCGCGGGTGACGCTGCCACCACCGGAAACTCCCACATCTTTATCGGTGCTGACGCTGGTGGGGCGGTCACTCTCGGCATTAGGAACATCCTCATCGGCGACACAGCTGGTGATGCTATTACCACCGGTTCCAACAACACCATTATCGGTGACATTGCCGGTTCCGCTGCGCTCGCCGATAACCTCATCCTTGCCGCTGGCAACACCATCAAACTCCAAGTCAACGAGAACGGTGCGGTTGGTGTTGGCACCACTCCGAGTTACGGCACCGCTGGCCAAATCCTCTCTTCGGCTGGCACCGGCGCTGCATCTGCCTGGACTTCATCCCTGCCACAAGTTACCGCTCCAACCGCATCCACGGACCCGGGAGCCGAAGGCCAAATCGCTTCCGACAGCACCCACTTCTACATGTACACGGGTGGCCGCTGGCAGCGCATTGCCTGGGATGCTACCGTCTGGTGATTTACACGGGGGCCTCTGGCCCCCTAACCAAACTACGGACTGGTAAACCTTTAACCATTTGCTATGGCCACCGTATCGCAACTCAAGCTGCAGCTTAGCAGTCCCGTAAAATATACCAACGGGGAAGCCGTGCTTCCGCCTCCGCTACCCCCGGCCTCAGACCCTCAGCTGGTTATCTCACCGGGGGTGCAGGCCGAAGGAACCGACCTTGGGATCATTAAAGTCGAAGGGGGTAAGTTTGTTCTTGACATGGATGACTTCGAGCCGGATTTCGGGACCTTCTGACGGGTAAAATCAGTTACAAAAACGACGTTACCTAAATATCTTAAAATCATGGTCAACAATCTTCAGTTTCTCCGTAGCGTAACTCCGGGTAACAAGCCAGTTTCCCTGGAGCAAGGTCAAATCGCGTTCAACCTGGTTGATCGCCTGATGTTCGTTGGTGATGGCTCCAACACCATCACTTATCAAGACGGCACCACTGCCCCCTCGTCTACCCCCGGTGGCGGTTTCTTTGAAACCGACCTGGATCTGTCCACTGCTGTTGACGCCGCCCAGGCCTACACCGACCAGCAAATCGCTGCTCTGGTTGACAATGCTCCCAACCTGCTCAACACCCTTAACGAGCTGGCCGCTGCTCTGGCCGACGACCCGGATTTCGCATCCACCATTGCCACCAACATTGGCAATCTCCAGGCTTCCTTGAGTGCCGAGGTTTCCCGCGCTCAGTCCGCTGAGAACGCTCTGTCCGTATCCATCAACGCCGAAGCAGCTCGCGCTCAGTCTGCCGAAGCTGCTATCGCTGCTGACCTGGACACTGAGGAAGCTCGTGCCCTGGCTGCCGAAGCAGCCCTTGCCGCTGATCTGGCTGCTGAGGTAGCCCGTGCTGAGGCTGCTGAGGCCGACATCGCTGCTGACCTTGCCGCTGAGGCCTCTCGCGCCGCCGCTGCCGAGTCCGTTCTGGAAGCCGACCTGGCTACCGAGGTAGCTCGTGCAATAGCCGCTGAGGGCGTCCTTCAGGACAACATTGACTCTGAAGCTGCCGCTCGTGCTGCCGCTGACAACACCCTGACTGCTAACCTGGCATCCGAGGCTTCTGCCCGTCAGGCTGCTGATGCTAGCCTTGCCGCCGACATTGCCGCTGCTCAAGCTGCTGCCACAGCCGCTGTGAATGCTGAGACCGCTCGCGCTCAAGCTGCCGAGTCTGGCCTGAACAGCCGTCTGACTGCCATTGAGAACGGAATCGACCTCGGAACCTTCTGATAGCGGTTTACACAGGTACTACGGGGAGCTTCGGCTCCCTCTTTTTGTATCCGGGTAAAACTTGCTATCGACAGCAGGCAACTTGGATCTTTCAACAATCACAAGAATCGAGCAGTATATTTGCGACGCTCTGATTGCCAGTCCGCTCATCCCGATTGGCGTCAATGTGTTGCGCCTTGCTGATGTCATTGATAAAGAGGGTGTAGTCAGTCAGACGAACAACATCGTCGTTCGTTACACTGGGGCAAGTAATACGGTAAAGAACAGGATCCCGATGGTGTTCGAGCGCACGATGCGCTTTGAGCTGAACTTTTCGTGCCAAAACTACCTCACCTCTTCGGGGCACGACTTTGCTACCCAGTTGCTGACAGGCGCTTTCATTACCTTGAATGGCAGCGTCCCAGGCGGAGCGTACGTGCAAGTCATCGAGCCGTTTGTTTGCGCCACCGAAGATTTTACCGGTTTATCCGACCAAAGTCAATATACCTACACCCAGGTTTACCAACTCATCATTGAAGAGGCACTTCCCTACATTGCGTTGGACCCCTGCGTCCAGCGCGGTGACTGCCGTCAGCTATTTCCTGGGCTCGGGGTGGAAACCAAGCTGCCACTTGCGGGCATTCTCGACGACGCTACAGGCGACATCTATGTTCCTGCCTATCCCTTCTTTGGTCCGGAGGGCGAACCCTGCAATATGCAGCCTCCCGAAGATTACGATGCGTGCTATGGCGTAAGGTGGTCCAACGAACTGACGCAAAGCGGGGACTGGGTTTACATCTGTGACCCGGAGTGCGTGTTCATTGAGAACCCTCTGGAACAACCTATCTACCTACTGTCTAATAACAACTACACCGAAGACGGGCGTCTCGTAGTTACCGTATTTGATGCGAACACTCGGGAGCCTCTTCGTGAAGTCTTTTATTGTAACACTGGTAAGAAACTCGCCCGCTATGCGATGGAATTGTGGACGGACACGATTGCCAAGAGCGGTCCAATATCTGCTCAGGCAAGTCTTTCTGCCAGTTGGACCCAAAGCATGAACTATGGCGAGTTTGCGGTTGTTCTCGGGGGATATCAGTTCCTGTTCGTTGACCCCTTAAACCCAGACTCCCCCCAACTGTATTTGGATGGGGGGGGCCTTATTGGGGTTCAACTGGAAACGTTCATCCAGACCCCGAAAGGAAGATTCTACTTCGTAGGTAAATCTCCTCAAGGGCGTGGTTGGATGTTAGAAGGCACCTTCGAGCTGGCGGCAATCAACTCGCTGTGGAAGTTGGGATGCCTCCCGTGTTCCAACGGTATAGATGCTCCTTCGCAACCTTGCTGATGAAATCATCTCAAGAACTTTGGCAAAGTTATCACGCTGCTGTAAAAGCAGGTAAAATAGATTTAGCAAACCAGATTTTGCGCTCTTTACACAAGTTCAAGTCTAAGCCCCTCCCCAAAGGTGGCTGCGTCAAATGTCAACGGAGGTTTTTCTAATGGACGACCGTAAGGATGAAGTGGTCAAGCAAAAAGAATTCTTGGCCCAAGAAGCTCTTAAAGTAGCCAACGAGGCAATCGGCCTTTTGCAAGACCAGATGTCTGAGTGTTCTACTCGCGATCTTGTTCAGATCTTCACGGCTTCTGTAAAGGCCCACCGTGAAATTACCGAGGACATTGTCCTGCTTACCGCTAAGGAGGCTCCGTCTGAGCAAGAGCTGGCTAAGGAGTACGATGGTAAGGTCGAAGAGCTTCTGAAGCGTATCTCCAACTTCTGATATGCGACCAATAATCACTAAAGCCAGTTTGCTAGACGAATACAGCAGCTGGCGAAAATACATTCGTGGCATTCAAGAATTGATTGTGATGGAGGCCCCTGCCTCCGTTATTGAGGAGTATAAGTACAAAGCTGCTCAAGGGTGCTTTTTAGCGTTTGCAGACATAATGAAGAAAGGCGATCTACGTGTGGTTGCCTTTCACGAAATCATTGCGTCAGCCTTTGAGGACTTGGCAACCAGGCGTTATCGTCGTTTGATCGTCTCGTGTCCCCCGAGATCCGGCAAATCGATGCTTGCCTCGATGTTTGTCGCCTGGTTGCTAGGTCGCGATCAAATGACGCAACACATTATTGCGTCTTATGGTCAACAACTTTCCAATAAGTTTTTCCGTGATGCTATCGCAATGATGAAAACGCCGGAATTTCGAAAAATTTTTCCGGAGTGGAAGGGATTTGCACCAGACTCGAAATATGACATGCTGGGTGGTGGTTACATTCTACCAACTTCCGTGGGCGGTGTGTTGACGGGATTTACAGCAGGAACCACTAATATTACCAGCCCCGGCGTGGGCGCAATGATTGTCGACGATCCGCTTAAAGATTCTACGTCCAAGGCCGCTCTCGACGAATTAGAGTCATGGTGGGGTGAACAGGCTTCTACCCGTCGAACTAATAACTGGTGTCAACTTGTCATTGCTACCCGATTCCATGAGAGAGACCTCCACGGCGTCCTCATTGAGAACGACGGACTCTATGACGAAGAGGACAATCCAAATGGTTGGCGATGGGTTAACATTGCAGGCCTAGTTGAAACCCCTGAGCAGGCGGATGAAGATCCCTTGGAACGGGAGATAGGGGAATCCCATTGGCCGAGTAACACAGCATTTACTGTGGATATGCTCATGGCCCAGAAGAAGACAATGGGTTCCTTTGCGTTTTCGGCACTCTACCAGGGTCGCCCAGTTGCTGCCGAAGGTCAAATCATTAAAGATAGCTGGATCTCATGCCTTGAGGCAGATAAGTGCCCAGGTTTTGACTTAACTTGGTTGGCGGTTGATTGCGCCTTCTCTGAAAAGGAACTCGCTGACGAAACTGCTATTTGTGTGGCTTCCATTTCTCACCGGTTCCCGGGTCAAGTCTATATCCGGGAAATTATCACGGGCAGGTTGGGGTTCCCGGACTTGATCGCCAAGGTAAAGCATCTCTACTCTTTCTACGATGCACGAGTTCTATGCATCGAAAAGGCGGCATCAGGTCAGTCCTTGATCCAAATGCTTAAGAAAGAGGCAAAAATCCCCATTGAGGAAATGAAGCCTCTGAAGTCAAAGACAACCCGTCTACAAGCAGTTGCGCCGTTACTTGAGTTCAACCGGGTTAAATTTATTGAGGGGGACTGGATCGATCCCTTTGTAAAGGAACTCACGGCATTCCCCTATGTTAAACACGATGATCGTACGGATGCTTTTACCTGGGCACTCACTTACTACTCAATGAAGTTGGACACGGTAGACAGAGGGTTGCAAGATGCTATTATACAGAATAAGAGGTTCTACGGAGAGTTAACTCGTCCCGGGTTTGGTAACAAAACCGTGTTTGAAAATTTGTCCAGGGGGCGTTTAAGGATGTTCCCGTCGGACCACGCCTTTAACGACCCTGACTATGACGCCACCACCGGAGATGCAGATACTAGGTCTCACTTCCTTAGAGGAATTCGTGGCGGGTCAAGAAACATTGGCTGGGATACTGATCTCTGAGTGGTGATAGCTGAACCACCACTATAATATAAAAGTTCTATGTTTCCTTACATAGACAGCAAATGGCTATTCATCCAAATCCTGATCGTAACGCATCTCTGATGCAAGAGACCACAGGCGCAAGAGTTCTGATTACGGATCTCGCCGCAGACAAATATTTGGAGCAATCCGCTCGCCACGGCAACGAGCGTTACCGTAAATGGTGCGGAGGGAGAGACGGTTTTGACGACTATGCAGAGCGACTACATTGAGTGGCTTCTATGCAAAGACGCCTGGTGGGCGATGTAGGGGCAACCGGGTAAAAATAGTGGTTGAGCTCAGTCCTCCAATGACTCGACCTATTTCTCAAGGGGGTGAGTGTAATGTAAAGCTCATTGGCAACAAAGTGTATGAACTACCCACCGATTGCTTCCTTTTACTCAACATGCTCACCTCCAAGGAAAAGCGCAAGAACCGTCGCGCTGAAAATGCCCAAATGCTAGAGAACGCCTATTCCAAAGGGATGGATGTTCAACCACCTAAGTTCTTGACTTGGCGTCAAGAAGAGTTGTGGAACACCCTTAAACGCAACACGGTTACGATTGCCTCTGGCCATGCTGGCACAGGTAAGACACTCATCGCCCTCCATTACGGACTGTTCGGGATTGCCCAAGGGCAATTTGATAAAGTTTATTACGTCCGTAGTGATGTTGGCGTTGAGTTTCAAAGGGGACGGGGCGCTTTACCTGGGGACCTGTCGGAGAAAATTGCTCCACTGATTGCCCCCGTCATGGACAACCTGCCTTGCATTATGCGTTCGCATGGCGCCGGGGAGTATTTGCTTAACAAAAAAATCATTGAACCCGTCCTTCTGGAGGACATTCGAGGCCGTTCTTTGAATGAGTCGTTCATCATTGTGGATGAGGCTCAGAATTTCCTTCCCTCACAAATCAAAACCGTATTGACCCGTGTAGGCAAAGACTCAAAAATCCTCTTGATCGGGGACACAAAGCAAACCGACATGGAAGTCTTTCGTAGAGAAAATGGTCTCGTGGATGCCATTCACCGTCTTCGCAATCTTGGGGAAGTCGGCATCGTAGAATTTCAGAAAGAAGACATCGTTCGCAATAGCGTCATCGCTCACATTCTAGACCGTTACAACGACTAACGCAAACATGGGACATCACACTACGCAAAAAGTTTCAAACATTTCTAGCGAACAAGAGGGTGGTGTCCCTTTCTACAGTTTTGCAGGTTTCGACGGAATAGCCACTGAGGCAGAGAAAGCAGCGGCGGAAAGAGGCGCTCAAGCCCGTGGAACTTTTGGAGCTAAGCGGGACAAGTGTAAGAGAGGGAAATCCTGCGGCGCTGCCTGCATTTTTTACCGTAAGGATTGCATCCTGGAGTTACCCGAAACTGTGCAACCAGCAATGCGAGCAGCTAGGGCCTACATCCAACGCTTAGCGACTTCCGGTAAAATTTCCGCCGAGGATGCGGAGGCTACATTTCTTCGTACAACGGGCCTCGGTAGTAAAAGTCTTTCGCCAGATTTGGACTTGTCCCGTGCTTCTCGTACAGCCAGCCCCGCCATCCAAGGTAAACTGGATGCAGCGTTAAAGGAGGGTAAGCTAAAATCCCGATACGAGGATATAAAAAAAGAACTTGACACCGTTATTCGAGAAGCTCCATCCGTTAAAGAGGGACGGAAGAGGGCATCTGAAGCCATCTCTTTGGCACTAATTCAGGCCCAAGGAAAGAGGCAGGGAGCCATTGAGGGTATTACTCCCGAGCAACAGGAAGCCTTGAAAGCTCCTAAGCAGCAAGACCTCTTCAAACGCGGACAAGAGGTGTTTGAGAAAACTCAAAAAGGAGAGTATAAGACGGCCGCAGAGTTTAACGAGGCAACCAAAAAAGCTCTGGATAGCGTCCACAGTGGTAGAGATCCGTCAGCAGCAGAGACAAGACTCTTCCTGGCCTCCGCTCACCCCGAGACAAGTAAAGCTCTTCTCGAAAAGGGAGATATCGCTAAAGGGATCGGCATAAACGGCAAGGAATTACCTTACTGGGGTACCAATGAACCTACAAGAAACACTCCGATAATCCCTAAACCAGCAAACATGACCCCGGAGCAAGAGAAAGAAATAAAAAGAATGGCCCTTGAGGGTAATCGTTTCCAGATAGCTCACACATTCCTGGCCACTAAAGGCCTTGACCCATACACCGGATTACGTCTTCAGCTGCATAATTCTGACCTAGAGCACTTTATCCCCGAGAATGTGTCTAAGGGGTGGTCAAATAGTGGTGGAAACCGTATTCTTACGGCCTCCGTGATCAATCAAAACAAATCCAATTTATCTTTTGAGAAGAGTCTGTACGCTGATTCAGGCAACAGGATGTACAGCAAGACCGGCGATAGCCCCAAGAGGATGCTCTTGAAAGACCTGGAGACAGGGACAATCAATGCGGCAAGAGCGTTAGCCACGGCGGGGGCACTCCCGCCAGGGGCGATGGATGCCAAAGCATGGAAAGAATTCAATTCGGCCATCACTCTTCAGCTAACTAAGGGCGTAGACGGTAGAGGGGTTGTTCAAGCGGTTTCTGTGGGAATGACTGGGGGAGGAAAAAATAACAACCAGGGTTGGTATCTGTTTGGCGGTAAAGAGGGGTCCGGATGGGATCCTAAGAAATCAGCTGAGTTAGGCTCCCGTATTGCTTCCACATTGGCTAAATGGGAGGGAGAGGGACGAGAAGGGACCCTAAAGATTAACAATCTTGCCCGTGTTCTTATGCAGGTTCAAAGCGACGTAAGAAACATCAACAAACAAGACTGGCAAGGTACCCCTATCAGTCAAGTTGGCTTCAAACAAAACCCTGAGGCAAAACGGTATGTAGAGAGCCAAATCAAATCCGTAATGGAGCAAAACATGTCCTCTATTGAAGGAGCTTTGGCCCAATGAGAAAAGATACCCGCTTCCGTCGCCCTGACCGCTCTGAGATTGAGGCTCGTCTACCAGGTGGTGTTCTCAAAGACCCACAGGCCCTGGGTGTGTGGAACATGATGTTACAAAACGATGACCCTTCGGATGTTGCTCACACTTACCGCTCTTTCCGTGATAGTGAGCATTGCACTGTTCCTCGTGAGCATCTTCGGGCTATGCGGGACACCATGATTACCACTATGCGGGAAGCAAATAAACAGGACCCTAAACCCCGCCTGGAAAAGAAAAAGGGTAAGCATTACCATACCTACCCGGACGGGTGGATGCCTCGCCGTACCGGAGCTTGACTATGAACGCAAAGAAAGAGATCGAACGCCACCGACTACCGTGTGGTCCCATGACTGTATCTATCGACGGTGTATGCCGTCGAAAGCTTCGGGATAGCATGGACGCTTTGCTGGATAGGCTCACGCAAGAAACCCACCCGGAGGGTGTCGATACTGAGATCCTGGAAATGGAGGAAGAGGTTGAAGTGCCCGAGGAAAAAGAGCCAGAGGAGACGGATAAGGAGAAGAAAGAGCGCCTTATCCAAGAGGGGAAGCTGAAAGCGGATGTTAAAAAAGAAGTCCAGAAGTACGAGGAGAAGCTATTCGGCAATTCAAAAATGCTACAAAATCAGTCGGGTAAAATCCAGAGAAGGTAATCAACCAACATGTCTAACAGAATTGGCGGCGACTTTGACGCGGAAGCCATTGAGGCTTTTCGTGCTGCTTACGCTCAGCAACTTGCTTCTCCAGACCAAGACGAGATTGCTAATAACTCCGGGTTACCCACCAACGTTGTTAGTAACACTTCCCCATGGATTGAGCACACGGGTCTTTGGAAGTACCCCAGCGGCAAAGGCCCTGAAGATGACTTAAAGGCGCCCTTCAACCCTAACGACTTTTTGTCCGACGAGGTCCTAGACGGTGATGGAGAGATTGATGAAATGAGTGACGAGGAAATTGAACACCTGGTGAATGAGATTACCGGGGAGGACGAAGAGGAATAGGGTAAAAGCGTCTATATCAGTTATACGAGTCATGGCATCTGTGCGGTCTCAAGAAACGATGCAAAAGGAGCATGATTTACAGGCTCTTTATACCAAGCGTATAAACATTGCAATCGAATCGGGGATTAACCCGAACTATAACGAACAACTTCAGGATTTTGCGGTTTTTGCAAACCTTATTCGTGATAATGCCCCTGAAGGTTGTATGGTCATTCTCCACGACCGCCCAGAGATTCTTCTGATTAGTGAAGGCAGTGATTACGATGTAACTTTGTACGTCAACGATAAAATGTGGCGTTTCAAGGTGAACAACTCCGTTCACTATGTCCTTCCTGAAGAACTTGCGGCCGGCGCCGGGTTGCGTCTAAAAAGGATGTGGGATTGTGTTCTCAATCAACTACCCGAGAACTTTATCATTCGTGGAAAGATAGATCCACGCGACCCGGAGGAAGAGACCGTCGCTCGCACAAAGATTCAACAGTCCCTCGGGTTTAGTTTCCCCCAGGACGACGACTCTGTCTACGGGATTGTAAAAGGTAAGAAACTTCACCCTTTAACTCTGGAGGAGTTCAAAACTCTGACACAAATTCCCCCCGACCATCTCTCTCAGAAGTTCAATGTTCGTAAAATCGACTGGCCGGGAGCTTGAGAATGTTTGGATCCTCTTTTGATTTTAGCGGCGTTACCCTCCCCGGAGTCGGCGGGAGTATTAACGCGAGTAACGCCATTAGTGGTGAACAACTCAAGAAAATGAATGACTCCGGTAAGAAATGGCGTCCGGGACCTGACGGCATGATGAGTAATCACAACGAAAACATTCTGAAAATGAATGCAGAACATCGCGAAAAACGGGCCGGGCTCGTCAATCGTGACTATAACGAGAACGCAGACAGCAAAGATGCGATGAAAGAAATTTTCGATCGCAAGAAAGCTCGGATGTCTTCCTTCAAAGAAATGAAGCGAGGTGAATATGGTTTTGCCGAGGGCGATTCCCAGGATTCTGAACTTCTGAGCATGCCTCTACCTGGTGGCTCGTTCAAGGAAAAGTGCGACTGTGGCCACTGCCCCTCGTGTCTTGATAAGAAACACGCTGAGATGGCATACAGGGAGTGGAGCACCGAGAAGCGTAAGGCTCTCAAGGAAGGCAAAGTCAAAGGCGAGTTTGCCGGTCCTGATATGAGCTTCCCCATCGCCAGCCCGGTTGATGTGGCGGCAGCTTGGTCCTCCGTTGGCCGTGCTGCTAACCCTCGCGCAATCATGCGCAAAATCATCTCCATCGCAAAATCACATGGCTGGGAGTCTGGTCTCCCGGAATCCGTCAAGAAACGTCTGGCAGCTGGAGAATCAGGTTTGCCGACGGAGTGAGCCATGGGGATGGAGCTACTGGGGATTGTTGCTTCATTTGCGACAATCGTTTCTGGTTTTGGCTGGCTCATGGAAAGGAGCGCCAAACGATCTGAACGAATGTTCATGGAAACCCACTCGGCTATCGCCAAAGTTGAAGCTAACGTTGAGAACATGGAGAAAGCTTTTCAAGACCTCCGTGTTCTCTTACCAACCAACTTCGTAACTAAACAAGAGTTACTGCAGCACATCCAGGGTGAAGAGGCTTGGCATAACACCACCTCTGAACGCCTCCGTCAAATTCAAGAAGAGCTCCTGGCCCTTCGCTACCGCTCTAACAACAATGGACATCACTGAATACGATTGGAATCGCCTGAAGGGTTTGGGTTTTGACGAAGAGTTCGTTGAGAAAGCCACGGGTAATCTGAAAGATGCTTGCTGGAAAGGCTACACGGCCGTCGGTATGAAGACTAAGAATGGTCGACAAGTCCCCAACTGCGTTCCCGTGAAGAAAAAGAAAACGGTGGATCACCGTGAGGGGGACCTTGCCACTGCGGAAATGACTCCGAACTATCTTCCTGAGGAGCCTGGCAAAGGCGACGAGAAGAATCCCCAAATGGGCGAACAAAAGATCCGTATGCCTAGAATGGAGGAAATCGCTAAAGCATCTAACAGAAACGGTCACCTCGCCATGGCAGCCGCTCCTAACTACACTGAGACCGAGGATTTCCGTGATGCTTTCAACTCAATGGAGCCAAACGCTGGGATGGCAATCAATCAACTTCGTGTAATGCGTGAGAAGATTGATAATATGCTCGGGATGCTATATCCCGATGACAACCTTGAGCCATGGTGCGCCACAAAGCTGGCCATGAGTGCTCAAAACCTGGCCTCGGTGGCTGATTACCTTCGCTTTGGAGCAGAAACATGAACCCAGAACTTCACCACAAATGGAATGCCGAGCGGACACCAGACCGGGGGTCCAGTAAGGAGGGTCGAGAGGTCCTTAACGAAGAAGTTGCCAAAAACAAAGTAACACTTAAGCAAAACAAACCGAGGTAGTTATGTTTGGCGATTTCCCCGAGGATCTCCTTGAACAGTTCAAGCGTGACTATGCCGAACGTCAGGCTATGGCTCTGGGATACCCCTACCCGAGCTTTTCCGATAAAGATAATATGCCTTGCAATAAACCTCGGCGTACTCCTGACCACCCGGACAAAAAGTCAATCGTCAAAGCTTGCGAAAACGGTCAAGAAAAGATTGTGCGATTTGGCGATCAGCACATGAAGATTCGAAAGAATGAACCCGGCCGCCGCAAAAATTTTCGTGCCCGTCACAGTTGCGACGAGAAGAAAAGCAAACTCTCCGCAGGTTACTGGAGCTGCAAGGCTTGGTAGGGTAAAAACATTTATAATGTCTCCGTCCGGCGATGCGTAAGGACTCCATCAACAATGAGGCTATCGAAAAAGCCTACCTCATCTACAAAGAGCACGGTCATCAAATTGTTGACTATGACTTCTCGCATCCACCCACCGACTATAGGCGGAATACAGTAGAAGAGCCCGAGCACAACTCCAAGCTGCGTGATGCATTCAACGAGCTTCTGCCCGCCAACGTGATGAATGGCGAGCGCTATGAGGACTTGGAAAAGCAAGCTCACGCTCTTAATTTGAAGATTGATGCCCAGCAAGACAAGCTGCGTGTTTGCCGCATGCGTGGAAACTTCCAAGAGTTTCATCGCTGCATGAAAGAGATGCAAGATATGATTAAAGAGAAAGAAAGCTTGGACGCCAAGATGGCCGTGGCTGCACCTGGCGGCAATGCCGGTCAAAAGCAAATGGAAGATTACAATCGTACCTACGAGCAAGAGACTTCTTACTCTGAGATGGAGGACCTGGGCGCTCAAATTGCCGCCCTTGAGGAAATGCTTCAGGAATATATCGACCAGTGAGGGTAAGAGTGTAGCAACGTGTCTTCACACGGGCTACCACTTGCTCTTTAGCATATGTCTGCTGTCAAAATTATTTTCAAGCGTTCTAGCCTTCGTGGCAAACGCCCAACAGGTGCAAACCTTGAGCCCGGTGAGATCGGACTTAACACGAACAGTAACGATCCCGGCCTCTTCTTTGAAGTTAATGACGGCAGTGTAGTTAAGGCGGGTCCCACTGCGTACCTGGCTGAGGAGCCCACGCAGACGCCAGCAAGAGGCGAGCTGTGGGTTGACAGCGATACCAAAGCCATGAGTGTCGGTAATGAGGCCGGCGAGTGGCAAAAAGTTGCCGCACCTTTCTTAGGTGGCACCGATGGACTTACCGTCTTTGTTGCGCCGGAATACCCGAATGCCACAGACTCGTTGGCAAACGATGGCCAGACGGTTCCGTTTATCACGATCAATCGTGCTATCTTGGAAGTAACCAAGAACATCATTCTTGACACGGTTAGTGGTATTTCCACAGGCAATAACAGATATTTGATTGTGCTGGCTCCGGGACAGCATTGCGTAGTCAACCGCCCCGGTGTTTCCCCCTCCAGTTTCAGCTTAGACCTTTCCAACCCTTACACAGAAGTTACCCAGGACATTCTCAGCCAATTTAACCCCGAAGTAGTTGGCGGTTTAATTCTGCCCCGTGGTGTATCGATAATTGGTCTCGACCTGAAGAAGTGTGAGGTTCACCCTACCTACGTTCCAAAGTATACTCATCCTGCGTTCCCCTCAGACTATCAGCAGCAAGCAGACGGTCCCGTTTACAGCAATCAACCTCTTTCCAGTATATTCCGCTGGTCTGGCAATACCTACGTTAGTAACTTTACCGGTCTCGATAAACTCGACTACCGTTTAGTTACCTCTGTCAGCAAGCAAAAGGAAACCGAATACGCCGTATTTACAACAGCCCGTCCCCACGGCCTTGACTACAACGACTTCGTTCAAATTAACTATAGCGACTCGACTGACCAAGTCGGTGCCGCTTTCACTGGTGGTGCATACTATGCGTTCCCGCTAACTTCGTACACGTTTTTAGTTTCCCTCACCAGCTGGGTGGGCCAGAGCCCAAGTCCGGTTCCCGCTTCGTCGCTACCAGCTAATTATTTCACAACTGGAGCTGACCCAGACCCGAAGTTCCAGGTTTACAATATCTATCCCTACTTTATTCCTGAAGACGGCGAAAGCTATGAGCTTTCGTCCTATTCGCATCATCGTTTAAGTGTCCTCAAAAATTCTTCTCTACAGGAGCTTAACAATTACTACATTAAAGTCCAAAAGGCATTCCCCAATGAGTTTGGGGGTCAAGTCAATTCCAATCTGGTGTCGGAACCGGAGGTTTCGATCGTTGCTCCCACATCTGGTGAGTACCCAAATAACTTGACCGCAAACAGTACCGATAATAGTTCCCCGTACCAGAATATGGTGAACCACCGGTCAGACTTTGGTATGGCTAACGGGGACTATGACGGAAATATTGTCAGCGGCTTTAAGTCAGTCATCGTTAACTCTGCTACTGCCGTTATTTTGCAGAAGGACCCCGTTGCGTATGAGATTTACTCCACCTCCGACCAGGACTGGATCCAACTCACGAAGTACACTCAGCGAACCTCGGGAGGTACGGCATCGATCACTTCGACTCCTCGCCAAAGTCAACTCCAGTTGCTAAACGATGCCGCTATTCCCAACATCCGCTACTACTATACAACATTAACAGTTGATGACGGTGGCACCCCCAAGAGCATCGGTCTGCCTGACGAAGACAACGACTTCCGTCACTTCGGGTTCCGAATTACGGGAGCTAACTCTTATATGCAGGCTCAATCCACCTATACTATCGGTGCTGCAATCGCTTGCTGGACACGGGAGGGTGCAATCATGTCTCTCACGAACGCTACTACCAACTTCGGGTCAGTGGCGTTTGAAGCCGACGGATTCGCCGGTATTGGGACCCTGGGTGGTGCTAACGCTATCAACAAAGGATTTCTGCAAGCCGGCGTTGTTCGTCCCTTGCAACTTCTTGAGCCTTCTGTTGTTTCTGATGAGCAAAAGAGGATCCTATTCCTGGGCAGCAAAGTAGTGTTTGTCGGTCCCGATCCAGCAGACCCAACCGTTCAGCAGGTCTACCTGCAACGTCCATTTGACCCGGCAAGCATTCTCCCGTTCTCCCTAAAACCCGGCTCGGCTGTCTTTGTGACGGACGGGCTGTGCTCCTATCGTGGATTCTTTGTCACGGACGGGACGCCCACTTGCGTTTTGAGTGGCACCTCAACTCAAAACCCGTATTCCACGGGCGGAGGAATTTTGCGTTTGCGCCTCTCTGACTCCACTATTCCAGCCACTACTAAAGGGTCTTTGGAGTCGGGTCTCGATATCCCTTACATTCGTCGGTATGTAGACCCACGTACGGATACAGATAAAGCATACGGTTTCTACATTCAGTCTACCAACCCCACCTCCCAAGCTCCTCAGTTGGGTTCCGTTCTTCGTCTCAACCAAACTGGACAGAGTTTGTCGAACACGATCAAGCGTAACTTCCAGTTTGATCCCGGTCAGTACGGCGGAGTGTCTCAAGTGTTTACTGTCGATGTCGTTCAGACTGAGCAGTATTCCGTCTCCCCTAACTTCAACTATAAGATTGCTGACGCATCGCAGTCTACCAACTATGTGGTCTATGCGTCTTTGACTGACGCAAGCACCCCTTGGGTTCAGTCCGTACCTCAGGATCCAAACAATCTGGACAGTCCTTTAGTACCTTTCGCTAATCCGCAAGGTTCTTACATCACGTACTTCAATAAAAACTATTACGCAGCTGAAAACAACCTGTGGACGGCTCTTTACTACGAGACCACTTTCAACTCTCTCAATGGTCCTACCAAGGTTTCTCCAGACAAGCCGGATTCCCCCTTTGTAATCACAAGTGTTCTGCAGAAGTCTGAGCGGGTTGTGGATTCTTGGCAAGGGAAACTCGACGTTGTTCCCGCAGTCGCCGACCCTTACTACAACTATTATGTGAATGGTGTACCATCGCCGTACAAAGAAACTCTTTCTTACATGCGTGGAGCGGTTCTCCCCTACACCGAGTTCGGCTTACAGTATCAAGTTGACGACGACGACAGTTCCCCCGACTTCGGCATCATCTTCAAGCGTTCACCCCTGCCCGACAACACAGTCTTAGTCTCCCCTTCTCGGACCACCCAGACCGCAGTGGCAATGACAAGTCCGTTTGTGGCTAACCCGACATTCGGTCGTCCGCAGGTAATCGAACTTAATTTGCTCCAGGTTCAACAGGTTGTCTCTCCGAGAGAGGGTGTGAGTATTTTGCAGCTCTCGGATGCTACGCTGGGAGCGGTGGAGTATGTTCGAGTCATTTCCCTAAACTCCAACATTGTTCAAGCCATCCGCAACTACTACCCTGAGTATTCCCAGGGGACTCTGCCGCTGCAGTGGCCCTCGGGGACTGTAGTCAAAGTTTGTGTCTCCACCAGTTACCCTGAGCCCTCCGTGTATGACCCAGCATGGTCGGTAACCAAGGCAACTATGTTCCGTTACTATCAACTGATGGGATATAGCCCGAGTCTGATGGCTCAGTACCTTAAGCCCGCCTATTCGGGTGACAGGTTGCTACTCAATACCTCCTTGCCGCTATCTCCAATCGATGGATATGCTAACTTGACCGCATCGTGGCCAGTTGAGTTTAACAACCCTTCCGCTGTAATTGCCAACACTCACACCTGGCAGTATGCGGGTTACTTTGACTATTCTCGCGGTCTTCCCAAATATCAAGTCAACCAGATCCCGAGAAAACTCTCATACGACTACCTTTCGACAACAACCTGGGGTGGACGGTTGACCGTGATGGGTGCAAACGAGGAAGGTCAACTTGTGTTCCTCGGCCCGATTAAGGAAGCCCTCACAGCTCAATACTACATCACCGAATCTCCCCTCTCCTACGCAGCCGATCGCCAGGTGTACCGGAGTCCGGACCCAGTACCGTTCCCGAACCCTGTGCTCGTGTACTCCGTGGACGACATTTCGGGAGACTTCGACGGAATCGTTACCACATTCCCGCTCTCTCGTGGAAGTTTCCCCATTCCGACCTCTCAGCTCTCGACCTACGGCGCATTCGTTTTCCTCGGAGGCGTTGTGCAGCAGCCTGGCGTTGCTTACTCAATTCAAACTCCGACCGTCGGCCCTTCGGCTCCTCAGATCGTATTTACAGAGCCGCCACTCCCTGGCACAAGCTGCGACATTCGTATCGTAAGTTCTGACGACAACGAAGATACCGTGGAAGTCGTTCCCTTTGTACTCGGCCCCTCCTTCAACGGTACTCAAACAACCTTCACGGTATCCCCTGGGACACCCACTCTGTCTAACCTCAACTCGTTCGTGTTCCTGGGCGGTGTGGAGCAAAATCCGTTCGGCCTCAACCAGACCTCCGCTGCGTACACCATCGACAATACAGGGCCAACCACTCTGAGTTTCATCGGCGGCGCTCCTCTCGCCAACACAACACTCGACATGCGGGGAATCCTTTCCGGTTCTCGTTATCGCAACTCAGGTGTCTCTACCGTGTTCGTCAGCTCCACCGACGATATTGCTCCGCTGTTTAACAACACGAACCGCACCTTCCCGCTCGAGATCGATGGAGTTGCTCTCGACCCCACCAAGGTGAACGCACAGAACATGTTTGTCAGCCTTGGCGGTGTCATGCAGATTCCAGTTCCTCAGGAAGGAAGTCCCCCAGCTGGAAATGCCTACACAGTTGGCCTCAATCCTACGTCAGGCGTGTTGGAAATCACGTTTGCGGTACCCCCTGCGGTCGATACAACTTGCAACATCCGCATCATTACTTCTGATGAGTTCCTGACTTGCCCGGTACCTCCAGGCCTCTTTGACACTTCTCTCCAAGACGGTCCCGGCATTGAGATCAATGACTTTAATCAAATCGTCTCGATTGACCCCGGATTGATTCAACCCTGAGGCGGGTAAAACTTGTCACAAGCCTTCTGAATCTATCAGATTGTATTAGACATTTAGTCAAATGGCAACTAACAAAGTCACTCCAATTCAGTTCTTGCGATCTGAAGTTCTGAATAAGCGCCCAGATCCAACGAAGATGCTGGCTGGGCAGCCTGCCGTAAATACGGAGGCAACGCAACCTGGGTTGTTCTTTGCGGATGACACGGGTACCGCCTTGTTCAAGGTGGGACCTTGCACCGTTGGTACTGTTCCCCCAAACGATCCTTCCATTGCTCCTATTGGAGCTCCGGGAAACACTCTGGGAGAACTTTGGCTGGATACAAACGGTGATCCTCCGTTGCTCCCTGGCCCCGTCCTCAAGGTGTGGGATGGCGCCTCATGGATTAACTGCTTTCCACCCCCGACAATCTACGCTGTTCCTATCATTTCTGACACAGCCCCCTCCCTGTCCGCTCACCCGAACGGCACCCTGTGGTGGGACTCTAGCACTGGCTTGATGTATATTCTTTACCAGGATCCAAATGGCACACGCCAGTGGACGCAAATCTCCAGCAACACCGTGGCGTGAGCCGGGTAAAACCAGTTAACAGGACCCAGAAAGAGATGAACTAATGGCCGGCATCCCTCCGTTCAATCCACAAGACCCAATCCCAAACAACCCGTTTAATAACCCCAACGCTGATCGTTATAATCTTTCCTACCCGACCGGGCAACTTATTTTTGGGCAGTATTTGACCGTAGACTACACTACGGGCAATGTATCTATTACGCCCAATCCGCCGAATGACGGGACTGTTTATCAAGTCACCGCAGGTACCGGTCTAACTACTACCCCTCCGGGCGGTATCATCTCCGCTGGTACGATTGGTCTAAAGGTTATTCCGACTTTAACCGCAGGATCCTATGTCTACGCTAGCCTCTCGGTTAACCCCTACGGCAAAGTAACCCTGGCTGTTAGTGGAACCAACGTTCTGGTTAACTTGACTGGTACAGCTCCGATCATAGTCTCCGGGACCAACCCGATACGTTCTCTCGGCATTGCCACCGGAACCACCGTTGCCCCTGGCGCAGTTCAGACTGTTGATAACACTACTACCAACGACAGCACAAAAGCCCTCTCGGCGCAGCAGGGATACCTTCTGCAGATGCAGATCACTGGTACCGCTTCTTCGCTCGGGGGTCAAGCGTTCGGTGGCTTTGTTAACACAACAACCGGACAGATTACGCAACTGACCCCGGAAGGACAAGCTCGGGGTGGTTTGTCAGTGGGTGCTGTCCTGCCCACTCCTCCTTTTGTTCCCGTCGGAAAATACGACGGGTTGTACTTCATCCTCACCGCCGACGGAACTTACAACGTACCCGGAGGCATTCCGACTACCGTTGTTAAAGACGATCGTGTCTTCTGTATCGACGGCGCTTGGCAAGTTCTTCTTTGCGGCACTCGACTGGCATCTGCGTCGAGTGGAGCCGCCGGTCTAACCGTATTAGCAACTGCCCCGGAAGTTCAAGCACTTACCGACCCCAACAAGTCGGTAACTCCGGGTGCCCTGGCTTCAATGGTGGCCTCTGAAACTCAGGTTGGTTTTGTAGAGTTAGCCACCGACGCAGAAACTCAGGCATTTACAGATACAACTCTTGCTGTTACTTCCTCAAACATCGGCACCCTTCAAGCCACAACTTCAACTCGTGGTCTGGTTCAACTCAGCGACTCGACCGCAGACAGTTCGGTCACGTTTGCTCCTACTTCTAATGCCTTGAAGCAATACAACGACTCGACCCTTAAGAGGGCCACCGTTGTAGCAAAAGGCGATCTGATTGTTGGCCTGGATTACGAGCAACCGATTATCCTGACTCAGGGTCCCAATACCTCCCAGCTTGTCGTTGACGACACCAAGCTTTCTCTTGGCGGCCTTGACTGGAACGTCCCTGATTCCCTCTTCACTTGGCCGGTCGGATCCGTGGTTTGGCACCTTGCCACTGTAACTCCCACGCTCTGGTTGCCCTGTGATGGCCGGTTACTCGATGGTTCGATCAGTGGTCCCTACTATGACCTGTATGACTTGATTGGAACTACCTACAACACTGGTGGTGAGCCTGCTGGTTTCTTCCGGCTTCCTGACTTGCGCGGTGTATTCGTTCGCGGATGGAGCGGAGCGAACGGTGGGGCATCTCCCCCTGTAACCGCCCTGGATCCCGGTCGTGTGTACGCCTCGGTTCAACAAGATGCGTATAAGCAGCACTTCCACAATGTTACCGACCCTGGACATTTTCATTCCATTTCTCTTCCGCAGCACACCCACGGAGTTACCGATCCAGAGCATTTTCACGGAAAAACCGATACGGGACATCAACACCTTATCCAAAACACCCCTAACGCCGAGGTCGTGGGCAACCAGGGAGGTTTCTATGACGGTGACGGGGCACTTGGGAACCGCACCCTGAACTCCGGAAACAAGGGAACAGCGATAAGTATCTTAGCTAAAAATACAGGGATCTCGGTTAACACTTGCGTAACAGGCATTACGAAAGCAAATCTAAATACCACGGGACTTACCGTCGATAACACTCCTCCGACAGCACCGTCCCCGAATGAGTCGCGACCGTATAATGTGGCTTTGTTGCCAATGATCAAATACGCAAACGCCTAAACCGGGTAAAACCCATTAACTTGCCTCCCCAACGATATAACGAAAATGGCCATCGTTCCGTTTAACCCCAACCCTGTAACCCCAACCCCCAATAATCCTTTTTATTGGCCGCAGGAGTCAGCGTTCCAGACCCCTCAAGGTCCCCTCATCTTTGGGGCGGGTTTCCAAGTTGATTACACCACTGGAACCGTTAGCGTTGATCCATCGCCCCCGGCCTCCCTTGGTACAGTTACCTCGGTTACCGCTGGCGTCGGCCTGGTTACAAATCCTTTCGCAGGAATCACCCGAGCTGGGCAAGTTAGCTTGGCAACCGTTACCGGACTGACTCCTGGATCTTACTCGTTCGCTGCTCTCTCCGTAGATGCCTACGGTCGCGTAACCACGATCTCAAATGGCACGACTCCGGTTCAAACTGTTACCGGTCTCTACCCGATAGCAGTCACGGGTCTTGCACCTTCTCTGACCGTATCAATCGCTCAGGCTTCTACGACAAACTCGGGTGCCGTTCAGCTTGTAGATAACCTGAGTACTCCCTCGGATTCGCTCGCTCTGACTGCACGGCAGGGAGCAATCCTGCAGCAACAGATTGACGCTCTGGCAGCAACTTCTGCTATCCAGTTCCTTGCAGGCACCTTGAACGCAAGCACGCCCGCAATGGTGACAGTCACTTCGGCTGGTACCACTGCTGGATTGCTCTCCGGTTCGAATCTCCCCGCCGCTTCCTCCACGAACGCAGGTGCAGTCGTCATTGTTACGACAGGCGCAACTTATACTCCCCCCGGCGGAACCGCTGTTGCTCTGGTCCCTGGCGATCAGCTGTTGAGCACCGGATCCTCTTGGGTTCCTTTCCTGACTGGTTTCCGAGCCCCTTACGCTACCACCACAACCGCTGGCATCGTCCGGTATGCGACCGTTGCCGAGACTCAAGCTCTTGCCAATAACACAATCGCTGTAACCCCGTTCGGTCTGTCGGGTATGATTGCCTCGACCACTCAGCGTGGTTTCGTTGAACTGGCAACCACTGCTGAAACTCTGGCTCTGGCAGACACTACCCGTGCCGTTACTCCTGCGGGTCTCGGTAACCTGCAAGCTACCACCACCACCCGTGGCCTGGTCCAGCTTGACGACACCCTGACAAGCACTTCAACAACCACGGCTCCGACTGCGAACGCACTTAAGACTGCTTACGACGCTTCAATCCATAAGGATATTATTCAAGCCAACGGCGACTTGATTGTTGGTTTCGCTTCAGCCGACCCTCGCATCCTTAGCAAAGGTATTGACGGTCAGGTTCTCACCGTTGACGATACTGCTTCACTGGGCCTGAGCTGGAAAACCCCAGTCACTCCTCAGTCGGTGCCCATTGGCTCGATGTGCTGGTTTACAACTAATGATAACACCAAGCTTCCGGTAGGTTGGCTCATTGCTGACGGCGCTGCCTACTCAGACGACCCTGCCGGAGATTACTACGAGCTCTATCAGGTAATTCAAGACACCTTTAGCAGCCCTGGCGACCCTCCGGGAACTTTCCGTGTACCCGACCTGCGTGGTCAGTTCATTCGTGGATGGAACAACGCAGGCGGTAACCCCGGAACTTACGACACCGGTCGTTTGTTTGGTTCTTGCCAGAGCGACGCCTTCAAGCAACACAACCACTCGGTCACGGACCCTGGCCACTGCCATAGCATTACCGACCCTGGTCACTTCCACGGAGTGACGGACCCCGGTCACTGCCACTCCATTGTCGATCCAGGTCACTTCCACGGTTGGTCCGTCCCTAATGCCGAGGTTGTGGGTGACACTCCGGGATTCTACGACGGAAATAACAAAGTTGGGAACCAAAACCGAAACTCCGATAACGCCGTAACCGGAATCAGCATTAACACTTGCACAACTGGCGTAACAATCAATAGCTGCACAACCGGAATCACTGCCACCCTGGTTTGCACAACTGCCCTCACAGTAGATAACTCCCCGGTTGCAGCACCGAGCCCGAATGAGACTCGTCCCGTGAACATTGCGCTGCTGCCCATTATTAAGTACAAGAGCCCCTAAGTCACGGGTAAAACTCATTAACAGAAGACCTATCAGCTATGGCGTCCTTACCGGTACCTTTCGACCCATACAACCCCATTCCAAACAATCCCTTCTACTCTGTACCGACCAACTATCTGCAAGGTCCCTTCGGGCCTCTGGTGATTGGGTCAGGTCTGAGCGTTAGTCCGCTCGGCGTAATCAGCTCCACTGGAGGTGGGGGTGGGGGTACCGTAACCGCCATTACTGCTGGAACCGGTCTGAGCGGCGGCGTCATCACTTCGACAGGGACGATTGCCCTTACAAACACAGGCGTTACCCCCGGCACATATTCCTTTGCAACCGTAGTTGTAGACGCTAACGGTCGTATCACCGGCGCTGTTAACGGAAGCCCCGTGACTGGGGTCAATGTTAACTTCCCGTTGTTGAAGACCGGATCCTCAACTTCTCCGACCCTCTCGATTGCTCAAGCGTCGACAACTCAGGTTGGTGTAACTCAGCTTAATAATACCACTTCCAGCTCTCTCACCAACCAAGCTCTGACTGCTGCTGCTGGTTACAGTCTGCAACAGCAAATCAATGCGCTTTCCCAAGGTGTGAGCGGCTTGATCCTGGCGGGCACTTTAGATGCTTCCACGGGATTTGTCGTCAATCCCCCGACAACCGCAGGTGCTGCAGCTGGATTTGTCGGTGGTGCTGTCGTTCCCGCTGCCACCACTGCACTCAATAACTATTATCTGATCGTAACAACCGCAGCCGCAAGCTATACTCCGACAGGCGGCTCCGCCATCACGAACGTTCGGGTAGGCGATTATATTCTCGTTGCTTCCGGTGCTTGGACAATTCTGCGTGTTGGACCCGTCACCGGAGCATATGCCACTACGCTCACTCCCGGTGTCGTCGAGCTGGCTACCGTTCTGGAGGTTCAGACGGGAACCGATCCCAACCTAGTTGTAACTCCTTTCACAGGGTCAAGCAACTATGTGATGAACAAGTGCTTTACCTCCTCGGGTCAGATTCTGGCCAGTACTGGCATCGGTACTTACAGTGCCCTTCCGGCTGGAACCGATACCTACGTTCTGACTGCTGACTCCTCGTGCTCAAGCGGTGTCAAGTGGGCTGCCCCGACCGGTGGTGGTGGTGCGCTCATTAACGTAACTTTCAACAGCCCGCTTTCCGCAACTACTAACCCCTATACGGGCGGTGTTGCTGGTGTTTCTATTGCCGGTGCCACAACTTCCGCTTGCGGTGCTGTTCAACTGGCTGACACTACCGCCACCCAGGCAGGTGTCTCAACCTCTCTGGCTATCACCCCTGCCGGCGCCGCTGCGACTTATTTTGCCTTCTGTGACTTTACCACCAAAGGTCAAATCACTGTGGCAACCGGTGCAAGCACTTATTGTGTTCTTCCCGCTGGCCCGGACGGTTGCGTTCTGACTACATGCGCTGCCTGCGCTCCGGGTGTTTTCTGGGGTTCAAACATTCCCGCCGCCGCAACTCCAATCGCTCGGGGCACGGTGTACGGTATCGGGGAGCCCGGCGCCGGTCAGAATATGTCGGTCGGCAGTAGCTCCTTGGCGTCGCTGACCACTGGTAACGGAAACACTGCGCTGGGTATCGGCGCAATGGCGCTCTCTACGACTGCCTGCTGCAACGTGGCCGTCGGTATCTGTGCCCTGTATAACGAACTGACCGGTTGCCAGAACGTCGCCGTTGGTACGGGTGCTCTTGATTCAAGTAACGGCGGTGTCGGTAACACCGCTGTGGGTCAAACGGCGCTCTGCAGCCTGACCACTGGTTATCGTAACGTTGCTGTGGGTTGGAACGCTGGCGACCTGATTTCTACCGGATTCTATAATAGCTTGATCGGTGAGAACGCTGGTAGCTCTCTCACGATCGGTGGTGGCAACGTTGCCATCGGCGCAAACGCATTCCCTCTCGCAGCCGATGCTTACGAGAGCGTTGCGATCGGTACTAACTCCGGGGCAAACGTTACAACAGGTACTTGCAACGTTCTGATTGGTCCCTACGTCAACGCCCCCAACGCCACCGGTAGCTGTCAGCTTGCTTTGGGTTACGGGTCCACATACTGGCTCACTGGATGCAGCACGGGTGCGATTCGCCCTGGCGCCGGCATCATGGATTGCTCCGGTAGTACTGGTACTGCTGGACAGATTCTTTGCTCCAATGGTTCTAACGCAATCGTTTGGGCTGCCCCATCGTTCGGTTCTTATTGCGCTGGCACAGTTGCTGCTGGACAATGTCTTGTGTATTGCGGTCTCCAGTTCTGGCTGCCTGCCGCTGGTAACAACTCGATGCAGATTGCTTTGGCATCCGGAACTGCAAGTTCGTCCTACCTTACCACGGCTTACGTGGGTGGCGTAGCCCCTGGCTCCGTCTCTTCTTCGAGCTGCACTCTGACCACCACTCCCCAGTATTTTGCCGCCGCAGTTGCGTTCTCGGGAATAGGCATTCAAGACGGTACAATCAAGGTAGCTTCAGGTGGCCCAGCCGCAAGTGTTGGAACTTTCAACTTCTGTGGTTTTTATTGGTCAACATCCGCACCCTACAGCGTCGATCTCTGTGTTCAGAAAATCATGTAAGAAGGGAAGACAATCCAATCGGCATCGGGGAGGGCAACCTCCCCTTTCTCGTAGGCGCCAACGGGTAAAACCAGTCATAGATTATTGTGGTTGGTAATGGTACTGCCGATTCGTCCGAACAACCCAAACACCCCCATTCCAAACAACCCTTTTTACGCACCGTTAAACCCATACGTAACAGGTCCATACTACCCAATCACGTTGGATCAGGATGGCGTTGACATGAGCACCGGGACTGTTCCCACTCTTGTTAACAATGTATCGGCGGTCGTAACAGCAGGAACAGGTATATCTGTTGTTACTTCCGGAACCGATAACCTTATCTCCAATACTGGCGTTATTAGCCTTGTCGCCGGTTCAAATATCACTCTTAGTGGCTCTTCTGGAGTAGTTACTATTTCGGCTGCAGGTGGTCCAGGTGGCAGTGTCTCCTCTGTTGGAACCGGAGTTGGCCTCACCGGTGGCCCCATCACTACTTCCGGTACCATTTCTCTGGATGTCTCTGGTGTAACACCAGCACCTTACAATTACGCCTCCATCACAGTCGACGCCTACGGCCGGGTCACAGCGGCGTCTAGCGGGACTACACCTGTAACTGCCATCACAGGTACCCCTCCGATACAAGTTACGGGGACAGCCCCCACTCTTACCGTGGCGGTAGCAAGTGCCAGCACTACGGCTCAGGGCGTCGTGCAGCTTAACGATACCACCACCAGCACATCGACAGTCCAGGCACTAACTGCGGCACAAGGCAAAAACCTTCAGGATCAAATCAATGCGCTGTCAACGTCAAGCAACCTTACCTTGGCTGGTACCTACGACGCAAACACTGGTTTTTTAGTTAGTGTTACCGCAGCCGGAACTGCCGCAGGATTTACTGTCGGGGCGACTCTTCCCGCCGCCGCCGCTGGAAACGCGGATCTCTTTGTTATTGTCGAGGTAGGCGGTAGCGTCGGTCCTTCGGGAACACCCCCTTACCACATCGGCGACTGGTTCCTGTCAAATGGAACAACTTGGCAGTTTCTGAATGTGGGTTACCAGGCTCCTTACGCTTCCACAACTGTTGCGGGTATTGTTGAGTTAGCAACAACTGCTGAAACTCAAACTGGGACAGACGCAACTCTTGCGGTAACTCCGGCAGGAGCTTGTGCCACTTACGTTCCCCTCTCAACCTACAGTGCCAAGGGAACTTTGCTCGCGGCGTCTGCTGCAAACACGCCGATCGCTTTGGCTGCCCCGTTCTTTAACGGGCAGATGTTGTATTCCTGCTCAGCGTGTCCTTCGGGATTAACTTGGGGGCCCAAGCCAGTGCCGAGTAATGCTACTCCGGGGGCGGCAGGCGTTGTTCAGGGTTGCACAACGTTTAACTTCCCTGCTGGCGGTATCACTTCGCTCGGCGACAACACCATGGGGGATAACATCACCACGGGTGGAAGTAACGTTGCAATAGGCGACAACACTGGATATTGGATGTCCTCCGGTTGCAATAACACTGCGGTCGGGTCAGGAGCACTATTTTCAGCAACGGCAGCTACAGAAAACAACAATACCGCCATCGGGTGTGGATCAGGAGCAAATGCAGGAGGATCTGGTAACACCCTTCTGGGCGTATACTCCGGGTATCAGGTAGGAGATAATAACTTAGGGGGAGACAATAACACACTGCTGGGATTCAAAGCTGGTTGTGACATTACTTCCGGAACTAACAACGTTGCTGTTGGTTGTGGCGTAACCGTAGCTTCGGCGACGGGTAGTTGCCAACTCGCCATTGGTTTCGCACTGGGGCAGTATTGGCTGACAGGTACTTCCACCAAGGCCATCAAACCAGGTGCTGGCATTATTGACTGTGCCGGGTCCTGCGGAACTAACGGTCAGGTCCTAATGTCCAATGGCAGCAATGCCATCTGTTGGGGCGCAGCACCCAGTGCTGGGATCCCTTGTGCCTGCATCACTGCCAAAGGCGCTCTTGTAACAGGAACGGCTGCTAGCACACCGACCGCTCTTGCTGTTGGAACAAACGGTCAAATCCTGTATGCTTGTTCGACCGCTGCTTCCGGATTGTGCTGGGCAGCTGCACCGGCTTCACCCTCTGCCGCCACCCCAACTGTGGCAGGCATCGTTCTAGGTTGCACGCTTGTTAATAACACAGCACTTGGTTGCTGCGCTCTGCAGGCAGTTCCTACTGGTTGCTTCAACACAGGGGTTGGTGCAAACGCACTTACACTTACCGGCACAGGGAACTTCAACGTTGGCGTAGGGGGTTTCGCAGTCGCTTGTAACGTAACTGGTTGCCATAACGTTGGACTTGGCGTAAATGCTGCGCGTAACGCTCTCGGTAGTAACAATACTGTTGTTGGCCACAACGCATTATTCAACGCAACCGGCGGGTGCAACACTGTGCTTGGATACCAAGCCGGTTGCAACATAACCACTGGAGGTCTAAACGTTATCATTGGCCCAGAAGCTCAAGTAGCCTCTGCCACCGGCTCTTGCCAGCTCGCCATCGGTTTCTCCCTCACTGACAATTGGCTAACCGGCACCAGCACTAAGGCCATCAAGCCTGGAGCTGGAATCATTGACTGTGCTGGTTCTTGCGGAACTAATGGTCAAGTCTTGATGTCCAATGGCTCGAACGCTATTTGCTGGGGGACTGCACCGAGCGCCGGAATTCCTTGCGCTTGCATCACAGGCAAAGGAGCTCTTGTCACCGGTACAGCAGCGAGTACTCCCTCCGCTCTTGCAGTGGGAACAAATGGTCAAATCCTATACGCTTGTTCCACTGCCGCCTCCGGTTTGTGCTGGGCTGCCGCTCCTGCTGCTGCAACTGCCGCTACCCCCTCTGCCCGTGGCATCGTCTATGGTTGCACAACTGATGCCCACCCAACTAGCGGTTCTGGCGACGTTGCGCTAGGTCTGAATGCTTACTGCTCTATAACAACCGGATACTCAAACACTGCGATCGGGGGAGACGCCCTGGGATTATTAACGTCGGGCTGCTACAATGTTGGTATCGGCGACCAGGCAGGTTTTGCCCTTACAACCGAATCCAATAACGTCGTTATAGGTGCAAACACCGTAATCAATGGCTCGGAGAGCAATTCCGTTGTCCTGGGTGCCGACATTAGCGGGAACTCCACTGGCACTGAGAATGTCATTGCCGGTTTCTCCAGCCTTAACCCCGGAACTTTCGGAACGGCTGTGTCTTGTTCCGTCATCCTCGGCGGTTGTGCTTTGACTTCTAGCAACCAGGTGGGAGACAATCTCATCGCTATTGGCCATAAGATTGTATTGCCGAATTCAAACGGAAGCACCCAGCTGGCGATCGGTAACTTTAATTCCTATTGGCTTTCAGGCGATAACAACTATGCCATCAAACCTGGCGCAGGTGTCATTGACTGCGCTAACACCTGCGGTACAGCGGGTCAAGTTCTTCAGTCTACTGGATCTAACTCGGTTGTCTGGGCCACTCCTGCGGCAGGTTACGCGGGATACAAGGGTTACATTGCCACAACCAGCGGAACCAAGTTCAATGTGACAGGTTATCTTGGCGAATTGGGAATCAACTTTGGCGGTCAACTAAATATTTTCACAACCTATAATAGCGGTGCTACCGGGAACCCCCCTTACACCCCGGGATCCAACGCCCTTATTTTCCTCAATGGCTTCAACGGCGTAGGTACAAGCACGGTTCAAGCCATGAACACCTCGACCGGCACTTTTGCAGTTGAGTCCGTCCTTTACCCTGCTTACACCGACATAACCGTAACATTCACTCCAACGGTGACTACTGATCGAATGGATTTCTACATTCGCTTCTTGGATGCAACTGGCAACGGTACCCCGGGCAACGGAAACTTCTTCTCTCCTTTCTTAACTATTTTCTGAGGCACGACCATGAACTGGAATGATTGCGAATTTGAAGCGAGTCTTCTCATGGTGGAACTTCAGGAGGGAGTGCCTTTTTATGACAGCCCCATTGGCATTCCCCTTGGACTTGCCAACATAGATGCCAGCCCAATGTTTCAAGAGCCAAATGTGAAGAACTTTGTCAAGTCTTTCGAGAAGTTTGGAACTCGAGTTGGCCTGGAAATTGACAACCCGATCCCTCTTCTTCTTGACCGTCCCGGCGTGTTCATTACTCCTGGTGATTTGTACACACGTCAGGAAGTGTTGGATGCCATTGAGCCTTACTTGGCTCAACCGTATACACCGTACCTGCCAGACTTCTACACGCTTGGGTTCTTCCCCTCACGTCCAGGCACCCCTGTCAGGGAAATCTCCAAGGACGGTAAAGTGTATCAAGACGGCGTCCTAATTGCCACCGAAGGAGTTTCTAACCCCCCAGAATGGGCCCTGGCCCTGGTGGAGGATGCTCAACAGTATTGCGGCGCCAGCTACAACCATTACAAAGTCTCCACAGACGGCCAAACCAAAAAAGCCTACATTTACACCAACAATCTATACTCATGAAACCCGGGAGGGGTAAAACCACTCAAAGTTAGCCCGTTGTAAGATGGCGTTGCCAACCCCGCCTCCCTATACCAACCCCATCCCAAACAACCCTTTTTCATACCCCCTCAATCCTTACGTCTGTGGACCGTACTTTCCGATTGCGGTTGGTGCTGGTATAGACATTACAACAGGTGCCACGGTACCTAAACTTGTCAATGAAGTTCAAGACGTTCTGGCAGCAGGTCCGGGAATCGCTCTGACTACCTTCTTGGGTGTCACAACGATTACCGCGACCGGTGGTGGTGGTGGTGGCATCCCGTGCTCCCTCATTACAGCCAAGGGGGACATGATTGTTGGAACCGCAGCGAACACTCCAACTGCCCTCCCCGTTGGAGCCACAGACGGACACGTACTGACAGTTTGTGCGGCTTGCGCCGAAGGCGTCACTTGGGCTGCCGGTGGTGGTGGTGGCGCTACCCCTGCTACCCCGACTGCTGAGGGTATTGTTTACGGTTGTACTGACGCTGTAAACTTTAACTATGGTCTTGGTGACGGGATTCTCAGTTCCCTCACCACGGGCATCCTCAACATCGCTGTTGGAGGAGGAGCGCTCGCAACCACAGACGCAGGTACATCCAACACTGCGATTGGTATCGGAGCACTCTATAGTAATACCTCCGGAAATCAAAACGTTGCACTCGGTCAACAGGCATTATTTGCTGGCACTACCGGCGGCTTAAACGTAGCCGTTGGTTCGCAGGCGCTTCAAAATGCCACAGGCGACGCAAACACCGCGATCGGCAACTTTGCCGGCAGTACAGTTACATCTGGAAGTAAAAATATCATCATAGGCCACAACGGCGCTCCGGACACCCCTGTGTACAGCGTAACAACAGAAGACAACAGGGTTGTAATGGGTACAACCGCCATCACAAACGCCTACATTCAAGTTGCTTGGTCAGCGGTCTCGGATGCCCGTGACAAAACCAATATTACTGCGTTGCCTGTTGGATTAGAGTTTGTAAAACAGCTCAACCCAGTTTCCTACCAGTTTAAGGAAAGCCGCGATAGCGAAGTTCCGCACGGCCCCGTCCGTTATGGTTTCCTCGCTCAAGAAATCCTTGCCGCAGAGGGAGAGAACCCGGTCATCGTTGATACCGAAGACCCTGAAAAACTGAAAGTAACAAACGACTACATGAACGCAATCTTCGTAAAAGCCATCCAAGAATTGTCTGCCAAAGTAGAAGCACTGGAAGCCAAGCTCGAAGCCAACGGGTAAAACCACTCATCAAGTGTAGTACCTGGCGAGATGGCCCTCCCATATCCCCCGTTCAACCCTAACGATCCGATCCAAAACAACCCCTTTTTCTACCCTCAGACAAACCGTATCGAGGGGGGCGATCAAGGTATTCTCATCATTGGTGCGGGGCTCGCAGTAACACCTGAGGGTGTTCTGAGCGCCACCGGTACGGGGGGTACTGCCGTTACAACGTTAACCGCAGGGGCTGGCCTCTCGGTATCCCAGCCCGACGGCAACGTTTTGATTACAAACACCGGGGTCCTCTCCCTCACTTCGGGGGGTGGTTTATCAATCACGGGGTCCGGCGGTAACCTAACCATTACAAACACATCGCCAGCGCCTTCCGTTATCGGCACGGTTACTCAAGTTGACACGGGAACCGGTCTGACTGGAGGTCCTATCACAGGGACCGGAACCATTGCACTGGAGACAGTTAGCACTGTTGCCCCAGGGACGTATCCAAACGCAACGGTCACCGTCGATGCTTATGGTCGTGTTACCGCTGTGTCTCCGGGTGGCGGGCTTGGTTCACTCATTCAGGCTAACGCACCACTGAGTGTTAATGCGTCGTATCCGCAAACCATCTCCGTCAATACCGCCTCCACAGCTGCCCCTGGTGTAGTTCAGCTTAATACAAGCACCAACAGCACTTCTACAACTCAAGCAGCAACTCCGAGTGCTGTCAAGGCCGCATACGATAATTCCACTACCGCATTAACTAACTCGGCCAGCGCTCTTTCAGCAGCCACTACTGCCTCAACCGCTGCCTCGAACGCTCAGTCCACGGCAAATGCAGCGCAGTCCACGGCTACCACAGCTGCCGGGGCTGCTGCCACTGCGCAAGCCACAGCAAACGCCGCCACTACGAACGCCGCCGCCGCTCAAGCCACAGCAAACGCTGCAATTCCTTGCGCTTGCTTTACAGCAAAAGGTCAACTTCTCGCTGCAACTGGCGCTTCAACATTCACCGCTCTGCCCCCAGGCACCAATGGTCAGGTCCTTATCGCCTGTTCCTCGTGCTCTTCTGGTCTAACTTGGATCTCCCAGCCTGTTGCTTCCGGGACAGTTACATCTGTAAGCACAGGTCTCGGTCTCCTTGGCGGTCCGATCACGACAACCGGAACCATTTGCCTGGCTCCCTCCGGAGTAACACCCAATAACTATACGTACGCTAATATCTCGGTTGATGTCTATGGCCGAGTGACTGCCGCCACCAGTGGTAATCCTCCCATCCCTTGCTCAGCCATTACAGGTAAGGGCGTCGTTCTTACGGGTTCTTCCGTAAACGCTCCGGTTGCGCTTCCGGCTGGACCAAACGGTTATGTTTTAACCGCCTGCTCTGCTTGTGCAACCGGCCTCACTTGGGCGGTGGCTTCGTCTTCTGGCATCCCTTGTTCCGCCATTACTGGTAAGGGTGCCCTCATCACCGGCACTGCCGCAAACGCTGTATCCACTCTCCCTGTTGGTTCCAACGGTTTTGTTCTAACGGCAGACTCTGCCTGTGCGGACGGTCTTAAGTGGGCTGCCGCAGCTTCCCCAACAACTCCGGCAACCCCTACAACCGAAGGCGTTATTTACGGCTATGCCGATAATGCAACAAACTTTGCCACCGCACTTGGCTACGATGCTCTCAACACAACCGTAACTGGCCCTGGTAACGTTGCGATTGGAACCTCGGCTGGTTGCGCTCTTACCTCCGGACAGCTAAATACTTACGTAGGCTCCGGCGCAGGCTGCGCAAATACCACTGGCAACAACAACATTGCCCTCGGTGCTCAAACGCTGTTCGCTCAAACTTCCGGTAACGGCAACATTGCCATCGGTAACCTTGCTGGATTGAACCTCACCACCGAGTCGAACAACGTATTCCTTGGTCCCTATTCTGGCGATGCCGGTTGCGATAATAACATCTATATTTCTGCTGGCGACGGCACTCTGCGCATGCGCATCAACGAGTGCGGTGCTTACGACTTCGGTGGACTGTCTTACGGGACGACAGGTCAAGTTCTGACTTCGGGTGGCCCGAACAGCACTCCGACCTGGACGACCGTGGCAAGCAGCGGTGGCACCGTCACCTCTATCACCCCCGGTACAGGTCTTTGCGCCAGTTCCAACCCTATCACCACTAGCGGAACCATCTGCCTGACTAACACTGGTGTAGCAGCAGCTTCTTACACAAACGCTTCGATCACGGTTGATGCCCAGGGTCGCCTTACCGCAGCCTCTTCAGGCACTCCCCCCGTCACCGCAATTACGGGTACTTCCCCGATTGCTGTAACAACTGGTACAACTCCTGTTGTCAGCATTTGCTCTGCGTCCACGACCGCTTTGGGTGCAGTTCAACTGACGAACGCCCTCAATAGCACTTCGGAGACTTTAGCACTCACTGCCTGCGCAGGTCAGTGTTTGCAAAGTCAGATTACCGCCCTTGCAGTCTCCGGTACTGTTGAACTGGCTGGTACCATTGACGCAAGCACTGGCTTCGTTGCCTCGATAACTTCGGTTGGCTCCGCAGACGGTTACACCGTTGGTGCAGTGCTTCCTGCGGCAAGTGCAACCACTGCTAATACTTACGTCATTGTCACTACCCCTGGCACAATGACCCCTCCAGGTGGTTCTGCCACCGTGGCCACTCGTGGTGACTGGTTCCTGGTTAGCGAGACGTCGCCTGGCGTCTATCAGTGGACTTTCCTTAACGTTGGTTTCGATGCTCCTGCCGCTACAACGACAGTTGCCGGTATCGTCTGCCTCTCCACGAACGCTCTGGCACAGGCCGGTACCGACACAACCACCGCTCTAACTCCGGCTGCTGCGGCTTCGGCATTCATTCCCAACGGCTGCATCACTGCCAAAGGTTCACTCATTTCCGGTACGGCTGCGTGTTCTCCCACGGCGCTGACAGTCGGATCCAACGGACAGTTCCTCGCTGCAAACTCTGCTTGTGCTACAGGTCTTGAGTGGGTGACAGGTTGCTTTATTCCTTGTTCCTGCATCACCGCCAAGGGTACCATCATTACCGGCACCGCGGCGAACACTCCTACCGCCCTGCCCGTTGGACTCGACGGCCAGTACTTGAGGGCTAACACTGCCTGCTCAACAGGGTTAGAGTGGGTTACCGGAATGGGCGATACTCCCGTCGGTGCCGTCAACTGGTTCTCCGCTACTACCGCTCCTCTCGGTTGGCTTGTTGCCGACGGTCAAGCTGTTAGCCGCACAACTTACGCTGCGTTGTTTGCAGTTGTCGGGACCACTTACGGTTCTGGCGACGGCTCAACAACCTTCAACTTGCCGGACCTTCGCGGTCAGTTCATTCGCGGTTGGGACGCTGCTGGCGGAACCGCTCGCGGTTGTGACCCTGGCCGTGTGTTTGGTAGCAATCAAGGCTTCGCTCTGCAAAACCACTGTCACCAGCTGGAAGTTGTAAACGGTTCGGCTGGTCGTCCGGAATGGGCTTGCCCCAACAACGCTTGCCCCGCAGGTTCTTCCTTCCCTAATAGCTCCGGTGGCGGTGCTGTCAGAACTGCCGGCTTCACCTCAACCAATGGTTCTACAGAAACACGCCCGATGAACGTGGCGATGTTGCCCTGCATCAAGTGGCAAGTTACCACCGCTCCTTCTTCTTGTGGTATTCCTTGCTCCTGCATCACGGCAAAAGGCACCCTCATTACCGGCGATGCTCCCAACAACCCTGTCTCGCTGCCCGTTGGTGCCGATGGTCAAGCTCTCGTTGCTTGCGCTGCTTGCGCTTTTGGTCTGACCTGGACCACTCCCGCTGTACCGGTTTCCCCGGCTACGCCAACCATTGCGGGTACCGTTCTTGGTTGCACAACTGCCGGAAACGCTGCTCTAGGTCCCAACGCCCTCCTGAATGGGGGCACTGATGATACTGCCCTTGGGGTTAACGCTCTGAGAGCGGCCAAAACTGCTGGACTGGAGTATCAAAACGTGGCCGTCGGTCCGAACGCAATGTGCAGTTACACTTGCGGTTTCCAGAACGTTTCCGTAGGCTCAACCTCCCTTTGTAACCTGCTTTGCGGTATCTCCAATGACGCCGTTGGCGCATTGTCCATGGTTAGCCTCACCTGTGGCAGCTACAACGTTAGCCTCGGTGGTTATTCCCTTTTCTGCCTAACCTCTGGGTGTTTCAACACCGCAACGGGTCACCGCGCCCTGACTGACTCCACCACAGGTTGTTGCAACACCGCTCTCGGTGCTTACGCCGGCCAAGGTATCACGAGCGGTTGTTTTAACCTGGCCCTTGGTTTTGGGGCTCAAGTTGCAAGCCCAACCGGCAGTTGCCAAATGGCTATGGGCTACTGCTCAGGCTGCTACTGGTTGACCGGTACAAGCACAAAGGCAATCAAGCCTGGTGCCGGTATCATCGACTGTACCAACACTTGCGGCGTTCTTGGCCAAGTTCTGATGTCCACGGGTGCCAACTCTGTGTGCTGGGGCTACGGAAACCCCTACCCTGCTTGGACAAGTGCCGGAACCATTCAAAGTGTCGGTTGGACTAGCACCGGCGGAGTAAACGTCGTCCCCGGGTCAACCTCACGAAATAATGTTAGCTACCGGCAAGTAGGAATCAAAGAGTGGCAAGTTGTATATACCTTCACCGCAACTGGAGGATTCACCAACGCCGGAAGCGGTCAGTACCTCTTTGTACTACCCAACGGTTTACAGTTTGATACAACCCTTCCGTGGCAACCCGCTTTTACCGGAGGTGCATCACCAAGTCACGCCAATAGGCAATATTTCCTCCCAGGGCCAAGTTCAATGCAGATCACTTTTACCGGGGGAGGTAATGGCGCTCAATTTGGTATGGGCGTAGTGGTGTACAATCCCACCCGCTTCCGCATTTTTGCAACCGATGTGGGCAATGGTGCACCTCAACCTGTTGCTAACGGTTACTGGGGAGGTAGTGATCAGCTTACCTTTAGCGTTAGTTTCCTGTTTACCTCGCTCTGAGGTTGTTTCGCGGGTGCCGGCAACGGGTAAAACCACTTATCGATAGATAGCGCGTAAGATGGCGTTGCCCTCCCCTCCACCGTATATCAACCCTATCCCAAACAACCCATTTTACAGCGTACCCGTTTATATTACGAAAGGCGCATACTACCCAATTACTGTCGGCTCGGGTCTAAACGTAGACCCGGTCACAGCGATCATGACTTCCGCCGGTGGTGGAGGGGGCGGAGTAACTAGCGTTACCGCAGGATCCGGTATCAGCGTAAGTGCCTCGACCGGCGCCGTTACGATCACCAACACTGGAATCACAAGCATTGTAGCCGGATCGGGAATCTCTGTATCTACTGTTGGTGGTGTCTCTACGATCACCAACCTGAATAACGGAACGGTTACCTCAATCAATACAGGAACGGGGCTTACAGGTGGCCCCATTCTGGCGTTCGGCACCATCTCTCTCGCAAACACTGCTGTTACCCCCGGAAGTTATAGCAACCCTTCTCTTACGATTGATGCGCAAGGGCGTATTACTTCGGCCACTTCTGGCACAGCTATTCAGACCCTGACTGCCAGCCTGCCTCTGACACTCACAGCAGGTGTCAACCCGACAATCGCAATCAATCCGGCAACGACTCTCGCTTGCGGTGCGGTCCTTCTTTCGGACTCCACAGCCAGCACCAGTTCGGCTACGGCAGCAACTTCGAACGCCCTTAAAACGGCATACGACATTGCCATTGCCGCAATTCCCAAATCGTGCATCACGGGCAAAGGCGCTCTGATTACGGGCATCGCAGCAAGCACTCCGGTTGCTCTTCCCGTTGGCACAGATGGTCAGGTTCTTGTTGCTTGCTCCACTGCTCTTTCCGGGTTATGTTGGTCCACGGTCTCCCCCGCTGTTGCTGCCATCCCTTGCGCCTGTATCACTGCTAAGGGTGATATTATCGTGGGGTCCGGGCCAAACACTCCGGTTGCGTTACCGGTTGGTACAAATGGGCAAGTTCTTCTTGCTTGCTCTACAGCGGCTAACGGAGTTTGTTGGGGCACCGCAACCATTGCCGATGCCACTCCGCTCGCAGCGGGCAAGATTGTCGGATGCACAATCGCCCGAGGCTTCGGTATTATAGGACTCACCGCTCTCGGTGTTGAAGCTCTTGACACTCTGTCCGTTGCTCCCGCAAACCCCAACGGTAGCGTTGCGGTTGGCTACAAGGCGATGAAGCTAACGGTCGGCCCGAACAACGTTGCGATTGGCGATTGCGCCCTTTACGGACCATCTAGTTTTGGTGGGGACAATGTTGCCATTGGTACCTTCGCTCTTCGCAACGCCGGGGGAACCGACGGTAACGTGGCAATTGGCGTCAATAGTGGCTGCAATTTATCAACCGGATCCTACAACGTTCTCATTGGTGCGGAAACTCAAGCACCAGTGGCAACAGGAAGCTGCCAACTGGTTATCGGATCTGGAGTAGGATTCTGCTGGCTGACCGGATGCTCAACAAAAGCTATTCAACCTGCTGCCGGAATCATTGACTGCACCGCCAGTTGCGGAACTAATAACTATGTTCTTACCTCGCAAGGTAATGCCATTGAGTGGAAGCCAGTCTCGTCTGGGATTGCAGCTCCGAACTACGGTAATTTCCTCAGTACAGCCACCCAAACCATCGGCACACCCGGAACACCTCAGGCTGTAACACTCAACACTACAGTGGCAGCCAATAACTTTAGCCTCGTTGCCTCCTCCCAGATCACTGCTGCTGTTGCAGGAATCTACAACCTTCAGTTCTCGATTCAGTTGCTTGCTAACCCTGGCGGTGGCGGAGATGTGGAGATTTGGCTGGCTAAGAACGGTAATGCGGTGCTCGACAGCAACACACGTTTTTCAATCAAAAATACTAACGAGGCGGAGTTTGTAGCTTTGAACTATGTTGAGACACTAGCTGCTGGCGACTATCTGCAGCTCATCTGGTCCACGGCGGATGTTGACAATTTCCTATTCGCTGCTACCTCACCCACACCACTGGGTGGCCCTGCGATTCCCTCCGCCATCGTAACCATCGTTCCGGTAGGTGCGTAGCGTCACGGGTAAAACCATTCATATTGCCCGTTGGTTGTAGAGATGCCTTCGATTCTAGACCCAATACCGAATAACCCATTCTCCTACCCGCAAACCAACTCCCTTTCCACTCCGCAAGGTTTCGTGATTGCGGGAAGCGGGGTAGCGATCGACCAGTTCGGTTATCTGAATGTTGCCTCTGCTCTCGGCGGTACCGTCACGAGTGTTGCTGCAGGCGTCGGTCTCTCCGGCGGGACCATTACCGTAGCTGGAACGATCAACCTTGTTCCCGCCACTAACGCCTCGCTCGGTGGTATCAAAGTTGGCGCCAACCTGATTATTGCTCCCGACGGCACCCTGTCCGCCTTACCTCCGAATACGGGAACGGTTAGCAATGTTATTGCAGGAACTGGTCTGAACGGGGGAGGTGTTGGTCCAACGGTCACACTGAACGTAAACGCTGCCACAACTTCTTCGCTAGGTGGAGTTATTGTCGGTTCCGGCATTGATGTTGCGGGTGGCGTAATCTCGCTGGCATCGGCATCTACAACCGCAACTGGTGGTGTACGCCTCGCAACTTCTGCCGAAGTGATTGCCGGGTCCGACGCAGTTAAGGTTGTTACTCCTGCGACCCTCGCAACCAAAACCGCAACCACTCTGCGCCCTGGCATCGTTCAACTTTCTGACAATGTTAACGTAACAAGTAGCGTTCTGGCTGCAACATCGACGGCAGTCAAGACAGCTTACGATGCTGCGACAGCTGCGCAAGCAACTGCGAACGCTGCACTGCCAAAGGCAGGCGGCACGATGTCTGGCATCATCGCCTTTGCCCCTGGCCAAACATTTCCTGGCGTTGCTTTCCCCGTCGCTACCGCCAACTCTCTTGGCGTTATTTCCGTCGGTCCTGGGCTCTCGGTAAACTCCAGCGGGGTTCTCTCGACGAGCAACGTCGGTACCGTTACCGCTGTGCAAGCGGGACCAGGTCTGGGAGCTCCGGCAACTGGTAACACCATCTCTACTTCTGGCATCCTGCGTCTGCTTCCCCCGACTTTGGATGGTCTGAGTATTGGGGGGGTCAAGGCCGGCCCTAACATCGACATTGCCTTTGACGGCACCATTAGTGTCCCCGGTGGCAACTTCATCGCTTCGAACAATCAATACGCTTACAACAGTTATATCTGGCCTGCGCCGAACGCCCCTGGCCCTGGCCCCACTCCTCTGCCCCCGTGCCCCGGGCAAGCAGGTCAAGTTCTTACAGTAACAAATCAAACGACAGGACAACTTGGTTGGACTTCTACCGGGACGCTGGCATCGGTTGTGGCTGGCCCTGGTATCAACGTTTCTTCAACCCCGACACAAGCAACCGTATCCCTGGCAACCGTACCCTCGGTAGTCCCTGGCAACTACGGCGGTCAAGCTCTGATCCCCTTCTTCAACGTTAATGCCTACGGACAAGTTAGCTCGGTCGGCGTCGCAAACCCTTACAGCCAGTTTCAAACGGCTACTGTTTCCGCACCGCCTATCCTCGTCCTTGACTTTGCCTTCAATAACCTGGCCTGGGAGTGGGTGTTGCAAGGGAACTTGACAATTCAAGACCCTGTCAATGCTCAGAGCGGGCAGACCGGATACCTACTCATTCAACAGAACGGCGCCACTCCTTTTAGCCTCAACTGGGGCTCTGCATGGAAGTTCCCGAATGGTTTGGCATACTCAGGCAATGGCACTCTTGCCGCTGTCGATCTGATTGAGTTTGTGGTTGTTTCCCCGAACTACATCATCATTAAAAACATTGTGCCAAGTGTTGGTTGATTTACCGCAAAGGTAAACCGCTATACTTGCACTGGTATACCAACCCACTCTTTATTTCATGGCTGACAAAAAATACTGTATCTTTCAGATTCAGGGTGGCCTAGGCAAGCACATCGCAGCGACGGCTGTGGCTCAGGTCATCAAGCGTACATACCCTGAACGGGAACTGGTTGTAGTATGTGCTTGGCCCGAACTCTGGTCCAACCTTCCTTTTGTGCATCGAGTGTTCCCCCTCGGCAACACGCAGTATTTCTATGAGGAATACATCGACGGTAAAGACTCGCTGATTTTTGCAAACGAGCCTTACTTCACAACCACCCACATCAACAAGACTCACCGCCTGGTAGAATCCTGGTGCATGTTGTACGGCCTTGAGTACCAGAACGAGCAACCCGTCTTGAAGATCAACGCCGAGCAAAAGAAGGCCATTCGCAACTTCTACGAACCGAAGTTTGAAGGCAAGCCTTTCCTTCTTCTGCATACCAACGGCGGCCTCTACACTAACGAGCGCCCGTTCTGTTGGGCTCGTGATATGCCCTTCGACGTTGCTAGCAAAGTAGCTCAACACTTCAGGAAGAGCCACTTCATTATGCAGATCACTCGCCCGACTTCACCGAAGATCCCCGATGTTTTCGTGCGTAACGAGCAACTTTCTAACACCGAGCTTTGTGGTTTGGTCGAGCTGACGGATAAGCGTTTGCTTATTGACTCGAGCTTGCAGCATGCTGCTTGTGCTTTTGGTCTCCCTAGTACCGTGCTGTGGAACGCAACCTCGTCTGTAATCTTCGGACACAGCATCCACGATAACATTCAGGCAAAACCGAAGCCTACTAAGTCCCTCCCTGGCAGCTACCTCTTCGACTACCAGTTTGACGGCAACGAGAACGAGTTCCCTTACGAAGAAGAAGATCTGAAAGATCTCTACAACATCGATCAAATCATTGCCTCCCTAGAGAAGCAAACCAACACTCCTTCCAAAGGCTTCGGCTGATTTTCATGAAGCGAATTCTTCTCGCTATTATTACCGAGGCAGACACTTGCTCTGCCTCTTTTTGTGTATCCCTAACCCAGACCGCCAAGGTTGGATTGAGTGCAGGCATCGAGTTATTCCCCGTAGTGTTCCCGGCAAACGGAAACTGGTCCATGGGCTTTAACCAAGGTGTTAGCCTGGCGTGGAGTGAGAAACTTGATGGTTTCCTCTGTGTTTCCCCACGAGTGGCATGGCAGCCGGAGGCAATGCTTGAGTTAGTCAGCAGCAATAAAGACGTGGTGGCAATGCCTGTGGCAACCAAGAGTGGTTTCGAGATTTCCCTCGGGGAAGTTGCTAGGTTGCAAGAAGATGCCGAGTCGGGTGAGATTAAGGTTCAGGGCGCATCCCTTGACTGCATCTATCTGAGCCCGTATACCATCAATCAGCTTTGTTCGACGCACCCTACGGTTTCTTACAGAAATCAGGACGTCAAGCTAATCTTGCAATCTGGGGATATTTACAACAGCTATTTTGACCCGAGTGATATCCTTGCCTATCGTCTCCGTGAGCTTGGCATTGAGATGTGGCTGTCGTCCAAACACACAGCCTTCCGTCAGGATGCCGTAGAATACACGAACAACTTCGAAGAAGTTTTGCAGCAACTTAAAGCAAATGGATAGGTTTGCCTTCCTTTCCGGTCTCCCTCGCACTGGGTCCACGGTTCTCGGCACGTTGCTTTCGCAACATCCATCACTCCACCCCACAAGAACAAGCTGCGTCCGAGACCTGTTAAATTACGTCAAGAAGTTTAACCTCGGGGAGTCACCGTATTACGATGTTAAAGATCCAGCTTCGCCAGTATGGGGAATGATGCGGGGGATGTTGCTGGGTGCTTATGAGCACGTTGCAGAGGAAGTCGTCGTAGAAAAGGATCGAGGGTGGGCAGCTGATGTTGCCCTCGTGCGCAAACTTACTGGTTGCGAGCCTCGGATCCTCTCCCCTGTGCGTCCAATCCCAGAGATCATTGCATCCTTCGTCCTAATCTCAAAGAAGATTGGCTCAACCTCTAAAATTGAGGATGAGGTTCGGTTAGCAAATCGAGAGTCCAATCCTTGGTCCCTCAGCAGGGTAATCTGGGAGAAATACGTCTACGCAAACTGGCGTGTGTTTAAGGCAGGCTACGAGCAGGACCCCGATTGTTTCTTGTTGCTTGACTACGAGGATATTGTTGCCAGGCCAAAAGAAACCATGAACCTCATATGCACATATCTTGACGTAGAGCCTTGGGTGCCGACAACGACTGGGCTCGTTAATCCAAACCCTGAGAACGATGCCGTTTACGGGATGCCTGGTTTGCACACAGTCAAGACCGAGCTAAAACGCACCTCGCCACCAGCGTGGGAAGTTCTCGGAGAGGAATGCTACGAATGGTGGGCTAACCAAAAGCTAGAATTCTGGTTGGCAGGGTAAAACTTGCTATCTCCCGTTGACAAAATATGGCCATCACGTTTCCGGTTCCGCCCGTTACCGTTGGCACTCTGTATCCGCCGAACCCTGGCACATCCGGTGTTTCTCAGTATAGGTGGGATGGCGCAAAGTGGGTAACTGTGCCTACAACCGTGAGCCTCGGCTCCCCCAACCAAGCGGCTTTTAATGACTACCAGTGGCCGTCTACTGCTGGTACCGCTGGCCGTCAACTTACAACGGATGGCGCTGGCAATCTGTCGTGGTCTGGCGAGGCCGATGTGAGCATTCAAGCTCTCGGCCTTTCCACACTTTTCGACGGGACCTCTAAGACCTTCACCCTGACCGAACTCGGCAGCCCGACATTCTTCACGCCTGTCCCCTCCACGAACATTGTAGTTTTCTTAGGTGGCGTGCCGCAGACCCCCACCAACTACAGTGTTTCTGGCAATCAGATTACCTTTACAGACGCTCCTCCCGTGGGCACCACATTCTACGCTGTTTCTAACGTTACTGTCTGACCCCAATAGGGTAAAAGCAGTTTACAGGAAATAGTTTGGAGTAGTAATTTGGCCCTCACGAGAGCACAATTATTGGCTGGGAACGACACCCAGGGAAACGTTTTACTAAACCAAGTACAAGGTGTTACAGCCGGCACCGGGGTAACCATATCTAACACGGGCGCACTGTCGATTAACACGGCAGACCCGGCATTCAACGCATTCATTCGCACTAACGCTGTTGGTGCTTTCAACAACTATATCTGGCCAGGTGGCGCTGGCGCAACCGGTCAGCAACTGACCCGTGGCGTGGGCAACACCCTGGTGTGGTCCGACTCCGACGGTATCCCCTGGACGGCGCTGGGTCAGCTGGTTGTTGGCACCGGCGTTGGCACTGACACCTTGCTGAATGTTGGCACGAGCACATCATTCCTCGTTGCCGATCCCTCCAACACCGTAACCGGTTTAACATATACAGACAACCTTACCAGCGCAGTTCTTTTGCCAGCTGGTAACAACACGACCAATCGCCCCGCAGCTCCGGTTGTTGGTCAGGTTCGCTACAACACCACCGACAACGAGTTTGAAGGCTATGGCGGCAGCCCCGCTGCTTGGGGTCCGCTTGGCGGTATGCCTACCGGTGCTGGCGGCGATAAGATTTTCTACCTCAACAGTCAAACTGTTACCGCAAACTACACACTGCCCTCCACCCCTCTGGCAAAGAACTCCGTGTCCGCAGGCCCTATTACCATCGCTGCGGGCATCACTGTCACTATCCCTGCCGGTCAGGCATGGTCAATCGTCTGATTTTATCCTGAAGCAAAATGGCTACTCTCAACGTAACAAATCTGAAGAATAGTACCTCTTCGGTAACTAACGTATCGCTTCTGGCAGACGGTACAACTGCTCTGGCACTTGGCTCAACCGGCGTCAATCGCACCGGCGGGTTGCGGTATGTCGGAGGCAACCTTGAAGTTTATACCGGAGCCGCATGGGTATCTGCCGGGGGTGCCGTGGCCAGTGTAACCGCTTTGTCTCCTTTGATTTCCTCCGGCGGCGCCACACCAACCCTCAGCATCAGCCCAGCTTCAACTACTGGCCCAGGTGCGGTTCAACTTAACAACACCCTGTCGAGCAACTCCACCACCGAGGCCTTGACTGCGGCTCAAGGACAAGTCCTTCAAAGTCAAATCAGTTCCCTGCTTTCTGCGGGCAGCGGTCTAATCCTTGCTGGTACCTTCAACGCCGCAACCTCGCAGATGGTTACGGTGACAACGTCCGGTAGCTCTGCAGGTTTTGCACTCAGCAGTAACCTCCCTGCCGCTGCCATTGGCAACCAAGATTACTTCGTTATTGTCACCACACCTGGATCTTACAACCCGCCAGGAGGAGGCGGTCCTTACACCGCAAGCCAAGGCGACTGGTTCCTTAGCTCCGGATCTGCTTGGGACTACCTCAACGTCGGAACCGACCTGCCAATCGCTTCCACTGGCACAGTGGGCATCGTTCAACTTGCTACTCCAGCGCAAACCCAAACTGGCACCAGCACGACCCTCGCAGTCACCCCCGCCGGTGCAGCAGCAACCTATATTCCCTCAGCTTCCTTGACCGGTAAGGGTGCGCTGCTCACGGCCACTGCGCCTGGTGCAGTGACTGCCTTGCCTGTGGGAACCACTGGTCAAGTCCTCGCTGTAAATACCGCTTGCTCGGGTGGCCTTGAATGGGTTTCCGCCCCAAGCGGCACGGTAACCTCCGTAACTGCAACAGCTCCAATCGTATCAACCGGTGGTGCTACTCCCGTTATTTCTCTGGCTAACACCGCCGTAACAGCCGGATCTTACACAAACGCCAACATTACTGTTGATGCCCAAGGTCGCATCACAGCTGCTGCCAACGGAGCCGCAGGTGGCGGTGTGTCAACCGTTACGGCCACTGCCCCCATCGTTTCTACCGGTGGCGTCAACCCTGTTATCTCCCTGGCAAACACAGCAGTTAGCGCCGGCAGCTACACTGCGGCCAATATTACTGTGGACGCCCAAGGTCGCCTTACCGCCGCCTCAAACGGATCGGTCCTTGCCCCCTCTCTCCTCGCTGCCAAGGGTTCCCTCATCTCGGCGAGTGCTGCTAGCACCGTTGAAGTTCTGCCTGTGGGAGCAAACGGCCAAGTTCTGACGGTAGACAGCACTACAGCCAGTGGCTTGAAGTGGGCTGCTGCGGGTGGAACCGGAACTGTGACTAGCATCGTTGCTGGCACAGGGCTGAATGGAGGTACCATCACAACCACCGGTACCATTGACCTTGCTAACACCGCTGTTACTGCCGGTTCTTACACAAACGCTTCGATCACGGTTGATGCCCAGGGCCGCTTGACCGCTGCTTCTAACGGTACGGCTCCTGTAACTTCCGTAACTGGCACCGCCCCCATTGTATCTAGCGGTGGCACCACTCCCGCAATCTCTCTGGCAAATACTGCCGTTACTGCCGGATCCTACACCTACGGTTCCTTTACCGTTGATGCCCAGGGTCGTTTAACCGCTGCTTCAAGCGGAACCGCTCCCGTAACCTCCGTAACTGGCACCGCTCCCATCGTATCTTCGGGTGGTCTTACACCTGCGATCAGCCTTGCCAACACTGCGGTCACCGCAGGTTCTTACACTTATACTTCCCTGACGGTTGATGCCCAGGGTCGCTTGACCGCTGCTTCAAGCGGAGCTGCCCCAAACACTACTGTAGCTTCTCCGATTACAAATACTGGCACTGCTGTTGCCCCCGTAATCGGCATTCAGGATGCTACTACCGGTCAAAAAGGTGCCGTTCAAGTTGGAACCAATATCGATGTTACTTCGGGGACAATCAGCGTTAAGTCCGCCTCCACAACCCAAGCTGGCATCGTTCAACTGAATGACACAGTGGCCAGCGGCTCGGTCACTGAGGCATTAACGGCCAAGCAAGGTAAGGCTCTGCAAGATCAGATTACAGCATTGGCGACTGCCGGTGGCTTGACCCTGGCAGGCACCTTCAATGCGGCAACCTCGCAGATGGTTACTGTTACCACTGCGGGTGCCGGAGCGAGCTTCGCAGTTGGTAGCAACCTGCCAGCAGCTGCCCTTATCAACCAAGATTATTTTGTCATCGTTACGACGGGCGGTTCCTACAACCCTCCTGGCGGTGGTGGCCCTTATACCACAAGCCAAGGCGACTGGTTGCTAAGCTCGGGAACGGCTTGGGAATACCTGAATGTTGGCGCAGATTTGCCGACTGCTTCAACCGGCACCGCTGGTATCGTTCAGCTTGCCACCACGGCGCAAACTCAGGCCGGTACCGACACCACTCTGGCAATCACGCCCGCAGGTGCTGCTGCGACCTACATCCCTCTCGCTTGCCTGACTGCTAAGGGCACACTGGTTACTGCGAGTGCGGCTGGTGTTGCTTTCGCTCTTCCTGTTGGGACCACCGACGGCCATGTTCTGTCGGTTTGTGCGGCTTGCACTGGCGGAATGACTTGGGTTTCTGGTGGAACCGCCGCTACGCCAACCGTAGCGGGTATTGTCCTGGGGTGCACCCTCAATACAAACGCTGCCCTCGGATGCAACGCCCTGCTTGTCAATACTGGCACCAACAATGTGGCAGTCGGCTGTAGCGCCCTGGCAGCAAACACAACCGGCGCCAACAACACTGCTACCGGCTTCCAGGCCCTGGCAGCAAACACATTCGCCTGCTTCAACACCGCCTACGGCGCTTCCGCTTTGGCAGCAAACACAACCGGCGCTTGCAACACTGCCACCGGTTTCTGTGCTTTGGCAGCAAACACAACCGGCGGCCTCAACACCGCAACTGGCGGCTATGCTTTGGTAGCAAACACAACCGGCTCCCAAAACACTGCTACCGGTTTCTGCGCCCTGGGCTGTAACACATTCGGTTTAGCAAACACTGCTTTCGGCAGCTTTGCTTTGCGCGGCGGCGCTGGGGCGTCTGGCACCCGCAACACCGCTGTTGGCGCCGCTGCTTTATCCAATTTCACAACCGGCTCCTGCAACACCGCTGTGGGTGTCGACACCATGAGCAGTACCACAACCGGCATTGAAAACACCGCCACTGGTTCGCAGGCCCTTCGCTTCAATACCTCGGGTAGCTTCAACACCGCCACCGGTTTCTGTGCTCTAGTATCCAACACATTCGCCTGCTACAACACCGCCCACGGCGCTTGCTCCCTGCGTGCCAACACAACAGGCGATTGTAACACTGCCACCGGCTTCTGCGCCCTGGCTTCAAGTGTGGGGGGCCGCTGCAACACTGCCGTTGGTGCTGGTGCTTTGCGGTCTAACTCGACGGGTATTTGGAACACCGCAGTAGGGGCTTGCGCTCTGGCGTTAAACACTACTGCCATCGCCACCGTTGCATTTGGCATGTGTGCCCTTGCCTCAAACACCACGGGCAGCGGCAATGTTGCCATCGGTTACCAGTCTTTACTTAACAACACAACAGGCATTTCTAACATAGCAATTGGCTGTAATGCTCTCACAACAAATATCATAGGTACCTGCAACATCGCCATAGGCGAAAATGCGCTTAATAGCACCACCGCACAATGCAATGTCGCCATCGGCACCTCTGCCCTGAGAAATGTTTCAACGGGGTCCAATAATGTTGGCCTCGGGTGTGGTAGTGGCACCGACGCACTCTGCAACCTCACCACCCAGTCCAACAACGTTATCCTGGGCAATAACGCCACTACCGTTATCTACGGTAAGGTCGCCTACACCAACGCCTCCGACATCCGCTGGAAGAAGGTTGATGGTGAAGTCCCCCTGGCTCTGCCTTTCGTGCAAGCCCTCACCCCAATCAAGTATCAGTTCTGCGACCCTGCCACCGGCGAAGTCACCGACGACCGCTACCGCTATGGCTTCTGCGCCCAGCAAGTTATTGCGAACGAGGAAGTGCCGGAGCACCCGATCATCGCTCGCATTGATAACCCTGAAATGTACTCCTTGAACGAGACCATGTTTATTCCGGTTCTCGTCAACGCCATCAAGGAGCTTGCTGCCAGCCACGAAGCTTTGCAGGCAGAATTCAATGCCTACAAGCAATCCCACCCGTAGTCAGGGTAAAAGTTGCTATCTCCATCTCTAAATAATATGGATCCCTACGTACCCACTCCCGAAGAACTGAACCAAATGTTTTCCGCAATGGATGACAGTGTTTGGGTTATCGATAACCACATTGCCAATGGCCCTTACGAGTTTCAAACTCAGGCCGAGTGCAACGCCGAAGTCGGACGCAACGTGGCTCACCTTGAGCTGATGCTTTCCAAGAGCTACATCCAGGATGCTGGGCGAGACCTCACTTCGTACGAAGCTGCCATCGTTGACGGTAATGCCTACATCGCCAGCCACCCTGCTGAGTGATTGCTGTTTGCTTTAGCACCTTAGCCTCCTGCCTCACCGCAGGGGGCTTTTTGCTTTGCGGGTAAGATCACTTAACAGCAAACTACCAATGAATGAACTACGCAGGGTTTTAGTCGGAACACCCGCTTTGGATGGTCGTGTTGACTGCTGGTATGCCGACAGCATGTTTGATTCCATAAAGGTTGGCCTCTACAACGGAATCAACATCATCCCGTCAATCCTTCACAACGAGAGCATCCTTCCGATGGCTCGCAATGAATTGATTGCCTCGGCTGTGCGCAATCAAGTTGAGTCCCTGATATTTATCGACTCGGACGAGCAGTGGAAGCCAGAAGCGTTGCTTGATTTGATCAACAGTCCTTACGATGTGCATGGACTGCCCGTTATAAATAAAAGCGATGAGAAAGAAGCATACAACGTGAGGTTGCTCGACCCTGACAATGTGCAGTCAGACAACGACGGTAATGTCCGTGTGGACGGCATTGGAACGGGCTTTCTAAAAATCTCTCAGAAGGCACTTAGCGCTCTGTGGGACACCCACCCCGATGTCTATTTCCGGGACAAAAACCTCAAAACAGTGTGCGAGTATGGCATGGCAGACGGGCAGTTTGTCTCAGAGGACTACAACCTTTGCTACAAGTTGCAGGCAGCAGGGTTCTCCATCTGGGTGAGCACCAAGCATGATGTTAGCCACAGGGGGACAAAAACTTGGCGTGGTGACTTTGGATCCTACCTGCGGGGTTTACTATAATATCTTGTTTGCGATAAAGGGTAAAAGCACTCATCGGAACATTCGTCAGTCAAATGAGTACGCTTTACGTCTCCGCTCTGCAAAACGTTGGGTCCCCCCAAGTAAACATTTCCCTCAACACCGATGGGTCGGCTACCCTGGCGGTTTATACTAACTCTGGTACCCCTCCCGCCCTTACTCTGCCTGGGACCCTGTGGTATGATACCTCGGGGCCGGGACTTGTAATTCGTAACGCAGCTAATACCTCGTGGGTTCCTGCGGGTGGCGGTGCTGGTACTTACTTGCCACTTGCTGGTGGCACGATGACTGGCGCCATTGTATTTGCCGCAGGGCAAACATTCCCCGTAACCGGACTACCAATTGCCACCTTGGCGCAGGCTGCCACCGGGACCAGTGCCGTAGTTCTCTCTACGCCTTCGACCGCAGTTCCCAAAACTAGCGCCGATATGGCGGGTGCAGCCATCCTGCCTTCGGGAACCGCAGCCTCTGCCCCTGCCGGCGCAGCTGGCTATGCTCGGATTGCTACCGACCTGGGCCAACTTACTTTCTTTGCCAACGGTCAATATTTCCCAGTTGGCTTCGGTGCGGGTGGCTTAACCTCAACTGTTGCCGCAGGCTTGGGCGCTTTGGCGGCTAACACGGGTGCTAACAACACAGCATTAGGCAACAATGCTCTGGCGTCAAACACAACCGGTACCAGCAATACCGCTTCAGGTAGCAATGCCTTGCGCTATAACACAACCGGTACTCAAAACACTGCCACTGGTGTAGCCGCCCTCCGAAATAACACCACCGGATCCCAGAACACCGCCTCCGGTGTCAATGCTTTAATATGTAACACTACGGGCTCCGGCAACACTGCCACCGGTGTCAGTGCTCTACGCTTCAACACATTCGGCTGCTACAATACCGCTACCGGCACTAACGCCCTGTATTGCAACACTACCGGATGCCAAAACACAGCTGACGGCAACAACGCCCTATTTTCCAACACTATTGGCTCCTACAACACCGCCATCGGCATCAACACGCTGTGCGATAACACATCCGGATGTTGCAACACCGCAATGGGCTACAATGCCCTGCTTAACAACGTAACCGGCGTCTTAAATACCGCCACCGGTGTCAACGCCCTGAGAGAAAACAAAGGTAACAACAATACCGCCACCGGCAGCAACGCCCTATGTGCAAACACCACCGGCACCGACAATACCGCCACCGGTTTCTGTGCTTTGGCAGCAAACACAACCGGCACCGCCAACACCGCCACCGGCGCAGCCTCTTTGAATGCGAACACAACCGGACGTGGGAACACCGCCACCGGTAGCGAGGCGTTGTTATCTAATACTTTCGGGTGCTACAATACTGCCACCGGCGCCAACGCCCTGTGCAACAACACAACCGGCATCAACAACACCGCCACCGGTAATGCAGCGTTGCGTTTCAATACCATCGGAATATCAAACAGTGCCTTCGGCGGCGGCGCAGCGCGTTGCACCACCACAGGATCTTTCAACAATGCCTTCGGCGTTGACGCTCTGAAGTTCAACACTACTGGTCAAAGTAATGTTGCAATCGGAACCGCTGCGCTGGGCAATAATTCGGTCGGCATCTTCAACACTGCTGTCGGATCTAGCGCCCTGAATCAAAACACCACCGGTGGCTATAACACCGCTATTGGAACTGCGGCTCTAGCCTGTAACACAACAGGCACGTATAACACTGCAACAGGTCATAACGCCCTTCTTAACAACACCACTGGTTTCAAAAACACCGCAACAGGTATCAACGCCCTGCTGTCTAATGTAACCGGATCCTACAACACTGCGACTGGTGCCAACGCCATGCGGTGTAACACCACCGGTTGCTACAACATTGCCGTCGGCGGATCTGCTTTACGCTACAACACGACCGGAAATTTTAATAGCGCAACCGGCGTTAATGCTCTGCGTTACAACACCTACGGAACCGATAACACCGGTTTTGGCTCGGAGGTCCTGTATTGCAATACCACAGGCAGTTACAACACTGCGACCGGTAGCTGTGCAATGTATTTCAACACAACCGGGTCCAAAAATACTGCCACTGGCTACAATGCCCTGTGCTCCAACACCACAGGCAGCTACAACACTGCAACTGGCTCTACTGCCCTGCGTGGTAACACATTCGGCAACTTCAACACTGCAACAGGTCGGGCTGCCCTACGCTACAACACTACCGGGGACTGCAATACGGCAACTGGCTTTAACGCCATGTTCTGTAACACAACCGGCAGCTTCAACACAGCTGCAGGATTTAACACTCTCGGGCTTAATACAACCGGGTCTTATAACCTTGCTCTGGGATTTAATGCTGGATCCAATGTAACCACTGGCACTTGCAATATCATACTCGGAAACGGTGCAACCGCCTCGTCCGCCACAGCAAACGGCGAAACGACCATCCGCTCCGGTGCCACCGTTGCTCGTTTTACTAACCTTGGCGCTGGTGCTTCTTGGGCATTTACCTCGGACGGTCGCCTCAAAGAGGCCGTCGAGGATCACCCTCTGGGCCTCGAGTTCATCAAGGAAGTTGAGCCTCGGGTATACACCTGGAAAGGAACCGGTAATAGGGGCTCCGGTTTTATCGCTCAGGAACTTGACGCTGTTGTCATTAAGCACGGTGCAGAAGAATGGGCTGGTATCGTTAACAAGGACGATCCGGACATGATGCTCGTCGCTATTCCGCAACTCATTCCCCCAATCATCAACGCCATCAAAGAACTGGCGGCTGATTTTGAGGAGTACAAGCGGACTCACCCCTGATTGCCGTTAGCGTCATTTCAACCAGCAGCCTCTTGCCTCACCGCAAGGGGCTTTTTTACTGCGCAAAACAAAACTTGACGGCAGGGTAAAAACACCCTAACAGAATCAATCCCGTTATAATGCCTCTCCTTACTTTCCCAGGTCCTCCATTAACAAACGGTCAACTCTATCCTTCCTCCCCTCTTGCTGGCCAAAATCAATACCAGTGGGACAGTACGGAGCAAACTTGGAAGTTGCTCGGGACTGCTACCGGCGTGATAGCAGGCACTTATGGTGACGCTCTCAATGTCGGGCAGTTTACCGTTGACGCAACCGGAAAGATAACATTCGCACAGAATGTTGCGATTACTGGCATCGCTAACAATCCTGCCGGAGCAGATAGCCAGGTACAGTTCAATGATAATGGGGTCCTGGGAGCAAGTGCTAGCTTCACATGGAATAACAGTAACAATACTTTAGCTGCCTCTAAACTTGTTACGCAAACAATTCAAACGACCCTTATTAACTCCTATAACACAAACTCAAACTTCTTGACCTTGACCAAAGACTCGTTTGGTAATGGGCGTGAGCTAAAGTTTAGTGCCCCATCGGGAGTTATTACTTTGACCACCGGTTCTTCCCCGGTATCCTACACCTTGAAGTTACCTAACACTCAGGGGAATGCAGGAACAGCACTCCTCAACGACGGTTCGGGCAACCTTTCTTGGTCTGTAATTTCTGCCACCGCAGCTGGGTCAAACGGTCAGATACAGTTTAACAATGCCGGACTTTTGGGGGCAAATGCGAACCTCCGGTGGAATAACTTAACTAACACTCTGACAGCAGACAAAGTTAACTCCACTTCCGTTATTTCGTCCACCCTTGAAAGTCAATCGATAAACCTCGTTACCGCTGGTTCCGGCAGCCGGACCCTCAAGTTTTCCGCACCTTCTGGTTCTGTTTCCCTTACCACGAGCCCCACGGTAACAACTTACGCATTAACACTACCGGGAGTTCAGGGTGTAACTGGGTCTACACTGATTAACAATGGAGCTGGTTTCCTCAGGTGGGGTGTCACTCCAGAGATTGTACCTGTCCCGAGCAGCTCCTCTGCCAGCGGCAGTGTCGGCCAGATCGCCTTTGGTGGTGGTTTCTTTTACTGGTTTGACCCTGCTAGCCTCAAGTGGCTGCGTATTTCTGGGTCTATGTTCTAAATATCAAAAGTCCAAGGCCAAATCTTCGGGGTCTTCTTTTGAGAATGATCCCAAGAGTTCAGGCGGCGTACAGTAATCGCCACACCCTTTCTGTCGATTTGCAGATGCCAAGGTCAGGGAGTACCTCGCTTTTGCCATGTGGAAAGCAACCCATTCTTGCCATAGGACGCTATCCGTAAACACCTTAGCAGTTGGCGGCCCTTTGAGTGTGATGTCGGTATACTTCAGACCTTTCTCAGCAACGAAGCTGTCTGCGATTTCGGAGAACGTCATTCCCACATGATCCACATCTGTCTTCTGGCCAGGCAAGATTTTCTTACCAGAGATACTACAGATTATAGGTAGTTGGCAGCTGTCTCGATATGCCTTAAGCTGGTAGTGGATGGCACCACGCATTGCCACTTTGACTGCGTTATAGTGCTTTTCTTCCGGGGTTGCCGAAGTAGCAATCTTCTTAGCCGGGTACAAAGCATCTACCAGCTTGGCCTTAGGGATTGGTTGCTTTGTCCCACCACGCTCCAACGAGAGCATTTTTATTTTGCGCCCACCCGCAATATCGATATTTCTCAGGTAAACAACCACTTCGGCATCCTCTGCCATCTTACGCCACTGATCTGTCAATTTGCAACAGCGGATGACAAAGTCTCTGGCTTCGCCGATTAACTTGGAGTTGGCACGATGATTGGTGATGATCCGACCAAGCTTCTGGCCAAACTCCGATTTGTTGAGACCGAAGGTATCCTTCCCGATGGTTGACATTGTTGTTGGTTGTTGATATGGTAAACTTTACCCCTGCCAATTCCAGGCTATGCTATAGGCAGCAATGGAGCTGGCAATGTGAGTAGCGTGATCAGGCGCAGGGATGACTTGCGTCTGTTGGAAGGAACGGAAGTGCGGGTATCCGCCCGTGTCAAAGAACTGCGCAAGCACGAGAAGAGGCGAGACTTGCATTCGTTCTGCCTCGTTAACGTTTTTGTAACCCCAGTTCCTCTGGGCGAAACCATTTACCTGTCCCACATCTTTATCCTAAAGCGCCAGTTTAAGAAGATTGGCAGAGTGCCCAACTTGAATGAACGAATCACATTTATGGCTACCGTTTACAGTTACCGTCGCCTCGGTGGCAAGTCGCATGATAGGGGGCTTTACAATACCACGGACTATGGCCTACTGCCGGTAAGCTATGAAAGTTGAGATCATAAATCGATACACCTCGGATGGCAGGGAGTTTTACGAATGGTCCCTCTGGGACGGCCCGGAAGGCATTGAAGAAGTCCACGGATATGCCACCGACTTGATTACTGCCTTCTCAAAAATCTTAGAATGGCATGAGCGCATTGCCTCCGACTACGCTGAAGAGATTATCTCAGAAATCGAAACAGCCAGACACTTTATCACAACCAATGACCCTAACAACGAACCAACTGACTGAGTACAAGGGAAAGGCTGCCGAGTGGGCCCGCCAACGTCTTGCTGATACCAACACAGTTATCCTGGATCTGGAATCCACGGGCTTGCTAAGGGAAGACCCCGAAACCGAGATCGCACAAGTGTGCATCCTAGATATTTACGGCCGGCCTCTATTTAGCATGTTGCTAAAGCCGTCTCAGCCAATGTCTCAGAAAGTTATCGACATCCACAAGATTACCAATGAGCAGGTAATCAATCAGCCGATCTTCCCTCAGATTGCCAAGATTATTTCCTTCATCTTGAAGGGCAAGCACGTTGTCTCATTCAATGCCGAGTTTGACTGGGTGCTGCTTTTACACATGTTCAAAAAGTACGAGTTGCCAAAACCGGAAGTCGCTGGGATCTCATGTTGCATGGACCGCTATAGTGAGTGGTGTGGCGAATGGTCTACGAAGAAGAACGGGTTCAAATGGCAACGTCTGCCCAACTTTATTGGCGAAGATAACCACGACGCTCAAGTTGATTGCCAAAACACATTGAAGGCTATGCAAAAGATGGCAGGGCAATTCAACGAGGAAAAGCTTTCTGCCGAAGATATTGATCTTGACTTCTGATGGATACTCGACTTACAGGTGACGGTTTTTACTGGATGCGAGATGGGGTTCTATCTGCAGAGTTTTGCGAGAACCTGATTGAAAAGTTTGAACAATGCCAGGATAAGGGTCCAGGTAGAACGCTAAGCGGCTACCAGGGAAATCTCAAAGCCTCGACAGATTTAATGCTCTCTGGGCATCCCGATTTCCGGGAAGAGGACCAAACTCTATATCTCTCACTGCAACTCAATATTCGGGATTACTTTGAGCAGCTTAGACATAATCCGTGGAAAGGTCCTTACGGGGACACCGGATACAACATGCAGAGAACGGAGCCAGGACAATTCTTCAACTGGCACACAGACTTCTACGCAAACCCATGGGACAACCAACTAAGAGTATATACTTTTATCTGGTATCTCAACGATGTTGTTGGGGAAGGCGGGTACACAGAGTTCTCCAACGGGATTAAGATCCAGCCAAAACAAGGTCGGATGCTGTTCTTTCCGTCAGAGTTCTCAGCGATGCATCGAGGGGTTGCACCAGTGACTGACACCAAGTACCTTGTCACCGGCTGGACGCACCAGCCAATCGACCCCGAATTTACTCCACAACCCCGTGGCTAAGATAAACCGTTATTTACTAACAGCAATGACTTCCGATTACGGAACTTACCGCCTAATCTTTGAACCTCCGACCGACCAAATTACCCCTGGCGTTGAGATGACGCTTTCTGGTGAAGCCACCGTGAGCCAAATGTTGGCAATGTTTGAGTCGTTCCTGCAAGCCGCTGGCTATGTGCTGAGAGGTGATCTTCAAGTGATTGAGAGGGCACCCGAGTACGATCCCTGGTATGCCAATGTTGGTACTGAGTTCAATCCGATCGGTTTCACAACAATCAGCTCGGATGACGTGATTACCTTTGGAGACAAATGAAAATCACATCGCCCTGGTTTGAGGAAGGCTCGAGCAAAGCTCGCCTGGTCTGGGTTACTCCGAATGCGGAGGAGATGATCGCATATATTGCCCGTGTAAGTAACCCAAAAAACCAAGAGAACGAGAAGTTCGAAGGATTGCTGAAGTACTGCATCAAGCACGGTCACGTTTCGGTGTTTGAACAAGCCTCAATGTGTGTAGAGGTTGTAACCCCGTTGGCAATCGCAACGCAAATGCTCCGCCACCGTTCTTTCTGCTTTCAGCAGCTATCTCTACGGTACAGCAGCAACGAGGAAATTAAAGACCTGCTAGGTGAGCACGGGTACCTGTACTACATGCCTGAGGAAGCTCGCCTACAGGACACAAAGAACCGGCAAAACAGCATCGTTGCCGAAGACGCATCGCTTACCGATGTGATGCAGAACACGATGCTCTCTGCCTATCAAATCGCTGATCTGTGCTACAATGATCTCCTTACCCGTGGAATCGCAAAAGAAGTCGCCCGTTTCGTATTGCCGCAAGGTGGCTTCACTCGTATGTACGTTTCAGGTTCTTGTCGCAGTTGGATGCACTATCTTGGGGTACGCAACGAGCCAGGCGTTGTCCAGTGGGAGCACGTTGAGCTCGCCCGAGCCATCCGCCCCATCTTCGCCACCCAGTTCCCAACCGTAAACAAAGCGTTCTTCGAACGTGAGAAGTCTCCCCTTGAGGTTGAAAACGAAGAACTAAGGGCAGAGATCTCAGTGTTGAAAGCTATTCAGCGGGGAGAGCGATGAGGAAAACAGAGGTGTTCACTGATTGGCTTTACGAGTGGGATGTACCTCAGGATGTTCTCGATATTGCTCTAACTCACGCTCGAGAAGCCACTTACTACGGCGCTGTAAAAAATCAAACGTCTTATCCGGAGCAGTTCTTCGGGGACGACTTTGATCCCGTTCGAGATTGGGTTGACGCAAGACTGCATGAGATTAAGTTAGATCTTGACTTAGAGTGTGAGTATCTGAAGTCAACCGTATTTTGGACAACTAAAAGTGAGCGAGGGCAGTGGCACCATACACATAAGCATGGCTTCTCAGTCGTTAGCGGAATAATTTATCTGACCCCGTCTGGCTCTCAAACGTGGTTCAGTCGGGAGAGCGTCTGGGCACCGGACCATACTGGCATCGCCATTCACAATCAGGAAAAAAGCTCTCTCCTGTTCAAGCGTCAAACTGAAGTTGGCAAAGCCATCTTCTTCCCGAGCGGCGTCATGCACAGTGTCACACAGCATGACCGTACCGAACCCAGGCACACGCTAAGCTTTAATAGTTACGTCTCCGGGCAAATCGGAAGCTACTCCGATATTCACTCCCGTCGTCTTCTCAATCTTACTGTCAACCAAAAGCAATGACTGCTACTCTGACCAAGCAAATGGTTCACGCTTACTGGCACATCCTTGAGGATTACCCTTCAAAGGATGGCGAGTACGTTGTGTGTTTCCAAACCGATGACGGAACCTACGGTTGGCCCGATGTCTGGGAATTCACTGCTCGTGACGGCTGGCAACCGCTGCTCGGCCTAAACCACGACGACCAACCTACACATTGGTGTAACCTTCCGATGCCTAAATGACCGACCGACCGAAGCTTGAACAAACTATCGTCCTAGAGAGGAACCCAGCGCCGCTGGTTGTCTGGGATTTTAATGTCGCAGTCTTCCACGTCCTTAACTGGTATTCTAAAATCTCGGGATCGTTCAAGAAAGAGGTCGAGGCTAAACTTGTCAAAGGAGCATTTGCCCTCCACATCAACCGTGGACCGGACATGCTCCCAAGGCATACTTACCGAATGCTCTTTGTTGCGGACAAGCGTTTTGCCGATAGCTATAACTATTGGAGAAACAACGTGATGCAAACTTGCCCCATCGTTAAGCAAGCCTGGATCAACCACGCTGAGCGTGAGGGCATCGACTACGAAACCCTCAAAAAAGACTACAAGGGAACTCGGGGTGAAAAATCCGAGGAGTTCTGGTTCTGCTACAACATTTGCCGAGATTACGCAACCACTTACTTTCCATTCTTTGAGGCTGAAGGATTTGAAGCGGATGATTTTGCTGGGTCTGTTTATAGGCTCAGCCGCGATTCTGAACCGGACACAATCGTCCGAAGGCGACAAATCTTCCTCGCAACCCTTGATCGCGACTGGTCGCAATGCGTTGACGAAGCGCATAAAATCTATTTCGCAAACACTCGCTATCCGTTCCCGAATGAAAAAATTCAAGAGAGACTTGTTGGCAATGAGGGTGTGAAGGAGCATACAGCTCACAAGATGGGTTACAACATTGATCATCCGTCCGAGCTTTCCAAATTTAAGGTCTTGCATTCTGACATGGGGGATAACCTTCCGAAGGGCACACCTATCGAACTATTCGACCTGTGTGAGCCGCATCCAGAATACAACATCGACAAGGAGCCAGTTTGGGCAGAGTTGGCTGAATGCTGCAATGACCCTAAACCAAATGACAGACCAGACCACCTAGAGCAAACCTTGAGACAATTTGCTAAAATCTGTCTGGAAGCCCCGTACAAGTTCTGACCCGTGGGCGGGTAAAACAACTATAGATTCAAAGGCTATGGAATGGCAGATGCTGCCTATCAAGCAAAGTATCTCAGCATGGCTCGCCTCCTCTGGCAAGCAAGCGAGGGGGATCCTTCTCGGATCCCTCTGGATTATGCTGAGCATCTTAACCATGTGTATTATGATGGGGATATCTCTCTGGTTGGTTGCCTCCCTCTAGTAGAGGATTATTCCGAACTGGAGGACCACGAGATTGAGGAAGCCATCGAAATGCTCGGTAAAGTCACCCCTAGTGACTGGCCCGATGTAGAAGACATTGAAGGGGTTTCCCTGGGGGAGCTCCTTCGTATTTATGACAGAGATGCGAGCGAGTTTGACTTCGTAGAGGATAATCTCTCCACGGCAGAGAAAGTGGAGAAAGTTCTCATTGAAGTTATTTCGTCTGTATTCGGGGACAAAGTCTCAACCATCCGTAGTGAGAAGGGTTACTTTGCTAACCCGAAAAACAATTTCCTGCAGGAGGAGGACGGCACCTTTGCCGGCACCTTCATGTATGACGGAAATAAGTTTATGTTTGAGGTAGCTCCTGCGGAGGACGGTTGGCTATGCACCTACCGCATGCATTGGGACTCTGTGGATAAACTTCCACCGATCCCTCAGCAAGACGATCAGAAAGACAATAACTACACCCGGAAAGTCCGCAATCGGGGCTGGAGGTAGAGCATGGCATTTGAAGGTGGCCCTTTAAGTACTCTCGGGATCACTCCCGGTTTCGTTAATAACCTCGCTCAGCAAACTGCGGCGACTGGCGTCACTCAGGCGCTGGGTCAAGTTTGGCAAGGGTCAGGGCAGTCTTTCTTTGGTCAAGCAGGACAAGCCCTCGCTGGCAACTTAGCGGCTTCCGCCGTCAATGTCGCCATCAACTCGGCACTCGGCACTCAGGTTTCCGGCCCTGGCGGCTTCCCGATTAACACGGGGGGCAACTTTTTAGCATCTACCGTAACCCCATTTGTTACGGGGGCGGTTTCCGCTGGCATCAACCAAAACATTCAACAGACGCTACAATCGGCTGGACCCTTCGGTAGCGTGCTGTCCGGTGTCGCCACTGGATTAGCAACTCAGGCATTGGGGGCTCTCACAGGCGGTATTGCCAACCTCGGTGGTGTCGGTTCGCAAGGAACAAACTATAAGATGTTCCCCGGCGGTGGTGGTGAACCTCCCTCAGACTACGGTGGCGTCGCTTATACCCTTAATGACGTTGTTTTCTCTCTGCAACCCGCTAACCAGGGACCGCAAGCATTCGGAGACATTTCTTACGCCGACTGGTCTCCCATGGAAACCACCCTCCCGTGGGGAACTTTAAATGGAGATGTGTTTGGCGTTGGTTCCCCTGATTCGGTAGATGCTCTCAAACAATCAGTAATGCAAGGTAACTTCCAAGGAGATGTTCTCTCCAATCCCTTGAGCGGAGCTATAGCATAATGGCAGGCATCTCTTTCGGAGTCTCTACGGAGAGTTATTTCTCAAGTCTTTCTCCATCTTTTACGGAAGGCTTAGCTTCCGATTTTCAGTCGGCGGGAGCTGCCGGGTTCACTGACAGTTTATCTTTCGATCAGTTCTCTACGACTCAAGATGTCTCGTTCTACACTGACGCTATATTCGGTGTGGACGAGAGTCTAACACTACCGGGTCGGGAAGGCTTGGGCGCTCTCACCAGCCCGCCCGCATGGACCTTCATCACAGCCCCCGAAGACATATCGTGGGATATTGCCAACAACGCAAGTCGTATAGACATGTTTGGCACTAACAACCCACCAGTTGTTGCCGGTTCTCGGGGAATGCGGGATCTTTCCCTTAGTAATTCCCTCGTTGAAGGTTTTATCCGGGGAGTAAACGTTGAGGGTAAGGTAGCTGCTCTTGAGAATTTGATGAGGTACGACTTAAACTCCTCTGACGGTTTTGTGTCGGTCCCTGTGTATCAGGTCTGGGCCAACGAGAAAAGTTACGGTGGCCCGGAAGCATACTATATCATCAAAGACGTCAAGGTCAAAGAGGCAATGCGAGACCTTACGGGTAATGCCACTAGGGCATACGTTGACATTTCACTGATGCAAGTCCCTGCTTACCAGGTTAATTCGGGTAGGGACCAAGCCAGTGCAACAACCTCAGGAGTTAAAAGTGGGTTGCTAAGTCAGGCGCAAGTTAATGCGGCGCAAGCGGCGCAGGGTAAAGGGTCAACGACAGCGGCCACAAACGCTGCGAATCAGGGAGTTGGAACAGGGGCGAAACCCGCAGCGGGACCCGGAGTAGGCACACCGGCACAACCCCCCAAACCCTCCACGGTAGTTCCGCTTAACCCTACTCAGGCACCAAAGATTAACACTGCTCCTTCTAGACCCAACTGAAACATGGAGGGGTAAAACCAACCATAGGTAAAAAGGCAGGATGGCGGATCCACGGACATTTGTCCTCATTGGTAACTTTGAGGATAACATCACTCCAGCGCTTGAGAAGATCAATAACTCGATTAACGGGTTCAAGCGCAATATGGCGACTATGGCCACCAAGCGAGGTGGTGGCTATGGCGATGTTACAGCGGCCGTCGGTAAGCTTGTTTCGGCTCAGATTCATCTAAAAGAAGCCATTGAGGGAGTTGGCAAAGCAGCAAGAGCAGCCACCGAAGACTTAAGGGAATACAAAAGCGTAATGGGCAAAGTGGCTAGTGCCCACACTGCCATTCAACGCTCCGGAACAGCGATGGGGAAATCCCAGAAGAGTTTCTGGCAAGCGGCGGAGAAAGATCTTGATGACTATCGCCGTAAGTTAGAAGCTCTTCAGAGAGACACCAAGATTAACCCGTACAGATCACTGGGACCCGCAGGGAGACGCCGTGGTGGTGGTGGTGGCAGTATTGGGGCACCTCCTCCAGTGACCACTGCGCTAAGTGGTGGTGGCCCCCCTCGCCCCCCTCGACCGCCCCGAGGGGGAGGAGGAGGGGGTGGTGGTGGTGGCATGGGAGCCCACATGGCCGAGTTCGGCTTTGCCTTCACCCTTGGTAATGCCATTGCCCAACCTATCCAAAATGCGATCACAACTGGTTTCCAGATTGGGATAGGCATGATGACTCAGCCGTTCCAGTATTTCGCAAATGCGTTTGGGGAACGGGTGCAGGACGAAATTTCTGACCTAAAGGCAGCGGGCGGCTTTCTTTCGATTGCAAAGCGATCAAAAAATCCTTTTGTAAAAGACATTGACGAGGCCATCGAGTTCCAGCAAAAGACGAACGAAACCTTCGCTAAAATGGCAGGCGCTCTCCCTGGCGTCACAAATGACTATGTGCAGGTCGGTAAAAGGCTGGGAGACACTGCGGCACGCATCGTAGATCAAGACTTTCAAGGAGCTTTGAAGCGAGCGCAGCAAATCCGCTCCACAGCAGAAGGGAGAAAATTTTACGGTGGGGAAATAACGGGAACGGGGGCCGAAGCAAGGCAGCAAGTCATTACCACCATCCTGGGAGAACTAACTAAGAAGACAACGATCGCAGGCTTGGGCGGTAGGACCGGTGCGGGAGGCATCGCAGGTGCCTACGGTTTGCCCGGCCTTACTGAGCGCATGCTCTCAGAAGACAAAGTCTCCATGGGTAAGTTCCAGCGCTACGCCGCTGTGTTCTCTGACCCCACGGTTGCAGATGCCTTGGCTAGAAACATTGATAAAATCAATGCTACAGCCAAAAACTCAATGGAGAGGACGGACGCCGTCAACAAGTTGCTGGACGAGATTGTAACTCCGGAACTCATTGATAAATTGAGAACCAGCGTTGACGGTGTTTTTCAGGGATTAAAGTCCGTGATCTTTGACCCTGACTCCGGACTTTTCGGCCTTGGTCGCAACTTCAAGGAGTTTGGATACAAGATTAACTCTTACGGTCAGTATGTCGACAAAGCTGGTAAGGTCGTTGACGACATCTCGAAGGCAGCAAAGGTTGACCTTAGCATCTTTGAAATTTTACGGGAAATTTTTGCCAACTTTGGTGCTGCTCTTTTGCCTTTGGCAGAAGGGCTGAAATATGTCTTTGACCCACTCCAGAGCGTAGCAAATGTTCTGATGGACGCAAGGCATTACGCTGCCGAGTTTAATAAGGTGTTTAACCAGTATCGGCAAGGCTTAATGAACATGGCCAAAATTGGCCGAAGCGAGCAGTTTGAGGAAACGATTGATGTCCGTGCAACCCTCGCAACAATTAACGCATTCCTTAGGCAGTTTGGCGTAATCACCGATCAACAGTTCAAGACGACCGGCATGGAGCTCATGGCCGAAAACCTTGACCTCGGCCAAATGATGTCGAAGTTGGTAGATCAGGTTATGAACTCCGACATTGCTGAGAAGATCGGAACGATAATTGGAGAAGTCGTTGGAACGGTTCTTACCGAAGTTGCCAAAGTTACGGGGTTCATCTCCGGCCGTGTAACTGGCGGGAACAAACTGTTTAAGGGAATTGCGGCAGGATTCGACAAGGCAAAAGGTGTGGAGGCGTTCAAGGCTATCTTCAAAGATGTATTTGGGGCGCTGTTGAAGGCACTTGTCGAAGTCATGAAGATGATCCCTATCGAGGGCTACATGGTAATGGCCGCCATGGTGGTTCTGCCTGCGGCCGTTCAAGGTCTCGGTATGAAGATTGCCGAGAGCATTTTGGCGGGGATTACTGGACTCGGCAACAATCTGGAAAAAACTATTCCGGGGCAAGTTGTCAAAGGTGGCGGAAGAGTGTTCGGTGCTGGTGGTGGTGCCGCACGTCAAATGGGAGGTCTTGGCAGCATGTTCTTGCCTGGTTATGGGGCCGGTGCAGTCAAGAGGCTGAGGAACATGGATGTTAGCCTCAGTGGAGATAACCCTGCATTCTCCTATGCCTCCGGCATGAGGAGAACCCGAGGGTTCTTTGGAACGAAGGGATACAGTGCCCCCATCGGTCCAACCCCCCGGGGGAAAGCCGGTGAAGCAGTGATAAACCGTAGGGGCGGAGCTGGATATCTGTCGTCACGAGTTTTAGAGGGTCGAGGGGCCAAAGCTATGGCCGGCCTAGGTAAGGTCGGGAAATTCATGCCTGGCGCAGGTGCTCTGGCTTTCGGCGGCATAGACGCCGCAATGCGAATGGCTTCCGGGCAAGATGCTGGAAAGGCTATGGGAGGGGCCGCCGCAGGAGTCATTGGCTCAACACTTGGCGGTATTCTCGGTCAGGCGCTCATTCCGATTCCGGGGGTAGGTGCCGCAGTTGGTGGCATCGCTGGTGGCATTCTTGCTGACAAGGTGTTCACTGCGTTAATGCCTCCGTCTGCCGAACAGCAGCAGGCAGCTAAACTTCAAATGCAAGCCGCCATTCAGCAAAAGCAAGCCGCTGATTTGAACAAGGGCGGTGTAGACGTTGGAAAGGCCGGAGGAGCGTTCCTGTTTGGCGAAGCAACCGAGCTCTCATTAAGACTCAAAGAACTTGGTCTCAATACTAATTATGCTGTCCGCTCTTTTGAAACCGTATATCGCCTTGATCAAGACAAACAGAAAGCCGCCCGTGCGGCTGCTGATGCGCTAAACAAAGAGATTCAGCGACTGGAGGCTCTGGGTCGACCACAGAAGGAAATCGCTGCGAGGGTGAGGGGCTTACAGAGCACTTACAACAAAGCGAAGACAGAAGCTGAAACTTCCCTAACAAACCTCAACAAGACTTGGGCCACCCTGGGTCCGAAGACCACAGAGACCATCCTCAACTCGTTTAAGAACATGCCCGTAGGACAGGTTGACGCTGCGATTGCGGAACGCATCAGAAAGTCAAGTGGCGCAGGAACCACGAGCGATCCTAATTACAATCGTCGTCAAAATGTTGGGTCCATTGAATATGGAACCACACGGTGGAACGCCAACGCAAAGCAAACCGAGAAATGGAACGGAAGTGAGTGGGAAGCCGTCGGCCGTTGGAGAGGCGGTCTCGGTGACGCCATCGCATCGGAGATGAAGAACAAACCGCTCGGAAGCGATCTTGTCATTGCCAACTCAAGCGAGACCGTCATCCCTGCCGCAGGTGGTAACGGTATGATGGACTTTGTAGATACTTTGCGCTGGGGCTTTGGTGCAATGATGGGGGCCTACAAACAAGCGCAGCAAAAACAAGACTCACTACTTACTGGTATCAATCAAACACTAAAATCAAACCAACAACAGACAAACACCAGGCTCGCAGCAATGGAGAAAAAGTTCTCCACACCGGGAATGGCAGGTGGTCTCGGCGGTGCAGCTGCGGGCGGTGTAGATGCCTTCACACCTATCGCTCAGAAGTACGGTCTGCAAATGACCAGTGGATACCGCCCTGGAGATCCCGGTTGGCACGGTGCAAATAGAGCCCGTGACTTCAGTAACGGAACTGGACCCACGCCGCAAATGCTGCAGTTTGCGCAGTACCTGGCTTCCACCTACGGGTCAAACCTGAAGGAACTCATTTATACTCCTCTTGGCTTCAGCATTAAGAACGGGCAAAAAGTCCCACCATATGCACAAGGGTCTCACTACAATCACGTTCATGTTGCTTATGCCCTTGGCCTGGGTCAGGGAGTCGCTTTCAACAGTTTGAAAGGAGCGCAGGAATGGGAAAACTCCATGGTCCCCGGGTCAGTTCGCGTGGCTTCCGTAACTGGAAACTCTGCCGAAGGCTTCGGGGGTGGCACAAACATTAGTGGTGGCATCAATGTTACCGTGCATGCTGGAAACGTGTCAGACCCTGATGAACTCGCCTCAATCGTTGCAATGAAAATCAGTGAGGCTGTTTCCGATGCCCGTGCCGCAAGTCTCTTCGTATAAACTAATGGAGAACAAACTATGACAACTGGTGGATTTCTTCGATCCCCCCGCGTTCGCGTTCTGTGGGGGAAGATTAACCTTAGCGCATACGATGGACCCAAGTATGGTGCTCCAGAGGTGTGGCCTAATCAACAAGACCAAGGAGGACCCATCGTTTACGATGTCCAGGTAGAACTGCAATCAGAGGGCGAAGGTCCAACAGCATCAATGAAGTGGGACCCTACCGGACCCGGGTTCAAGGTGTATGAGTGGTTTATTCGCCAAGAAGAATACATGAACACTCAAATCACCATTGAGTACTTCTATCCCCGTGGCAAGAAAATCGTATTTGTTTTTGTGTGGTCGGGCCAGACCATAAACTACGGCAACGACATGTCCGTGACAATCAAGATGACTTCCGAGTTATCTGGTCTCATCAATGCGAACCTTCGTAACACTGCCCAAGCCTACGATGAAAAGACGGGTACCGCTGCTCTTAATGTTTATAAAAAAGCTCAGAAACAATTCGGACTGGAAAAGTTTGACAAACTCGTTCAGTTCAACAAGTTGTCTCAAGAGTATGCAGACAAAGCCAAGTTACTGACCAACTACGGCAACGACTGGACATTCGGCAACAACATTGCCAACATCGCCAAGCAAACCGGAGACATGGCATTTGCCACCAACATTGGGCAGGCATCCGTGATAATAATGCCACCGTTTAGTTACCCCAATGGAAATGGCACCGAGGAAGTATTGAACGGTAAGACAGAGTACCCCGTGGGTCAAAATCCAGACCCAACAAAACGCTATGGATACATTCTTGGCCCATCCATAATCAACTCGATCCAACGCAGTTATAACTGGAAGCCTCCGCAGCAGGACAATAGTAAAAATCCCGCCAACCAGCCGTATGCTCGCGACCCCGTGACAGGAAGGTTCACAAGTCAGACTCCGCCCACCGCTCCGCAGACAGCGGCATCTAACACCTCAACAGCAGCCAGAAGAACCTCCTCTCCTCAAGGTTCCGCAAATAACCGAGCCAGCTTAGGCATTCAAAACAAAGACAACCCGAAAGGCCCTGACAGACAGAATGCGCTGAATGATGAGAAGTCAGCCGAGCTTTCCTTGGATACGCTCATGGTCCCAGTTCTCGTCGGTATCAAACCTCACGACATTCTATATGTACCGTCCTTCACTGGGGACTACATTGAGGACTGGATCGTACAGTCTGTGGACTATTCTCAGAGTAATGGGCAGGTCAGTGTTAACGTTAGAGCAACGCGCCTGCTCGGATGGGGGCAGCCAATGAATAAGACCGCAGCGGAAAAGTTTACGAAATACGCCAAGGAGCAAAACTTGATTGGCCCCAACGCAACCCTGGAAGCATGGGATGTTTATGCCTGGAGCTTGCCTGAATCATCTCCCTCCACCTCGGCTGCTGGTGCGGAGTCAGACCTGTTCAGCGAGGAGAACACTCGCCTCACCGGAAACGAGAGCGCAACTTCCTACGCCAACTGAGTTTACACCGCCGCCAAAAGGGTAAGATAAGTGCGTCAGGTGCCCCGGAATAGGCCGGGGAGTCGAGCCTGACTTTCCAAAAGTCTAACTTATCATGGCTGTATCAACTCTCAAGATTTCCCCTGCTCTCGATGATCGTAATCGGGCCAGGCTGGAAAGCAAAACCTACACTCGTGCTTACACTGACATCCCCAACCGTGCCCTCCCCGAGAGCTACCAGAAGGGTCTCGGTGCCATCTTCACCGCACTGACGGGCGAAGACTTCGCTGGGGAAGGCTCCACTTTTACGGTGCGTGCTGATGCCAACGGTGTGTTCAAGCGCCTCTACTCCCCTACCGTCTTCTCCACTGAGGAGCAAGGTCTCGTTATTCGGTGGGGCGATCGCGACATCCCGCTTCAAGTAAGCCCTGGCAAAATCACCGTTGCCGGTGCCCCCAAGGGAACCAAATTCGCATTCAAAGAAGAAACGATTGGCAAGTATACCGAAGCTGTCCTGGCAGTCTCTGTAACTGCTGACGGCACTCTCTACTCCCTCCCGATTCCCATCCGCTCCGCAGATTACGAGGATAAGGTCTCTGCTGACCTGCTCGACCTGCTGCTTGACGAGAACCCTGAAGCCATTGCCGAAAAGGTGCAAGTTGCTTCTGACCTCTCCAAGCGTGGCGAGTCCTCTGGCTCTGGCGAACGGATGCAAGGTCCCTTCGTAAAGGTGGCTCACCTTCCCATCGGGGAGTATACTGTTACAACCTATCGCGTCAAGGAAGGCGGTCAGTACGGTACCGACTATTTCCTGCAGGTTAAGGTTGAAGAACCTTTTACCGCACCCGTCCGCACTCAAGTTGACGGTGAATGGGTTGACCTCGAAACCGAAGTTCAGGATTGGGCAATCGTTAAGCCCAATAATGCACTCAAGAAAACTCTGGCTGCTGAGCCTGTGATTGACCGGGAGAATCCGGCCACTCTGCGAGTTATTGAGCACGGGGAATACAATGGCTTCCCCACCGCCAAGGTGGCACTGAAGTGCCAAGCCTTTGCTGAAGACCCGGAGGCATTCACTCTGGACTTCTGATTTTAGTTTAGTCGGCACTCAGGGGGTTCGGGTTTACACTCGGCCCCCTTTCTGCTATAATGTAACGGAAACAACTATCCAAACTATCTTATGCCGGATCCATTTTCAGGGGCTGTCGGTACTACCAAGCAAGAGGTGGACATCCTCGGGAAAGTCAACGAGCGGAAGAAAGCTAGATCCTTCGGCTCCTCCAAGAAAGAAAAAGAAGACAAGAAAGCTCCCGTACGAGTCAGCGAGTTGTATAACGCAGGGATTGCCCTGCTCAAGTCTCGTGGCTTCACAGTTGAGCTAGAAGAAGGTGGCGATCATATCAACCATAGGATTCTGAAGCCTAGCCCGCCCCCAATGGTCAAAGGCATTAAGTATCCGCACACATTCAACCCTCTGCAAGATATCTCGACGGATTTGGACTTCGAGGCAATCGAAGCATGCTTCCACCCCGATGTTTGCGAGGAGGCAGTCCGAGAATTCTGGACTCCGTTGTTTCGACCAAAGTCAGGTGATAACGACCTGATGTCATTTACTGAACGCCTGCTTAAGATGAAGCGGGTGAACGCTACAAAAAACATCCACCAAGTATTAGACTATGGACACACGTTTGATCCAGCTGGGCGCTGGGGTGGCGAAGTTGTTCTTAACCCTCGCATCTGGGTTCCTGACCGGGATTGGTTTGACCCTGCGCTTCGTAAGGTCACTTTCGCAGATATTTTTACAATCTTCCCCGAAGCCGAGCAAGAAATGCTCCGACTTATCCTCGGGCGTGTCGGTGTCGGACGGGCAAATCACCTTCCCCCTGGACGCACTGAACCCGTTGATCACACTGCCCGAATGGCTGGAGTCATCGTCGGCAAGGATGCTGGCCTGGGCAAATCGACCCTATTCAACGGTCTTACTGCCGCCCTTCAACGATGCGGGTTCGTCACTCACACCTTTAAGTCAACCGAAGACCGTTTTGGCCTCAAAGCCGCAGCCCTCAGCGACATCGCCTACAAAGACGACACGAGCCTCGCGAGCCTCAAAAAGTTCCTCGCAGCCGAAGAAACCAAAATCCTGATTACCAATGGCTTGTTCCAAGTGGAGGAGAAATTTCAGAATGCTGAGCAGATATGGCCGAAATCTGTTATCCTGGTTAACTCAAACGACTGGAATAGTAAGTTTGCCTACGATCTTGATCCGGGTATTATCGACCGAATCAAAATCATTTCGACCTACCGAGAATACGAGGTTGCCAAAAATCGGGAGACTCTGGAAGGAACCGTTTCGGAGGGCTCACCGGATCTCCGTCCGAGGGCACATATCCCGTACCTTGCGAACAAACTCGGGGTCAGTCAAGAGGCGCTTTATCTATGGTGCCTCCGTTTGGCGACGGACCGATTTTGGGCTGTCATCAACGACACTCGTGACCCATCAATTAATCGCCTCCAGGTCGAGGTCCGGTACTGGACGACTCGGCAGAGGATCCGCTTCAAGGCGGATGTTACACAGGCACTCGTCAATGGCATGGCATTTGCGTGGATGCTCCGGACAGGAGATACGGAAATCCCTGAGCTCACGCCGGAGATGCTCCAGGAATGTCTTGATCACTTCTACTTCCTCGGAGTCGATCCGTCGGGCCTTCAACTGATGAACAAGATGAAGCGCCAGTGGGAAGCTGCTGGACGCCCATCCACTCACTACTACCAAGGGTTCAGAGAAATTCGTTGGGAGTCCATTAAGAAAGCCGTAAGCTACTACGAGCAGTTTGGACGCAACACAACCGGCAGTGTCACAACCGCCGAAGTCATCAAAGATATGATGGAAAAACTGGTGATGCGTGACGGGTTCAAGATTGGCGGTTCGGCTAACTATGTTATCGAAAACTGGGAGAACATGAGACATGCCAGTGAAGAACTTCGAGAAGAAGGGAACTCCCTGGTCGCTGATCTTGACGAGCGTGACTGTGCTCGACTGCTCGATGTAAACAAGCGATGCGACGACAAGTGGATTGAGAATAAGCATTATAGTCCAGATCGTGCGGAGAAGTTCCGAGCCACCGCTCGGGAAAAGCTTTACGCCGAGGGTAGGGGTAAAAACTAATGCCGACTACTATCCCCGACGAAACTGTGGACGCATTCTCATATGAGTGCCAGAAACAAGCTCGTCTCAAAGAACAACTCGAATCAGAAGGTTTTACCTGCATTGACGATCCCGCAGGGCTTTACGACAAGATTGGAACAGTTCAAGAGATCGAGACTCTCTGTCAACTCTACACTCCCCGCTTGCTTTGCAAGCTTTACGCCAAAGGAACAGAAGATCTGGAACACTCGTTCTACCTCGTTCCCCTGTGGCAAATCATCAAGTTTAACTATGTAATCCCCCAACCAGGCGAATACTTCTCCGCTAAGTATGTGGTAGGTATCCGCCGAGTGGGTGAGAATGCGTTTGTTCCCAGTCTGCGGTTGCCTTTAACTTGACATGGAAGATCTCTTTAGCGGCGTACAAGATGCGGCAACGCCGATCAACTCGGCAGGAACACCGACTCAACCTTACAGTAACGCCGCTGGAGACTTCAACCTGAAGAATAAGTATGGCAGTCGCAAAGTAAAGTCTCGCAAAGATTTGGACCAACCTGAAGACGGTGAGGAACCAATGCGGGACAACACAGCACCGGAATACATTGAAGGCCCCCTAAACACAGGGGGTACACAAACTGACGATGCCACTCAGCGTTACTTTGGGTCCTTCAGTATTGAAGCCAAACGAAATGTGATGGATCTGCTGAAGACCCACCCCATGTTTGATGAGAAAGGAAAGGTTCGAATGAACCGAGTGCAAAATAATACACGGGAGGTAATGCCTCACGACCAGACTAAGATCGTCGAGAACGGCGGATACCTAGTAAGAGAAGACCTACCGCAAGCATCTCAAACTAAATACTAAAATGGCACCCAAACTAACAGATCCAAACTCCTTCCTCACAAATCTAGTTTCCCGCAAAGGAAAGTCCGACCTGTACGGTGTCTACCTTACCGGTGTAAATATTCTTGCGAACGCAACCGAAGATTACGGTTACGAGTTCTGTTCCGACGCTATTGAGCAAAACATAAAACGTTTGTTCTCGCAGGATGAGGCCGATTGGAACCACCTGCTAGTCGAGACCCGTAGAAGCCATGACGAGATAGTATTTCCGATTTCGTTTATCCGTGGCAGAGAGCCTAACACTGTTTATTTCCTGGTCGAAGGCCATGAAATGTCAGCGATGGTGTTCATTCCCACACTTGTGGTGGATGAATTTGTAACAGAGGTCACTTTTTTTCAACACCTTTTGTGTAACGTGGCGAACTTTGCGGGTAAAACCCCCACGACCATTCGATTTATTCTCGGTGCCGTCTCGATGCAATGGGACGACCTCGTAGAAACCGGATGCGCCCGTGAGGTGGACATCGGGTACTGAGTTTACGGGCTGACACCCCTGCTACGATGACCCTGACACTTGACACCACATGGAAGTAAACTCCTACCAGACAGCCGCTCTGCAAACGGCAATCTACCCTAACATGTCCAACAACTTCATCTACCCGACTCTTGGTCTGGTTGGTGAGGCGGGCGAAGTGGCAGAGAAGGCTAAAAAGATTATTCGCGATGGAGACGGCACCTTGACTCCCGAAACTCGGGAGAAAATGGCAATGGAACTCTCTGATGTTTGCTGGTATGTAGCTGTGCTCGCCTATGAGCTCGACTACACCCTGGAAGAGATCATGCAGATGAACATTGACAAACTTGCTTCCCGGCAAGCTCGTGGTGTACTGTCCGGTTCGGGAGATAATCGCTGATGCTTGCGTCAAACGTTACTTTCGAGCAAATGCGTAGAGCAGCTCGTAACCTCTCTGAACTCGCTGTTCCCGCTAGCTATCTGCAGGTGGAATACGGTCTCTCTGAGTTGGAAGCTTGCTGGGATGGGTTTGCCCACACCTCCGATGCTTACGGTCAGTCATTCAAGTCACGCAAAGAAATCTACCTAGAGTTTGCAAATGCACTCAGTGATTACCTTGAATACCTCGGGGAATCCGCATCTCTCAAAGTGGGATAGTAGGTTTCTCCGTATCGCAGAAGAGGTTCGCCTCTGGAGCAAGGACCCAGGCACCAAGGTCGGGTGTGTCCTTGTGAATGAACGCCGCATTATTTCCACAGGTTATAACGGCTTTCCGCAAACAATCTCCGACGACCTGGAACGCTATATCGACAGGGATTTCAAACTCAGCATCACAGTTCACGCTGAGAAAAACGCCATCCTCAATGCAGCGAAAAACGGTACGAAGGTCGAAGGATCTACTCTGTACGTTACATTTCCACCGTGTTCACAATGCGCCAGCGCTGTGATACAAGCGGGTGTTGCGAAAGTAGTTTGCCCGGACCCGGCAACAGCGCCGGAACGCTGGCGAAATAACTTTATTGCGGCAAACAATCTATTTTATGAGGCAGGCGTCAAAGTTCTTTATTACTCGGACGCTGACCTATGTCTAACCGAAACTGCCCCGTCTGTGGGGCACACTGGGTTGATGGACAACTCTACTGGGCCACCGGAAAGCCCGGAAGTGACCTTGACCTCAACGCACTTGTCTGCCGCAGACTTCCTGCCGAGAAGGCTGAAAGATGCGTAAACCCTTGTCAAGGAGCCGACGGAGGCATCGGGTGGGAAGAAAGACTAAAAATGACAGAGGCCGCTCTAACCGAGTTTGACCTCCAGGGCGGTTAACCGCACCGTAGGCCCCTTGACCAAAGGGGCCTTTTGGCCTATAGTAACAGGAGTTTGAAAGACACATGATGAGTACTGACCTCCTCCATAAAGCCGTCAAGGGCGACGCCCGCTCCATCACTGCTATCGTGAAGCAATATACCCCGCTTGTTCACAAGATCGTAAACAAGTATGCTTGGATGTCCCCAAGCCACAGTCGTGAGGACCTTGTTCAGGAGGGTTTGCTAGGTATCGTTAAAGCCATTGAGACCTTCGACCTTGAGCGTGGCACTCGCTTTATGACCTGGGTCTACCCGACTGTGCGTGGAGCAGTGCAAGGTGTAGCTCGGAAAGACAATCGGCTCCCCAAGTATCCTCTTTCTCTAGAGCAAAGCGACTGGGCCCACAACCTTGAGGATGCAAACGCTTACGAGCTAAAGGATGACTTTGCTGTGAACCTTGTTAGCGAAATTGTGATTGCAGGGTGCGGCTCTCTAGATTCTAAGCGGGCACAGATCGTATGTGACCGCTACGGACTTCTCGGCAAGCCTGCCCTGCGTCAGGGCGAGGTTGCTAGGAAGTATGGGATGACCAAGCAAGCCGTTAACTCTCACATTGCTCGGTTTACCAAAATCGTTCGAGAAAAACACCCCGAGCTGGAGGCTCTGATCAAATGAGTGACACGGGTAAAACCTACATTGCCACCAAAGTTTTTGACAGAAACTGCGATGTATGTAAGCACATGAGCAGGCACGACCGTGCGACTTTTGAAAATTTTGGAAACGTTGCGTTTCAGGAAGTTTTGCTAGATGACATCATTAACCATGGTAATAATCTAACGAAACTGCGAATTTACCAAATTCTGGAACGTCATGCCTTGAACCCAGACTATACGATCGATTTACCGGTGTATGTGCTCTTGTCCAAGCAGGGCGAGTATATAGGTCATCACGTCGGTGTCGCAACAGTAGCCGAGCTTCGAGAAAAAATTAAAGAGTGTCTGGAGGACACACCTGAATAAGAGGGGGTTTATGCAACTTGGGTCACCACATTTTAGTTAGCCTTTATGGCATCTCATTCAATCTGCTGGATGATCTCGACGGTATACGTACCGCCTTCGAGCAAGCGGTCGAAGCCTGTGGGGCAACCGTTCTCAATCGTTTCTCTCATAAGTTCCACCCTCAAGGTGTCACAGTTGTGTACGCCCTGGCAGAAAGCCATCTAAGCATTCACACATTTCCGGAAAACGGGTGCTGTGCTATCGACGTTTATACCTGTGGTGACATGAATGCTCGCAAAGGCATGGACATCCTTATTGACTATTTCAAACCCATTGAAGTAAGCATGCAGGAGGTTTCCCGGTGAGTTTACGAAATGTTACGATATGCTATGCTCTCATCGTAAACCGGCTATGATAATGACTGTAACCTCCAACGATCGCGAACAACAAAACATGTGGGCCAAAGAGCCCACAATGACCTACGCAGACCACCCCTGGGGCGTCCCCCACAACGAAGTAGCCGAGAAACTCAATGGACGCTTTGCTATGCTCGGCATTGTTGCTGGCGCTATTTCTTACGCTCTCACTGGTCACCTCTTCTTCGGGGTCATCTGACGATGATGACTGAGTTTCTCTGGTTATCCACATCAGTAACATTCTTTGTGTTACTTGCTTACTCTGTTCAACAACTGGGCGAAACCTACTAATGTCAACCGACATCATCGAGCTCCTAACCTACTACGTTATTGTCAGCGTCTTATTCATCGGGGCGCCGGCAGTCTTCTTCACCATCGTCTTCATGCCCGCTCTCATGAACACCAAGGGAGCGGTCGTAGGCTACAAGATCCACCGTGACTACGGTGACACTTCCATTTACTCCAACATCAAGTAAGACAATGTTTAACGAAAAAGCAGAACGGATTAACGGCTGGGCCGCAATGATTGGCATCGTTGCCGCCATGGGCTCCTATGCTCTCACTGGGCAGATCATCCCAGGCCTCTGGTGACTGACCCCGTCCATAGCATAACGCTCCTGATAGCTTTACTGCTGCTGGGCACCGCCTATATTATCTACTGGGTCCTAACCTACGACAATCATTGAAGTCCCTGAAAACACTCTGGAGACGCTACGTTCTCTTCATCCGCTACGGTAATCGACCACCCATCGAAGCTGTCGAAAAACAACTCACATACCCTACACACTGGTAATGACCCAAGTCCCTAACGTCACTTTCAAGTTTCGCCGCGATGGCGAGTTTGTGGATGTAACTTCCGAAGACCTCTTCCGGGGTAAGCGGGTGGTTATCTTCTCTCTCCCCGGCGCATTCACTCCTACCTGCTCCGCCTTCCAACTCCCTGGTTTTGAACTGGATTACGCTAAGTTCAAAGCACAAGGTATCGACGACATTTATTGCATCTCGGTTAATGATGGCTTCGTCATGAACGCCTGGGCCAAGGATCAAAACATTCAGAATGTCACGATGATCCCTGACGGTAATGGCGAGTTTACCGACGGCATGGGAATGCTCGTTGCCAAAAACAATCTTGGTTTTGCTTATCGCTCTTGGCGCTATGCCGCTGTGATCGATGACGGAGAAATCGAGTGGATGGTTGAAGAGCCCGGCCGACGTGATAATGCCGAGGAGGATCCCTACGTCAAAACCACTCCCGAAGAGGTATTGGAATATGTCACTAACCATGTGGTGGCCCTCGCCTGAGGCCTTTGAAGACCTTGAGGTAACTGACATTGAAGAGGGCTGGCAACTGTCAGCCCCCGACGATACCGAGCTCGCTGAGTGGCTCAACTACTGGTCGCAAGATGAAGAGCACCACGTTTTCTTCGAGAAAGCTTTTCTAGAAGTCCTTACCAATCACGCAAACTTTATACTAGATCAACATGGCAAAGCTGAAGACCTCCCTGACGGGCGCCAAGGTAATCCAGAGCAAGCCGAAGATGAGCGCCCAGGGGTGCTCTCGGAACACGAACCTGGCAGCAACCCCCAGCCGAGCACGTAAAAAGCGCTATCGCGGTCAAGGCAAGTGATTACTCAGCTCAACCCGCCCCTACCGTTACACACACCGCAGGGGAAAGGTTGGGCTCATTTTCTCATCGACTACTCACAGGAACATGACCTCCTGTGGGTGGTCTTTTTGAACAAGAACGGCGAGTGTTGGACCGTGCCCAACTCTCAAGTTCGCATGGATACCAACTACTCTCTCGGACGTTATGACTTTTCTAGCAGTGGCTCTCGGCTCCCTTCTGGGGAGTTTTCTAGGGAACATGGGAGTGTTTTGGGTGATCGGGGCAATGGCCAAGAGGACAGAGAAGAAGCAACTTGAAGAGCTCCAGAAACTCCAGCAAGGGTATCTGGAAATGGTCGAACGAGAGCGTGCCCGCATTGAAAACTATGCAAAGATGGAAAGCTGATTTCGCTTTACCCCCATCTAATACGCTATAATAAACCTATCTGTTCCAAACCACCGTGAACATCTTCGCTGTAAACGACAACCCCCGCCTAGCAGCACGGGACCTGCCCGATAAACTCATTGTGAAAATGCCTACGGAGAGCATTCAGTTGCTAACTCCGTGGGCTTTCAACGCACATAGTGTCTACATTCAGAAACCCGACGGGACCAACTATGGCATTAAAGGGTATGCACATCATCCCTGTATGCGTTGGCTCTACGATAGTCCCGCAAATGTTTTCTGGCTGCTTGACCACGCCATTGAAATGTCCAGTGAGTACACTCGCCGCTACGGCAAACAGCATGGCGTGAACTACGCCCTTGACCAAATCCTACGCCTTTGCGAAACAAACTACAGTGATCTCTCTCCCTGCGCCCACACCGAGTTCGTTCAGGCGATGCCTGTCGAGTTTAAGATTGAAAGGGATCCTGTCCAGGCGTATCGCAACTACATTAACGGTTACAAGGGGTACGCCGAGTGGCGTTACAGTGAAAAACCTGACTGGTGGGATGAAGCAACTCACGAGCCCATCCGCAAACAATACCTCGCAGAGCGAGAAGCCAAACGTATGAAACGCCAAAATGAAAAGCATTCGAGAGTATCGCCAAGCCTACAAAGTCAACGGGGAGTTTGAGTTCCCTGAGTTTTTCGAAGCCTATCAGAAAGCATTGTCGTCAGTTTGGCGCCCACAGGAAGTATCCTTTGAGAGCGACATCCGTGACTACCAAAACTCTACTCAAGACGAAAAAGAAATTATCGCCGGAATCCTGCGAGGCTTCACCCAGCTCGAATGTCATGTTAGTGATTACTGGTCTAACATTCCGACTTGGTTTCCTAAGCATGAAGTTGCAGCAGTGGCTAGAGCTTTTAGCCTGAGTGAAATCGTTCATGCGGAAGCTTACAACCTGTTGTCTGACACGCTAGGTCTCGATGAGTTTGAAGCATTCCTCGGCGACCCCGTCGCCCAACAAAAGATCGGCTACTTCCTTGAGAATCGAGGAGTTAAAGAGTCTCTTGCTGTGTTTAGCGGTGCTGGTGAGGGCGTTTCTCTGTTCAGTTCTTTTGCTGTTCTACTCTCGCTTAATCTCACCGGTCGTTTCAAAGGTATTGCCCAAATCATCTCTTGGTCAGCACTCGACGAACAGCAACACTCCGACACCGGAATCAGACTCTTCCGAGAGTTGACTGCGGAGGACCCGCTGACTTTAGACGAAACACGGGGCATCATCGAAGGTTTCGATGCAGTTGTGGCCAATGAGTTTGCCTTTCTGGACAAGATTTTCGAGGGTCGTACCCTGAGCACCATCAACAAGGGTGATGTTCGAGAATATATTCTCTATCGGGCTAACGACCGATTGGCGCGTCTGGGTGTGCAGAAGGTGTTCAAATACGACGAAGCCTCCGCAAACCGAATCAAAGACTGGTTCCACCCTCTTATGGCAGGAGCAACCAGCACCGACTTCTTTGCACAATCCAAAGATGGCGGCAACTACATTTCTAAACCCACTCAGGATTTCATGGGTGTCAACCTGAAGACTCTCGACCTTCTCTTAGTATGAGTATCGCTCCCGAATGGCTCTCAGAAGAGGGCATGCACACACTATCGGCAGGTTATCTGCTGCCCGGAGAAACCCCACGGGCGATGTTTGAACGAGTTGCCAAGGCTGCCTCAACTATAAATAACGATGCAAGTCTCTACGACGATCTATTTACTTGTCTGTGGAATGGCTGGATCGGTCTTGCTTCGCCTGTGGCTGCCAACTTCGGAACCTCCCGCGCCCTACCGATTTCTTGCTACTCTGTACATCTTAGTGACTCTGTTTCTTCTATCTACAGTCATCTCAAAGAAGTCGCCCAACTGAGCAAAAATGGTGGTGGTGTTGGTATTTACATGGGCGATGTCCGCCCTGCTGGTGCTCCGATTTCGGGTGGCGGCAAGTCTACTGGGATTGTGCCCTGGGCACAGCAATACGATCTGGCTGCTAGGGTTGTTTCGCAAGGGGGAGTCCGACGTGGTTCCTTCGCGATCTATCTCCCGATAGACCATCCCGACGTTCCTGAATTGCTGCGAGCAAAAGACCACAGCAAAGGTGATCCCAGAAAGTTCATCGACAGCAATGTAGCACTTACTCTTACCGATGAGTGGGTTGAGTCAATGATCGCTGGAGATACCCACAAGCAAGAGTTGTTTGGTGAAGTCCTCAAAACTCGGATGATTTCAGGGTCTCCCTATTTAGTCTTCATCGACAATGCCAACCGCCAGAACCCCGAGTGCTACACAGAGCGTGGCCTCTCTGTAAAGACTTCAAACCTCTGTTCAGAAATCTTCCTACACACTGATGAGCATCATTCGTTCGTCTGCGTCCTTAGCAGCCTCAATCTTAGTCGGTACGACGACTTTAGTGGTTGGAAATCTCCTGTTAGCGGACGTACAGTCCCCCAACTCGCGATTCATCTCCTGGACGCAGTCGTTTCAGAATTCATTCGTAAGGCAAAAGACAAAGTTGGACTCGGTCGATCCGTCCGCTTTGCTGAAAAAAGTCGTGCCCTAGGTTTGGGCACAATGGGCCTGCACACTCTTTACCAGAAACGTGGATTACCTTTTAGTTCCTCAGGCGCTCGCTACCTCAACGTCGAAGTACATAAGTGGATACGACAAGAATCCGAGATTGCCTCACGAGAACTGGCACAGAAGTTCGGTGAACCCGAATGGTGTGTGGGGTCCGGTATGCGCCATACTCATTTGCTTGCTGTTGCTCCTACTCGGACTAACTCTGTCATTTCCGGTGCTTTTAGCCAGGGTATTGAGCCTATTGATTCCAACTACTTTGTGGCTAAACAGGCGAAAGGAACCTACGTCCGGAAGAACCCCGTCCTAGAGAAACTACTCTGTGACCGTGGGGTTGGCCCAGACATCTGGGAGGAAATTCTGCAAGCTAAAGGTTCGGTTCAAGAGCTGAACTGCCTTAGCGACACCGAGAAAGAGATCTTCAAAACAGCTCGCGAAATCGATCAGTTTGAGCTTATCAAGCAAGCATCTGACCGCCAGCAGTTTATCTGCCAGGGTCAGTCGCTAAACTTATTTGTAGACCCTGAGTCTGACCCTGCTTACATCATGCGCCTGCATCTGTCAGCATGGAAGATGGGTCTCAAGTCTCTTTATTACCTCAAGTCTTCGTCACTTCTGACGAATAAGAAGGTTGTCCCAGCCCTAATCGTCACAAAAGACGACTGTCCCTGGTGCGTCCGCCTCAAAGAACTTCTCTCCAGCGAAGGAATTCGCTACGAGGAAATCACTAAGGCAGAGGCCGAAGAGAAAGGCTATTGGAATCCCGAATGGAAGACCGTCCCCCAGATGTGGCTCTACAAGAAACACATCGGTGGATACACTGACTACGTTCAACTCAAATCTCAAACGACCGAGCCCGCCTATGCCGACTGTCTCTCCTGCGAGGCGTAAAATGACACGCCGCCGCTACAAGAAATACCCATCGCTAACGCCTGAGCAACAACAACTTGTGGAAGAACACAAGTGGATCGCAGGCAGGTTAGCCCATGGGGCAAAGTGTTTGACGGGAGGACACACCGGCTCGCTAACTCGGGAAGATCTAGAATCCATTGCTAACTTCGCTCTATGCGTAGCTGCTACTCGCTACCGTCCAGACATGGACGTGAAGTATAGCACCTATGCCTGGAATACTGCGAGGGGGTACATTCAGCATGCTCTCCGGGACTACTCTCGAATGGTGCGTACACCTCGCTGGGTGGCTGGCTACAAAGCGCAGGTGTCGGAATTAGTTGCCGAGGGGAAGACTTACAAGGAAATCGCAGTAATTCTGAACATTGAGGAATCAAAGGTAATGCACTGCGAACTCTCCGCAAACAACTATCACGTCTCCTATGACAGCACACCGGATGACTGGGTAACTCCCGAGTTTGTCTATAACTTTGAAGAGCATAAAGCCACTTTGCTGTCTCCTGAGCTCGTTCAAGAAATTCGAGATCTTAGCGATGCTGAGATGAAAATGCTTCTTCAATATGTTGAGGGCGCACCCATTAGCGAAGAAGAACGCGAGTGGGCAGCTACTAAATTTTACGAATTACAAGCCGTAGCCCATGGACTCTCAGAATCCTTTTCGTCTAACTCCTCTCCCGGTGGAGAAAGAGTTTAGAGTGTTGTCTATTCGTCGTCGTTTACATGAGCTAGAGAGGGAGGAACTCGAAGAGTTTCTCACAGAAGCCCTCTCGATTATGACTAAGTTAGCACACCAGGTGACACAACTAAGGGACTACATCGAAGAGATTGAGGGTAAAATCGATTAGTATAAGGAGAAACCATGTCTCTCGCCGCCCTTCTTGCCTTCCTTGAGGCAAATGGTACCTGGATCCTTGCCCTCTGGGTAGCCTTTGAGCAGTATATCGCTGCCAATGAAAAACTGAAAGCTAACTCCACTCTGCAACTTGTTGTGAACATCGGCAAAAAACTCTTGGGCAAGTTCGCCAAAGGTAGCTGATGCCAGTTCGTAAAGGCCCCGAATGCGTCGGTGACGAGATGGCACGTTTTCGCAAGGGTGAGCTACACTCTGGCAAAAGCGGTAAAGTCGTCACCAACCCGAAGCAAGCAAAGGCCATCGCATTGAGTGCATGTGGCCAAAGTAAGTACTCGGAGCAACTCCAGAGTATGGGATTTCCTGCGAACGTAGCCAATGAAGTCACAGCAATGTTCGCTGAGATTGACTGGGCAAAACAGTTTCGTACGGGGAAAGGACCAGGACCTGAAGACCCAGACAATTACCACACCGGTATGTCAACCAAGAAAGGCAGGGGTCAGTTACGCATCGGCAAAGGTCCCGGAGACATGGGCAAACTTAAGGTCAATAATGACTCCGAAATGCTCTCTCCCGTCGCCTACCCGAAGGGGCCTGGCAATCCTCAGGGAGGAAGCAGCAAAGAAGTATTTGGTATGAGGGCTTTAGGATGAACGTCGCTGGGTTTACTCCGGAGGCTTTAGATGCCGTTAACACAATGCTCTACGCAGAGGGTCAAGTAAACCCCCTGGCGGGGACCTGCGGACAGAAAGCAAAGAGAGAGGCCCTGAAAAAACCGCGTACGCCCGCACAGGAGGCCGCAGACAGGGCTAGGTCTCAAAATCAGCGAGGGAAGGCAGCAGGGTCTTCTGCGGGGCGCTCAGAGGCGGCTAAGAAGGCCGCAGAGACACGAAAGAAATGTAAGTCAGGAGGGTCTACCACAGGCCCTACAACCACCGTATAGGGTAAAAACACTCAAACAATCATTACAAGTACAATGTCACAAGTAGCAAACAAGAGCCTCTTGCTCTCTCAACCCAAGTCTATTCAAACTGAAAGCATTCAGGTAGTAACCCTCCCTCACACTTCCACTCTTACTGAAACCTCTACAGAAATCAAGGTAGAGATCCCAGGTGTCGACCCCTCTACAGTGGACGTTCAGTTCGAGGAAAACACACTGTTCGTAAAATGCGAACGTGGTGAATTAACTCTTCCCGTAAACCACAACATCGATACTACGAAGATTAAAGCCGATATTCTCTGGGGAATGCTCACCCTGACTGTACCGTTGCCAACTCCTCCTGAGTCCCGCAGCATTAAAGTCAGTGTGCACGATGCTGTGAAGAAAGCTCCTACGAAGTTTACCGAAGAGGACTAAGGGTATAATGGTGGTGTCGGGAAACCGACTCTCACCCTTTACTCTTTTGAGTCCTGAGAACCATGACTAACCTTGTTCGCAACCCCTTGTTCACAGAGTTTGACCAGCTGTTCAATCAGGTGGCCCAGCTTCAACAAGCCCCAGTCTCGCGTAACACGGCACTGAACTATCGCATTATTAGCGAGGATAACGCCGCAGTCGCAGAGATTGAGGTTCCTGGTGTTGAGCCTTCGGATGTCAAAGTCCGGATTGAAGGTCGCTCACTCTCTGTTGAAACTCCTCGCGGTAACGCCTATGTTACCATTGGGCAGAGGCTCTCTGCCGATGATGCCACAGCATCACTCAAGCATGGGCTCCTGACTATCCGCATCCCCAAGCGGGATGCTCGCATTGTCGAAGTTAAAGTCTCAGAGGAAGCATGAAGATCGGAAAGCTGGTTGGAGACTTGGTAGAGTCGGGCGACCCTGGTGCTTATCTTAAGCAGGAACTAGAAGAGGGCCTCGAACCGATTACCCAGCGTGTAGAACGCCTTGAGAAGAAAATCGATATGCTTATTCTCTTAATGAAGAGCATTGACGATAATCTCAAGAAACTTCAACCACTTTACGACTTGATTATCAAGCTTCCGTTCTTCAAAAAGTGATTCGCGGGGGAGCTTCGGCTCCCTCTTTTACTATGATCGGACCTAAGAAAAAGCCTCAAGACTTCGGGTTCAAGCCTGGAGACCATCACCTGATTGTCAATGACATCACGGAAACCATCAAAGCATTCAACCACTCTGGGGAACTACTTTGGGAGTTGCCTTGTTTAGCACGCGGTCAAGGCTCAGATTCGGAATTCAAACTAACAAACACCGACACCCCTCCGGGTCTTTATCGTATCGGTGCGGTGTATCGAGACTATGACCGAGTAGGATCTAACCCGAGTTATGACCGAACCCTAATGGCTTACGGCTGGTATAGCTTCGATCTGGAAGAGCTTGAGAGTCAGGAGCGCAAGTATGGTCGTGCAGGAATCATGATTCATGGTGGTGGCTCCGCATGTGGTTGGCCGGGGGCGTGGAAACCAATGCAACCACTATTTGCAACACACGGTTGTGTTCGTATGCATAACAAGCACCTTCGAGAGAACCTGATGCCTTTGACTAGGACAGGTAAAGTTTATGTTAGCGTTTACCAGGAAGGTTAAAAGGGTATAAATAATGTGCATGGTCAAGTTGGTGTCCGCGAGGCCCAGCCCGTTAAGTCGGTGGTGACCCTAAGCGAAAGGAAGTATGGCGGTTTAACCGCATGAATCGGGTGAGGGTCAAGGGGCCTCGGTCTCTCCCACCCACCTTTCTTATTCCGATATGCCGTATTCGGAGTCTGATGAGCTGCGGCGATCAAAGTGATAGAAGAACGTGGAATACACCACTACGCAAACCATGGAATCCCGTAATTAAAACGTGTATCAATGCTATAGATGAGCACGTCCGTCTCTTCATTGAGACGGGTGACGTGTGGCATCTGGAGCAGGCCGAGTCCTTGAGAGACTACCTTGTGAACCTCAAAGATTGGATTCACAGGGAAGAGGGTAAAAATGTTTAGAACATTTTGCGCATAATGGGACACTTCACCGAGGAAACTCTGCACAAGTTTCAGGAAATGTGCGCCGAAGGGATTGACTTCGGTGAGGGTCCCGTTTATGACTTTGCTATGTGTTTGATGTCCAACGGGGACATCTATGGAGTAGAGCCTGGCGAAGCTTGCGAGAAAGGTAAGCCAATATCCGACGAACAAGCTGCGAAGATGCGAGCAAAGAAGGGAAACACCAGTGCAGCTCGTATGGCCAAGCTGAAGGCTGCGTTTCTCAAAAAGACGGGTCGGGAAATGACAAAGGAAGAGCTGGCCAAGGCGGCATGGATGGTGGATAATACCAAGGCTCCTAAAAAATAAGCATTTTTACCTACCCAAAAAGGCTTTACACAGCTTCACATTGTGGTAAGATACATGTGTAGGGGGCGTTCCGAGTGCAAGGATCCCTGCCCCTGAGTCATTCTTCGCACACGTACTTACTATGACTAATGGCTTCTTCTGTATTAACTCGCTCCCGCAATAACACCTGGGAGCAATTCTGTGAATGGGTGACCTCCACCGACAACCGTCTGTATGTTGGCTGGTTCGGCACTCTCATGATCCCGACACTGCTTGCCGCAACAATCTGCTTCATTGTCGCTTTCATTGCTGCACCTCCGGTTGACATTGACGGGATCCGTGAACCAGTTGCTGGTTCCCTGATGTATGGTAACAACATCATCTCCGGTGCTGTTATCCCCTCCTCCAATGCTATCGGTCTGCACTTCTATCCTATTTGGGAAGCTGCTAGTCTCGATGAATGGCTCTATAACGGTGGTCCTTTCCAGCTGATTGTTTTCCACTTCCTGATTGGTATCTATGCCTACATGGGACGTGAGTGGGAACTGTCTTACCGTCAACCCTAGGCGGCTCTTGGGGGAAACCCTAAGATAAACATCGGGTGAATTGCTGGAAACATGGACATCTACGACGCCTTTATTGAATACTTGAAAACCTTGGAATCATCCCTTCGAGGTTATTTCGAAAACCATCGTGTTATTCCAGGGCACGAAGGTGGCGAGTACTTAAAGGATAATGTCGTCAAATGCTCTTTTGATAACCACAAACTTGCTCACTACTATCGCTGGCTTGCGAAAGGAACTGAGAAAGATCGTTACGCCTGGCGTAAAATGTGTGGTTGGAGAGACGAAGACGCTCGTCGTGAGATGGCTGTCTACGCTGGGAAACTAGGTGGTCGTAAGACTGCTGAAACTCACAAAGAAAACGGAACTAACTTCCATAACTCTGATTGGCAACGAGAGCAGTCTTTAAAGAGACCCTCCGAAGAGAAGAGAGAGTGGATGTTAGAGTTGAATACCTTGCTTACTGACGATCAAAGATCGTTTGCTGGACATCTCGGGGGAATCTCTTGCACCTCAATGCAAAGGGAAACTCAAACCGGAATGTTTGACCCTCGGGCAAAAGTTCAACGAAAAGGAAACCTGAAAAGGTGGGGCATCAGAATCGATGGTGTCCGAATCCCTTATCACCGTCTTTCTTCTGACTTCATTGACTATCAAGTCAATCTAGGAACCGCTAGAGAGTATTACAATCCGTGCAATCAGCAGCCAAGCCGTCCTAGCGAGGACGGAAGGTTCAGAGACTAGTCGGTGTGA
>JACCDP010702944.1_pt1 | contig 160296 bp, 145 predicted proteins | sample 7445841 | NCBI WGS metagenome assembly JACCDP01 (sample SAMN15323441, study PRJNA562643) | freshwater metagenome | isolation source: river surface water | place: USA:Blue River Watershed | collected 2017-08-17
GCTCGACGGCGCCGCGATTGAACTCGATGTGCGTCTGCTCGCCACGCCCTTCCTCTTCACCGAGTTCATTGCCCTGGGCCGCGACCTGCAGCCCTTGACCCTGCCGGGAGCCGCCCCGGAACAGCCTTTGCTGCACCTGCGCTGGGTGCGTTGAGATGCTGCAGCCCCGGCAACTGGCGCTGCAGATCACGCTGGATGACGCTGCCACATTCGACAATTTCCATGTCACGAACGCCAATCGCGCCTTGTTGAACTACCTGCAGGAGCCTGCTGCGCTGGCGCATTGCACCTGGCTGTGGGGCGCCCCCGGTGCCGGCTGCAGTCATCTGCTGCAGGCCGTTTGCCAGCAGGACGCTGCTGACCACTCGGCGCAGCCCTGGGCCGCCAGCTTCTATGTGCCGCTGCGGCACCACGCAGACTGGCATCCTGACATCCTGCTGGGACTCGAAACGCTGCAGCTGATCTGCCTGGATGACGTGGACGCCATTGCGGGATTGCCGGACTGGGAAGAGGCCCTGTTTCATCTGTTCAACCGATTGCGGGACTCCGGCTCACGCTTGCTGGTGGCAGCGCGCACGGCGCCGCGTGAGGCAGCGTTTGTGCTGCCCGACCTGCTCTCACGGCTGCAGTCAGGGGTGGTCTTCCAGGTGCACGAGCCTGCTGACGACGACAAGTGCCAGGCGCTGCGCATGCGCGCCGAGCGCCGCGGGCTGGAGTTGTCGGAGGAAGTGGCCCGCTACATCCTGCGGCGTACCGCACGCAGCAACACCGAATTGTTCGCCCTGCTGGAGCGACTGGATACCCATTCCCTGCAGCGCCAGCGCAGGATCAGCGTCGCGCTGGTGCGCGATCTGCTTCAGAACGACACCTTGTAGAAGCCGCGATAGCTGCGGATATACACCACCAGCGCGCAGAACAGCGTCGCGATGATCAGCGTGCAGACGATGCCGTACAGCCGCGCATCCTGCGTGAAAGCGGTCTGCACGGACTGAATGAAATAGAGCAGTGACACGAAGGACAGCCAGGCATAGGTGCGCAGGCGTCGCAACCGCAGGCCGGGAATGAAGATGGCCAGGGGCAGCGTCTTGAGGACCAGCAGCACCAGCACTGCCACGGCATTGCCGTCATTGACGATCTGCCACAGGGCATACAGAGCGAATGCCGCCAGCAGGCTGCCGTAGCTGTAGATGACGGCGCGGTGAGACTGCGCGATCAGCCTTGGCGGCTGGGACTCGACAGCGTGAGGTTCCAGATTCTGCATGAATGTCTCTCCGCGGCCCTGACTGGCCGCTCAGTCTTGCGGGCCTGTCAGGCGCGCAGTTTCAGGGCGAGGCTCGCGACACGTCTGCCCAGCGCCAGGCACAGGGCAGTTTCGTCGTCGTCCACACGGCGCTTGCCATCGGCCCCGGCGTGATGACTCGCACCATAAGGGGTCCCGCCCGACTGGGTGGCCATGAGCTGTGGTTCGCTGTATGGCAGGCCGCACAGCAGCATGCCGTGATGCAGCAGAGGCATGAACATGCTCAGCAGGGTGGATTCCTGCCCGCCGTGCAGGCTGGACGTGGAAGTGAACACGGCCGCCGGCTTGTTGATCAGCGCGCCTGAGAGCCAGAGGGCGCCGGTATTGTCGAGGAAGTGCTTCAGTGGCGCGGCCATGTTGCCGAAACGCGTCGGGCTGCCCAGGATCAGGCCGGCACAATGCCGCAGATCGTCCTCGGTACAGTAGATTGCCCCTGCCGCAGGGACTGCCGGTGCCGTGGCTTCGCTCACCGGGGATACCGCCGGCACCGTGCGCAGGCGGGCTTCGATGCCTGGGCCGGCCTGCTCGACGCCGCGCGCGATGAGGCGGGCCATCTCCTGAGTGGCGCCGCTGCGGCTGTAGTAGAGCACCAGAATGTAAGGGGTCTGCGGGGTCTGCATGCAATCGTGCTCCTTGGGGTTGCGGGCTCAGACGCCCTGCAGGCGTGACTTCAGGAAGGCCACGATGCCATCGGCCGGAACCAGTTCGCTGGCCTCCGCGCGCCTGGACTTGTACTCCAGCATGCCCTGTTCCATGCCACGCTCGGACACCACGATCCGGTGCGGCATGCCCATCAACTCCATGTCGGCGAACTTCACGCCGGCGCTGGTCTTCTTGTCGCGATCATCCAGCAGCACTTCGAAACCGGCCTGTTCCAGTTGCTCGGTCAGCTGCTCGCTGAGCACGCGCACGGCATCGGACTTGTGTGCATTGAGCGGGATCACCGCCACATGGAAGGGGGCAATATTGTCCGGCCAGATGATGCCCTGGGCATCGTGGCTCTGCTCGATGCAGGCGGCCACGATGCGGCTCACGCCGATGCCATAGCAGCCCATGATCATGACCTGGGTCTTGCCGTTCTCGTCCAGATACGTGGCGTTCATGGCCTGGCTGTACTTGGTGCCCAGCTGGAAGATATGACCCACTTCGATGCCGCGCTTGATGGACAGGGTGCCCTGGCCGTCCGGGCTCAGGTCGCCTTCGCGCACCTTGCGAATTTCGGCACTGCTGTCGAAGCGGCACTCGCTGCCCCAGTTGGCATCGACCAGGTGGTAGCCGTCGCGGTTGGCCCCGCAGACAAAGTTCACCAGGCTTGTCACGCTGTGGTCGGCGATGACGGGAATCTGCAGCGCGACGGGGCCGAGGCTGCCAGGCTGACAGCCAAGCACGGCGGCAATCTGAGCGTCGTCAGCCAGTGTGAAGGGAGAAGCGACCTGGGCCAGCTTCTCGGCCTTGATGGGGTTGATGTCCTGATCGCCTCGGATCAGCAGGGCCACCAGTCCGCTCGGGTTGTCTTCGCTCACCACGCCCTTGACGACCAGGGTCTTCACCAGCCGGCGTGTCTCCTTGCCGAGCAGTGTGGCAACGTCTTCGATGGCGTGTGCGCCCGGCGTGGCCACCTGTTGCGCGCTTGCTGCCGGGGTTTCCGCCGCACACAAGTCCGCGTCGGGCAGCTGGCCGGTGGCCATCTCGATGTTGGCGGCATACTGGCTGGCCGTGCTGAAGACGATCTCGTCCTCGCCGGAATCCGCCAGCACGTGGAATTCATGGGACATGCTGCCACCGATGTTGCCGGAGTCGGCCAGCACCGGGCGGTATTCCAGGCCCAGTCGCTCGAAGATGCGGCAATAGGTGCGATGCATCAGGTCATAGGTCTCTTGTAGAGAAGCCTCGCTGGCATGAAAGGAATAAGCATCCTTCATAAGGAATTCGCGTGCCCGCATCACCCCGAAGCGAGGGCGGCGCTCGTCGCGGAACTTGGTCTGGATCTGGTAGAAATTCGCGGGCAGCTGACGGTAGCTGTTGAGTTCATTGCGTATGAGATCGGTGATGACTTCCTCGTGAGTCGGCCCGAGACAGAAGTCGCGATCGTGACGGTCGACGAAACGCAGCAGCTCAGGGCCCATCTTGTCCCAGCGTCCGGACTCGATCCACAGATCGGCCGACTGCACCACCGGCATCGAGACTTCCATGGCACCGGCCCGATTCATTTCCTCGCGGATGATGCCCGTGACTTTCTGCAGCACGCGCAATCCAGCAGGCAGCCAGGTGTACATGCCCGTGGCGAGTTTGCGGATCAGGCCGGCGCGGACCATGAGTTGATGACTCACAACCTCGGCATCGGCTGGGGTTTCCTTGAGTGTGGCGATGAGATACTGGCTGGCGCGCATGATGTGATCAGACTCGTGTGTGACGATGATGGGTTGGCAAAAATGCGAAAAGCAGCCCGGGGGCTGCCTTTCTGCGTGGTCCTTCTGTTGTTCGCAGGCGTTCCTGCACCGGATTTTGGCCAGTGCGACAACGTCTTACTCGGCGAAGTCCTTCAGTTTCTTCAAAGGCAGAATCTTGACACGGGTTGTTGCAGGCTTCTTCGCGATATCCATGAACTCGCCCGGCTTGAACGGATTCGGGACATTCTTGCGGGCAGGGCGTGCAGGACGCTTCACCGACTTGATCTTCAACAGGCCGGGGAGCGTGAATTCGCCGACGCCACGCTTCTTCAGGTGTCGTTCAATGATGCTGGTCAATTCGTCAAGAACGGCGGACACCTGCTTGCGGGTCAGGTCTGTATTCTCGGAAATTTCGTTGAGAATCGCAGTCTTGGTGTATTTTTCCTGAATGGCTGCAGTTTTGGCCGCAGTCGATGTGGTCTTCTTGGGTTTAGCGGATACAGTTTTTTCTACAGCCATGCCCGTTCTCTTATTAATGAATGATGAAGGTTGAGACTTGTGTTGTCCCCTGTGCGGGGAGAACCCCAGGATATGCTCCGATACTTTTTGTGTTGGCGTTTTACATTCCGTTGGCGCCTCAGTGGGGCTTCATTTATATAGTTTTTGCCTGGCAGTCGCAAGCTTTAATCCGGCCGGATGACGCGTGTTTGAGGCGCTCCGGCTGAGTCGCGAAGTCCTTGAAAATCGCGCAGATTATCCTGCTGAGGACGCCGTTTCGGGGCTGCCAGAGCGCTGGAAGGTAAGGTATACTGCGCCGTTTTCGCGAGACCCGGCAGCCATGAGCCCGGGGGCGATTCAAGTTCAGCAAGCTGAATGGAGGAAATTGTCGCTTATGCCTATTTACGAATACCGGTGCAGTCAGTGTGGCAATCAACTTGAGGCGCTGCAGAAAATCAGTGATGCCCCTTTGACGCAATGTCCCGCCTGCAATCACAGCGGCCTTGTGAAACAGGTCTCGGCAAGCAGCTTTCGCCTGAAGGGCGGTGGCTGGTATGAAACAGATTTCAAGACCGGCAAGCGCCGGCATGGCACGCAGGATTCCGACTCCGGATCAGCTCCTGCGGCGCCCAGTGCCGCCGCGTCCTGACGCGTTCGCGCGCCCTGCGGCCGGATAACGCATCATCAGCTTCAACACAGGAACCAGTTATGCGCAGTCATTATTGCGGGCTTTTGAATGAACAACATGTCGGACAGGAAGTCGTGCTGTGCGGTTGGGCGCATCGTCGTCGTGACCACGGCGGCGTGATCTTCATCGATCTGCGTGATCGGGAAGGCATTGCCCAGATCGTGTTCGATCCGGATGCCGAGCAAAGCTTTGCACTGGCCGAGACCGTGCGCAGCGAGTTCGTGCTGAAGATCACCGGCATCGTGCGCCTGCGACCGGAAGGCACCAGCAATGCCGTGATGGGCACCGGGCGCATCGAGGTGCTGGGCAAGCAGCTCGAGATACTCAATGCCTCGCGCACTCCGCCGTTCATGCTGGATGAGCATGCCGAAGTGGGCGAGGACATTCGCCTGCGTCATCGCTACATCGATCTGCGTCGACCGGAAATGGCCGATCGCCTGCGTTTTCGCTCCAAGGTCAGCAACACCATCCGCAATTACCTGGACGAGAATGGCTTCCTCGATATCGAGACCCCGATCCTGACGCGTGCCACGCCGGAAGGCGCGCGCGATTACCTGGTTCCCAGTCGCACTCATCACGGTCAGTTCTTCGCACTGCCGCAGTCGCCGCAGCTGTTCAAGCAGATCCTGATGGTGGCTGGCATGGATCGCTATTACCAGATCGCCAAATGCTTCCGTGACGAGGATCTTCGCGCTGACAGACAGCCTGAGTTCACTCAGATCGATATAGAAACCTCGTTCATGAATGAAGAGCAGATCATGAGCATCACGGAAGAGATGATCCGACAGGTGTTCCGCAAGCACCTGAATGTCGAGTTCGGCACATTCCCGCGCATGACCTTCGCTGAAGCCATGCGCCGTTTCGGTTCCGACAAGCCTGATCTGCGCATTGCCATGGAACTCGTGGATATCGCCGATCTCATGAAGGATGTGGAGTTCAAGGTGTTCCACGGGCCAGCCAATGATCCGGCATCGCGCGTTGTCGCATTGCGCGTGCCTGAAGGTGGCCGTCTCAGTCGCAAGGAGATCGATGACTACACGAAATTCGTCTCGATCTACGGCGCGAAAGGCCTGGCATGGATCAAGGTCAACGACCTGGGCGCCGGCATCGAAGGCCTGCAGTCGCCGATTCTCAAGTTCATGCCGGAACCTGTTGTGCACGCGGTGCTGTCCCGTCTTGGCGTGCAGAACGGAGACCTGGTGTTCTTCGGCGCAGACAAGGCCAAGATCGTCAATGAGTCCATCGGCGCTCTGCGTCTCAAGGTCGGCGCCGACATGGGCATGGTCAAGGGAGACTGGGCACCTCTGTGGGTGATCGATTTCCCGATGTTCGAGGAAGCCAGTGATGGCAGCCTGACGGCCTTGCACCATCCTTTCACCGCACCGTCCTGCAGTGTGGAGGAGGTTCAGGCAGATCCGCTCAAGGCACTGTCACGTGCCTATGACATGGTGTTGAACGGGACTGAACTGGGAGGCGGCTCAATACGCATCAACCAGCCTTCCATGCAGCAGTCGGTCTTCAAGATTCTCGGGATCGGCGACGAAGAGGCGAAAGAGAAGTTCGGCTTCCTGCTCGATGCGCTGTCCTACGGTGCGCCGCCTCACGGCGGGCTCGCCTTCGGTCTGGATCGCCTGATCATGTTGATGACCGGGGCCTCGTCCATCCGTGAAGTGATTGCCTTCCCCAAGACCCAGTCTGCCTCGTGTCCGCTGACCGATGCTCCGGGTCTGGTGTCGTCCAAGCAGTTGCGCGAACTGAATATCCAGGTCCGTCAGGCTGCAGGCGAGAAATCGGCCTGAAAGTGATCTGACTGCCAGGGGGTGAAGGATGGCCGGACACAGCAAGTGGGCCAATATCAAGCACAAGAAGGCGCGGCTGGATTTCAGTCGCGGCAAGGTGTTCACCAAGCTCATTCGCGAATTGACCGTGGCGGCAAAGCTGGGTGGCGAACATGTCTCTGACAATCCGCGCCTGCGCGCTGCGGTGGACAAGGCACTCGGCGCCAACATGGCGCGCGACACCATCGATCGCGCCATCGCCCGGGGAGCCGGCACACTCGAGTCTGAGAATCTCGAAGAGCTTGTCTACGAAGGTTACGGTCCGGGAGGCGTGGCCATTCTGGTGGAGACGCTGACCGATAACCGCAATCGCACCGTCGCCGAGGTGCGCCATGGCTTTTCCAAGCATGGTGGCAATCTGGGTACCAGTGGCTCGGTCGCCTACCTGTTCGAGAAGAAGGGCAATATCAGCTTTGCCCCGGGCGTGGATGAGGACAGGATTCTGGAGATCGCACTCCTGGCGGGTGCCGACGATGTCCAGCAGATGGATGATGGAAGCGTGGAAGTCGTGACTTCGCCCGAGTTGTTCGGCGCGGTCAAGGATGCCCTGGCGGCGGCCGGTCTGCAGCCGGATGCGTCCGAAGTGAGCATGGTGGCGTCAACGCAGGCTGAACTCGATCAGGAAACCGCCGAGAAGCTCATGAAACTCGTGGATCATCTTGAAGACCTCGACGACGTGCAGAACGTGTACACCAACGCCAGTATCTCCGACGAGATCATGGGCAGACTCTGATCAGAACGGGCGGGACTTGCGGGTTCCTGGAGCGGCAGCGGATGACACGGATTCTGGGCATCGATCCTGGCTCGCGGTTGACTGGATATGGCATTGTCGAGTTCACCGGCAATCGGCTGGTGTACGTCACCTGCGGGTGCATCCGTTTGCCTGACATTGATCACCCGGGCCGCCTCAAGCTCATCTTCGACAGTGTCTGCCAGATCATCGAAGATCACGCCCCGCAGCAATGCGCCATTGAAGAAGTGTTTCTCGGCAAAAGTGTGTCCTCGGCGCTGAAGCTCGGACAGGCGAGGGGAAGCGCCATGGTGGCTTGTCTGCACCATGAGCTGAGCATTGCCGAGTATTCCCCGCGCAAGGTGAAGCAGGCGCTGGTAGGCAACGGCAATGCAGAAAAGGAGCAGGTGCAGCACATGGTGAAGGTCTTGCTCGGAGTCAGCGGAGAGGTGCAGGCCGATGCGGCCGATGCACTCGCCATCGCCATCTGTCACGCCAACACCACCGCGAATCAGACCCGCATCACCGGCGCCGTCGCCTGGCGCGGGCGAGGCCTGACGGGCCGCGGAGGAGCGCAATGATCGGACGGATTCGAGGCATTCTTGCCGACAAGCGCCCCCCGGAGGCCTTGGTGGATGTCGGGGGCGTGTTCTATGAAGTGCAAGTGCCCATGAGCACTATCTATCAATTGCCTGCAGTCGGGCGCGAAGTCACCCTGCATACGCACCTGGTGGTGCGTGAAGACGCCCACTTGCTCTATGGATTCCATACTTCTCAAGAGCGGCAGATGTTCCGCAGTCTGATCAAGGTCACGGGTGTCGGTCCGAAGATGGCACTGGCCATTCTCTCCGGCATGGCGGTCGATGACTTCGTGCGCACGATTCGCGTCAATGACATCGCGGGTCTGACACGGATGCCTGGGGTAGGGCGCAAGACGGCGGAGCGCTTGATCGTTGAAATGAAGGATCGGCTGGCCGAATGGGGCGCCGATCTGCAGGTATCGTTGCAGGATGCCGCGCCCGTGGCGGGGCATGGGGAGCGCGCGGTGACGCAGGAAGCCGAGACGGCCCTGATCGCCCTTGGCTACAAGCCCCAGGAGGCGGCACGCATGATTGCCGGCGTCATGAAGGCCGATCCGGCAATGGCGCGCAGTGAAGATATCATCCGACAGGCTCTGAGGAACTCGGCAACATCATGATCAATGAAGAGGATCGCCTTGTATCCGCTGCCAGTGCTCCGGGTGACCAGTCGCTGGATCGCGCCATCAGGCCGCTCGCGCTGCGGGACTATGTGGGGCAGAACGAAGTCAAGAAGCAGATGGAGATCTTCGTTCAGGCTGCTCGCGATCGCCGTGAAGCCATGGATCATGTGCTCATTTTCGGCCCGCCGGGGCTTGGCAAGACCACTCTCGCCAACATCATCGCCAACGAACTGCAGGTGTCGATCAAGACGACCTCGGGTCCCGTGCTTGAGAAGGCGGGAGATCTGGCTGCCATGCTCACCAATCTGGAGGCGGGCGATGTGCTCTTCATCGATGAGATTCATCGCCTGAGTCCCGCGATCGAGGAGATTCTCTATCCGGCGATGGAGGATTACCAACTCGACATCATGATCGGAGAGGGGCCTGCGGCGCGGTCGATCAAGCTCGACCTGCCGCCTTTCACCCTGGTAGGCGCCACAACCAGAGCCGGGTTGTTGACTTCCCCGCTGCGCGATCGCTTTGGCATCATCCAGCGGCTGGAGTATTACTCCGCAGCGGAACTGAGCAGCATCGTGCAGCGATCAGCGGCGATTCTCGGTTGCGATATCGATGTCGAAGGTGCCGACGAGATCGCCCGGCGTTCGCGCGGAACCCCTCGGATAGCCAACCGCTTGCTGCGTCGCGTGCGTGACTATGCGCATGTGAAGTGCGAGGGCGTCATGGACAGGCGCGCGGCGAGACTGGCACTGGATATGTTGAGTATCGACGACAACGGCTTCGATCACATGGATCGCAGGCTGTTGTTGGCGTTGATCGAGAAATTCGGAGGTGGGCCGGTAGGGGTGGACAGTCTGGCGGCTGCCATCAGCGAAGAGCGGGACACCATCGAGGACGTGCTTGAGCCTTACCTGATTCAACAGGGCTTCATGATGCGAACCAGTCGCGGTCGTGTCGCGACGGCACATGCCTATCTGCATTTCGGCCTGCCGGTGCCCGGCGGCCAGGAATCGCCTTCCGAGGGCTGAATGCCCGTTTTCGCAGCAAAACCACTGCCTTCTTTGTGACACATTTCATCAGTCTCAGGCCTGCTTTTTTCTTGGTCGGAGTTAGATTGAAAAGGTTTAATGCCGTGGTGCGTCAGGAATCACAATTTTTGACAAAAACTCTTTATAAAACACCGGATTGTGTATGAGAAGCACAAAACTTACCTTATAATGCCGCCAGTTTTTGGAGCCGGGAGGTCCAGGCAGTGGGTGAATCGATAAACGTGTGGGGATTGATCCTGGAGGCGACTCTGCCAGTCCAGTTGGTCATGCTCATTCTTCTCACGGCGTCGGTTGTCTCCTGGGTCATGATCATCCAGCGCTGGCTGGTGCTGACAGCTGCCGTGCGGGGCATGGTGAGCTTCGAGAAGCGATTCTGGTCAGGCATGGATCTGAGCCAGTTGTTTCGTGAAGGCAGTTCCCAGCAGAAGGAAAATGCTCAGGTGGGCGGCATGGAAAGCATCTTCCGCGCTGGCTTCAAGGAATTCATGCGGTTGCGTCAGCAAGGCGGCATCGAGTCCGATGCGGTGATGGGTGGAGCACAGCGTGCCATGCGGGTTGCCTACTCACGTGAGGAAGAAAAACTCGAAAAGAATCTGACGTTTCTGGCAACTGTCGGCTCCGTGACGCCGTATATCGGTTTGTTTGGAACAGTCATCGGGATCATGAATTCGTTCATCAGTCTTGCCAGCCAGAGTCAGGCGAGTCTGCAGGTGGTGGCACCCGGCATCGCGGAAGCGCTCATCGCTACGGCCATGGGTCTGTTCGCGGCTATTCCCGCGGTGGTGGCGTACAACAGATATTCGTCACGTGTCGAGTCCTTGACCAACAACTACCTCACGTTCATTGACGAATTCGCCAGCATCCTGCATCGGCAGGTGTACAGCAGTCAGAACAAGTAGGAAAGACATGGAAACGGTCCGCAAGCGTCGCAAGCCCGTGGCAGAGATCAATGTGGTGCCCTACATTGACGTGATGCTGGTGTTGCTGATCGTGTTCATGGTGACGGCCCCCTTGCTGACACAGGGATTGATCGTCGACCTGCCGCAGGCATCCTCGGAGCCGCTGGAAGTCGACGAGAATGCCGAAACACTGGTGATCTCGATCACGGCTGATGAACAGTACTACATCAGTCTGGGCAGCACACAGCAGGAAGACCAGTCGCCGGTGGCAATTGATGTGATTGGTGATCAGGTGAGTCGAATCGTGGGGGCGAATCCTCAGATTCAAGTGTTTGTGGAAGGTGATGGCCAGAGCAGCTACAGCTCGTTCATCAGTCTGATGACCGTCTTGCAGGCTGCCGGAGTGGCAAGTCCCAATTTGATAACGAAACCACTGGAATAGTTCATTCGTACTGTGACGGTTTTCAACGGGTATCCACTTTCAATCGTGCTGGCTGTCTTGCTGCATGGTTCAGTGCTTGCAGCGCTGTTCTACTTCCAGCAGGCGGACACCGAAGTGATCGACATCGTCCGGCCGCCTTCGGTAAAGGCGCTGCTGGTGAACGAGAATCCGCAGGCGCGCAATGAGCGCGTGCTGCAGCAGCGCCAGGCACAGCAGGAACGTCAGGAGCGCCAGCGACAGGAAGCGGCGGAAGCCGAACGTCAGCGTCAGGAAGAGCAGCGGCAAGCGCAGGAGCAGCAAGCTGCTGAAAGGCGCCAGCAGGAACAGGATAGATTGCAGGCTGAACAGCAGCGCGTCGCACAGGAGCAGCGCCAGCAAGAGCAGCAAAAGCGTGAGCAGGAGCAACGCGAGCAGCAGCAACGCGAAGCGGAGCAGCGACGGCAACAGGAGCTGGCGGCCGAGCAGGAACGACAGCGTCAAGAGCAGGCGCAAGCGCAGGCCAGAGCTCAGCAGGAAGCCGATGCACGCGAACTCGCCGAGACAGAAGCCGAGTTGGTGATGGCCTACTCCGCTGTCATTCATGACCTTGTGCAGCAATACTGGTCGCGGCCACCCAGTGCTCGCAATGGCATGGTGGTTGTGTTGCGAATTCGCATGGTGCCTACGGGTGACGTGCTGGATGTCGAGATCGTCCAGTCCAGTGGCGATTTCGCCTTTGATCGCGCTGCGGAATCGGCAGTGTTGAAGGTGAATAGATTTACCGAGCTGCAGGGTATGGACCCTCGGCTGTTCGATCGGAATTTCAGAACGTTCCTGTTAACTTTCAGACCTCAGGATTTGTTGAATTGATCAAGACACTGCGAAACCTGGCTGCTTGCGCTGTGCTGTTTGCACAGAGCCTCATGGCTGCCGAGCTGAACATCGAGATCACGCAAGGTGTGGACAATCCCATTCCGATCGCTGTAGTGCCATTTTCCTGGGAAGGCGCCAATGCACTGAGTGAAGACGTTGCGGCGATTGTCGCAGCCGATCTGCAGCAGGTAGGTGAGTTCCGTGCATTGCCGCGCGGCAACATGCTGAGCATGCCGGATGAGGCTGCAGAGGTGTTTTTCCGCGACTGGCGCATTCTGGCGCAGGACTACGTGCTGGTGGGCAAGATCAGTCATTCGCCAGGCAGTCAGCTGGTGCAGGTTCAATATGAATTCTTCGATGTTGCGCGCGAACAGAAGCTGGTGGGCGAAGTGTTGACAGGTTCCATGTCGCAGCTGCGCGACATCGGCCATGAGATCAGCAATGTCGTCTACGAGCAGGTCACCGGAATTCGCGGCGCGTTTTCCACCGAGATCCTCTATGTGTCCGCCGAATTCATTTCCCCGGAACTTACTTACTATCGCATAGAGAAGTCTGATTACGACGGTCGCCGTTCGCAGGTGCTGGTCGAGTCTCAGGAGCCTCTGATGTCGCCGACGTGGTCTCCGGACGGCTCGCAAGTGGCCTATCTTTCTTTCGAGACCAATCTGCCGCGCATCTACATTCAGGAAATTGCCACAGGGCAGCGTCGCCAGATAACAGACTTTCCGGGGATCAACAGTTCTCCTGTTTGGTCACCTGACGGCACCAAGCTCGCCATGGTTCTCTCGAAGGATGGCAGCCCAGATGTGTATGTGATGGATTTGATGACCAACCAGTTGTCGAGACTGACAGATCACCCGCGTGCGGAGACCGAGCCCAGCTGGTCAGCCGACAGTCGTTCTGTGGTGTTCACTTCGGATAGAACCGGTCAGCCGCAGATCTATCAGGTTGGAATCAACGGAGGTTTCCCTGAGCGGTTGACCTTCGACTGTTTTTATTGTGCTAAGGGACGCTTCCTGCCTGACGGCAAGAATCTTGTCCATGTCAGACGTGACACCCGCGAAGATAACAGTTACAGCATTGCTATCTTCAATATCGAGACTCAGCGGTTGATAACGTTGACTGACACTTCACTAGACGAATCTCCCAGCGTGGCGCCAAACGGAAGCATGATCATGTTCGCCACGAAGGTCAATGGAAGGGGTGTCCTGGACGCCGTTTCAATTGACGGACGTGTAAAGTTCCGTTTACCATCTGCGCAGGGCGATGTTCGGGAACCATCATGGTCGCCGTTCTTAAATTGATTGAAAATATTGAGTTTTTGAAAGCATCAGCCTATTGGAGGACTTGCAGAGTGGGTACGCACAGCATGAAATTTTTCAAGACAACAGTTCTGGCTTTGTCAATTATGGGTCTCGCGGCCTGTAGTTCGACTGGCGACGAAGAGGCCATGGCTTCTTCAGCAGCAACCAATTCCGGTGCCGATACTTCTGCAGCACAACGCGCAGAAGCCGAGCGTCTGGCGCGTGAGCGCGAAGCTCAGGCTCGCATGGAAGCGGCTGCACTGGCCACAACCGTGTTCTACTTCGATTTCGACGTTTCCGAGTTCATGGCGTCAGATCGCGATGTACTGGCCATTCACGGCCGCAACCTGGCTGCCAACTCCAGCCGTCGCATTCGTCTGGAAGGGCACGCAGACGAGCGCGGCACACGCGAGTACAACTTGGCACTGGGCGAGCGTCGTGCAAACAGTATTCGCGACTACCTGGTAGTCAATGGTGCGTCGCTGTCTCAGATTGAAACAGTAAGCTATGGCGAAGAACGTCCGGCCGATACTGGTCAGACCGAAGCCTCTTACCGTCTGAACCGTCGCGTAGAAATCAAGTAATCTCTACAGGCAGCTCTTGTGATGAAACGCTATCTCGCATCGCTCGTTATTGCAGTACCGGCTTCCCTGCTCAGTACTTCGGTGATGAGCGCCGCCGGGATAGTGGAAGCGCAGCCATACCTGCCTGGCCAGACTCCTTCGGGAGTGCAGCCAGGCAGTTCTTCCAACGATGCCCTCGTCATGCTGCTGGATCAGTTCCGGGAGATGCGTGCGGAGCTCGAGACTCTTCGCGGTCTGGTCGAAGAGCAAACTTACGAATTGAACAACCTCAAGCGCGAATCGCTCGATCGCTACGCGGATCTTGATTCCCGTTTGACTGCCATCAGCAACGCAGCACCGCAAGCAGGGGCTGACGTCAGCTCACCGCCTTCAGTGTCTGCGCCAGTTGCTGCAGTTGCGCAGCCGATTTCTGCTGCTCCCGTCAATGCCGCGGCGCCTGTCGTAGCGCCGGTTCCGGCGCCTGTGCCAGCACAGATTGCGGTCGAGTCCGCTGCAGTATCTCCGGTAACTTCAGCTCCTGTGACTTCTGCAGCCACCGCAAGTGTTTCCGAACCCGCTGCAGAGGTTCCCGGCCTTCAGCCAACCGTGCTGACAGAACAGCAGCAGTATCAGCTGGCCTTGGATTCTCTTCTCCAGGATGAACAATACCAGCGTGCAGTCAGCGAGTTCGATCAGTACCTGGCCCAGTATCCCAACGGTCGATTCGTGACGAATGCGTACTATTGGAAAGGCCAGGCCTATGTGAATCTCGCGATGATGGAGGAGGCTCGCATCGCCTTCGAGACGATCGTCACTCAGTACCCCGATGGCCGCAAGGTGGATGACGCCATGTATTCGCTGGGTACGGTTTATGACAAGCTTGGCAATGTGGAGCGAGCGCAACAGCTGCTCCGTCAGGTGCAGTCACGCTTCCCGAATACCTCGGCGGCGAATCTGGCTGACATTTACCTGCGCTCCATGAATTGACAGCCTGATTCCTGCTATCTGAGTTTCGGCACCGCCGTTCCACAATCTCTATTTTCGTTTCGTGAGCACATCACCTTTGTCCATGAACGCATCGCCGACGCTGCGCATCAATGAAATCTTTTTTTCCCTGCAGGGCGAAACCAGAACGGTGGGTTTGCCCACGGTTTTCGTGCGTCTGACAGGTTGCCCTTTGCGTTGCGGCTACTGTGATACCGAGTATGCCTTCCACGAAGGCCAGGTGCTGGCGCTCTCTGCCATCATGGACGAAGTGGCAGCCTACAAGTCTGCCTACGTGACCGTCACTGGCGGGGAGCCTTTGGCTCAACCGAATTGTCACTTGCTTCTTGCGCAATTGTGCGACAGCGGTGCGGAGGTTTCCCTGGAAACCAGTGGGGCATTGTCCATAGCGAATCTTGATCCTCGAGTCGTGGTAGTCATGGATCTGAAGACACCTGGCTCGAATGAATGTGATCGCAATCTGGAATCGAATATCTCTTTGCTCAAGCCCATTGATCAGGTCAAGTTCGTCATTTGTGACCGTCGAGACTACGAATGGGCCAAGGCGAAATGCGATCAATACGAATTGCGGCATCGGGTGAGCGAGGTGCTGTTTTCTCCCAGTTTTGCCACGATGTCCTATCGACAATTGGCTGACTGGATACTGGAGGATCGCCTGAAGGTACGCATGCAATTGCAATTGCACAAGCATATATGGGGCGAGGAGCCGGGGCATTGAAACCAGCATTAGCGCCTGATTGCCACTTGTGAGTTCGGAATCCATGAAAAAAGCCGTCGTACTGCTGTCTGGAGGTTTGGACTCCACCACGTGTCTCGCGATCGCCCGTGCCGATGGCTTCGAGGTTATTGCGCTCAGCTTTGATTACGGACAGCGGTCGTCCAGCGAATTGCATGCAGCCAAAGCGATTGCGCTGGCTTCAGGGGTCACCAGGCACCATGTGATCCCGCTCGGTATTGGAGCGCTTGGTGGCTCTGCGCTGACTGATCATGCCGTGGCGGTTCCGGAGCAGGAGTGTGCCGGCATACCAGTCACTTATGTTCCTGCGCGCAATACAATATTTCTCTCCTATGCATTGGCCTTGGCAGAGGTCACTGGTGCTCAGGCCATCTATATCGGAGTCAATGCGCGGGACTATTCAGGCTATCCGGATTGCCGTCCTGAATTCATCAAGGCGTTCGAGACCATGGCAAATCTTGCAACCAAGACTGCAATAGAGGGGAAGCCGATTGCCATCGAAGTGCCCTTGATCGCGCTGAGCAAGGCAGAGATCATTCAGCGTGGCGCGCAACTGGGAGTGGACTACTCGATGACGGTTTCGTGTTACCAGGCCGATGCGCTCGGACGAGCCTGCGGTCGTTGTGACAGCTGTCGTTTCCGCCGCAAGGGATTCGAGGAAGCGGGAATACCTGACTCGACACGATATACAGTCGAGTAGAAAAAGCATGACATTTTGGTCGAAAGGGACTTGCCTTTTTTCCTCATGATAGTAGTATGTTCGCCTTTCTCGCATGGGTCGTTAGCTCAGTCGGTAGAGCAGTTGGCTTTTAACCAATTGGTCGTGCGTTCAAGTCGCACACGACCCACCATTTTTCTCCGCACCACATAGTTCCTGTGTCCTTATTCGCGAAGTCCTGCTTATGACGGCGATGACCGATACATCTGGAATGCTCGCATCGGACACGGACATCGTCCGCACACACCTGGCAAGAGTGACGCTGTCAGCGCCGTTGAGCGATCTTGAAGTCAATGAGTGCAAATCCCGTATCAAGGCTCTTCTGAAGGACAGAAATGCCGTTCTGGTCGCGCATTACTACACGGATGCCCTGCTGCAGTCGCTGGCAGAGGAGACCGGGGGGCTCGTCTCGGATTCACTTGAAATGGCGCGCTTCGGTCGCGACAGCAATGCCTCGACCCTGGTCGTGGCCGGGGTGCGCTTCATGGGCGAAACCGCCTGTATCCTGAGTCCCGAGAAGACAGTCCTGATGCCGACCCTGGAAGCGACCTGCTCGCTCGATGTGGCATGTCCGGCAGACCGCTTTGCCGAGTTCTGCGATGCCCATCCAGATCATACCGTGGTCGTCTATGCCAATACGTCTGCGGCAGTGAAAGCCCGGGCTGACTGGGTGGTTACGTCCAGCATCGCCGTTGATGTGGTGGAACATCTGGCTGCGCAGGGCAAGAAGATCATCTGGGCGCCGGACCGCCACCTTGGCAGTTACATCAAGAGCAGAACCGGTGCGGACATGCTGCTATGGGACGGAGCCTGCATCGTGCACGAAGAATTCAAGGCCAAGGGGCTGATGGAAATGCGTGCCTTGTATCCGCACGCTGCCATTCTGGCGCACCCGGAGTCTCCCGCCGCCGTGCTCGCAATTGCCGATGTGATTGGATCAACCACTCAGATCATCAAGGCCGCCATGCAGATGCCTCACTCCCATTTCATCGTGGCGACTGACAAGGGTATTTTCTACAAGCTGCAGCAAATGGCGCCGCAGAAGACCTTCCTGATCGCACCGACAGCCGGCCATGACGCAACTTGCCGCAGCTGCGCGCATTGTCCCTGGATGGCCATGAACTCGCTGGAGCGACTTCTGCAGTCGCTTGAAACAGGAAGCAACCGGGTGAGCGTGTCAGCGGAACTCGCCAGTCGTGCCATGGTTCCTCTGCAGCGCATGCTGGACTTTTCTGCGGTGATAAAAGTCAAGTTGAGCGGAAAGGCCTGAGCCTTCCCGTCGAAGCCGCTACATGGCTTGAGCGGCTCTTTCCATGCTTTGAACTTCCTGTGAGCGCTGACGCAGACGTGCTAGGAGAGGCGCGTTGTCCTGGCGTTCGGATTCGATCCGCAAGGCGTAGTCGAGTTGTTCCGCAGCGCTGCGAAAATCTCCCACCAGAATGAAATACTCAGCGCGTGCCTGATGCACCTTGCTGACATCACCCACCAAACCCTGGGTTTCAGCCAGCGTGTACCACAGTTCGTGATCGTCGGGGCGTTGACGTGTGTGATCCTCGAGCATGCGAGCCGCTTCGTCGTATTCCCGTGCCGCAGTCAGTGCCTCTGCGTAGGCCATGGTTATGGGGTGGTTGCCTGGATTGATCGCGAGGTGTCGGCGCAGGAAATCCCGCGCCATGGCGGCCTCGTTGCCCTGGGTGAGCAATTCCGCCTGTGTGACGACATAAGCGATCCTGTTGGGCTCACTTTCCAGCAAAGGGGCAAGTGTCTCCTGTGCCAGCGCGAAATCCTTGTTCTTGCCGTAGGCCACTGCCAGGCCATAGCGCGCTGCCCTTTGCGCTGCGTCGTCCAGCGCGTCGCGCAGGGCAGTCTGGAACATCGCGATCGAATTGGCCGGGTTGGGTTCGTAGTGTACCTGCACGCGTGCACGCATCAGCTGATACTCGAGCTTTGGATTGGCAGGCCGTGCGGGGTAACGCGCTGCCCGTCCTCGGGTGTCGGCAACCCGAGACTCGGTGACGGGATGCGACAGCAGGAATTCCGGAGGTCTTGAGCCAAAACGATTGAGTCCCATGAGGCGTTCGAACATCGCCGGCATTTCGTTGGGGTCATACCCGGCGTCGTAAAGCGTCTTGATGCCGAGTCTGTCGGCCTCCGCCTCGTTGTTGCGGGAAAAGCGCAGCTGATTTTCCATCGCGCGTCCCTGTGCCGCCATGATGGCGGCCTGGCCCGTGTCGGGACTCGATGTGCTCATGACGATGATGCTCGCGAGCAGCGTTGCCAATTCCGGGATGCGTCTGGCCTGGGCATCCTCCACGCTGCGAGCGAAATGCCGTTGACTCACGTGCGCGATCTCATGGGCAAGCACAGAGGCGAATTCGCCCTCTGTATGAGCATTGAGAAACAAGCCGCCATTCACGCCGATGATGCCTCCCGGCGCCGCGAAGGCATTCAATTCCGGGCTGTCGACGATGATGAATGACATGCGGTAATCCTGCAGTTCACTGTGCAGGGCGAGGTTTTGCGTGACGTTGACCAGGTAGTCATTGAGCAGAGGATCGGGGATGGTCTTGCTGGTACGGCGAATGGAGCGCAGGAATTCGCGGCCAAGTGCGTGTTCGTCTTCCAGTGAAATAAGGCCGGAGATGCGATCGCCGAGACTTGGAATCTGCACCTGAGCTGAACTGGAATGTGAGACCAGGACCGCCGTCGCAAGGGCACACAGCAGAGGTGTCAGTTTCATCATGAGTTGTGCACGCTATTCGATTGGCTGGCCTGCGGCAAATGTAATGCTAAGACCGTCGGGTGTACAAATAATTCCGTTTTTTCGCGGTCAGTGCTGCTTGCATTGCGCGCAGCTGTGGCCTCCGCAGGTGCCTGCCTGTTAAACTTCGCGCCATGAAAATCCATGCTGATCAGGAACTTGATGCAAGCGGGCTCATGTGCCCTTTACCACTGCTGAAGGCCAAGCTCGCCTTGAATGCGATGCAGCCGCAGCAGATCCTCAAGGTCATCGCCACGGATCCGGGATCCGAGCGTGACTTTCATGTCTTCGTCCAGCAGAGCCGTCACACCATTCTTGAATTTGCCAAGGATGACACGGCCTACTATTACTGGATCCGGAAAGGCTGACAGCCAATGAGAAAGCTGCTGCGCAGTTTCTTCGATCGTTACTTTCATGACGAAGAGGCCATCATTTTCGTCATTCTGCTGGCTGTCGCTCTGCTGGTGCTCGTCACCATGGGCTCGATTCTGGCACCACTCTTCGCCGCGATTGTCGCCGCCTATCTCCTGCAAGGACTGATCAGTTCGCTCGAGCGTTACCGGATCTCGCATCGGCTGGCCTTCGCGCTGGTATATTCCCTGTTCATTGGCTTCTTCATCGCCATACTCTTCTTCGTGCTGCCCCAGGCCTGGGTGCAACTCGGGCGCTTGCTCAACGATCTGCCGCGGCTCATTGGTGAGGCGCAGGAAGTGCTTCTGCATCTGCCTGATTCCTACCCCGGTCTCGTGAGCCAGCAGCAGGTACAGGAACTTATCAGTACGCTGCGTGGTGATCTCGCGCTCCTGGGACAGCGCGTGGTGTCCTATTCCATCTCCAGCATCCCGCGCATCTTCAACTGGGTGATCTTCCTGGTGCTGGTGCCGGTGCTGGTGTTCTTCATGCTGAAGGACAAGGCCTTGCTGGTGCACTGGATCAGCAATCTGCTGCCGCACAACCGCCCCCTGATGTTGCAGGTCTGGCAGGAAATGGACATGCAACTGGCCAATTACATCCGCGGCAAGATTCTTGAAATTTTCATCGTGGGCGGCACCACCTATGTCGCTTTTCTGGTGTTGGGCGTCAGCTACACTCTGCTGCTTGCAGTGCTCGTGGGTCTCAGTGTCGTCGTGCCCTTCATCGGTGTGGCAGTGGTGGCGATTCCTGTCGCGCTGGTGGCCTATGTGCAGTGGGGGTTCAGCAATGAGTTCATTGCCGTGATGCTGGTCTACAGCGTGATTCAGCTGCTGGATGCCAATGTGCTGGTGCCGGTGATCTTCTCCGAGACCGTGAATCTGCATCCCGTCGCGATCATCGCCGCTGTGCTTGTGTTCGGCGGATTGTGGGGGCTGGCTGGGGTGTTCTTCGCCATTCCCCTGGCGACTCTCATCAAGGCCATCATCAATGCCTGGCCCGACACCACGCGCAAGCACCCCGTGCCCCCGGCACACTGAGGCCTTGATTCTGGGCGGCGGCTGGTGGATGTGGTACAGTCGTGGCCCGGGTTTGACAGACTTCCAGAACTGAGGAAACGCAATGATTCAAGGCAGTATCGTGGCCATCGTCACGCCGATGCTTCCCAATGGCGACATCGACTACGAAGCCTTTGACAGGCTGATTGAATGGCACGTGGCCAGTGGGACGGATGCGCTCGTTGTGGCCGGTACCACCGGTGAATCACCCACGCTGTCTGAGAAGGAACACTGTGAGTTGATGCGCCACTGCGTCGACAAGGTGGCGGGGCGCATGCCCGTTATCGCAGGCACTGGCTCCAACTCCACCCGTGAGGCCATCTACTTCACGAGCGCAGCCCGGGAATACGGCGCGGATGCGTGTCTACTGGTTGCTCCCTACTACAACAAACCCAGTCAGGAAGGCTTGTATCAGCACTTCAAGAAGGTCGCGGAACAAGTTGATATAAAACAGATTTTGTATAACGTCCCGTCGCGTACTGGTTGCGATCTGCTGCCGGCTACCGTGTCTCGCCTTGCCGATCTGGACAATATTGTCGGCATCAAGGAGGCCAGTGGCGACATGGGCCGCTGCCGCGAACTGCTGCGTCTGTGTGCAGAGCGCATCAGCATTTACGGCGGTGACGATGCCACGGCGCGCGCTCTGTTGCTGGAGGGCGGGCATGGCAATATATCGGTCACAGCCAATCTCCTGCCTGCGCAGATGCACCGCATGTGTGAGTTGGCCATGCAAGGCGACGCCGATGGCGCCATGGCTGTCGATGCGCCCATGTCCGCCCTGCACGACAAGCTCTTCGTCGAAGGCAATCCCGTGCCTGTCAAGTGGGCGATGTCTCAGCTGGGGCTGATCAAGCCAGGAGTACGCTTGCCACTGGTGGAGTTGAGCCCTGGTTTTCATGACGTGCTCCGAGCTGCCATGCGCCAGGCAGGCCTGGTTCAATGAGGCATGGGCAGACCTCAAGGTCTGCGATTCCCGACAACGCAACGCGAACAACCCTGGGTGTGAAAGGCATGATGAAGGCATACAGAACGGTCCTCCTGGTTACGGCAGTCGGCACGATGCTGTCCGCCTGCTCCTACCTGACCGGCGATGACGGCATGTTCCGGGATCGCCAAGGGGATTACCTGCTCTCGCCCGTCGTTCCACCGATGAGCATCCCGGACACCCTGGACAGCTATACGCTCGATGCGCTCTACGTGGTTCCCGATGAGGTCCCCGTGGACAAGCCCTTCTTCATTGAAGCCCCGGCGCCACGACCGATGGACACCAATGTGCGGGAAGGCGTGGTGGTGCAGCGTCTCGGGGATCGCCGCTGGATCGTGATTGGCGCCGAACCCGGGCAGGTCTGGCCGCGCTTGCGGGATTACTGGTCCACAGCACAGATTCCGCTCAGTGCCGAAGATCCGATTGCTGCAGTCATGGAGACTGCCTGGCTCGGTGAGCCTGGCAGCCGCAACAAGTACCAGGTGCGTATCGAGCCCGGCCTGCACTCGGGCAACTCCGAAATCTACGTCGTCCAGGTGGGGGAAGCCTTTGTTGCCGATGTGAATGCGCCGGTCACCTGGCCCACGCGCTCCGCCGATCTCGAGGTGGAGACACGCATGCTCGACGATATCTCCCTGTATCTCGCGGATCGTACCGATCTCTATCGCGCTTCTTCGGTTTCGCTGCTCGCAGGCAGCATCGAGGCAGAGAGCAAGGCCAGCATCGTGCGCACCGGTGCAGGCGATACCCTGCAGCTGCGCATCGATTTCGATCGTGCCTGGTCGCAGGTCTCGCAGGCCCTGGGTAATGCCGAGATCGAGATCACCAGCAGCGAACGCGCCGCTGCCACCATTGCTGTGCGCTATGCGCCACTGGCCGAGGAAGACCAGCCGGGATTCTTCGGCCGACTCTTTGGCGCAGGTGACGACGAGGATCGTCAGCCGGTCGCCATCACCCTGCGACTGCTGCAGGAAGAGGGGCATATAGCGGTGGTCGCGGAAGCCGCAGGGGATGTCGCCGTGGAAACGCGTGACGCCCTGATTCGAGCCGTGCACACCAATCTGATCTGAGTCCTTCGCCATGCGCCGACTTCAGGCGCCCAGCCCCGGGATACTGCATTCATGAGCATGACACCTGAACTGCTGATTCTTGCGGGCGTGGCGGTGGTGCTGGGCGGCGTCTGCCTGCTCTTGATCCTGCGTCGACCACCCGATCTGTCCACCACCCTTGCAGCCCTGCAGGAGCGTGTGCTGGCGCGCGAGACGCAGCTGGAGGCGCAGACGCGTCGGATGGCTGTGCTGGAGGCCGAGATCAAGAGCCTGCAGGAGAGCATTGCCGTTCATCGTGAACAGGCGGCACAGTTGCAGACCCTGCTCCAGCAGGAGCGTCGACTGGCGACGGATAAGCTGGCGCTGCTCAGCGATGCGCGTGAGCAGATGAGCCTGCAGTTCAAGACCCTTGCCGCCGAGATACTCGAAGACAAGTCCCTTCGCTTCACTGCCAGCAACAAGGAAAGCATCGGGGAAATCCTGCGGCCTTTGACCGAGCGCATCCAGCACTTCGAGAAAAAAGTCGAGGAAACCTATGACAAGGAGGCCAAGGAGCGCTTCTCGCTTGCCAGCGAGATCCGCAATCTGCAGGCGTTGAATGCCCGCATCAGCGCCGATGCCGTCAACCTCACCAATGCCCTCAAGGGCGAAAGCAAGACACAGGGCACCTGGGGCGAGGTCATCCTCGAGTCCATCCTCGAGAAATCCGGCCTGGTGAAGGGGCGTGAGTATCAGACGCAGGTCAGTCTGACCGCCGCGGATGGCGCACGATCGCAGCCCGACGTCATCGTGCAGCTGCCCGAGAACAAGCAGATCATCATCGATGCCAAGGTGTCGCTGAAAGCCTACGAGGCGTTCTGTTCCGAGCAGGATACAGACAAGCGTGCGGCCCTGCTGCAGCAGCATGTGCAGTCCGTGCGGCAACATGTGAGATCACTTGGCAGCAAGGACTACCAGAATCTGCATTCCTTGAATTCGCTGGATTTCGTGCTCCTGTTCATGCCGGTCGAGGCCGCATTCTCCGTCGCGGTGCAGCATGATGCCGACTTGTTCAGTCAGGCCTTCGATCAGAACATCATTCTGGTGGGCCCCTCCACGCTGCTGGCCACCTTGCGCACGATCCAGAATATCTGGCGCTACGAGCAACAGAATCAGAATGCCATCGAGATCGCCACGGCTGCGGGTGCACTCCACGACAAATTCGTGGCCTTTGCCGGTGATCTTGAAGAGATCGGTCAACGCATCGAGGCCAGTCGGAAAAGCTACGACAAAGCCCACAACAAACTTGCCTCGGGCAAGGGCAATCTCGTGGCGCGCATCGAGAACTTGAAGAAGCTGGGCGCGCGCACCAGCAAGAAGCACGCGGCACAATTGCTGGCCAAGGCCGGAGCCGATGAGATCGAGACGCTGGGGGATGCCAGCGCGAAGGAGCAAGCATGAGCAAGGCAACGCAGCTCGATGAGATTCTGGCGTTTGTACCCTGTGCCACGCCTGAGGCGTGGCTGGAGGAGGCGCTGCGGCAACAGGATATCCTCTTGATCGATCATGCCAATTGCGAAAAGAAGGCCGCCGCGACGGCCATGAGCCTGCTCTACAAGTTTTCCGAGCACACCGAGTTGTTGCGCAAGATGTCCCATCTGGCACGCGAGGAACTGCTGCACTTCGAACAGGTGGTCAATCTGCTGGCTGAACGTCGCATCCGCTACATCCATCTCGGGGCATCGCGCTACGCAGGAGGGCTGCGTGATCAGCTGCGCAAGGACGCCAAGGGACAGCTGATCGACACCCTGATAGTCGGCGCTTTCGTCGAGGCGAGATCATGCGAGCGCTTTGCGCGCCTGGCGCCGTTGCTCGACCCCGTGCTTGCTCGATTCTACCGTGGTCTGCTGCGTTCCGAAGCCCGGCACTTTCAGGATTATCTGAGTCTCGCCGCGCTCTACAGCGAGGAAGACATCGGGCCCCATGTACAGCGCATACGCGCGGTCGAAGAGCAGCTCATCACCAGCGAAGATCCAGTCTTTCGTTTTCACAGCGGTGTTCCGCCGCGCGAACTCAGCCCGAGCAGCTCGCCGGTCGTGTGAGATTGCCTTGCAGGCGCTGCTGCAAGGCATCCAGTTGACGACACAGGATGCCATCGTTGCCGGTCAGTACCGCCGTGGTCAGAGAGCGCATGGAGAGCAGCGGCGCGATATCGGTCAGTTGATTCACCGATGCGTTCACACCGCTGAGGCGGGGCAGCGCCGACAGCGGCGCGAGGCTGGTCAGACGATTGTTGCTGACGTCCAGATATTGCAACGTGGTGATGGCGCCGATGCCTTCGATGTTCTCGATTTCCCAGTCGGGACAGGCCAGGATTGTCAGCGCGTCGAAACGTGCGCCTGGCTGTTGCAGCGCGAAGTTCACGCAGGCCTGCAGACCCGAGTCGGCAAAACGATAGGCACTGGCCCCCGGGCGTGGATCGAAGACCGGACGTTCATTGATGCTCACGGCAAAGCGCTGCGAACAGGCCGCCAAGGCCAGTACTGCGAACAGCAGCACGCCTCTTGAATAGTTCACTCTTCCTTCCTCGCGCACCCGTGTGCGCCTGTGCGGGGCCTGTCTGACAAGCTGTGCGGCAGCATACCCCAAGGCGGCCGTGCGGTGGAATTCAGACGCGAGTCCAGTTAGTATGCCTCACCGTCAATTCTCACTCCCAATCAAGGATATCACCATGACTTTCAACCGTTCTCTGAGCCTGCGCAGCGTCGTTGCGGCTCTCTCTTTCTCTGCATTGTCAGTGCAGGCTGCAGAGGGTGATATCGATCTCACCACTGAGCAGAACCAGATCAGCTACAGCATCGGCGTGAACATCGGCCAGAACCTGCAGGGACAGGGCATCATGGATTCCGTCAATCTCGACGCCTTCTTCGCCGGCATCAGTGATGTCATCGCTGGTCAGCCCAGACTGAGCATGGAGCAGATGATGACTGCGCTGCAGAGTTTCCAGGCCCAGCTGGCGGCCGAGCAGGAAGCAGCGGATGCTGCCGCCAAGGCTGAAAGCGAAGCCTTCCTGGCTGCCAATGCTCAGGTGGATGGCGTGGTCACCACTGCCTCAGGGCTGCAGTATCAGGTGCTGGCTTCCGGCGATGCCGCCGGCACCTCGCCGACACTGCAGGATACAGTGCTCGCTCATTACCACGGCACCTTCATCGACGGCTCCGTGTTCGACAGCTCGGTGGAACGTGGTGAGCCTGCAGAGTTTGGTGTGAGCCAGGTCATCGCCGGCTGGACCGAGGCGCTGCAACTGATGAAGAAAGGCGACAAGTGGAAGCTGTTCATCCCGGCGGCGCTGGCCTATGGCGAAACCGGTTCCGGCCCCATCGGCCCGCATTCCGCGCTGATCTTCGAAGTCGAACTTCTGCAAATCAACGGTCAATAATCCAGAGGGAGGCAGTCAATGCACATGCACGATTTCAACACACGCTTGTTGAATTTCATTGCTGCCTCCCCGACACCGTTCCATGCCGTTGCCAGCATGCGCGAGCGCCTGCTGGCAGCCGGTTTCGAAGCGCTTGAGGAAGCCAATGCATGGCATTTGCAGCCCGGCCATCGTTACGTCGTCACCCGCAATGCCTCGTCATTGATCGCCTTCACGCTGCCGCAGGCCAGTGTCCTTGCGGGCAACCCTCTGGCAGTGCGTCTGGTGGGAACGCACACTGACAGTCCTTGCCTGCGCATCAAGCCGCTGCCGGATCTGCGTCGCAACAACTATCTGCAGCTGGGTGTTGAAGTCTACGGCGGCGCCCTGCTCAATCCCTGGTTCGATCGCGATCTCTCCATCGCCGGGCGTGTGGATTATCTGTGCAGCGACAACTCTCTGCGCTCGTCTCTGATCGACATGCGACGAGCCGTCGCGATCATTCCAAGCCTCGCCATTCATCTGGATCGCGAAGCCAACCAGAGCAAGTCCGTCAATGCGCAGAAGGATCTGCCGCCCGTGCTCTCGATTGCCGGTGTGCGCGATGGCTCCTTCGACGATCTGCTGCTCGCCCATCTGCAGGAAACCGGGACGGCACCGGAGGCGACGCGTGTGCTCAGTCACGAGTTGAGTTTCTACGACACCCAGGCTCCGGCCATCATCGGCTTGCACCATGAGTTCATTGCCTCAGCAAGGCTCGACAATCTGCTGAGCTGTCATGTCGGTCTGGAGGCACTGCTGCATGCCGGCGATGAGACCTGCAGCATGTTGATCTGTTCCGATCATGAGGAAGTTGGCAGTACGTCCGCCTGCGGAGCGCAGGGGCCTTTCCTGCGCTCGGTTCTGGAACGCATCATCGCCAGCGGTCCGGGTGATGTCCGTTCGCGTGCCGAGGACCTGGAGCGCACAGTGCGCAGCTCCTTGCTCCTGTCCATCGACAATGCGCATGGCGTCCATCCGAACTTCATGGACAAGCATGATGGCAATCACGGTCCGGTGCTGAACCAAGGGCCGGTCATCAAGATCAACGCCAATCAGCGCTACGCGAGCAACAGCCGCTCGGTATCCTTCTTCAAGTCCCTGTGCCTCCAGGCCGAGGTGCCGGTACAGAGTTTCGTGGTCCGCAGCGACATGGCCTGCGGCAGCACCATCGGGCCGATCACGGCGGCCGGACTGGGCATCGAGACCGTGGACATCGGTGTGCCCACCTTTGCCATGCATTCCATCCGCGAACTTGCGGGCAGCGAGGATGCCTACCATCTTTGCAAGGCGGTGCGGCTTTTCTTCAATCTCGCACCGGTTCGCGCCTGAGTCGACGCAGGATGAAGCGGGCCGGATGCAGGGCTTCCAGCGCCGAGGTCTGCAAGGGCAAGGGCTCCTGACACATCAGACTGGCCAGGTACTCCGCCAGCAGGGGCGTGTTGCCAACGCCATGTGACCCATGTCCCACGTTGATGTACAAACCTGCATGGCATGGCAGAGGCACAGTGGGGTGCTTGCGCTCGTGCTGCGGCAGCGCGCGGTACAGTGCCTCCAGTGCCTCTGCATCCACAGCCGGTCCTGCCATGGGAGTCCGGTCCGGGCTTCCCGCCCGCACGGCCACTCTGCCACCGTTCAGCGCCGCGTCATCCAGTGCTGCTTCCTGCAAGTGCGGCATGATGCCGGCGAGATTCTCGCTCTGCTCGCGCATGGACAGTGACAGGTCGCTCACATCCTTGGAGTAACTGGCACCGGCGCAATGCTCCCCGTGCAGCGAAGGGATGATGTAGCTGCGACCGCAGACCACGGCTTTCAGCGTGCTGCTTTGTGCCGATGCGCGCAGGTGGCTGAGTTGGCCGCGCAAGGGGATCAAGGGCAGGTGCGAAGTCTGTGCCAGACTGGCGGCTGCGGTGCCATTGGCGATCACCACACAATCCGCTTCGGCCAGCACCTCGCCCTGTGGTCCCAGTGCCTGCCACTTGTCTGTGTGACGCAGCAGTGCACTGACTTCCTTGCCACACTGAAGGCTGATCAAGGGGTTTTGCAGCCATGCCGCGCAGAGGGCTGCAGGACGCAGCCAGCCTCCAAGCGGAATGAAATTGCCACCGCCATCCAGTGCGGTCCCCGCAAGGGCACTGGCGTGGGCCTGGTCGACGCGATGCACCACTGCCGGTGCATACAAGTCCAGGCGTACGTCCGGACAGCGTTCACGACGTGAGGAAAAGGCGGTATCGAGATTCAGCACGCCGCTGCGCTGCCAGTGAATCGACGGGTACAGCGCCTGCAACGCGTCGTAGTGGCGCGAAGCGAAGAGGAAAGCCTGCAGATTGAACTGCCACGCGCCATCCACGGCATTGTTGAGGCGGCACTGCAGTACGCCCTGGCGATTGCCGGACGCGCCGGCAGCGATTTCAGCATCACGTTCCAGAACACTCACGCGGCAGCCACGCTGCGCCAGACTCCATGCGGTGCTGCATCCTGCCAGACCAGCCCCGATCACCAGGACATGTGCGGGGGTCGAGGCTCCGTGTGGCAACTGCAGCCAGCGTCCCCTGTGCTCGGATTTGCGCGTGGACTCCTGGCTTTCCCGCAGGGAGCCACGCAACATCTCGCGCTTGTGCCCGAAACCCGGATGCTTTTCCACGGCGAAGCCGCTTTCCTGCAAGGTTCTCACCACCTGGCCCGCGACACTGTAGGTGCTCAACGTCGCTCCTGGACGGCTCAGTCGTTGCACCTGGGAAAAAAGGGCAGGGCTCCACAGCTCGGGATTGGTGCGGGGCGCGAAGCCGTCGAGAAACCAGGCATCCACCAAGCCGCCGCTGACATCCGCATGGGCGGCGAGAGTCTCAGCCGCATCACCGTAGTACAGGTCGAGTGTCAGATCGGCGCCAGCAGACGCGTCGCGGAACACGAGGCGATGAATGCCCGCGGTGTGGTCCGGGTACTGCGCGAGCAACTGGGCGGCGAGATCCTGCAGTGCCGGCCATTGCGCCAGTGCTCGCTGCAAGGCTGCGAATTGCAGCGGGTATTTCTCGCAGGCAATGTAGTGCATGCGCAAGTGCCTTGGCGCCGCTTCCTGCCAGGCTCGCCAGCAGCACAGGAAATTCAGTCCTGTACCGAATCCCAGTTCCGCCACGGTGAAGTGCCCGCGAGCGCCGCAAGTTCCGACACGCAGCTGCTCTTCCAGCGAAGCCCAGCGCTCGCGCAGCCTGTTGGGCGCGAGAAAGACATGTTCCGTCTCCGCCACTCCCCCTTGGCGCGAGAAGTAGATGTCCTGGAACTGCGCCGAAAACGGAGCACCTGACTCCTGCCATTGCAGGTCGGCGTTGCGCAGGAAAATGTGGCTGTCTGATGCTGGATTCTGCATCGGCGCAGTGTAGCAGAATGCCCCCTGGCAACGCCGCTGCGCCGTGTCATCGTGGCATCCGCGGTGGAATAGGGTAAAATGCGCGACCTTCAAATTTCGCCAGACTATCGAGAATCGCATGATCGAAGCCAATCTGACCCATCTCAAAATCAAGGACTTCACCTCCCGCACCGATATTCTTCGGGGGTATCTTTGACTACGATGAAAAGAAGGACCGCCTGCGTGAAGTAGAACTCGAACTCGGCGAATCCAATGTCTGGGACAAGCCGGAAGTGGCACAGGCGCTGGGTCGCGAGCGTTCCGAGCTGGAGCTGGTGGTCAGCACCATCGACACCCTCTACAGCGGGCTCAACGATTGCACGGAACTGCTGGCACTCGCCGAGGATGAGCAGGACGAGGCACTGTTCGACGAAGTGAATGTCGAGCTGGAAACGCTGGGCAGCAAGCTGTCCGCGTTGGAATTCCGCCGCATGTTCTCGGGCAAGATGGATGTCAACAACGCCTATCTCGACATTCAGGCAGGTTCTGGCGGCACCGAGGCGCAGGACTGGGCCGAGATGCTTCTGCGCATGTACCTGCGCTGGGGCGAGGCCAAGGGTTTCAATGTCGAAGTGGCCGAGGTCTCGGCCGGTGAAGTCGCCGGCATCAAGAGCGCCACGATTCATGTGTCCGGAGAGTATGCCTTCGGCTGGTTGCGTACCGAGACCGGTGTGCATCGTCTGGTGCGCAAGTCCCCATTCGATTCCGGCAATCGCCGCCATACCTCGTTCTCATCGGTGTTCGTCTCACCCGAGGTGGATGACGACATCGACATCGAGTTGAACATGGGCGATGTGCGTGTGGATACCTACCGCGCCAGCGGCGCCGGTGGTCAGCACATCAACAAGACCGACTCGGCGGTGCGACTGACCCATGAACCCACCGGCATTGTCGTCCAGTGCCAGAATCAGCGTTCGCAGCACAAGAACAAGGACGAGGCCATCAAGATGTTGAAGGCGCGTCTGTACGAGATGGAAGAACTGAAGCGTCGACAGGCGGCTCAGGCCATTGAGGAAGAGAAGGCTGACATCGGCTGGGGCAGTCAGATCCGCTCCTATGTGCTGGATCAGTCACGCATCAAGGACTTGCGCACCGGTGTGGAAGTCAGCAATACAGGCGCGGTGCTGGACGGCGACCTGGACAAGTTCATCGAAGCTAGTTTGAAAATGGGGCTATGAATCACGTGACAGAACACAATCAGCAGACAGGCAGCGACGAGTCGCATCACGACGAGAACAAACTGATTGCCTTGCGCCGCGAGAAGCTCGATGCCATCCGTGCGCGCCGCAACGCCTTTCCCAATGACTTTCGCCGCACGCACTACGCCGCCGACCTGATCAAGGCTCACGGCGAGCAGGACAAGGAAGCGCTGGAGGCACTGGCTCCCCGGGTGAAGGTGGCAGGTCGCCTCATTCGCATGCGCGGCCCCTTCCTGGTGATTCAGGATGTCTCCGAACAGATCCAGCTCTACTTCAACCCGAAGGAGCTCGACGAAGCCTTGCTGGCCGAGATCAAGGGGCTTGATCTGGGCGACATCGTCGGCGTCGAAGGGCGTGTGTTCAAGACCGGCAAGGGCGAACTCACGGTGTGGCTTTCCTCGCTGCGCCTGCTGACCAAGTCACTGCGTCCCTTGCCGGACAAATACCGCGGTCTGGCGGACACCGAAGTGCGCTATCGGCAGCGCTATGTGGACTTGATCGCCAACGAAGCCTCGCGCGCCACGTTCGTGACACGTTCCAGAATCATCAGTTGTCTGCGGCAGTTCTTCGAGGCGCACGGCTTCATGGAAGTCGAAACGCCCATGATGCAGGTGATTCCGGGCGGTGCCTCGGCCAAGCCCTTCATCACGCATCACAATGCGCTCGATCAGCAGATGTATCTGCGCATTGCGCCGGAGCTCTATCTCAAGCGCCTGGTGGTGGGTGGCTTCGAGCGTGTCTTCGAGATCAATCGCAACTTCCGCAACGAAGGGCTGTCGACCCGGCACAATCCCGAGTTCACGATGATCGAGTTCTACCAGGCCTATGCCGATTACCACGATCTCATGGATCTTACCGAGGAGTTGTTCCGACGCATCGCCAATGAAGTGCTGGGCACCACGCTGGTGACCTATCAGGGGCTGGAAATTGACTTCGGGCGGCCCTTCAGTCGGCTGAGCGTTCGCGAGTCCATCGTGCGCCATTGCCCGGAGGTCAGCATGGAGCAACTGGCGACGCGCGAGAGCGCGGCAGCGCTGGCGCAACAGATGGGCGTGCACATCGAGGACGCCTGGGGCCACGGCCGCGTCTGCATGGCCATCTTCGACGAGAAAGTGGAGCACCTGCTGCTGCAGCCCACCTTCATCACGGAATACCCTACCGAAGTGTCGCCACTGGCACGCGCCAACGATCAGAACCCCGATGTCACCGATCGCTTCGAGCTGTTCATCGGCGGGCGTGAGATTGCCAATGGTTTTTCCGAGCTCAACGACGCGGAAGACCAGGCCCGTCGCTTTCACGAGCAGGTGGCGCAGAAGGAATCCGGCGATGACGAGGCCATGCACTACGACGCGGACTATGTGACCGCGCTGGAGTACGGTCTGCCGCCGACGGCGGGCGAGGGTATCGGTGTTGACCGTCTGGTCATGTTGTTCACGGATGCTCCCTCGATCAAGGATGTGCTGCTGTTCCCCCACATGCGACCGCATCACGACAAGTAGAGCAAGGCGGAGACTCCGGTGGACAGAGTGCAGCTCGAGGCGTCCTGGAAGGCTCTGCTGCAGCCGGAATTCGAGCGCGACTACATGCGCCAGCTGCGTGCCTTCCTGCTGCAGGAGAAACAGGCTGGCAAGCAAGTGTTTCCCGCCGGCCGGGACATGTTCAATGCGCTCAATTCCACCCCGTTCGATCAAGTGCGCGTGGTGATCCTGGGGCAGGATCCTTACCACGGCCCGGGTCAGGCCCACGGTCTGTGCTTTTCCGTGCAACCAGGCGTCGAGATTCCGCCTTCTCTGCGCAATATCTACAAGGAGCTGGCCAGCGACCTGGGCATCGCTCCGGCTCGCCACGGCTGTCTGCAATCCTGGGCTGCGCAGGGCGTGCTGCTGCTCAATGCCGTACTGAGTGTCGAGGCTGGTCGTGCCGGCTCCCATCAAGGTCGCGGCTGGGAGCAGTTCACCGATCGCATCATTGCGCTGCTCAATGAGCGCAGGGAACATCTGGTGTTCATGCTCTGGGGCAGTCATGCGCAGAAGAAGGGCCAGTTCATCGATCGATCCCGCCATCTCGTGCTCGAATCGCCACATCCTTCGCCCTTGTCGGCCAGTCGCGGCTTTCTGGGCAACCGGCATTTTTCCCGCGCCAATCAATATCTTCAGGCCCAGGGTCGCGCCCCTGCGGACTGGCGAGTACTTCCGACCACAGAGGTAGTGTGATGACCGTTGACCTGACAGGTGACAAGGTATGTATCGTCGTGGGTGCCGGTCATGCGGGCTCGGGGCTGGCTGTCCAGTTGCGCAAGGAGGGCTGGACCGGGCGCATCGTGCTGATCAGTGAGGAATCCGTCCTGCCCTATCATCGACCGCCCTTGTCCAAGGCCGTGCTGGCGGGTGAAAAGTCGCTGGAGGCGATTGCGCTTCGCCCGCTGTCCCACTATGAGGCCAGTGGTGTGGAGTTGCGCCTTGGACAGCGCGTGATGGCGATTGATCGTCACGCACAGACAGTGCAGCTCAAAGGCGGAGAATCCTTGCGCTATGACGCGCTGGCGCTGTGCACGGGCTCTGTCGCCCGGACCCTGCCACGGGCGGGCGAGCTGCAAGGCGTTTACACCCTGCGCACCGCTGAAGATGCCGAACTGATCCGTGCTGCTGCAGCGAGCGGCAAGCGTGCCGTGATTGTCGGCGGCGGTTACATCGGCCTCGAAGTGGCCGCCGTGCTGCGCACGCTGGGCCTCGAGGTCACAGTGCTGGAGGCGGCCAGTCGTCTGCTGGCGCGCGTCGCGCATCCTGTGGTGTCGGACTATTTTGCCGCACTGCATGCCCGTCATGGTGTGACGATATTGACCGGGGTTGCCGGAGTCGAGCTGCTGCGTGAATCCACTGTCACCGGGGTGCGTGAAGGCAGTGGCCGCATCCATCCGGCTGATCTGGTGATCGTCGGCATTGGCGTGCTCCCCGAACTTGCGCTGGCCCGCGAGGCAGGGCTGGAGGTGGACAACGGCATCGTGGTGGACGCCTACGCTTGCACCAGTGATCCCCATATCTTCGCGGCGGGAGACTGCACCTGGCATCCCTCCGCGCGCTACGGTCGTCGCTTGCGCCTGGAGTCGGTGCAGAACGCGCTTGATCAGGCCCGTGTGGCGGCTGCCAACATCTGCGGCAAGCAGGTGCTCCATGACGCTCTGCCGTGGTTCTGGTCGGATCAGTACAGCATCAAGCTGCAGAGTGCCGGCCTGTTGTTCGACCGGGAAAGTGTGGTGTTGCGCGGGGATCCCCAGCTGGCCGATGACAAGGGCTTCTGTGTCTTTCATTTGCGCGGGGAAATCATGGTGGCAGCGGACTGCATCAACCGCGCGAAGGAATTCATCGCCTGCAAGCGTCTGATCGCGGAGCGCCTTCGCGTCAATCCACTGGCACTGGCTGATCAGACCTCAGGTGTCGAGACTTTCGAGTTGCGTGAGGAGGTGCTCTGAGTTCAGAGCGTGCCGCTGTAGATGCAGCCGCTGGTGCAGGTCTCGCGGATTTCGATACGGCTCAGCGCTGGCAGATCGGGCTTGAGACGCTGCCAGATCCAGATCGCAAGATTCTCGCTGGTCGGGTTCTCCAGACCGGGGATCTCGTTCAGGTAGTAATGATCCAGCTGTTTCCAGACAGGGTGAAAGGCATCCTTGATGTCGCCGAAATCCATCACCCAGCCGGAGTGCTCGCCTACCGGGCCACTGACATGAATGCGCACCGTGAAGGAGTGGCCGTGCAGTCGCGCGCACTTGTGCCCTGCAGGGACATTGGGCAGTCGGTGGGCCGCTTCGAAGGTGAATTCCTTGTAGATATCCATGCTGACTCGGTGGTTGCGCAAGCACTTGCGGGCGACAAGGCCTCTGTGAGCTGCCTTGCCGGAACGGGGCGCAAGGATACCGACAGTTCCGTTTCAAGTACAGTCTGATTCCCTTATACTCCGGCCACTTCCCTTGCCGCGCGACTCCTTCGATGCCTCTGAGCGACGCCATGAAGCGCATTGCCCGCAGCCTGCTCAAGGGGCGCAGGCTGCCTGTGGTGCTGGGACTCACGCTCACACTGCTCGTTGCATGGTTGCAGGTCTTGCCACCAGACGGCATCGGCTCCCTGATCGATCGTCTTGACAATCTCATCTACGATCAGCGCTACACGCTGATGCCCAAGCCACTCGTCAATCCCGAACACAAGATCGTCGTGGTGGACATCGACGAACGCAGTCTGCAGACCGAAGGGCAGTGGCCCTGGAATCGCTTCAAGCTGGGACAGCTCGTGGAGCGGCTGCGCACACTCGAACAGGAGCTGGATGCCGACCGCTATTTCGCGCAAGCCATTGCCAATCCTCTCATGTCCGTGGTGCTCGCGGTGTCGTTCAATCCGGTGCAGGCAGTGGAGTACGGCGCGCTGCCTGCGCCGATCGTCGGTCTCGATGCGGCCATTGCCGACCGTGTGACGCTGCAGGAAATGGCAGGGTATACCGCCAATATCGCCGTGTTGCAGGAGGCGGCGGCCGGTGCGGGCATCATGAACCAGTTGCCTGACGTCGATGGCATCATCCGGCGCGTGCCTCTGGTCGCGCGCTATGGCAACCAGTTGTACCCCACGCTGGCGCTGGAAATGGCGCGCTTGTACTACTTTGAATAGGACTTCGAGCTGATCACCTATCCGCTGGGTGACGCGTACCAGGTGGAAGGCATCCGCATCGGTCGCAATGCAGGGCAGTACGAACTCGCCACCAATGCAAGAGCACAGGTGCTGGTGCCATACGTCGGTCCGTCAGTGCTCAGCGGCAATGGTCAATACACCTATGTGTCCGCCACGGATGTCCTCAATGGCACCGTGGATCCGGCTGTGCTGGAGAATGCCCTGGTACTGGTGGGCACCACCGCCACGGGCATGTTCGATCTGCGCTCGACGCCCCTGGAGGCGGTGTATCCGGGAGTCGAGGTGCACGCGAACATTCTCAACGGCATCCTAAATTCCTTCATTGTGCAGCAGATCGCTGGCAGTGCCGACGGCGCTGCGAACGAGACCTCGGCCACGCTGGCCTCGCCCTTTCCCTACAAGCCAGTCTGGGAGGAGGGCGCGATGCTCGTGATCCTGCTGGCGCTCGGTACTCTGCTCAGTGCCGTGCTGCCACTGCTCGGACCTGCACTGCTCGGTGTTGCTGCGCTCGTGCTGGTCGGTGCGGCCGTGTGGGGAAACTTCGCGCTGTGGTCGCTCTATCGCATGGACCTCTCGCTCACCTTGATCCTGGTGCTGATACTCACGCTGGTCGTGATCAACACGGCCTATGGTTTCCTCAGTGAGCGCCTCATCCGCAAGACCATCAAGGGCATGTTCGATCAATATGTGCCACCCGCCCACATCGATGCGATGCTGCAGAATCCGGAAGCCTACAGCTTCGCCGGCGAAAGCAGGGAAATGACCGTGCTGTTTGCCGACATCAGGGATTTCACCACTGTGTCGGAAGCCTTGACGGCCACCGAACTGAAGCAATTGTTGAACGAGTTTTTCACGCCGGTCACCAGCATCATCTTCGAGCACAACGGCACGGTGGACAAATACGTGGGCGACATGATCATGGCATTCTGGGGTGCCCCTCTGGAGGACCTCGATCATCGCCGCAATGCAGTGCATGCAGCGTTGCGAATACTCGAGGAGGTGGAGCGCCTGCGCGAAGAGTTTCCGCGCAAGGGCTTTCCACCCATCAATATCGGCATCGGCGTCAACACCGGCATGATGAACGTGGGGGACATGGGATCGGTCTATCGTCGTGCCTACACCGTGCTCGGCGATGCCCTCAACCTCGGCTCGCGGCTTGAGGGGCTGACAAAGTTCTATGGCGTCAAGCTGCTGATCGGCGAGGAGACGCATCACACGCTTGAAGGCTTCGTGTGTCGTCTGATCGACAAGGTGAAAGTCAAGGGCAAGGATCATGCGGTGCGCACCTATGAGCCACTGTGCTCGACTGCGCAAGCCAGCCCGCAATTGCTTGCGGAGGTGGCGCAGTACCATGCAGCACTCGACAGTTATTTCGCGCAGCAATGGGATGACGCACAGCAGCGATTCGAGGCGCTGCAAGCGACGGCACCGCATGTGCATCTCTACGAAATCTATCTGGAAAGAATTGCCAATCTGCGCACGCAAGCCTTGCCCTCCACCTAGGATGGGTCCTTCCAGCACTTGAGCAAATGAGGTCTGTGCTGGACAGAAACCTTCGCTTTCTGACGGGGATTGATCGCGTTTTTCACGCCTGAAAACGGCCGAGAAAATTGATTGACAGAACAATTCAAGTGAGTAAAATGCGCGTCACCCAAGAGAACGGGTGTTTAGCTCAGTTGGTAGAGCGTCGCCCTTACAAGGCGAATGTCGGGGGTTCAAATCCCTCAACACCCACCAGACTCTCTCGGGGTCTGCAATAAAGAGTTTGTGTGGACCGGTAGTTCAGCCGGTTAGAATGCCGGCCTGTCACGCCGGAGGTCGCGGGTTCGAGTCCCGTCCGGTCCGCCACTAAGCTCTCTCTCCATCCGCAAATCCCCATCACTCTCGCAAGCCATTCCTGCACTCTGCTGCCTGATTTCCGTCGTCAGAATAAAGGCGTACATGGCACCCTTGCACGTGCTGTGACTGTCAGTCGCGCATGCAAGCTGCGACCTGCCTTTACTCCAATTCCAGCGCTGGCTAACATGCCGGAACTTCTGGCACCTGGGAGCCGCGACGTGTCGCAAACAACAACACAAGACCAACGCGCAACGAATGCCACGGTCGACACTTTCCTGGTGCAGGCACACGGCATTGCCGCGTTTGTCATGCTGCTGGTGGCAGTGCTCTTCGGCATTCTCGTCTCACTGCAATTCATTCTTCCTGACCTTTTTTCGGGCCTGCTGCCGAGCTGGGGCCGCATGCGCTATGCGCACACGCAGGGCATCATGCTGGGCTGGCTCGGCAATGCCTTCCTGGCTTTCCTTTACCATGCCGTTCCGATCCTGACGGGTTCGCGGGTCACCGGACACAGACTGGGACTGGTGCTGTTCGCTCTCTGGAATCTCGTGGTCATGCTGCCGGGTTGGGCATTGGTGCTGGCCGGCGTCAGTCAGCCGCTGGAGTGGGCCGAGTTTCCCTTGCTGGTCGATGTCTTCGTGGTGCTGGCCTTCGTGCTGGCCGCCGTCCAGTTCCTGCCGCCGTTCTTCCGCAAGGGGCTGACCGATCTCTATGTGTCTGGCTGGTACATCATCGGAGCGCTGGTCTTCACACTGCTTTCCTATCCCATGGGCAATATCGTGCCCGAGTTCGTGCCCGGCGCGGCAGGGGCCGCCTTCAGCGGTCTGTGGATTCACGATGCTGTCGGGCTGTTCGTGACGCCTCTGGCGCTGGCCATTCTGTATTTCGTGATTCCTGCCAGCACCGGTCGTCCCGTCTTCAGTCACCTGCTGTCCATGCTGGGCTTCTGGGGATTGTTCTTCCTGTACCCGCTCAACGGGACTCATCACTACATCTTCTCGGTGATTCCGATGGAAGCGCAGATGATGGCAATCTACGCGTCCTTCCTGCTTGGAGTGATCGTGCTGATCGTGGTCTCCAACCTGATGCTCTCGCAGCGGGGCAGCGGCTGGATTCCGCAGGACATCGCCCTGCGCTTCGTGTCGATGTCGGTGATCTTCTACCTGGTGGTGAGCATCCAGGGCTCGCTGCAGGCGAACATGGCACTCAACGAATTGACCCATTTCACGGACTGGGTGATCGGGCATTCCCATCTGGCCATGCTGGGCTTTGCGACGTTTGCCGGCATCGGCGGCATCCTGCATGCCTGGCAACGCATTCCGCAGGCCCGCTACAACGCCCGTGCGCTGGAGTGGTCGTACTGGCTGTTGACCATTGGCATCTGGCTCATGGTCATTGATCTCTCGGTGGCTGGTCTGGTGCAGGGTGGTGCCTGGCAGAGCGGTGCGCCATGGCTGGAGTCGCTGCGCGAGTCGCAACCCTACTGGGTGATCCGCTCCCTGACCGCCATTCCCATCAGCGCAGGCTTCATCGCCTTGTTCGTCGGCCTGATGACCGGCCCGCGTGGCGCAGGAGCCGAGGCCGTGGCGCAGAACCGGCAACGTGTCGCCGCCGCCCGCGTGGCGCCCGTGGTGATCGAGGGCAGTGCGGAGGCCCCCGCACGGGTGCTTGGCATGTCCTATGTCGTGGCTTCGGTAGCAGGAGTACTGTTCTTCGTGTTCTCGGTGTCGTTGCTGGGCGAGATGCCCAGGCGACTGCTGGCGGATCAGACCAATGTGATGGCCCCGGCAAGTCCGCTGCCACTGACGCCGTCCGAGCTGCGCGGCCGGGACATCTATGCTCGCGAGGGGTGTGGTTATTGCCATACCCAGCAGGTGCGCTATGTGCCAGCCGACATACAGCGCTACGGAGCGCCGACTCTGGCATGGGAGGGGCGTTTCGACTTCCCTCACCTGCTGGGCACTCGGCGCATCGGGCCGGACCTGGCGCGAGCCGGAAACACTCGCACCGCCGAATGGCATCTCGCTCATTTGTATGCCCCACGCGCTGTCGTGCCAGATTCGGTCATGCCGGCCTACCCGCAGTTCTTCGCGGGGGATCCCACGCGGCCCACCCAGGAGGCCCGCGATCTGGTGGCCTATCTCGAAACGCTCGGTCGGGCTCGCGAACTGGCCTGGCCAGAAGGGGATGTCGCTGCGCGCGCCGTCGCCGGCGACAGCGAATGGGCGCAGATGGCTTTTTCGTCCCCGGTGCTCAATGCCCATCCAGGCAAGACACAGCCACGCGGCAATGCGCCCGCGCTGGCCGCCGACGGGGACCTGGCGATGGGCAAGGTGCTGTGGCAGTCCAATTGTTCTGGCTGTCACGGGGCCAACGGGGATGGTGCTGGCCAGGCCGCCGGCTGGCTGGAGCCGCCCCCCGTCAATCTGACCGCGCGCGACTACACGCCGCAGCGCCTGGCAGACATTCTGTGGAACGGGGTTCATGGCACGGCCATGCCGGGGTGGCGCGATCAAACTCCGGAGAATCTTGCCGCCCTGGTCGCCGTGGTCCGCGACTTCGGACCTCAGGACCCGAGTACTGCACCGGCGGGGCAATTGCAGGAAGGCGCCCGTGTCTATCAGCGGCACTGTGCCGAGTGTCATGGCGATACGGGCACCGGCAATGGCTTCGCGGCCGATCAGCTGCCGATCATGCCGACGGATTTCACTGGCGAGCGACCCACGCACGCCGAAAGCGAACGGGTTCTGCGCAATGGCGTGCCAGGCACGTCGATGGCGCCGTGGACGGATCGTCTGAATGATGCCGAGATTGCGGCGGTCTCCCATTTTATCCGGCAGTTCTATGCGGGCGAGACGGCAGGAGGTGCGCGATGATTTCCGATGTGATCGTGGGGCTGACAGTCCTCTTCGCCGCCGGCTGGCTGTTGGCGGCCTGGCTGCGGCCCGCGCTGCGGCGTCGCATTGAGCAGCCCAAGTATGTCTTTGCTCAGCAGATTCAGCAGTTTGACGAAAACCAGCAGGCGTCCAACAGCAGGGAGACACCCCATGAACCCCGATAAGCAGAGTGGCAGCATCCTCTTCACCGTGCTCGCCGGTGGCGCGGCCGGTCTGGGCATCATCGCGGCGGCGTTGTGGTTGTATCGGCCGCTGCCCGCAAGCCCTGGCGTGCCCTTGGAGGCCACCGCCGAATATGGCGAGCGTCTAATTCGTCACACGCCCGAGGAGATGGGGCCTGCCAACCCCGACCCGGCCATGCGCTACACCGGCTCGCACCTGGACTGCGCATCCTGTCATCTGGACAGCGGACGCAAGCCGGGCACGCTCTCCCTGCTGCAGACCAGCTCACGCTATCCGCGTTTTTCCGGGCGCGACGGGGGGGAAGGGGATCTGCGTGATCGCATCCAGGGCTGCATGACCCGCAGCATGAACGGCCGGGAGCTCCCGCGCGATGGCGTGCAGATGGTGTCCATGGAGCTGTACATCAACAGCCTCTGGGCGCAGACCCAGGCCTCCAGCGAGAGCCGTGTGCAGCCGGATGAGCCGCCGGCCTTCCGCGAGCCGGACCGTGCCGCCGACATCGCGGCCGGGCAGGTGGTGTTCGAGCAGCGCTGCGCCGTCTGCCATGGCATCGACGGCCTGGGACTGCAGGCCACACGGGACATCAAGGATGGCTATCTGTTTCCGCCGCTGTGGGGGCCGGACAGCTACAACAATGGTGCCGGCATGAACCGGGTGCTGACCGCGGCGATGTTCATCAAGGCGCGCATGCCGCTGGGGCAGCCGGACTTGACGGATGACCAGGCCTTCGACGTCTCGGCCTACATCAATTCCAAGGAGAGGCCGCAGATGGCCAATCTGGAGGAGGATTATCCCGACCGCACCACCAAGCCTGTGGACAGCCCGTATCCGCCCTATGCGGATCCATTCCCGGTGGAGCAGCACAAGTTCGGGCCCTTCGGGCCGATCCGCGAGTACTACGCTGCCCAGACCGCCGTCCAGACCGCTGCCCGCAACGCCGCGCAGAACGCGGCGCCCGGCGCCGGCGCGCGCTAGCCCGCCACCAGCATGGTGTAGCCGCGCTCCTGGGCACGCGTCGTGGCCATCACGCCTGCCGGGACCATGCGGGCGTTGACGCCGATGGAGGCCGCGAGTTCCCGCGCAATCGCATCGACCTCGCCGCCGGTGGCGGCCGCGAGGAATGTGGCGAGATTGCGTGTGGCACGACTGCACACGGCATACTGCACCCCTCGCGCGGCATTGGAGGCCAGTGTGTGGCCCCGGCTGGGCAGGTCGACACGGTCAGACATCGTGATCGGGCTGCGCGGGAAGTTCGCGCCGGTCTTCGGGTCGTGATACTGGGTGTAGTCCGCCAGCACCTGTCCGTACTTTTCCCACATCGCGTCGCTGTAGGCCAGAGGGGCGGCTGCGGCGCGGAAACAGATGATCATCCCGTAGTCGGCATCCGTGCCCTTGTAGACATCGGCGTGCGTGGCCAGGATGTTGGCCGCGTAGTTCATGGCGCTCACGCCGCCCAGGCCGGTGTAGCAGTCGATCAGGGTGCGGTGGGTGCCGGGCAAGTCCATCCAGGCGTCTTCGTCGTGAATGCGTGGTTCGAAGCGCTGGCGTGCGGTTTGTGCAACGGCCTTGGTGGCTGCGGCAGCCGAGGTCAATGCGGCCACCAGACCAAGACGGGCAATAAAGGATCGACGCCCGGAGGGGGGCAGGGACTGATCTGACATGGGAGCTCCTGAAGGCTTGGGCGCTCGCTGTCGGGGGCGCCTGTGAAGTGACAAGTGGCGGCTATTCAACTACAGGGCAGGCGGAAAATCGAGTGCGTCAGATCAAGCTTTCCGCCGCAGCGGCCCCCTTGCAGCCAGTGGGCGACGCCTTCCTGGACGCCCATGGCATCAAGCTGAGTGTGCTGCGTCTGGACCTGCTGCATCCCTTCATCAGCGGCAACAAGTGGTTCAAGTTGCGCCCTGTGCTGGAGCAGGCGCAGGCCCAGGGGCAGCGCACCCTGCTCAGTTTCGGCGGTGCCTGGTCCAATCACCTGCTCGCGCTTGCAGCGGCAGGGCAAGCCTCGGGTTTCACCACGATCGGGCTGGTCCGTGGCGAAGTCCTGCGTCCACTCAATCCCGTGCTGGCTGCCGCCGAAGCCTTCGGCATGCAGTTGCTGCCGGTGTCGCGCACCGCCTACCGCCAGCGTCACTCGGAAGCCTTTCTGCAGCAGTTGCGGGAACGCTGGCCGCAGGCACGGATCATTCCCGAAGGAGGCGCCACGCTGGAAGGCGTGCTGGGTTGTCAGGAGATCGCCAGCGCCCTGCGCTGGAGCGTGCCGGGCTCTGCTGTGCGCCGGGTGACGCTGGCGACGGCCACGGGCACCACGCTCGCAGGTCTGGTGTCGGCACTGGACGAGACTGTGCACGTGGAGGCCACCCTGGTGCTCAAGGGGGAGGATCGCCTCAGTGCCGAGGTCAGGCAGTGGCTGGCGCAGTTGCCGGCCGGGCCCCGCGCGCACTGGCAGATCGTTCAGGGCTGGCATGGAGGCGGCTATGCCCGTCGCTGTCCCGAGCTCGACTCATTCATCGCTGGCTTCATGCAGAGAACGGGCATTCCGCTGGAACCCGTCTACACCGGCAAGATGATGTGGAGCGTCTACGGACGCATTGCCAGCGCACAGATCCCGCCCGGCAGCGAGGTCATCGCCATTCACACCGGGGGCATAGCACCGCGCATGACGTAAAGATGGAAAATATTCCCACGCGCTCGCATAGTGCCCTTCCGCCTTTGTGCAAAGAGTGATCAATCACGATGTCTGTTGCGGGTATGCAGTGCCTGCTGCGCCGCAGCTTGTTCTGTCTGCTGGCCGCTTTCGGCCTCTGGCAGCCGGGCATTGCCGTGGAGCAAGGGGACTTCACGCAGACGCCGCTGTGGCAGATCCTCCACGCCCCGGTGGCTGGCATGCCTGCGATCCCTGCCCATGCCAGCCAGGCGGTGCCCATCGCCTTGCAGGCCGAGGTGCTTGACAGACTGCAGACCGGCAGCACTGTCGCGGTGCCGGTCCAGCAACAGCTGGGCATTGCGCGCCACACGGCGCTGCAGATACTGGCCCAGACCCGGCAGCTCAACGGGGATCGCAGCCTCCACGGCGAGCTCGCGGGCTATGGTCGGCAGACTCCTTTCGTGCTCACCGCCAGTGCCCTGGATGTCTTTGCCTATGCCGAGATCGGTGCCGAGTTCTGGCAGCTGCATGTCTGCAGGAGCGAGGCGCTTGGGGATTACCGTGGGTGGATCTACCAGTCGGCAGGTCTGCCCGAGGGCGCCGAGCAACAGGATTTCGTGATTCCGCAACGCGAGCGGCCTGCGCCCGTGGCGCTGCCTGTGCTGCCGCCGAGCACGCTGCCGCTGCGCCTTGGCACTGCCAAAGCGCAAGGCCAGCCACAGAGTGCACGCAATGCCGGCATCAATTCCCGCAACCTGCAGAACACCCAGTCGGTCGGCAGCGGCAGTGTGGTGGCCGGCGGCACGGCGCAGATCGAGGCCACTTTCCGCAACATCAGCACTGAGCGGCACGAGGCCCTCACGGTCAATTTCTACTTCGTGCTCGAGAACAGCACGCTGCTCAGCGCCTCCGAGGGCTGTCGTCAGGGCACGGTGGGCGGGCAGCGCGTGCTGAACTGTCCTCTGGGTGACTTCGCTCCAGGTGAAAGCAAGACCTTGCGCCACGCCATCGCGACGACGGCGGCCTCCAAGCCCCGGGTGATTTCCACCGCGCTGGTCGGTGAACTGCGCCACGACGCCGTACTCAACGTGGTCGAGGACATGCTGCGCGAAAGCGACAGCAACGGTATCAGCGATTTCAACGAAGCCTTGCTCGGCATCGACACGGTCGGCGTCGCCAGTGCCGACAAATGGACCGAGCCCTCCCTGATTGACGTGATGGCGCTCTACACGCCAGGTGCCGACGCGCTCTACGGCGGCGGCGCGCAGACCCGCATCAACCAGCTCATCGCCATGGCCAACCAGATTTATGCCGACAGCGGCGTGGCCATCACCCTGCGCCCGGTGTACATGGGCCCGGTGGCCTACAGTGAGTCGGTGGACATGGACACCGCGCTGAGTGCCCTGACCCGTCGCAAGGATCCAGCCTTCGCTGCCGTGGACAGCCTGCGCGAGCGATATGGCGCCGATCTGGTGATGCTGTTCCGGCCGCAGGGAACGGAGCTGGATCGCTGTGGTCTGGCGAACCTGGGTGGCTTTCGCACGCAGGGGGACTTCACCTCTTCCGACGAGCGGCAGTTCGCGTTCTCGACCATCGCCATCGACTGCCCCGTGAGTTCCGTCGTGGCGCATGAACTGGGCCACAACATGGGCCTGACCCACTCCCACCGAGAGGATGGTCACGGCGGCACCTTCGATTTCGCCACCGGTCACGGAGTCGATGCACTCTTCAGCACGGTCATGGCCTTCCCGGCCGCCTTCAACACCAGCGTGCGGATCGCGCGCTTCTCCAGCCCGCTGCGAGACTGTCTCGGCGTGCCTTGCGGGGTGGCGGCCGGCGGCGTGCAGCCCCCGGCTGACGCGGCGCGAGCGCTCGATGTCGTGCGGCACCAGATCGCGCGTTACTACGCACAGCGCGTGCCACTGCTGCCGGACAAGCCCCTGGCCACGCTGAGCGGGGCAGCCACCAATGCCCGCATCGCCCTGGCGGCGAGCGTGAACAAGGGGCTCGACCATGTCTCCGTCGTGACCCCCACTGACAGTGTGGACATCACGCTGAGCCCGAGCGTCGATTCCCGTCACAGCGGTCAGGCCGGCTCGGCCTACGTGCAGATTGCCAATGCGGCCCGACTCGGGGCGGATTTCGTCGGCCGTCGCCTGCAGATCTACATCGCCTACAGCGTGCCCAGCCAGGGCGAGGTGGTCTACACCGTCGAGCCTCTGGCGCTGGACATCAGCCGCTGAGCGGCAGCCCAAGTCTCTCTGCTATACTGCCGCCGGCCTCGCTACAGCCGCGTGGCCCAACTCCCACTTCCTTCACAGAGCACACCATGGTGGCATTCAAGCGCATAGGACTGATCGGTCGGGCAGGGCACCCTGGGGTGGTCGACACCTTGAGCCTGCTGCACAAGGTGCTCGTGTCCCGGGGCTTGCAGGTTCTCTGTGACGAGCACAGTGCCGCGGAGCTCAGTGGTGCGACTCCCATGCTGGTGCCGCGTGCCGAGCTCGGTGCTCAGTGCGATCTGGTGATCGTGGTGGGGGGCGATGGCAGCATGCTGCGCGTGGCCCAGTGGCTGGTGGCACACAATGTGCCTGTGCTCGGCGTGAACCGGGGTCGTCTGGGCTTTCTCACCGACATTCTGCCGGAGGAGATCGAGACCCGGCTCACCGATGTGCTGGCGGGTCGCTACACCGAGGAATCACGCTTCCTGATCGAATGCGAGGTGCGTCGCCACGGGCGTGTGCTGCACGCCGGCAGCGCGCTGAACGATGTGGTGCTGCACCCCGGCACCGCGGCTCGCATGCTCGAGTTCGAACTTTTCATCAACGAGCAGTTCGTCAACAGCCAGCAGTCGGACGGGCTGATCGTCGCCACGCCGACGGGCTCCACGGCCTATGCCTTGTCGGCCGGGGGGCCCATCATGCACCCCAGTCTCAATGCCCTGGTGCTGGTGCCCATGTATCCCCACACCCTGGGCAGTCGTCCGCTGGTGATCGATGCCGACAGCAGCATTCGCGTCGTGGTGGGCAAGCAGCGCTCCATCGTGCCCCAGGTCAGTTGTGATGGGGCTACCGGCTTTCCTGTCGAGCCCGGTGACGAATTCATCGTGCGCAAGAAGCAGGGAGCCCTGCGCCTGATCCACCCGCAGGATCACAATTATTACGAGACCTGTCGCAGCAAGCTGGGCTGGGGCAGCCGTCTGGTGCGCGCCGATGATTAGGGCCGCCGTGCTGGATGCCGGCACCGATCTGCGGCCGCTGCTGGAGGCGCTGGCCCGTCAGGGGCTGCGTTTTCGCGTCAACGAGGAGTCCGGTGCCCAGGTGATCTGGGTGGCCAGCGAAGCCGAGGCGGAGCTGGTCACAGCCCTGCTCGCGCAGTGGCAGAGCCTGCGGGCGCAGGGTCTGCTGACCGATACCGCGGCACCCTCCGCGCCCGGGCTCGGCCATTATTTCCCCCTGCAGCACTACCTGCGTGACTTGTTGCGTGCGTTCTTCCGCGCGCCCGTGACGGTGCTGGTGCTGCTCGCCACACTGGTGGTGGCGATCATCAGCGATCTGGGCATGGATCTGAACGGGGTCCAGCGCCTGTTCTACCCTGGCTTCTACCCGGGCCCCGAAGTGGGTTCCGCCTCGGTGCCGCGTCTGCTGGCCCAGATCGACAGCCTGGAGGCGCTGCTGCGCACACTCTCACCCGCGCTGCTGCATTTCGGCGCGCTGCACCTGGTGTTCAACAGCCTGTGGTTGTGGCACTTCGGCCGCATCATCGAAGCGGCGCAGAGCAGTCTGATGTATCTGCTGCTGTTGTGTTTTCTCGCGTTTGTCTCCAATACCGTGCAGTACCTGTGGAGTCTGTCGGTGAATTTCGGCGGTCTCTCGGGCGTGGTCTACGGCCTTCTGGGCTACATCTGGATGTGGCAGCTGATGGCGCCACGCGCCGGTCTGCAGCTGCCGCCCGCGATGATCGGCTTCCTGCTGCTGGCCCTGGTGTTGATGGAAGTGCTGGCGTCGGCCTGGATCGCCACCGCCGCGCACGCGGGTGGTCTGTTCGCGGGCATGGTCGCAGGCTTGCTCGGTGCCGGCCTGCAACGTATTCGACGCGCCTGAGCGGCGCCCCACTCAGAGGAACCCCTCATGTCCGACACTCCCGATTCCCTGCAGGCACTGCTCGACAGCATCACCCCGCAGATTCACGAGGCGCTCAAGAGTGCCGTGGAAACCGGCCGCTGGGCCAATGGCGAGCGGCTGACACCGCAGCAGCTGGAACACAGTCTGCAGGCCATCATCGCCTGGGAGGCGCAACACCTGCCCGAGGAGCAGCGCGTGGGGTACATCGACACCAGCGGCCTGCAGAAGTCCCACTGTGACGAGCCCGGTCACACGCATGGGGCAGGTGACAGCTGTGCCAGCGAGCCCCGCCCGCTGCTGTGGACCGAGCAGGACAATCCCACGCGCCATTGAGTGACAAGGAGTATCCGTTGAACACCGTCGCCCGCGGCATCGCCCGCAAGATGAAGACCCGCCTCGGCAAGCCCGTGGACTATGCCCTGCCGCTGGGCGACACGCTGGTGCCCCTGAACCCGCTGCTGGGCAGTCATGTCCAGCTGCACTTCAGTGGCCAGATCAACTGCGTGCACTGCGGCCGCAACACCAGCAAGAGCTTCAACCAGGGCTATTGCTACCCGTGCTTCCAGAAGCTGGCCCAGTGTGACTCCTGCATCATCCACCCGGAGAAATGCCACTACGACCTGGGTACCTGTCGTGAACCGGCCTGGGGCGAGGAATTCTGCATGCAGGATCACATCGTCTACCTGGCGAATTCCTCGGGCGTCAAGGTGGGCATCACCCGCGCCACCCAGGTGCCCACGCGCTGGATCGATCAGGGCGCGGTGCAGGCCCTGGCCATCATCCGGGTGCGCAGCCGCCTGCAGTCCGGCGCGCTGGAAGTGCTGTTCAAGCAGCACGTGGCGGACAAGACCAACTGGCGCGACATGCTCAAGGGGGCCGATCATCTGACTGATCTGCATGTCGAGCGCGAGCGTCTTCTGAGTGCCTGTCGTCGCGATATCGACGAGCTGGTTCAGCGCTATGGCTTTCATGCCATCAGCGTGCTCACCGGCATCGAACCGGTGCTGATCGACTACCCGATCCTGGCCTATCCGGAAAAGATCCATTCGTTCAATTTCGATACCGATGCGCTGGTGGAGGGCACTCTGCTGGGCATCAAGGGCCAGTATCTGATCTTCGATACCGGCGTGATCAACCTGCGCCGCTTTGGGGGCTACAACCTGGCGCTGCACCATTGACCAGACAAGGACACGAGCATGCGTGATGCACAACCGAAAACCATCTATCTGAAGGACTACGAGGCCCCGGCCTACCTGATCGACACCACTGAGCTGCGGGTCGAGCTGGGCGAGGAGTCCACGCGGGTCCTGGCGCGCCTGCAGCTGCGGCCCAATCCGCTGCATGCCGGCCACGTGCCGGGGCCGCTGGTGCTGGACGGCCAGGACATGGTGCTGCAGTCTCTCGCCATCGACGGCCGTGCGCTCGACAGTACGCAGTATCGCGCGGACGCCGAGAGCCTCAGCATCCTTGCGCCGCCGCAGCAGAGCTTCGTTCTGGAATGCGTGACCCGCATCAAGCCGCAGGAGAACACCAGCCTGGAAGGGCTGTACAAGTCGAAGACCATGTTCTGCACGCAGTGCGAAGCCGAGGGCTTTCGCAAGATCACCTATTACCTCGACCGGCCCGATGTCATGGCCACCTTCACCACCACCGTGGTGGCGGACAAGTCACGCTATCCGGTGCTGCTCTCCAACGGCAATCCGGTGGCGCGCGGCGAGGAGCCCGATGGCACACACTGGGTGACCTGGCAGGATCCGTTCCGCAAGCCCTGCTATCTGTTCGCGCTGGTGGCCGGCAATCTGGAATGCGTGGAGAATCACTTCACCACGGCGTCCGGCCGCGAGGTGACGCTGCGCATCTTCGTGGAGGCCAAGGACGTGGACAAATGCGACCACGCCATGCTCTCGCTGAAGAATGCCATGCGCTGGGACGAAGACGTGTTCGGCCGTGAATACGATCTGGACATCTTCATGATCGTGGCGGTGGACGACTTCAACATGGGCGCCATGGAGAACAAGGGCCTGAACATCTTCAACACCTCCTGCGTGCTGGCCAATCCGGCCACCACCACGGACGCCGGGTTTCAGCGCGTCGAGGCCGTGGTGGCGCACGAATACTTCCACAACTGGTCGGGCAATCGCGTGACCTGTCGCGACTGGTTCCAGTTGAGTCTCAAGGAAGGCTTCACCGTGTACCGTGATGCCGAGTTCTCGTCCGACATGGGCTCGCGCACCGTCAAGCGCATCGACGACGTGAGCTTCCTGCGCACCGTGCAATTCGCCGAGGACGCGGGGCCCATGGCCCATTCCGTGCGTCCGGACTCCTACATGGAGATCTCCAACTTCTACACCGTGACCATCTACGAGAAGGGCGCGGAAGTGGTGCGCATGATTCGCGAACTGATCGGTCCGCAACGCTTCCGGGCCGGCAGCGATCTGTACTTCGCGCGCCACGATGGTCAGGCCGTCACCACCGAGGATTTCGTCAAGGCCATGGAGGATGCCAGCGGTGTCGATCTCACCCAGTTCCGGCGCTGGTACAGCCAGGCCGGCACGCCGCTGCTGCAGGTGCGTGGCGAGCACGACGCGGCGCGCGGGCGCTATGTACTGCACGTGCGGCAGAGCTGTCCGGCCACGCCCGAACAGCCCGAGAAGCTGCCGTTCCACATTCCCCTGCGCATGGCATTGCTGGATCGCGACGGCCGTGAACTGCCGCTGCAGCTCGAGGGCGAGCAGGGCGGGGCGGTGACCGAGCGGGTGCTGGGCGTGCGTGAGGCGCAGCAGCAATTCGTCTTCACGGGCATCAGCCAGCCTGCGGTGCCCTCTCTGCTGCGAGGCTTCTCCGCCCCGGTGAAACTGCAAGTCGAACATTCGCGGGAGGAACTGCTGTTCCTCATGGCCCGCGACACCGATGGCTTCAATCGCTGGAATGCTGCGCAGCAGCTCGGCGTGGAAACCCTGCAGGCCCTGCTGGCCGATTATCAGGCGGGCCGCGCGCTGCAGCTGGACGCCGGTCTTGTGCAGGCCTTCGCCAGCATCCTGGCCGACTGCATCGAGCAGTGTGAACGCGCGCTGCCTCATGACAAGGAGGCCGTGGCCCAGCTGCTGAGCCTGCCGGCGGAAGCCTATCTGGCCGAGCTTTCGGCCGAGATCGACGTGGCCGGCATTCATGCTGTGCGCGAGTTCGCCTGCAACACCCTGGCCCAGCGCCTGGCAGCGCAATTCGCACGACTGCACACACTCAACGCGGCGCCGCTGCCCTATGCCGCTGATGCTGCCGGCATCGCCCAGAGAGCACTCAAGAACACCTGTCTCGGCTATCTGCTGCGCACGGGCGACGCGCACTGGCTGCAGGTCTGTCAGCAACAGTTCGCCACGGCCGACAACATGACGGATGTCAGCGCCGCGCTGCGTCTGCTGGTCAACTGCCCGCTGCCCGAGGCCGTGCCCTTGCGCGAGCAGGCGCTGCAGAGTTTCTACACGCGCTGGCAGCACGAGGCACTGGTGGTGGATCAGTGGTTCAGCCTGCAGGCGGGTTGCCTACTGCCCGGCACGCTGGAGCGAGTGAAGAGCCTGCTGCAGCACCCGGCCTTCGACATCCGCAATCCGAACAAGGTGCGGGCCTTGATCGGCGCTTTCGCCGGACAGAATCCGGTGGCCTTCCACGACATCAGTGGCGCCGGCTACGACTTCCTGGCCGAGCGCATCCTCCAGCTCAATGCGCTGAATCCGCAGATCGCCTCGCGCCTGGTCACGCCGCTCACGCGCTGGCGTCGTTACGACGAGACGCGCCAGCGCCTGATGCGTGCGGCATTGGAACGGATACAGGCGGTGGATGGCCTCTCCAAGGATGTGGCGGAGGTGGTGGGCAAAAGCCTGAAATAGTCGTGATGAAACAGTCGCTCAGCCATTGCTCAGCGTTTACTCATGCCGTGCCGCTTTCGGCGCGCCACACTGCGGGCTCCTTCACTCACTCAGGAGTCCGCCATGTCGCCATCGTCCCCCTCGACCCCTCCGGGCACTGCTCGGGAACCCCAGGTTTCGGCCAGCTGGCGCGGCACGCGCTGGCGCTGGCTGGGCTGGGGCACGGCACTGGTGCTGTGGCTGACCCCGCTGCTGAGCATGCCGTTCACGGACGAGGTGCAATGGGGCTGGGGCGACTTCGTCGCCGCCGGCATCCTGCTCAGCCTGCCCGGCCTGCTGCTGGAACTGACCGTGCGCATGACGCGCAACACGGCCTATCGCCTTGGCGTGGCGGTGGCCCTGCTGGCGACGCTGCTGCTGGTGTGGATATCGCTGGCGGTGGGGATCATCGGCAGCGAGGACAATCCGGCCAATCTGCTCTATGTCGCCGTGCTGGCGACCGCGCTGGGTGGCGCCGTGGCAGCGGGGTTCGCCGCGGCAGGCATGGCGCGGGCCATGTTCGCCACGGCGGCCGCCCAGATGCTGGTGGGCCTGCTGGTGCTGGCGGCTGGGCTGGGCTTCACGCTTATCATCAATGCCTTCTTCGCGTTGCTGTGGTGTCTCTCTGCCGGCCTCTTCCGCGCGGCAGCAGAGGCGGGCGAGTGCTGAATCGGGCACACTGTCGGCCATCGCCTCATGGCACAGCATGGAACGCTCCGCAGCCCGGAGCCGGCATCGCATGACCCAGACGGTTTATCACTTCGACGACTTCAGCCTGAATCTCGCCCAGCGCCAGCTGCTCCGCGGCGAGCAGGTGCTGGACGTCAATGCGCGCTATCTCGATGCCCTGGCCTTGCTGGTGCAGGAGAGCGGGCAGCTGGTGAGCAAGGAACGCTTCCTGGCGGAGGTCTGGCAGGGCATTCCCGTGACGGACGAGGCCCTGACACAGTGCATCAAGACCTTGCGCAAGGTGCTGGGTGATGCCGCCGGGCATCCGCGCTTCATCGAGACCGTGCCCAAGCATGGCTATCGTTTCATCGCCAGCGTCCAGGCGCCGTCCGTGCCGGCGCCAGCGGACGGCGGGCAGGGCAGTGCCATGCCAGTGCGCACCCAGCGGCCGAACGGCGCCCTGATCCCCCTCGCGGCCGGCATCCTCGGAGGTGCCCTGGCCGGCGTGCTGGGCGGCCTTGCTTACGGGTTCTTGGCGGCTTCGCAGTCGCTGGAGGCGGGTGCGCTGTCCGTGCTGCTGGTCATGCTCTGCCTGAGTCTGCTGGTGGCGGTGCCTGGTGCGGCCGGGGTCGTCAGCGGCTTCGTGCTGGCGCGGCGGCTGTCCCCGACGGCGCGCGGCTGGCCTGTCGCGGGTGCCGCATGCGGCGGCATGCTGGTGGGGGCGCTGGGCAAGCTGATCGGCGTCGACACCTTTGCGCTGCTGTTCGGACGGGCTCCGGGCGACATCACCGGCGCCTTCGAAGGTCTGCTCGTCGGCCTTGCGGTGGGTGCCGCCATCGTGCTGGTCGAGCGCACCGATGGGCAGGGGCCGCAGCCTCGGCAGGTGGCACTGGCGGGTCTGCTGTGTGCCGGCGTGGGGCTCATGCTTGCGGCGCTTGGGCGCCCGCTGCTGGGCGGCAGTCTGGAGCTGCTGGCGCAGAGCTTCCCGGCCTCGCGCCTGCAGCTGGATGCACTGGGCAGTCTGTTTGGCGAGCAAGGCTTCGGGCCGCGCAGTCAGCTCCTGGCGGCGGCCGTGGAGGCAGGCCTCTTCGGCAGCTGCATCGCCAGCACCATGCAATTCGCCCGGCGGGCCGCCGCCAACGCTTGAGCGATCCCCGCGTTTACCTCGTCAGGCAGAAATAAAGTCACGACCAGTCACAGATTTTTTCGACGGAATGATGCTTCACTCTGCGTAATCGCAAGCACATGTCCATTGGGCACTTCACTTCTCTTGGCAAGGATATTCGCATGACCTCGCAGCAGGATTCTCAGGCTCGATCGCAGGACGCTTCCCCGCTGGCCCCCCGTCGCAAGCGGCGTGGACGTGGCCGCTGGCTGCTGCTGGCACTGGCACTCGCCGGAGTGGGCAGCTGGTATTACCTGCGCGGCTCGGAAAGCCCCGAGGCGCAGAATCAGCCCCTGCTGGCGCGGGTCGAGATCGGCGACATCGAGAACACCATCTCGTCTGCCGGCAGTCTCAAGCCCAGTGAGTTCGTGGATGTCGGCGCCCAGGTGTCCGGCCAGCTGCAGAAGCTCTACGTCGAGGTGGGCGACAAGGTGGAAGTCGGTCAGCTGCTGGCGGAGATCGATGCCCGGACCCAGGCAAGCCGGGTGCAGGCCAGCCGCGCCGCGCTGGCCGCGCTGGAGGCGCAGATCGCCTCGCGTCAGGCCAGCCTCGACCTTGCCCGGGCCAACGCCCAGCGTCAGGAGCGTCTGATGGCAGCCAATGCCACCAGTCAGCAGGATTACGACACCGCCGTGGCGAACCTCGCCAGTGCCGAGGCCAGTTACACGCAGCTGCAGCGCCAGATCGAGCAGAGTCGCTCGACCCTGTCCTCGGAAGAGACCTCGCTGGAGTTCACCCGCATCTACGCGCCCATCGCCGGCACCGTGGTCTCCATCGAGATGAACGAGGGCCGCACCCTGAATGCCAACCAGCAGGCGCCGACCATCCTTCGCATCGCCGATCTGTCCACGATGACGGTGCAGGCTGAGATCTCCGAGGCCGACATCGGCAATCTGCGCCTTGGCATGGATATCTATTTCACGACGCTGAGTGGCGGCCAGCGCCGCTGGCGCGGCACGCTGCGGCAGATCCTGCCGACGCCGGTGATCGAGAACAATGTGGTGCTCTACACCGGCCTGTTCGATGTGGACAACGCCGATGGCAGCCTGTTGCCGGAGATGACCGCCCAGGTGTTCTTCATTACCGCGGCCGCCTATGACGTGCTGACGGTGCCCGTCGGGGCGCTCAGTTACGGCGCGCCAGCAGCGGCTGACGGTGCGCCTGCAGCCGGGGCTCCCGCGGATGCCGAGGCCCGCAACGCGGCCGCGCGCCAGGGCCAGGGGCGTCCTGCGGGACGTCGCCCGCCCTCCGGCGATGGCACGGTGCCGGCGCGCCGGCCGGCCACCGTCACCGTGATGGCGGCCGATGGCACGCAGCAGGCGCGTGACATTGTCGTCGGCGTCAGCAGCCGCATCAGTGCGCAGGTGATCTCCGGCCTGGAGGAGGGCGAACAGGTCGTGGCCGGCGTCATTCAGGGCGCGCCGGAACCCCAGCAGCAGCTGCAGGCCATCGGCGCACCCACCGCCCCGCGCGGCGTCGGCGGAGGCTTCCGATGAGCAGTATGACCCTGGATGCCGGCGCCCTGGGGGCGCGGCCCTCCTCGGGGGAGCCAGCGCGGGCGGCCGATATCAGCGGCGAGATTCCCATCATCGAGCTGCGCGGCATCACCCGCACCTACATCACCTCGGGGGGCGTGGAGGTGCGCGCCCTGCGCGGGGTCGACCTGAAGATCCACATCGGCGAGTTCGTCGCCATCGTCGGCCAGTCCGGCTCAGGCAAGTCCACGATGATGAACATCCTGGGCTGTCTGGACAAACCCACCAGTGGCACCTATCTGTTCGGCGGGCGTGACATCCGCCACTTCGAGGCCGACGATCTGGCCTGGCTGAGGCGCGAGGCCTTCGGCTTCGTGTTCCAGAGCTACAACCTGCTGCCCCATGCCACGGCGCTGGAAAATGTCGAGATTCCCGCCATCTATGCCGGTTACAGCGCCGAGCAGCGCCGCATCCGCGCTGAAGCCCTGCTCACCTCGCTCGGGCTGGGCGAGCGCATGGATCACCGGCCCAGCCAGCTCTCGGGCGGCCAGCAGCAGCGCGTGTCCATTTCCCGGGCGCTGATGAACGGCGGCAACATCATTCTGGCGGACGAGCCCACGGGGGCGCTGGATTCGGCCAGCGGCGCCGAGGTGGTGGCTCTGTTGAAGAATCTGGCGCGGCAGGGCCACACGGTCATCATCATCACCCACGACCCGGCACTGGCCGAACAGGCCGATAGAGTCGTGGAGTTCCGCGACGGTCAGGTGATCCGCGATCGCAACACCGTCACTGCCAGCCATGGCAATGCCGACAATCACAAGCTGCGCGAGCTGTTCCTGAACCGCCGCGTGGCCTCGCCCCTGACCGGCATCAGCGAGGCCATCCGCATGGCCATGCGCTCGCTCACCGCCAACATCTTCCGCACCTTCCTGACCCTGCTCGGCATCGTCATCGGCGTGGCCTCGGTGGTGGCCATGCTGGCAATCGGAGAGGGCGCGCGGCAGCAGATCGTCGAGCGCATCAGCGCCATCGGCACCAACATGCTGACGCTGCAGCCCGCGCGGGTGCCCGGGCAACGGGGGCCGTCGCCTTCGACGCTGACCTTCGAGGATGCCGACGCCATCGCCGACGGGGTGCCCAACGTGATCGGCACGCTGCCGGAGATACAGGGCAGCCAGACCGTGCGTCACGGTCGCCAGGACTACCAGACCACGGTCATCGCCAATTCCGAGTCCATGCCGGCCATCCGCAGCTGGCCCCTGGCCCAGGGCATCTACTTCACTCGGGAGGACAGTGACACCTATGCTGCCGTGGCTGTGCTCGGAGCGACCGTGGCGGCCGAGATGTTTCCCGATGGCGGCAATCCGCTGGGCGAATACATCCTGATTCGCAATGTGCCCTTCCAGATCATCGGCGTGCTGACGCGCAAGGGCGCCTCGGGGCAGGGGGGCAATGACCAGGACGATGCCGTCTTCGTGCCGCTGAAGACGGGCGCCCTGCGCCTGTTCGGGCAGCGCTATGCGCGCTCGATCTCGGTGGCGGTGGAGAACATCGACCTGATCAACCAGACGGAGCAGGACCTGATCGAATTCATGGTGGTGCGCCATGGCACCCAGGACTTCCGCGTCTTCAACAGTGCGGAGCTGCTGGAAACGGTGTCGGCTTCCCAGGACACCTTCACCATGCTGCTGGGGTCGGTGGCCGCCATCTCGCTGCTGGTGGGCGGCATCGGCGTGATGAACATCATGCTGGTGTCCGTGACCGAACGCACCCGCGAAATCGGCATCCGCATGGCCACGGGGGCACGTCAGTTCGACATCCTGTCGCAGTTCCTGTCCGAGGCCATCGTGGTGTCGGCGGTGGGTGGCCTGCTGGGCGTGGCCATCGGCATCGGCACGGGGCTGCTGCTGATGCGCTTCGGCATTGCCGTGGAATTCACCACGGCGCCCATGGTCCTGGCCTTCTGCTGTGCCGCGGCGACGGGTCTCATCTTTGGTTTCACCCCGGCGCGCAAGGCGGCACGACTCGACCCCGTCGTGGCGCTCGCCAATGAATAGGACTCTGCCCATCATGCGTTTGACCCCCTCACGACCCTTGCTGCTGGCATTGACCCTGCTGCCGCTGGCGGCCTGCGTGCAGACCCAGGTGCCCACCCTGGAGCAGGCCGATGTGCCGGCCACATTCACGCCGCGCGCGGAGCAGCCCGACATGAGTGCCACGCCCGCCTGGCCGGCAGTGGACTGGTGGACAAGCTTTGGCGATGCCGAATTGACGACCCTGATCGATCAGGTGCAGGCCGGCAATCTGGATCTGGCCAACAACCGGCGCAATCTGCAGTCCGCCCAGGTGGCGCTGGAGGAGGCGGGCTTCAATCTGCTGCCTCGGGCCAGCGTGACCTTGGGCACTGGCGCCTCCTACCGGCAGTCTCGCGTCGCTGGTCAGGACGAGAGCAACAACGAGGGCACGCCGTTCTCCCTGACGGGCTCCGTGTCCTATGCCGATATCCTGGCGCGCCCCGCGGTCTACACCCAGGCGCTGGCCGACTACGACTCGCGTGCCGCCCACTCAGCGGATATCGCCCTGAACACCCTGGGCACCTCAGCCTCGACCTATTTCCAGTTGCTGTTGATCCGCGACAAACTGGTGGCAGCCACGCAGAACGTCGCCAATGCCCAGGCCATCAGCGCCATCGCCGATGCCCGGGTGGCAGCCGGCGTGGCCGTGCCCATCGAGGCCTTGCAGCAGCGCATCGCCCTGCAGCGTGAGCAGGCAGCGCTGCGCGCGCTGGAGCAGAGCGAGCTGGCGGCGCTGTCGTCGCTGGCGCTGCTGACGGGGCGTCCTGTGCAAGGCTTCGAGATCGCCGGCCAGACACTGCAGAACGTGGTGGTGCCAGCGGTGCAGGCAGGCCTGCCTTCGGAGCTGCTGCTGCGGCGTCCCGATCTGGTGCAGGCCGAGGCGCAGCTGCGCAGTGCCGTGGCCGGTGTCGACATCGCGCGCACCGATTACTTCCCCAGCCTGTCGCTGACTGGCAGTGTCAATGCCAGCAGCAGCTCGCTGACGGCGCTGGTCAGCTCGCCCGACCAGTTCATCAATGCCGGCGCCACGGTGCTGCAGACCCTGCTGGATACCGGTCAGCGCAATCGTGCACTGCAGACACGGCAACTGGCACTGGAGAATGCCCTGGCGAGCTTTCGCCGGGCCGCCCTGGTGGCCTTCAACGAGGTGGAGGTGCTGCTGAGCGCCGTGCAGCTGCAGGAGGAACAGGTGGCGGTGGCACTGGAGAATCTGGGCGCGGCGGAGGAATCCTTTCGTATCGCCCAGGTCCGTTATGCCGAAGGGGTGACGGAGTTCCAGACGGTGCTGACCACGCAGAACACCCTGTTCTCCAGCCGCAACGCGGTGCTGGACACCAAGCTGCAGCAGCTGAACACGCTGATCAGTCTGTATCAGGCGCTGGGCGGCGGCTGGCAGGCGTCGGATATTCCGCGCTGACAATGCATGAGCTCAGAATGCGAAGGGGGTCAGAGACACACGCATCAGCAAGTGTCTCTGACCCCCTTGGCTTTTCAGGCTACTGTGAGGATCAGGCCGCGACTTCGCGGATATTTACCAGCGGAATGCTCTTCGCCCGCTCGGCAGCTTCCATGTAGGACTTGATCTCGTTGAAGTTCAGGTAGCGGTAGATCGAGCCAGACATGGTGTCGACATTCTTCATGTAGGCCAGGTACTCCTCCATGGTCGGAATGCGGCCCAGAGCTGAGCTGACGGCGGCCAGTTCAGACGATGCCAGGAACACGTTCGCGCCTTCGCCCAGACGGTTGGGGAAGTTGCGGGTGGACGTGGACACCACGGTGGAATTGGGCGCCACGCGGGCCTGGTTGCCCATGCAGAGCGAGCAGCCCGGCATCTCGGTGCGCGCACCGGACACGCCGAACACGCTGTAGATGCCTTCTTCCACCAGCTGATGCTGGTCCATCTTGGTGGGCGGTGCGATCCACAGACGCGTGGGCAGCACGCCCTTGACCTGCTTCAACACAACGCTGGCGGCGCGGAAATGACCGATGTTGGTCATGCAGGAACCGATGAACACCTCGTCGATCTTCGTGCCCTGCACGGCCGACAGCGGCTTGATGTCGTCCGGGTCGTTCGGACAGGCCAGCAGGGGCTCCTTGATCTCGTTCAGGTCGATCTCGATGATCTTGTAGTACTCGGCGTCCGGGTCCGGCTCCAGCAGTTGCGGGTCCTTCAGCCACTCTTCCATGGCGCGGGCGCGACGCTCCAGCGTACGGGCGTCGCCATAGCCCTCGCTGATCATCCAGCGCAGCAGGGTGATGTTGGAGTTGAAGTACTCGATGATCGGTTCCTTGTCCAGGCGAATCGTGCAGCCGCCGGCAGAGCGTTCGGCCGAGGCGTCGGACAGTTCGAAGGCCTGTTCCACCTTCAGGTTCGGCAGCCCTTCGATTTCCAGGATGCGGCCGGAGAAGATGTTCTTCTTGCCTTTCTTTTCCACGGTCAGATCGCCGGACTGCAGCGCGGCATAGGGAATCGCGTTCACCAGATCGCGCAGGGTGATGCCGGGCTGCATCTCGCCCTTGAAGCGCACCAGCACCGATTCCGGCATATCCAGCGGGATCACGCCGGTGGCCGCGGCGAAGGCCACCAGACCGGAGCCGGCCGGGAAGGAGATGCCGATGGGGAAGCGGGTGTGGGAGTCACCGCCGGTGCCCACGGTATCGGGCAGCAGCATGCGGTTCAGCCAGGAGTGGATGATGCCATCGCCCGGGCGCAGGGCCACACCGCCGCGCGTCTGAATGAAGTCAGGCAGGGTGTGCTGGGTCTCGATGTCCACGGGCTTCGGATAGGCGGCTGTGTGACAGAAGGACTGCATGACCAGGTCGGCGGAGAAGCCCAGACAGGCCAGATCCTTCAGTTCGTCGCGGGTCATCGGGCCGGTGGTGTCCTGGGAGCCGACCGTGGTCATCTTCGGCTCGCAGTAGCTGCCGGGACGCACGCCTTTCACGCCGCAGGCCTTGCCGACCATTTTCTGGGCCAGGGTATAGCCCTTGCCGGAATCGGCCGGATTGAAGGGCAGACGGAAAACGCGAGAGGGTTCCAGACCCAGGGCCGTGCGGGCCTTTTCGGTCAGGCCGCGGCCGATGATCAGCGGAATGCGGCCGCCGGCGCGCACTTCGTCCAGCAGCACTTCGGTCTTGAGCGTGAAGGTGGACACCACTTCGTCAGTGCCATGTCGCGTGATGCGGCCCTCGTAGGTGTGGATGTCGATGACATCCCCGGTGTTCATGTTGTCGACCGGGCACTCCAGCGGGAAGGCGCCGGCGTCTTCCATGGTGTTGAAGAAGATCGGCGCGATCTTGCCGCCGATGCACACGCCACCGTCGCGCTTGTTCGGGATGTGGGGAATGTCATCGCCGATGTACCAGAGCACGGAATTGGTGGCGGACTTGCGCGAGGAACCGGTGCCCATCACATCGCCCACCATGGCGACGGGGAACCCTTTCTTCTTCAGCTCCTCGATCTGTGCAGCGGCATTGGTCACGCCTTCGCGCGGCATCTTGTACATGGCCAGGGCGTGCAGGGGAATGTCGGGACGGGACCAGGCGTCCTGCGCGGGCGAGAGGTCGTCGGTATTGGTTTCACCCGGCACCTTGAACACGGTGACCGTCAGCACTTTCGGCAATTCCGGCTTGTTGAGGAACCACTCGGCGTCGGCCCATGACTGCAGAAGCAGCTTCGCGTGCGGGTTGCCGGCCTTGGCCTTTTCCTCCACGTCGTGGAAGGCATCGAACATCAGCAGGGTATGGGAGAGTTCCTTCGCAGCCAGCGCGCCGAGTTCGGCGTCATCGAGCAGTTTCACCAGGGTCACGATGTTGTAGCCACCGAGCATGGTGCCGAGCAGTCGAACGGCCAGTTTCTTGTCAATGATGGGGGACGTGGCACTGCCTTCGGCAATCGCGGTCAGGAAGCCTGCCTTCACGTAGGCCGCTTCATCGACACCGGCAGGAACGCGATTGGAGATCAGATCAAGGATGAAGGCTTCTTCGCCCTTGGGAGGATTCTTCAACAATTCGACGAGTGCGGCGACCTGCTCGGCATCCAGCGGTTTCGGCACGATGCCCTGTGCGGCACGTTCGGCGACATGTTTACGGTAGGCTTCTAACACAATATTCCCCTTGTCGATGAGCTTCGGTTAGCTGGTAAAATCGGGCTCCAAGTTTAGGCCAATCGGCACGGGAACTCCAGTTGAAGACCAGCCCCACACGCACGCCCTGCATCGGCATCTGCTCCACGACTTCCATCGGTGACGCCATCTGTCGGGGCTGCAAACGCTACGCCTTCGAGGTGATTCGCTGGAACGCTTACAGCGAGGCAGAGAAGGAGGCGGTGCTGCGCCGCATCGAGACGTTGACTGTGCAGATCCTGAAGAATCGCTTTCACATCCAGTCGCGCGAAGCGCTGGAAAGCGCGTTGAACGCCCGCAAGATTCCCCTCAATCCAGCGCTCTCTCCCTATTGCTGGCTGCACAGTCTGCTGCAGAAGGCGTCGCTGGCGGACATCGATCCTGCGGCCTGCGGATTCGCGCTGCTGGCCTCAGCGCAGGGCACCTCGCTCGCTCAGCTGGCCAGTGTCGTCAACGAGGAGTTGCTGGTGCTTTGCGAGGCCCACTTCGAACGCTATTACAGTCAGGTCGACAGTCTGGCGTGAGGGGTGGCCGTTCAGTCCGACAGGTGGGGAAAGTGCTTCAGCTCGAAGCCGTCGGCGCCGAGTTCCAGTACCCAGCCCTGGGTGTCCCAGCTGCCCAGCACGATGCGCTGAGCGTCGAGTCGGCCGTTGATGGGTGACTGCAGGCGCAGGGTGTGGATGGACGGGCGGTGCGTGTGCCCGTGGATGAGGCAGTTGACCTGCAGTGTCTGCAGCAGGTTCACCACTTCCTGCGGGGTCACGTCCATGATCTCGTAGGCCTTGACCTTGCCTTGTTCTTTGCTCTGCATGCGTGCCTGCTGCGCGATCATGTGTCGCTCCACCAGTGAGCGTTCGAGAAATTCCCGCTGCCAGCGCTCGGTGCGCACCATCTTGCGAAATTTCATGTAGTCGACGTCGCGCGTGCACAGGCTGTCGCCGTGAATCAGCGCCATGCGCTGACCATGGCAATCGATCAAGGTGGGCTCTTCGAGCAGGGTGGCGTGACAGCGCTCGGCGTAGTCGCGACCGATCAGAAAGTCGCGATTGCCATGCATGAAATACAGGGTGGTGCCGGAATCCGCCAGCGCGGCGAAGGTTTGCGCCACCAGGGCGTTCAAGGCACTGCCGTCGTCATCCCCGACCCAGGCTTCGAAGAGATCACCGAGCACGTAAAGCGCTTCGGCCCCCCTGGCTCGGTTGGCCAGGAAGTCCAGGAAGGAGCGCGTGATGACCGAATTCTCGGAATCCAGGTGGATGTCGGACGTGAACAGTGTCTTTCCGGCGCTGGGCATTGTCAGTCTTTGCTGGTCGCTGCCGCCTCGGTGCCTGCGGGGGCGTTCACCACAGTGGCCGTGATGACGATCTCATCCACCGGCACATCCTGGTGACCTCCACGGGAGGTGGTGCGGCACTGCTTGATCTTGTTCACCACGTCCATCCCTGCGGTGACCTTGCCGAACACGGCATAGCCCCAGCCTTGAGGTGTCTTGTTCTTGTGGTTGAGGAAGGTGTTGTCGCTGACATTGATGAAGAACTGTGATGTCGCGGAATGCGGGTCGGACGTGCGAGCCATGGCCAGCGTGCCGATCGCATTGGGCAGGCCGTTGTCGGCTTCATTCACGATGGGCTTGCCATTGGGCTTCTGCACCAGACCGGAGGTGAAGCCGCCGCCCTGGATCATGAAATTGTCGATGACGCGATGAAATATGGTGTTGTCGTAGAAGCCGCTGCGGGCGTACTCCAGGAAATTCGCGGAGGACACCGGGGCCTTGTCGAAATCAAGCTCGATGGTGATGTCACCATAATTCGTTTTGAAGACAATCATTGCGGACAACCTTGAGTTTTAAAGAGGTTTTCGCCTCTTATGAGAAAGACATTGAGCGGCTATAATACGTGCATTGCCACTTCCGAGAAAGCAGAAACCACGACATGAATGCTTCAGACAACGCTGAAAATGCGGGCTCCGCGAGTGCGGCGGCACCGGTGACTTCGCACTTCATACGCCACATTATTGAGCAAGACCTGCAGAGCGGCAAGCATGCGGGACGCGTGCAGACACGCTTTCCTCCGGAACCCAACGGCTTTCTTCATATCGGTCACGCCAAGTCCATCTGCCTGAATTTCGGCACGGCACAGAATTACAACGGGCGCTGCAATCTGCGTTTCGATGACACCAATCCAGAGAAGGAGAGTCAGGAGTTCATCGACTCCATCAAGGCCGACATTCAATGGCTGGGCTTCACCTGGAGTGGTGACATCCGCTACGCGTCGTCGTATTTCGACGCGCTCTATGAATTCGCCCTGCAATTGATTCGCGCCGGCAAGGCCTATGTGTGCAGTCTGACACCCGAGCAGGCGCGGGAATACCGCGGCACACTCACGGCGCCTGGTCGCGAGAGTCCCTTTCGCAGCCGCAGTGTCGAGGAAAACCTCGACCTTTTCACTCGCATGCGGGCAGGGGAGTTTCCCGATGGAGCGCACAGTCTGCGTGCGAAGATCGACATGGCATCGCCGAACATCAACATGCGCGATCCTGTCATCTATCGCATTCGACACGTCGAACATCATCAGACCGGGTCCAGGTGGCCCATTTATCCGATGTACGACTATGCCCACTGCATCTCCGATGCCATCGAATGCATCACGCATTCGCTGTGCACCCTGGAATTCGAGGATCACCGCCCCCTGTACGACTGGATCCTGCAGACGCTGGACAAGGCCAGTCTGCATGCCGCGGGGGATCGCCTGACCACGCAGCAAGCCTTTGTGCTGCCACGGCAGATCGAGTTCGCTCGCCTGAACATCAATTACACGGTGATGAGCAAGCGCAAGCTGAAGGAGCTGGTCACTCAGGGCTATGTGAAGGGCTGGGATGATCCGCGCATGCCCACCCTGTCGGGTCTGCGCCGCCGCGGCTACACCCCGGCTTCCATCCGCAATTTCTGCGAGCGCGTCGGCATCAGTCGCAGCGAGAGCGTGGTGGATGTGGGGATGCTCGAGCACTGCATTCGCGAGGATCTCGACCGCAACGCGCCGCGTGCGATGTGCGTCCTGCGCCCTCTCAAGGTCACCTTGAGCAATTACCCCGAGCAGAAATCGGAGACCTTGCAGCTGCCGTGTCACCCCAAGGAGACTGCCATGGGCATGCGCGAGCTGCCCTTCGAGCGAGAGCTCTACATTGATGCCAGTGACTTCGAGGAAGTGCCGCCACCGCAATACAAGCGGCTTAGCCCGGGTGCTGAGGTACGTCTGCGCGGTGCCTACGTGATCCGTTGTGACGAGGTGCGCAAGGACACCAGCGGTCAGGTTGTCGAACTGATCTGCAGCTACGATGAGGCTACCCTTGGCGTGAATCCGCAGGGGCGCAAGGTTGCGGGTGTCATTCATTGGGTGCCGGCGCGCCACGCACTGGATGTGGAGGTGCGAATTTACGATCGCCTGTTCAACAAGGAAAACCCGGACGACAAGAGCATCGGCGACTACAAGCAGTGCCTGAATCCGGACTCCCTGCAGATATTGTCGAGTTGCAAGGCCGAGCCCAGCCTGCGCAGCGCAATGCCAGAGGCGAGTTTCCAGTTCGAACGCGAAGGGTATTTCTGCGTGGATCGACATGAGTCGTCGCCGGAGCGTCTGGTGTTCAATCGCACCGTCACGCTGCGGGATTCCTGGGCCAAGATTTCCAGTTGAGTGAATAAATTGCTGCAGATCTACAACACGTTGACCAGAACCAAGGAAGACTTCGTGCCGCTCGAAAGTGGCAAGGTGAAGATGTACGTCTGCGGCGTCACCACCTACGATTACTGCCATGTCGGCCACGCTCGCATGTTCGTCGCCTTTGACGTGGTGGTGCGTTATCTGCGCCATCGTGGCTATCAGGTGACGTACATTCGCAATATCACCGATATCGACGACAAGATCCTGCGCCGCGCCAGGGAGAACGACGAGCTGTTCTCCGATCTCACGGAGCGCTTCATCGCCGCCATGCGCGAGGACGAAGAGGCGCTGTTCGTATTGCGCCCCGACAAGGAGCCGCGTGCGACCGCGCATATTGAACAGATCATTGCCTTGATCCAGCGTCTGATCGAGAGTGAGTATGCGTATCGCGCTGCCAATGGCGATGTGTATTACGCGGTGAAGCAGTTTGCGCCTTACGGTCGCCTGTCCAACAAGAATCCCGAGGAATTGCTCGCAGGAGCCCGCATCGAGATCGGTGAACTCAAGCGAGACCCGCGCGACTTCGCCCTGTGGAAGGCAGCCGGTGACGACGAAGTGGGTTGGGACTCGCCCTGGGGCTACGGGCGGCCGGGCTGGCACATCGAATGCTCTGCCATGTCCACCTGCTGCCTGGGAGATTCCTTCGACATTCACGGTGGAGGCTCGGATCTGATGTTTCCCCATCATGAGAACGAGATTGCCCAGTCCGAGGCGGCCACCGGCAAGCAGTTTGCAAAGGTGTGGATGCACAACGGCGCGGTGCGGGTCGACAACGAGAAGATGTCGAAGTCGCTGAACAATTTCTTCACGGTGCGCGATGTGCTGCAGCAGCACAAGCCTGAAGTGCTGCGTTATCTGTTGATCTCAAGTCAGTACCGCAGCCCGATCAACTATTCCGAGCAGAGTCTGCAGCAGGCGACTGCGGCGCTGGAGCGTTTCTATACCGCGCTTCGCGGTCTTGATGTGCGCAAGGCGCGCGAATTGGTGAACAGCAGTTACGAGAAGGCGTTCTGCCAGGCCATGGATGACGACTTCAATACGCCCGTCGCACTCGGTGTGATGTTCGATCTGGCACGTGACATCAATCGTCATCGCGAAGCAGAGCCCGAGAAAGCATTGCAGCTTGCCGGAGTGCTGGTCAGACTCGGTCGCGTGCTGGGAATTCTGCAGGATTCCCCCGATGCCTTCCTGCAGAGTCAGGGCAGTGACAGCGTCGATGCGGCATTGATCGATGCCCTGATCGCGCAGCGCAGGCAGGCTCGCGCAGACAGGAACTGGGCGCTTGCCGACGAGATACGCGACAAGCTTGCTGCGATGAAAGTGGTGGTGGAGGACGGTGCAGAGGGAAGTCACTGGCGCATCGAACGCTGACGAATCGCGCTGCGCGAAGAGTCTGTGCTGCGCAGAATCAGGCAGTTTTTCCTGTGCTGGGAGATTGACTGCCTGGGAGGCCCTGAGTATCATGCCGACCCTGCAAACGCTGCAGGACATCGGGGTATAGCGCAGTCTGGTAGCGCGCCTGCTTTGGGAGCAGGATGTCGGGAGTTCAAATCTCTCTACCCCGACCACTCCTTGCAGACAAGACATACGCATTGCGCCCACACGCAATGTCGCAAACGAGTTCATTGGTGATCGTAGCTCAGTTGGTAGAGCCCCGGACTGTGACTCCGGTTGTCGTGGGTTCGAGCCCCATCGGTCACCCCATATTCCCTGTCCACTGACGCACACGTTCAGTGCCTGGTCCTCTTCACGGGGGTATAGCTCAGCTGGATAGAGCAACGGCCTTCTAAGCCGTGGGTCTCAGGTTCGAATCCTGATACTCCCGCCACCTTCGCCATACCCGTCGAATTTCCTCTTGCCTCTTCTTCATATCTCGTTTCGACGTGCCGCCTGGATGATGTGATCCGCCGCGCGGAATGCCAGCGCCATGATCGTCATCGTTGGCTGGCCGCGGCCCGAGGTCACCATGCTGCTGCCATCCACCATGAACAGGTTGGGCACATCGTGAGCGCGATTGAAGCGATCCACCACGGATGTCGCAGGATCGTTGCCCATTCTGCAGGTGCCCAGCAGATGCACGCCGCCTGTCTGTCCGTTCCTCGCGTAGGCCCCCACTTTCTTGATGGCGCCAGCGGCATCCAGCAGTTCCATCGAGACGTCATGGAAGAATTTCATCGTCGCGATGTCGTCCGAGTGATTCATGAAGGTCGTGCGCAGTGCCGGTCGTCCCCATTTGTCCTTCACCTCGGGATCCAGGGTGATGTTGTTGCTTGACAGGGGCAGGGTGGTGCAATGGCCGTTGAAGGATGCTGTATGCGTGAACTCCTCCGCGAGTCCACGCTTGAAGTCGCTGCCCCAGCTGGCTCCGGAGAAGATGCCGCCCCGCATGGCGGCTGCCATGGGCAGCCCCCTGGTAAGCGAGCGCGAGTCGATGCCCCCGCCGCCATAGAAGCCGTGCTTCGGGTCGATGCTGTAGAAATCGTGGATGACGCGCGTGGTGGCAATGCTCTTGTGTCCGTTGATCGCTTCCGGAAACAGCCCGGCCGCATTGGAGGAGCCGTTGAACATCAGATTGCGACCCACCATGCCGCTGGAGTTCGCCAGGCCGTCAGGATGCTGATCGGACGCGGAAAGAAACAACAGGCGAGGAGTTTCGGCGCCGTTGGCACACAGCACGACAGCCTTTGCACGCTGGGCCTGTTCCGTGCCGTCCTCCTCCCAGTAGACGACTTCATTCACACGGCCGTCGTTCGCGGTGTTGATGCGCGAGACAGTGCAACCCGTTCTCAGCTCGCAGTTGCCAGTGGCAAGCGCCTGCGGAATCATCGTGACGGCCGTGGACGACTTGGCCGCCACCTCGCAGCCGAAGCCATTGCAGAAACCACAATGAATGCAGGCAGGGCGTCCATTGAAGGGTTGCGAGAGTATGGCGACGGGAGCGGGAAAGGCGGTGTACCCCAGCGCGCGTGCCGCACGCTCCAGCAGCACGCCGGCGGACTTCACCGGCATGGGCGGGCAAGGATAGTCCCGCGAGCGGGGAGGGTCCCAGGGTCCGGTCGTGCCTGACACACCGATCTCCCAGTCAACGCGAGTGTAGTAGGGCTCCAACTCGTCATAGCTGATCGGCCAGTCCGTGAAATTGGTGCCAGCGATGGTGCCCCGCACGCTTGCCTAATTGAAGTCGATGGGGTGCAGACGCCAGAAATTGCCGGAGAAATGCACGCTGCTGCCACCGACATTGTGGGCGTATCCCAGAGGGGCCCCGTCCACCACTTCAGCCTTCTCGCTTTCAAGACGCCGAAAGGTCTGCGGATGTCCCTTGCGACTGCCCCAGACCAGTTCTTCATTCTGAGTGTAGGACCATTCATCGTGACGAAAGTCGCCCGGTTGCAGATACGGTCCCTGTTCCAGAACGACCACCGAGAAACCAGCGGTGGCGAGTTCGCGCGTTACAATACCACCGGCAGCCCCGGAGCCCACCACCACGAAGTCCACTTGCTCACGTGTTGCAAAACTTGCCTGAGCCATGTTCATTCTCCTCGTGCCATGTAGTCCGCGTCATAGAAACCGAAGGGGGGTTCCCACACGTGTCGATGTTCAAAACCGATCAGTTTCCAACCCGCGTAGTCGCGATTGCCGCCATACTCCGGCAGGGAGAACATCCCGGCGATGGTGAGGTAGCGCATCGTGGCGAAGAACGGTGTGTCTTCGATGCCTTGCAGGATCGCATCCTGCTGTTGTGGATCAAGTTCGCTGAACTTGCGTTCAGTGAGTGTCGCGCGCACGGTATTCTGCAGAGACGCCAGACCATCGCGCAACGGGCCAAGCACTTCCGGGCGACTGGTGCCCATAACATTGTCGATGAAGTGGATCACGCCGGCTTCATTGGCGCCTGGTGTCTCGTCGCTTGGAATGATTCGCGCTGCGATGGCCGCCAGTTCCACCGCTTCCTCGGTGTTCAAGGTGGTGAAGCTGTTGCCTTGCAGCGTTGCTTCACTGGCGTTGGCCACGCTTTGCAGGATTGCAGGAAGGCTCAGCACGATCATGGAATTGCGTATGGCCAGCAGTGAATGGCGTAGAAATGCTCTGCGGGAGAATTCGATTTCCTTCATGACAGCGGACTCCGGAACGATGACAGGCAGTCAGGATCAGGTCGTCAACCTGATGCTTCACGACTGAGTCTATGCAAGGAAAAATTCGCTGTAAAACCAAATGTTGCGACTTTTGCAATTATTCTGATAAAAGAACGAAAAGTATGAAACCGTGATTTCAAGTGGTGCATCGCGCCTTTTTCAAGTGCAAGAATCCGCACTGAATTGCAGCATCGGTGCGTCACAGCGGTGCGCCAGTGAGAGGTGAGAACGGGTCCTGCAGCTTGTGCAAATCTCTGGCATTGCCGACACGCAGTGCGGCAATGCCAGGCCAAGGGGGCAATCAGAGAGAGGAGACGAAGGCAGCGAGGTTGTTGATGTCAGCGTCGCTGAGCGGTGTGGCCACTGTCCACATCATGGCACTTTGCTCGCCGCGGGTTTCGCGATTCTTGTAGGCGGTCAGTGCGGTGGTGATGAAAGCTGAATCGCGACCCTGCAGTTGCGGGCCCACACCGCCTTCTCCGGCAGCGCCATGGCAGGCCGCACAGGCGGCGAAGGCTGCCTTGCCCAGTTCAGCCGGATTCATTGCGGCAGCGGCTTCAGCTTGAGCGCGTGCCTGTTCCACCACGGTTCCGTTGGCGGCGACATACTCCTCATAGCATTCCCCGATGCACAGATTGGTATCGGGACGATCGTGGACATCAAGACTGGAAGTTGCCATGGCGACCACAATGATGGTAACCGCCAGAAAAATGGCGGGATAAAGCAATTTGTTCATACTGACTCCTTTGATAGTAGACGGTGTGTCTACGCGGGCGCGAGTTTAACAGATTGCGTCGCGCTGAAAACGTCGAGTCAATGAGTTTCAGCCTGCCTGGGACTTGTAGCGCTGTATGTGAGGCGCCAGGATCTCAAGAGCGCTTTGATGGCAGGGGGGCAATTGTGCATCGCTCTGACGCAAGGCGGTGGTCCGCTCGCCCCATTGCACAAGCCCGGCACCCCAGGTCAGGCCAGCACCGAAGCTTGCCATCAGGATGTAGTCGCCTGGCTGTATGCGCTGCTCCTCCAGCGCTTCGGTCAAGGCGACAGGGATGGTGCCAGCGGAGGTGTTGCCGTACTTGTGCACATTGCACATCACCTTTTCTTCCGGAATCTCCAATCGTTTGGCCAGGGCATCGAGGATTCGTCGATTTGCCTGGTGCGGCACCATCACGTGGATATCCTCGATGCTCAGGCCAGTCTGTTGCAGGACGTCCTCGCAGGCAAAGGCCATTCCCTTGATGGCTCTCTTGAAGACTTCCTGGCCCTCGAAGTTCCAGCCCAGATACAGGAAATCTTCTGAGAGCCGACTGTAGGCGCTGCCCAGGTTGGTGATCTGGATGGCGCTGGTCGTGTCCATGTCACAGCCGATGCGGGCAGCCAGCAAGCCTGTGCGCTGCGTGTCCGCTTCCAGCACCACGGCACCGCAGGCATCGCCGAACAGCACGGCCACGTCGCGTCGCGCCCAGTTCATGTAATGACTGATGAACTCCCCACCGATCACCAGGACCTTGCGGTGGGCGCCTGTGCGAATGAGATTGGTGCCGATGTGCAGGCCGTAAAGAAAGCCCGTGCAGGCCGAGTTGATGTCGATGGCGGCCGCATTGCGGGCTCCGATGGCGTTCTGCACGATGGAAGCGGTGTTGGGGCACAGGGAGTCCACGGTCAGGCTGCCCAGCAGGATGAGATCCAGTTCCTCAGGTGCCAGGTCGGCTGCCGCAAGCGCATGCCGTGCGGCCACGATGGCCATGTCAGAGAAATTGCAGTGACAGATGCGACGCTCCGCAATGCCGGTGCGCGACGTGATCCATTCATCCGACGTGTCCATGAAGGTGGCGAGGTCGGCATTGCTGAGCACGGCGGGCGGCAGGCATTTGCCCCAGCCAGTGATTCGGGCGTAGTACATCGCGAGGTCTCTGCATTCTTGTTGTGGGTGTGCACTGCAGAATACTGCATCCAGCGTAGCGGACGGTAGTCGCCGTCACTGACCTGTCATCTGCTCCCACTATGGTGTGTGGACCATCCATTGAGTTCCTGGCCGGCAAGGAGCAGTCATGTCGCATTTTCCCGTTCTTCCTGATCGTCGACGTTTTCTGGCCGCGGCCAGCCTGACACTGGGTGCTCTTGCCTTGCGCGGCTTTCCGGTGCAGGCAGCGGCCGACGTCCATTTCACACACGGTGTTGCCAGTGGTGATCCGCTCGCTGATCGCGTGATTCTCTGGACGCGGGTGTTGCCCGGCGACGGGCGAGCGATGCCGCTGGAGGTGCAGTGGGAGGTCGCCGTGGACGAGCAGTTCGCGCAGATAGTGGCAAGTGGCACCACCAACACCTCGGCGGCGCAGGACTATACGGTGAAAGTGGATGCGGGCGGACTGCAACCTGGCAGCTCCTACTTCTACAGGTTCAGTGCCCAGGGAGCATACAGCGCGGTGGGCAGGACGAAAACCCTGGCTGCGCTCGGCGCGCAGCAAGTGCGTCTCGCCGTGGTGTCCTGCTCCAACTATCCCCAGGGCTTCTTCCATGTGTACGCCGAGATCGCGCGCGCGGAACTGGACGCGGTCCTGCACTTGGGCGACTACATCTATGAATATGCCGATGGCGGCTATGCCAACCCGGTGATGCTGGAACAAGGCAGGCACGTCGATCCAGTGCACGAGATCGTGAGTCTTGAGGACTATCGCACGCGCTACGGTCTGTATCGATCCGACCCCGATCTGCAGGCAGTGCATCAGGCTCACCCCTTCATCTGTGTCTGGGACGACCACGAGATCACCAACAACACGTGGAAGGAAGGTGCCGAGAATCACAATCCAGGAGAAGGCGAGTTCGCCTCTCGTCGTCTGGCGGCCATCCAGGCGTTTCACGAGTGGCTGCCGATTCGCGAGCAGGCCAGTCTGGAAGAGGGCATCATCTATCGCTCCTTCGACTTCGGCGATCTGGTCTCGTTGATCATGCTGGACACGCGACTGGTCGGGCGTGACGAACAGCTCTCACATGACATGAACATCGACACCTTGCGCAGCCGACTGGCTTCGCAGGCACGCAGCATCATGGGCGGGGTTCAGGAACAGTGGCTGGAGCAGGAACTGGCGCGCTCAGCGTCGGCGGGCATTCCTTGGCAGCTGGTGGGGCAGCAGTTGCTCATGGGCAAGTTGAATGTCCCTCAGTTCGGGGATGAAGACTTCGATCCGGCGCAGCGCGATGCCGTGCTCAATGGTCGCTATGGCATGCTGCGCACACGCGGACAGCAAGGCCTGCCTTACAATCTGGATGCCTGGGACGGCTACCCAGCCAATCGCCGGCGGGCGCTGGATGCCTTCGCTGCACGAGCGAGCAATGTCGTCGTGCTCGCTGGTGACACGCACAGTTCCTGGGCCTTCAATCTGGCCAATGATGCGGGGGAGCCTGTGGCGGTCGAGATCGGCACTCCCAGCGTCACCTCCCCGGGCTTCGAGAATTTCCTGCCCTTGCCGGAGGCGCAGGTCGTGGAGGCGACCATGCAGGCCAGTCCCGAACTCGTCTACATGAAGCCGCTCGGGCGCGGCTGGGTGGCGCTGGACGTGACGCGAGAACGGATGAGTGCCTCCTGGCACTTCGTTTCCAGTGTGACGCAGGCGGACTACGAGGTTCTCGCCGGCGCTCGGCTGGCGGTGATGGCCGGCGAACATGTCCTGCGCGCCTGAATCAACCCGGCTGCATCGGCAGCAAAGCCACGGACTCCAGCGGGCAGGCGATGATGTCGTCCTGACCGCTGTTGCGCCAGGCGCTGAACGGGATGATGTGGTACTCGCCGCTGTGGCGTGAACGGGCATCGCGACGGCGGGCCTTGGAGCCGTCCTGCTTGCGCTTGTCGAAAGTGAACAGTCGGTAATCGGGGGGCAGGTGGCTCATGAATTCCTCCAGACTGGCGAAGGACAGCGGCTTGCCATAGGTGACTTCACAGACCAGCAATGGCCGTGTCGACAGCAGCGTTTCGCGCAGCCCCTCCAGCGCCAGCCTTTCGAAGCCTTCCACGTCCATCTTGAGGATGTCGATGCGGTCGATGCCCTCACGGGCCAGATAATCGTCGCCCTTCACCAGTTCCAGTTCGCCGATGGGAACATTGCCCTTGCTGGTGGTGCTGGCATCAAAGGAGCCGATACCTTCATTGGAGCCAGTCGGTGCAAAAAAGGGCAGGCGGGCGTTCTCGTTGCTCAGTCCCAACGCATGAACACGGATGTTCTCCAGACTGTTGTGAGCGATCTGCAGCAGCAGACGGTCACGCACCTTGGCGAATGGCTCGAAGGAATGCACCTGAGCGGCAAGTCGGGACATGAACAGGGAATGCTGTCCGATGTTCGCTCCCACGTCGACGAACACGCTCTGCGGCTTGCCCAGCGCGGTCAGCGCATCACGCAGGAAAAACAGCAGCGGCTTCTCGAAGGCGCCGTAGAAATGGATCTGGAAGTCGATGTTGTTGTTCAGATTGCCCTGATAGTGCAGGCCAAAGAAGTCCTGACTGAACGGGTGGTCCGGTGCCATTCGGCGCTTGGCAAGGCGCTTGTAGACAACCCGGGCCAGCGCGGTGGGCAGGTGTCCGGTATTCCAGAGGAACAGGCAGAGCTTGTCGGTCAGGCGCACATGGATTTCCTGTCAGTGACTGCGAGGCTGGGGGCAACAGGCGCGAATTCTACCCGCCGCAGGGAGTCCGTGGGAATCCCGCGACCGCGCTCATGGCGGGGGCGGGCCGGGCAGGGCGACAGGTGGCTGCACTGCGGGAGCCGCATGGCGCTGCAGCGCGCGCAGATCCCGCAGGATCTGGGTGTTGAGCTGGATCAGGTCCAGCAGGCGCTTTTCCTCGCACTCGCAGAACTGAGCAAACGCGGCATTGCGTGACTGCCGCTGTTCCTGCTCGATCTTATTCAGAAGAAATTCATAGCTGTCCAGTCGGCTGCCGTAGGCAGCTATCAGTTCAGTGAGAGTCATGGCGGCCCTCACTGCCTGGCCGCGGCTTGCGTGGCTGCAGTTGCGTCGAATCGATCTCGGGATAGTGGCGCTCCACCTGTGCGATCAATGAGGCAATGAGGCTGCGCATGCTCGCGGGTGACAAGGTCCGTGAACGCACCAGTTGCACCATGTTCTGTTGCAGCTTGACGATGGCCGTGCGACTGGGCCGGAGGGGGCTTGCTCCTGTTAGCACCGCAGGCTCCGGCGCGGGAACTGCACTGGCAGGACTCAAGGCGCTCACCGGCACAGCCAGGTCGGGCCTGTCACCGGGTGGGCGCCGGGGCAGCCACTTGCGCCAGAACAGACTGAAGGAGCGTCGCGCGGGCTTGAGTCGATAGATGGCCTCAAGGCTGTCCGTCAGTGCGTGAAAGCGATAGCTGGCCTGACAGCTGGGAAACCCGACAGTCACAGGAATCTGTCGTTGCACGGATTGGCGGACGAAGTCATCGCGGGGGATGTAGCCGAGGTAGCTCAACTCGGTCTGCAGATAGCGCAAGGCCGCGCCGTTGAGTCGCTTGAAGATGTCAACGCTGCCTGGATAGCTGTCCACCATGTTGGTCAGCACGTGAATGGGGGGTCTTGCACCCGCGCCGCTGCAGCACCTTGACCAGCGCGAACGCGTCCGTGAGCGAGGTGGGCTCCGGAGTGACCACCAGCACGCAGTGATCCGCGGCTTCGAGAAATGTGGTGACGTTCTCGCTGATGCCGGCGGCGGTGTCGATGATCTGGTAGTCGAACTGCTGTTCCAGCACGTGCAGAGCCTGCAGCAGCAGCGTCTGCTGCTTGAAGTCGAGACTGGCGAACTGGGCGATGCCGGAAGCGGCCGGCACGATGGTGATGCCTCCAGGGCCCTGGACGAGTATCTCCTCGATGCGGCGGCTGCCATCGAGTACTTGTTCCAGGGTGTGCCTGGGGGCGATGTTCAGCGGGATGTTCACATTGGCCAGGCTGGTGTCCGCGTCGAAGACACAGACCCGCTTGCCGCGCGAGGCGAGGGCTATGGCTAGGTTCACGCTGATGCTGGTCTTGCCCACACCGCCTTTGCCGCTGCTGACTGCGATGACGCGACTTGGCTCTCTCTCGGTGTCTGTTGCTGCTGACATGGGGAATCCTGCGCTTCGGGTATACTGCCGAGGATAGCAGATGCACAGGGGAAAGAAGCATGATCGGTGTGATTGGCGGAACCGGGCTGACAGAACCGGTATTCCTGCAGAACGTGAGAATTCTCTCGATGTCGACCCCCTGGGCGCAGACGCCCGTGGAAGTCACGACAGGCACGGTGGGAAGTCACCCGGTCGCCTTCATTGCGCGGCATGGTCGCGGCCACAAGGTCCCGCCTCATCGAGTCAATTACCGTGCGAATCTATGGGCCCTGCGGCAGGCGGGCGTGAGTGAGGTGATCGGAGTCAATGCCGTGGGTGGCATCCATGCGCGGACGGCACCCGGCGCTCTGGCCGTGCCGAACCAGATCATCGACTACAGCTGGGGGCGCGAGCATACCTTCTTTGCCGACGGGCTCGACGCTGTCACGCACGTCGATTTCACGCATCCTTATGACGAGGGCTTGCGCCAGTTGCTGCTGCGCAGCGCTGGTGACGTCGAGGTGTGGGATGGCGGTGTCTATGCCTGCACTCAGGGGCCCCGGCTCGAGTCGGCCGCCGAGGTTCGCCGATTGCAGCGCGACGGCTGCGACATGATCGGCATGACCGGCATGCCCGAGGCGGCGCTGGCACGCGAGCTCGATCTGCCCTACGCGTGTCTGGCGCTGTCAGTGAACTGGGCGGCCGGCCTCACGGACGAAGTGATCTCCATGGAAGCCATAGGTCGCGTGTTGCAGTCCGGGATGGCGACTGCGCTGAGCGTTCTCGAACGTGCGATCGTGCGTCACGGTGCGACCGGCTGAGTGACTGCTTGCCCGGACTCCTGCACAGGGATCTCGGGCTCCGGAGGGGGAGGCACTTGCCAGGGCGTGACCTGGACCAGCATGCCCATGGCGGGATGATCCAGATAGTGGAACTGCTCGAGACGCATCTCGCGACTCTGGCGGAATTCAATGATGCGATTGATCTGGTAGATTTCGGTGGGTGTCCCGGACTGGTTCTGCCTCTGCGCAAGCACGGCCGGCAGCACTGGCAGGGACCAGGCTGAAGAGACTGCCGGACCGGCGCTGAACTGAGTCAGCCACAGACTCGCTTCCAGCACCAGACGATCTCGCGTGTTTCCGGCATGCACCAGCACGCTCCCTTCCACTTCCGCTCGCTCAGCGAACTCGCGCCCGCCCTGCAGGCCGATGGCCGGTGTCGCACTGCGTCGACGCAAGGGCTGCCGCCAGGCGTTGTGATAGACGATGCGGTGGGCGCTGGATTGTGACAGCGTGCGATTGGTGGTGACGAAGTCATGGGCTGCAGGCGGCAGCGCGAAGAAGCCTTCACGATCAAGGTCGGGCAGGGTGACACTTTCTGCCGGCGCATACGGGCGCGGCCCGATCTCGCGCACGGCTGCAGGCTCGGGGCTCGCTGCGGGGGCGGGAGAGGCGCTTGCGGCGACAGGCTCCTGCGGCGCGATGCTGCCAGTCAATGCACTCCAGTCGGACAGCTGCAGGACATCCGCGAGCTGTTGCAGGGCAATCAGATTGTCTGGAAAGCCGATGGCCAGTTTCTCGGGCGACCAGACTTCAGCCTCCAGGTTGGCATTCTCGTAAGTGAAGAGGGTCATTTCGACCTGCACCCAGGGTTCCTGGGTCGGGGCCGGCTGGGCCTGGCCGAAGACAGGCAGCATGATGATCAGGGCAAGCAGGCTGGCCATGCGGCCTGCAGTCTTGTTCGGGGAAATGCGTCGACTCATGTTGATGCCTTGCAATGGCGGATGCTCTGCGCGTCGTGCGTGGGCTTGCCTGCGCGCAGGATAAGGGATTCCTGCCCGCAGTCCAATCGGCCTCAGCGCGTCAGTTTCAGCAGGCCCAGCACCTGCTGCACGAAATCGATGCGCTGGTCCGCCCCCTGGGCGTTGTGGGTGAATTGCAGCTGAGCCGGCCCCGTGAGCTTGTAGACCTTGGGCTGTTGCTGCACAAGACTGACAAGTGAGCGCGGGTCCACCGCCGTGTTCTGCGCGAAATGCAGTTTGCCCGTGACAGCGCTCGCCTCGATCTTGCTGATGCCCATCTGCTGCGCGCGCAGCCGCAGGGCCGTGATGCGGAACAGGCGCTTGGTGGGCTCCGGCAGCAGACCGAAGCGGTCGATCATCTCGACCTGCAGTTCCTTGAGTTCCTCGTCGTCCCTGGCGCCGGCAATGCGCTTGTACATGATCAGCCGGGTGTGCACATCCGGCAGATACTCCTCGCTGATCAGGGCAGGCACACGCAGATTGACCTCGCTGACGTGTTGCAGGGAGCCCTCGATGCTGGGCGTGCGACCTTCGCGGATGGCCTTCACCGCTTCCTCCAGCATTTCCGTGTAGAGGCTGAAACCAATCTTCTGGATGTGACCTGTCTGCTCATCGCCCAGGAACTCGCCTGCGCCGCGAATCTCCAGGTCGTGGCTTGCCAGCGTGAAGCCTGCGCCCAGGGTGCTGGCCGCGCTGATGGCTTCGATGCGCTTGAGCGCATCGGGTGTCATGTTGTTCTTGCTGGGCGTCAGCAGATACGCATAGGCCTGGTGATGTGAACGTCCCACCCGGCCGCGCAATTGATGCAGCTGGGCCAGCCCGAGTTTGTCCGCCCGGTCGATGATGATGGTGTTGGCGCTGGGTATGTCGATTCCCGTCTCGATGATGGTGGAGCACACCAGGATGTTGTAACGCTTGTGATAGAAGTCGGCCATGATCTGCTCGAGCTCACGCTCCGGCAGTTGGCCATGGGCGACACAGACTCGGGCTTCCGGAATCAGTTCCCGCAGGTGTTCGGCCGTCTTGTCGATGGTTTTCACTTCGTTGTGGAGATAGAACACCTGTCCTCCGCGCAGCAGTTCGCGCAGCACGGCCTCCTTTATAAGAGCGTCCTGGCTCTCCCGGATGAAGGTCTTGACGGAGAGTCGCTTGGCGGGTGGTGTGACGATGAGGGAAAGGTCGCGGACACCGGACAGTGACATGTTCAGCGTGCGAGGGATGGGGGTCGCTGTCAGCGTCAGGATATCCACGCTCGCACGCAGGGCCTTGAGTTTTTCCTTCTGCTGCACGCCAAAGCGATGCTCTTCGTCGATGATGAGCAGGCCGAGATCTTTGTACTCGATGGCGTCCTGCAAGAGCTTGTGCGTGCCGACGATGATGTCCACCTTGCCAGTGCGAATGTTCGCAAGCGTCTCTTCCTGCTGCTTCGCCGAGCGAAAGCGCGAGGTCAGATCGACGACCACCGGCCAGTCCGCGAAGCGATCGCGGAAACTCTCGTAATGCTGCTGCGCCAGCAAGGTGGTCGGCACCAGAATCGCCACCTGCTTGTGGTTCTGCACTGCGACGAAGGCGGCGCGCATGGCGACCTCTGTCTTGCCGAAACCAACGTCTCCGCATACCAGTCGATCCATGGCCCTGCGCGATGCCATGTCGCGCAATACAGCATCGATGGCGTCCTGCTGGTCGGGGGTGACTTCGAAGGGAAAGCTGCTGGCGAAGCTGCCGTAATCGATGTTGTCCACGCGGTACGCAAAGCCTTGGCGTGCTTCGCGACGAGCATAGATGTCCAGCAGTTCCACGGCGACATCGCGAATCTTCTCCGCCGCCTTCTGTCGCGCCTTCTGCCATTGATCGTTGCCGAGCGAATTCAATGGGGCCAGGTCGGGTTCGCTGCCACCGTAGCGGCTGATCAGGTGCAGGGAATACACGGGAACATAGAGCTTGGCGTCGCGGGCATATTCCAGCGTCAGGAATTCGGTTTCCTGATTGTCGATGGTCAGTGTCTGCAGGCCCCGGTAGCGGCCGACACCGTGCTCCAGGTGCACCACCGCAGCTCCGAGGTGCAGTTCGTTGAGATTGCGGATCAGCAGCTCCGTGTTGTCCTGCGCCCGACGGCGACGTCGGCGCTGGGCCACCCGCTGGCCGAAAAGCTGGGTTTCCGTGATCAGCAGGGCAGGCGGGTTGTGCAGCAGCAGTCCCTGGTCCAGAGGCGCCACGGTGATGCAGAGGCGTTGTGCGGCCTTCAAGAAGCCTGTCCAGGAGTCTACCGGCGCGGGTTGCACACCAATGCTCTTCAGCAGTTCCAGCAGACTCTCGCGGCGACCGGCGGATTCGGCGCAGAACAGCACGCGATGACTGGCATGCTCCTGGAGGATCCTTTCCAGTGCCTGCAGGGGGCTTTGCTGGCCGGGGCCGATGGCGGGCGGTGCCGCCACGTCGACCGTCAAGGTCTTGTCTGCCTGTGCGGGGGACTGAATGTCCACGCTCGGATACTGGCGCAGCAGAGCAAACGCTTCGTCCGGACTCAGGAACAGCTCAGCAGGCGGCAGAATGGGTCGCTGTCTGTCGTGCCGGCGGTCTTCGTAGCGTGACTTGATGTCATTCCAGAAGCGCAGGCCGGACGCCTGCAGATCCCCCGTGCGCACCACCAGCGTGTCGCGGGGCAGGTAGTCGAACAAGGTCTCGGGTGCGTCGAAGAACAGGGGCAGGTAGTACTCGATGCCCGCAGAATGCAGGCCCTGGCTGATGTCCTGGTAGACGCTGCACTGGCGCAGATCGACATCGAAGTGATTGCGGAAATTGCTGCGAAACAGGCTGATGCCTGCTTCGTTCATGGGGTATTCCTTGCCTGGCAGCAGCTGGATGCTGTCGACCTTCTGCAGGGAACGCTGGGTCTCCGGATCGAACAGGCGCAGGCTTTCGATTTCGCTGTCAAACAGATCGATGCGATAGGGGTGTTCGGCGCCCATCGGGTAGATATCCATGATGGCGCCGCGCACCGCGAATTCGCCATGTTCATGGACGGAGTCCACACATTGGTAGCCAGCACTCTGCAGACGGCGGCGCATGGTCTCGGGCTCGAATTCGCCACCGACCTGCAATTGCAGGCTGTTGCCCAGCACGTAACTGCGCGGGCAGAGTCGATGCATCAGACTGGAGACAGGGAGCACGAGTATGCCCTTGCGCAGCTGAGGCAGGCTCGACAGGGTGCTGAGGCGATCCGAGACGATGTCCTGGTGTGCTGAGAAATTGTCGTAGGGCAGCGTCTCCCAGTCCGGCAGAGCGAAGAGTGGAAGACTGCCATCCTGCGGGCAGAAGAAACCGAGCTCGCGACGGATGGCATCGGCTTCCTCCGTGCTGGCGGTGACAACGACCACCGGTCCGCGGTGCCTGCTGGCGATGCCGGCCAGGGCCAGGCTGAGTGCGCTGCCAGGCAGACTGGACCAGCGCCGGTGGTCGCCGGGGCTGGATGGCAGGTCGGGATCGAGAATGCTGATGTTGCGCATGGAGTCGGCGCTCGAATTCGAAAGGGCGGGAATTCTGGCACAATCCGCGCGGGACTGGCAGGGCCAAGCGAGGCCGCGCAGCGGGCTCAGGGACTCCGCCAGCGCCTGTGCCAAGCCAGCGCCGGGTTGCGCCCCTATTGCAATCCAAAGATAATACCAGCCTCTCCAACAACCTCTCTAACAAAGGTGCAGCCAGTGACTCGACCCAGTTTGGACGACTATTTCGGTGATTGGAAACAACGCGAGGCGCTGGCTCAGGAGATGATTCCTGTCGTCGGTCGTCTCTACAGTCAGCGCAATGTGGGCATCTTCCTGTACGGTCGCGCGCTGCACAATCGCTCAGTTGCCAACATCATGAAGTCCCATCGTTTCGTCCGTCAGGTGGGGCGCAACGAGATGTCCGAGTTCGAGAGTCATCCAGTCCTCATGGCCCTGGCCAGGCTCGATCTGGCGCACTGCCACATCGATCTTGGCAAGCTCACCGTGCGCTATATGGAGCAGCAGGAGCAGCTTGGTGCCGCGGCGCTTCCCGTGGAAGAGTTCGTGGCTAGCGAACTGGGCTACCTAGTTGGTGTGAAGACCAAGCCCATCGAGAAGTCACAGGATGTCGTGCTGTACGGCTTCGGGCGCATCGGACGCCTCATTGCCCGCCTGCTCATCGAGCGCACCAGCACAGGGGAAGTGATGCGATTGCGTGCGATCGTGGTGCGCCCCGGCAAGGAAGGTGATCTTGAGAAGCGCGCCAGCCTGCTGGTGTCCGATTCGGTGCATGGGGCCTTCCAAGGCACAGTGCGCGTGGACGAAGAAAATGGTTGCCTGATTGCGAACGGCAATGTCATCAAGGTGATCTACGCGAACCGCCCGGATGAAGTGGATTACACCAAGTACGGCATCCAGGACGCATTGATCATCGACAATACCGGCTCCTGGCGCGACGAAGCCGGGCTGTCCCAGCATCTCAAGGCCAAGGGGGCCAGCAAAGTGGTGTTGACAGCGCCAGGCAAGGGCGGGCTGAAGAACATCGTGTATGGCATCAATCACGACCAGATCAAGCCTGAAGACAGAATCATCACGGCAGCGTCCTGCACCACCAATGCCATCGCTCCTGTCTTGAAAGTCATCAATGACAAGTTCGGCATAGAGCATGGCCACGTCGAGACGGTGCATGCCTATACCAACGACCAGAACCTCATCGACAATTATCACGAGGGCAACCGTCGTGGTCGCAGTGCCGCCTTGAACATGGTGCTTACCGAGACTGGAGCGGCCAAGGCCGTCGTCAAGGCTGTGCCGGAGCTCGAGGGCAAGCTGACAGGCAATGCAGTACGTGTGCCGATACCCAATGTTTCCATGGCCATACTTAGTCTGCATCTCAACCAGGCGACCACCAAGACTGAGCTGAACGAGTTCCTGCGCCTTATCGCGCTGCATTCCAAGTTGCAGAACCAGATCAGCTACACCCAGGCAGCGGATGCTGTTTCCAGCGACTTCGTCGGATCGCGGGAAGCCGCCATCGTGGATTCCACGGCCACCATCGTGCAGGGCAACAACTGTGTGCTCTACCTCTGGTATGACAACGAATTCGGTTACTGCAATCAGGTAGTCCGAATGGTTTACAAGATGGCCGGAGTCCAGTATCGCCTTTACCCGCTGGAAGGTTAGGCAGGAAAAGGTGCTGGATTGTCCCCTAAACCGGTGGCAATCCAGTCTTCGGCTAACTATACTTACCGCGCCTAACTGGCCGCTATACAAGAAAATTTCAAGCGATCGCTATCGCAACCAGACTTGATGCCGGGCACCTCGCCTGCCCGGCGCCTTTGGGTGCACTTCACGCTTGAATTCGACGCGCATCATCGGCTGTATGGTTTCATGAATTCCCTGTAACGATTAGGCTTGGCGAATGATCAAAATTACGCGCGGGTTGGATATTCCACTTCTGGGGGAACCGGAACAGCAGATCACGGAAGCGCGACAGGTTCGCTGCGTTGCCCTGCTCGGACGAGATTATGTCGGGATGAAGCCCACCATGGCGGTTCGCGAGGGCGATCGCGTGAAGCTGGGTCAGCCCGTGTTCGAAGACAAGAAAACGCCCGGAGTGATCTACACCGCGCCAGCCAGTGGCGTTGTGCGCGCGATCAATCGTGGAGAGCGTCGTGTGTTTCTCTCGCTGGTCATCGAGGTCGATGAAGCGGCCGGCGATCACGTGGAATTCCCGAGTTTTGCCAGCGGTCAACTGGCGTCGCTTGAGCGAGCCGCGGTCGTGGACAATCTGGTCAAGTCAGGCCTCTGGACGGCGCTGCGAACTCGCCCCTTTAGCAAGGTGCCTGCGCTCGATGCCCGTCCCCAAGCCATCTTCGTGAATGCCATGGACACCAATCCACTTGCGGCTGATCCGGAAATGGTGGCGCGCCAGTCAGGCGATGACTTTCTGCACGGCATCAACATCCTCTCGCGTCTTACCGAAGGCGCGCTGTACGTCTGTCGCGCGGCCGGCAGTTTCGCAGGTCTGGAAGATCACGCGTTTGCTGCCAACGTCAAGGTGGAAAGCTTTGATGGCCCGCATCCTGCGGGTCTGAGTGGAACGCACATCCACTTTCTGAATCCGGTCAGCCTGAAAAAGCAGGTATGGAGCATTGACTACCAGGACGTGATCGCAGTCGGCAAACTGTTCACCACCGGCCGGCTGAATGTGGAGCGCGTGGTTGCGTTGGCCGGCCCGCAAGTCGAGAGGCCGCGTCTGGTGCGCACCCGCATCGGAGCGAGCCTGGAAGAGTTGTGCGCCGGAGAATGCAAAGCGGGGGAGAGCCGCGTGATTTCCGGTTCCGTGCTGTCCGGTCGCAAGGCACATGGCGTCGAGAATTATCTCGGGCGCTATCATCTACAGGTCTCGGTGCTGCAGGAAGGTCGAGAACGGGCATTGCTTGGCTATCTGTCGCCTGGCACTGAACGACATTCCGCACTTGGCATCTATCTCTCAAGTTTCTTCAAGGGGCGCAAATTCGCACTTACCACGTCCACCAATGGCAGTCCACGTGCCATGGTGCCTGTGGGCAGCTACGAGCGGGTCATGCCTCTGGACATTCTGCCCACGCAACTGTTGCGTGCGTTGATCGTGGGTGACATCGAAGTGGTGCAGAGCCTGGGTGGGCTTGAACTCGACGAAGAAGATCTTGCTTTGTGCACCTATGTCTGTCCCGGCAAGTATGAATACGGTCCAATCCTGCGGGACAATCTGACTCGCATCGAAAAAGAAAGTTAGTGGATAAGGCAACTATGGGTTTGCGCAGAATACTCGATGACCTGGCACCGCAGTTTGAGAAGGGCGGGCGCTACGAAAAGTTCTATCCCCTGTACGAGGCAGTGGACACGATCCTGTACACCCCCAGTCGTGTCACGGTCTCCGGTTCGCATGTGCGGGACGGCGTCGATCTCAAGCGCGTCATGATCACCGTCTGGTTTGCCGCGTTTCCGGCCATGTTCTACGGCATGTACAACGTGGGCTACCAGGCCACCACCGCGATGGCCAACATGGGGCTCACCACCACCGGTGACTGGCACGCGTTCTGGATTGAGCTCTTCTCCTCTTACAACCCCAACAGCATCTGGGACTGCTTCTGGTTCGGTGCTGTTCACTATCTGCCGCTCTATGCCGTTGTCTTCATCGTCGGCGGTTTCTGGGAGGCGTTGTTCGCCACCATTCGACGACATGAGATCAATGAGGGCTTCTTCGTCACCTCCATTCTTTTCTCGCTGATCCTGCCGCCGGATATTCCGCTGTGGCAGGCCGCGCTCGGAATCAGTTTCGGCGTGGTGGTGGGAAAGGAGGTTTTCGGCGGCACCGGCAAGAACTTCCTCAATCCGGCTCTGGTGGGGCGTGCCTTCCTGTTCTTCGCGTATGCCCCGCAGATGACTGGTGATGCCGTATGGACCGCTGTCGACGGTTTCAGTGGTGCCACGTCACTCAGTCAACTGGCAGCCAGCGGACTGCCGGCCATGTCGGCTGCCACCGGTCAGGAACTGACTTGGATGGATTCCTTCATTGGCAGGGAGCAGGGTGCCATCGGCGAAACGTCCACGTTGGCGATCATGCTGGGCGGCGTACTACTGCTTGTCACGCGCATCGCGTCCTGGCGGATCATGCTGGGCATGTTCCTGGGCATGGTGGCGTTTTCCACGCTTCTCAACATGGTTGGCTCAGATACCAATCCCTTCTTCGACACGCCATGGTACTGGCACCTGGTGCTTGGCGGTTTCGCGTTCGGCATGGTGTTCATGGCGACTGACCCCGTATCGGCGTCGATGACCAGTACTGGCAAGTGGATCTACGGTGCCCTGATCGGTGTGATGGTCGTCATGATCCGTGTGCTGAATCCGGCCTACCCCGAGGGTGTCATGCTTGCCATTCTGTTCGGGAATCTGTTCGCGCCGCTCATCGACTATGTCGTGGTGCGAGCGAACATAAAGAGGAGGCTTGCACGCAATGCAGTCTAAAGATTCAGTCGGCGGTACCATCAAGGTCGCTCTGGTTCTGTGCGTCGTCTGTTCGGTGTTCATCTCCAGCGCTGCCGTGATCCTCAAGCCTTTCCAGGTCGATAACAAGTTGCTGGATCGCAACAAGAACATTCTGGCTGCCGCCGGGATGTTCGATCCTGCGCTGAACAGCAACGCCGAGGTGGATGACCTGTTTTCGCGCTTCACCCTTCAGGTGGTCGAGCTGGAAACCGGGGAGGTGCTGAGTGAAGAGCGACTCGTCGAGCTCGGCATCGACCCGCAGACCTATGACGAGCGTTCCGTTCTGAGCGACCCGCAGTTCAGCGATGCACTTGCTGAAGAGGAAGACATCGCCGATCTGAAGCGCCGTGTGCGTTATTCCACCGTCTACACCCTGCCTGCCGCTGACGGCTCCATCGAGACGCTGGTGATTCCTGTGAGTGGTTACGGGCTTTGGGGCACCATGTACGGGTATCTCGCTCTGGACGGCGATGGCAACACAGTCAACGGTATCGGCTTCTACGAGCACAAGGAAACGCCAGGGCTCGGCGGCGAGATCAACAATCCGCGCTGGAAAGCCCTCTGGCCGGGCAAGAAAGTCTACGACGATCAGGGTGACGTGGCCCTTAAAGTGATCAAGGGACGGGGTGAAGGCGACTTCGAAATCGATGGCCTGTCAGGGGCATCTCTCACCAGCCGTGGCGTGGACAACATGATTGCATTCTGGCTGGGGCTGAATGGTTTCGGGCCGTATTTGAACAATTTGAACGAAGGTTGAAGGGCGAGGTCGTAATGGCAACTGACACGAAGACATTGTTGTTCAAACCCATAGTGGCGGAAAACCCCATCACTCTGCAGATCCTTGGGATCTGCTCCGCACTGGCCGTGACGACGAGCCTGCGCGTCACCATCGTGATGTGTGTGGCGCTGACGCTAGTCGTGGCCTTCTCGAACTTCTTCATTTCGATGGTGCGCAATTACATGCCGAGCAGCATCCGCATCATCATCCAGATGGCGATCATCTCCACCCTGGTGATTGCTGTGGATCAACTGCTGCAGGCCTTTGCCTACGAGACCAGCAAGCAGCTCAGCGTGTTCGTCGGTCTGATCATCACCAACTGCATCGTGATGGGGCGAGCGGAAGCCTTCGCCATGAAGAATCCGCCGGTGCCAAGCTTCTGGGACGGTATCGGCAATGGCCTGGGGTACAGCACCGTGCTGCTGATTCTCGGCAGCGTGCGCGAACTGTTCGGCTCGGGCAGCCTGTTCGGTATCGAGATTCTGCCGCTGGTGTCCAATGGCGGCTGGTATCAGGCCAATGGTCTGATGCTGCTGGCGCCAAGTGCGTTCTTCATCATCGGCTTTCTGATCTGGATCGTGCGCTCGAAGCGCGTTGATCAGGTCGAGAAGTCCGAGTTCAAGCTCGCGGCGCACACCACTCAGGAGGTCGCACACTGATGGAACACTATCTGAGTCTTGCGGTTCGCGCAGTCTTCGTCGAGAACATGGCCCTGCAGATGTTCCTGGGAATGTGCACATTCATTGCGGTTTCCAAGAAAGTGGAAACAGCCGTGGGTCTGGGTGTGGCCGTCACTGCCGTGCAGATCATCACAGTGCCTCTGAACAACTTGCTGTTCGCTTATCTGCTGAAGGATGGTGCCCTCGCCTGGATGGGCTTCCCTGATCTCGATCTCAGTTTTCTGGGTTTCATCTGCTACATCGGCGTGATCGCCGCCGTGGTGCAGGTGCTGGAAATGTTCCTCGACAAGTACATGCCGGCGCTCTACAACGCCCTCGGGGTGTTTCTGCCGCTGATCGCCGTGAATTGCGCCATCATGGGAGCATCACTGTTCATGGTGGAGCGCAATTACACCTTCTCTGAAAGCCTGGTGTATGGCACAGGCGCAGGCGTGGGTTGGGCGCTGGCGATCACTGCCATGGCGGGCATTCGCGAAAAGCTCAAGTACAGCGATGTACCGCAGGGTCTGCGGGGAATGGGCATCACCTTCATTACCACCGGTCTGATGTCGCTGGGCTTCATGTCATTCAGCGGATTGTCACTGTAGTCAACAGGTTATAAATAGATGATCGATATTGCAGCTATAGCGGGCGGCGTGCTGATGTTCACGGTGGTGGTCATGGTGTTTGTAGCCATGATTCTTGTTGCGAGAGCCAGGCTGGTCAGCACGGGCAATGTGAAGATCGAGATCAACGGGGACCCCTCCAAGTCCATCGTCGTGCCTGCCGGCGGCAAGCTTTTGACCACGCTGGCAGATGCCGGCATCTATCTGTCATCCGCCTGCGGTGGCGGTGGCACCTGTGGGCAGTGCAAATGTCAGGTGATTGATGGAGGTGGTTCGATGCTGCCGACAGAGCAGGGTCACTTCACCCTGGGCGAGGCCAAGGCCCACTGGCGCCTGTCCTGCCAGGTGGCCGTCAAGCAGGACATGAAGATCGAGGTTGAACCTGAATTCTTCGGCGTCAAGCAATGGGAATGCACCGTCGTCTCCAATGACAACGTGGCGACCTTCATCAAGGAACTGGTCCTCAAGATTCCCGATGGAGACAGCGTCGATTTCCGCGCTGGCGGTTATGTCCAACTGGAAGTGCCGGCCCATGAAGTGCACTACAAGGACTTCGCGATCGGCGAGAAATTCCGCGGTGACTGGGAAAAATTCGGCCTCTTCAAACTCGTGTCCAAGACAGACAAGACGACGATTCGTGCCTACTCGATGGCCAATTATCCGGAAGAGAAGGGCATCATCAAGTTCAATATCCGCATCGCCACCCCGCCGCCCAAGTCGACATTCCCGCCCGGCGTCATGTCTTCCTATGTCTTCAGCCTCAAGCCCGGAGACAAGATCAAGGTGTTCGGCCCCTTCGGCGAATTCTTCGCCAAGGACACCAATGCCGAAATGGTCTTCATCGGCGGAGGTGCCGGCATGGCGCCCATGCGCTCGCACATTTTCGATCAGCTGCGCCGCATCAAGACCAAACGCAAGATCACCTTCTGGTACGGCGCCCGCAGCCTGAAGGAGATGTTCTACGTCGACGACTTCAACATGCTGGCCGCCGAGAACGAGAACTTCACCTGGCATGTCGCACTCTCGGATCCGCAGCCGGAAGACAACTGGACGGGAATGACCGGGTTCATTCACAACGTGGTCTATCAGAATTATCTGAAGGATCATGCGGCCCCGGAAGACTGCGAGTTCTACATGTGCGGCCCGCCCATGATGAATGCCGCCGTCATCAAGATGCTCAAGGATCTGGGTGTCGAGGACGAGAACATCGCGCTGGACGAGTTCTCCTGATCGCCGTTCCCTCTGCGCGCCCCTGGCTGTGTGCCAGGGGTGACGACCGGATCTGAGTCACCATGAATACCGTGTCGAGACGCCAACGCCTCTGGCTTGTCACTGTGGCCATCCTGGTCATGGGTTTCCTGCTGTTCAATCGCCAGCCCGATGCCGGCCTTATTCACGAGTTTGGCGGTGGCACCATGGGCACCCGCTATACGGTGAAACTGGTCGATCTTCCCCCCGACTACACGCTGGAGCAGGTTGCCTTCGAGGTATCCCGTCTTCTGCAGCGCATTGATCGTGAGCAGATGTCGACCTACGCGCCCGACTCGGAACTCTCGCGCCTCAATGCAGCGCCGGTGGGACAGGACATTGCGCTCTCGGCTGAGATGACCGAGGTCCTGGCCCTGGCGCTGGCGCTCAATCGCCTCACGGACGGTGCATTCGATGTGACAGTGGGGCCGCTGGTGAATCGCTGGGGTTTCGGACCGGAGGATCGCAGGGAAGACCGCATTCCGACACAGACAGAGATCGATGCACTGCTGACAAGGGTGGGTTCGCACTACCTGGAGCTCGACAGTGCCCGTCACAGTCTGCGCAAGACAGCCGACGTGTATGTGGACCTGAGCGGCATTGCCAAGGGCTATGGAGTGGACAAGGTCGCGGACTTGCTGGATTCCCTCGGGATCACTAGTTACTTCATTGAAGTGGGAGGCGAACTGCGCATTCGCGGCTACAAGCCAGGCAATCAAAGCTGGGTGCCTGCCATCGAAAAGCCCGTGGATACAGCGCCCCAGGTTCACGAGATCTTCTATGCCCGCGGCGAGCCTATCGCCGTGGCCGGGTCCGGTGATTATCGCAACTATTTCGAAGCGGACGGTGTACATTACTCGCACGAGATCGACCCTCAGACGGGCCAGCCGATCAGTCACGATCTGGCAGGCGTGTACGTCATCGACAAGACCGCCGCCCGCGCCGATGCGCTGGCCACGGCATTCATGGTGATGGGCACAGAGCGCGGGTTTGCATTCGCCGAGGAGCTCGATCTGGCGGTGTATTTCGTGACGCGGGATGAGGCCAACGACACCTTCGTCGATCGCTACACCTCGCGCTTTGAACATTATCTGGATTCGGGGAACTAGACTCATGGCAACTCTGATTGGAACGTTCATTCTGCTGCTGCTGGTGGTTGCCGGCATGGCGATCGGTGTGATGTTCGGCCGCAAGCCCCTGAAAGGCTCCTGTGGCGGTCTGGCCAATGGCAGCGACAGCAGCTGTTCCGTCTGCGGTGGCAATCCAGCCAAGTGCGACGAGTCCGCACGCTGACACGCAGGAGCAGGGCAGCCTTGAAGCAGCACATGCAGTACGACATCATCGTGATCGGCAGTGGTCCCGCAGGGGAATCCGCGGCGATGAATTCCGCCAAGAAGGGCCGCAGCGTGGCCGTAATCTCTGACCGCGAGAAAGTCGGCGGCAATTGCACTCATCTGGGCACCATCCCGTCCAAGGCCTTGCGCCAGTCGGTCAAGCAGGTCATGCAGTTCAGCAGCAATCCACTGCTGCGTGAATTTGCCACGCTGCGCAAGCCCTGCTTTCAGGACATCATGCGCCACGCCGCGCGCGTCATCGACGAACAAGTGCACCTGCGCGCCGGCTACTACGAGAAGAACGGCATCGACATCATTCACGGCCAGGCGAGTTTCGTGGATCGCAACACGATCCGCCTTGGCAATCGCGGTCCGCTGCTGAAGGCGGAGCATTTCGTCATCGCGACCGGTTCGCGGCCGTATCGCCCGGAGAACGTCGACTTCACGCATCCGCGCATTTTCGACAGCGACACGATTCTGCAACTCGACCACTCACCCCGCAAGGTGACGGTGATTGGAGCCGGCGTGATCGGCTGCGAGTACGCCTCGATATTCGGCGGACTTGGCGCCAAAGTGGAGCTGATCAACCCGGCGAGCACGCTTCTCTCTTTCCTCGACTGGGAAATTTCCGATGCCCTCAGCTATCACTTGCGCAATGCCGGCGTGCGCAGTCGCCACAACGAGGAATACGACCGGTTGGAGTACTTCGACACGCACATCGTCACGCACCTGAAATCAGGCAAGCGCATCAAGAGCGATATCGTGCTCTGGGCCAACGGTCGCACCGGCAATACCGACCAGCTCAATCTGGCGGCAATAGGGCTCCAACCCAATTCACGGGGTCAGCTGGAGATCGACAAGCGTTATCGCACTGCCGTCGAGAACATCTTCGCGGCGGGTGATGTCGTCGGCTGGCCGTCGCTGGCCAGCGTGTCCTATGACCAGGGGAGGGCAGCGTCGAATGCCATCGTCGACCCTGCCGCCTGCGTGGAGATCGATCGTTTCGCCACCGGCATCTACACCATCCCGGAGATCAGCACGCTCGGCAAGACCGAACGCGAGCTCACGAGCGAGCGAATTCCGTATGAAGTCGGCAAGGCCTTCTTCAAGAACACGGCCCGCGGTCTCATCACTGGCGAGCAGGTGGGCATGCTCAAGATTCTCTTTCACTTCGACACACTGGAGATCCTGGGCATCCACTGTTTTGGCGATCAGGCTTCCGAGATCGTGCATATCGGCCAGGCCATCATGCTGCAGCAAGGCAAGGCCAACACCATGCGGTATTTTCTGGATACCACGTTCAATTACCCCACCATGGCCGAAGCCTATCGCATTGCGGCGCTTGACGGTCTGAACAGAGTCTTCTGAGTGTATGCAGTCACCTGCCTGCACCTTGCCACAGGGAGTCAGTCAATTGCTCAGTGAACGCAGCATCGCCGTTCTCGGTGGCGGCAGCTTCGGCACCGTGATCGCCAACATCGTTGCGCAGAATGGCTATCGGGTCAATTTCTGGATGCGCAGCGAGGCGCTGGTCGACGAGGTCAATGCCACGCATCAGAACAGCCAGTATCTGCCCGGCTATGTCCTGCATGACAACGTGAAAGCCTTCCACGACATGCAGCTGGCAGTGCAGGACGCCGAAGTGATCTTCGTCGCGGTGCCAAGTGCCTATTTCCGTGCCGTGGTGCGCGACATGCTGCGCTGGGCACCGGCCGATGCCATTCTCGTGAGCACCACCAAGGGCATCGAGGCGGGCAGTTTCCAGTTGATGAGTCAGATTCTGGCTGAAGAATCACCCTCGGCTCGCATTGGTGTGATGAGCGGGCCCAATCTGGCCAAGGAAATCGCCGCCCGCAATCTCACTGGCACCGTGATCGCCAGCGCTCATGCCTCGGTGCGCGAGACCGTGCAGCGCATTCTCAAGTCCGAGTACTTCCGTGTTTACACCAACGACGATATGTTCGGCGTGGAACTGGGCGGAGCCTTGAAGAACATCTATGCCATCATTGCCGGCCTTGCCTCCGCCATGGGCATGGGCCACAACACGAACAGCATGCTGGTAACGCGCAGTCTCACGGAGATGGCACGCTTTGGACGCAAGCTTGGCGCGGACCCGATGACTTTCCTGGGCTTGTCCGGAGTAGGTGACCTGGTGGTGACCTGCTCGTCACCGCTGAGCCGCAATTTTCGGGTAGGCTTCGCGCTGGGGCAGGGCAAGTCCATCGAAGAAGCCACCGCCGAAGTCGGTCAAGTGGCAGAAGGGGTGAATACCCTCAAGCTGGTCAAGGAGAAAGCCGACGAACTGGGCGTCTACATGCCCCTGGTGAACGGCTTGTACCAGATTGTGTATGGCGGCAGTTCGGTACGGCAGATCGTGGCATCCCTGATGCTGGGTGAACAGGCACTCGATGTGGAATACGAGGCCAATCAGACCAAGGTGTTGAACCTGAAGGAGTAATCATGGCAGACGATATCGTTGAGAATCTGAAGCAACCCGCACAATGGTTTCGCATAGCCTTCATGCTGGCCCTGGCTGTGGCTCTTTATCTGGCGGGCATGGTGCTGACGCTGCTCATCATTGCGCAGGCCCTGTTTGGCTTGCTGACGGGCGCAGACAATCGCAATCTGCGGGAGCTCGGTGCGGCCTTGACCTTCTATGTGCGACAGGTGCTCGAATTCCTCACCTACAACAGTGAATTCAAGCCGTTTCCGTTCGCGCCGTTCGCCCCTGCGCCAGCGTCCGCCGAGGCAGGCGAGTCAATGCCAGACATGGACCAGGAGCAGGACGTCGAAGTGCATGTGCCTGAAGGGCAAGATGTCGAGCCGCGGGAGGACGCCCTGCCGGATGCGAAACCTGCCCGCAAACGCAGCCGGACCGCCAGGAAGCATGATGGCAGCGATGTGGCCTGACAGCGTGCGCGGCATGCTGCGAGCAGTCCTGGCTGTCGTTCTGCCATTCTGGCTGGCGTCGCAGGCCGCTGCCCAGGGCAGTGGCGATGTGGCGGGCGCGCGCGATTTCTCCGGCGTGGCACGTTTTCCCGGGGCAACGATTGTGCAGTATGAGATTCAGCCGGCTGGCAATTACCGCCTGGCGCTCGGTCGTTTGCAGCGGGTGAACGGGCGTGTGACGGCCGGGCGCGAAGAGCGTCTGCAAGGCAAGTTGACCCGCATCACTTACCAGATTCCGCAAGGCTTCAGTGGTGCGGAGGTGTTTGCCCATTACCTGGGCGCCATCGCCGGACCGACGCAGGAGTTGTTCCGCTGCCAGGGACGCGCCTGTGGCAGCAGCAATTTTTGGGCGAATGACATTCTCGGCAATCGCATTCTCTACGGCCCTGAGCAGGAACAGTTCTATGTGGCCCTGAGCTCCAGCAATGCTGCGGGGGAGAGCGATCGCTATCTTGTTCTCTACGTTATCACGCGCGGCAACCGCAGTGTCTACGCCCAGTTGGATGTCCTCGAGCCTGTGCTCGCCGACATGCGGCCAGGTCCGGAGTCGCCGCAGGCGTTGCTCGAGCGTCTGCAGCAGGAGGGCAGCGTGATTGTGCGTGCAATCCGATTCGGGGAAGACGACGCGCTGGTGGAAGCCGAGGGGCTGGCGCTGGTATCGAGCGCCCTGGCACTGGCGCCAGAATTGCGCGTTCTGGTGGTCGGACATCTGCGTGAAAGCGGCTACGTGGATGCCTTGATCACGCGCACGCAGCGTCGTGCGCAAGCTGTTGTGGACATGCTGGAGCAGACGGGGATCGATTCGGCCAGGCTGCAGGCCAGAGGGGCGGGTCCGCTGGCACCGGTCTGTGCCCAGGTGCCTTGCTCGGACCGCATCGAGATCGTGCTCAGCGAATAGACCTATTTGCTGATGAGGGAAAGGAACTCGTTGCGCGTGCTCTGACTGTTGCGGAAGGCACCCAGCATGCAGGAGGTGGTCATGATGGAATTCTGCTTCTCCACGCCTCGCATCATCATGCACATGTGCTGGGCCTCGATGATGACACCTGCCCCGGTTGCGCCGGTCTTGGACACGATGGTCTCCGCGATTTCCTTGGTCAGATTCTCCTGAATCTGCAGACGACGCGCGAAGATGTCGACAATGCGGGCGATCTTGGACAGGCCAATCACCTTGCCGCGCGGAATATAGGCGACATGGCACTTGCCGATGAAGGGCAGCATGTGGTGTTCACACATCGAGTAGAGCTCGATGTTCTTGACGATGACCATCTCGTCGGAGTCCGAAGGAAACAGGGCATCGTTGATCACTTCGTCGATGTTCTGACGATAGCCTCGCATCAGGAAGTCCATCGCCTTGGCAGCGCGGCGCGGGGTGTCAGCCAATCCGGGACGCTGCAGATCCTCGCCTATGGCAGTGATGATGTCGCGATAGGCGCGTTCCATTGTGTCACTCATGTTCGCTTGCTGGTGTCCTGTCTGTGGCAGAGGCGCTTACCGTACGATACACCCCACGGCCGGGTAAAGTGATTTCTGGCCACCCTCTTGAGGACGATGATCTTGACTGCAATGCGCAGACTCTGCCTTGGCGAGCTGATCGATTCACTCGCCACACGCTTCGACGAGGCGGACTTGTTCTATGGACACGGCACCGACAACGCCTGGGACGAGGCTGTCTACCTGGCCTTCTGCGTGCTGCAGATTCCCTTTTCTGCCGACGAACAGATCATGCATCGGGCAGTCACGCCGCAGGAGCAGCAGCGTGTGGAACTGCTGGCGCAACGGCGGTTGCAGGAGCGGCTGCCGGTGGCGTATCTGGTCGGGGAGGCCTGGTTCGCAGGACTGCAATTCGCGGTCAATCCTCATGTGCTCATACCACGTTCCCCCATGGCTGAGCTGATCCAGCAAGGTTTTGCGACGCTGCTGCCCAGAACGCCCGAACGCATTCTGGATCTGTGCACAGGCAGTGGCTGCATTGGCATCGCCACGGCTCTGGCCTTCGAGCAGAGCAGGGTGGATCTTGCCGATGTTTCCCCGCAGGCCCTGGAGGTCGCCCGCATCAATGTGCATCGCCACGGTCTCGACGAACGCGTTCGGGTGATCGAGTCAGATCTGTTCACCGCGCTGCAGGGGCCATACGACTTGATTCTCAGCAATCCCCCTTATGTCGCGCAGGAGGAAGTGGATGAACTGCCGCCGGAGTACCGCCACGAGCCGGTACTTGGACTGGTGTCCGACGACGAGGGGCTGGCCATTCCCCTGCAGATCCTGCGCGAGGCGGCTGATTTCCTCGCGCCCGAGGGCGTGCTGATCATGGAAGTGGGCTATTCCCGCGAGGCCTTGAGTGAGCGACTTGCCGAGGTGCCGCTGCTGTGGCTCGAGTTCGCCAACGGCGGCGACGGTGTCTTCATGCTCACCCGCGAGCAGCTGCTGGCGTTTCGGTCTCACTTTGTCTGAGCAATGGTCTGTGATGATTCGTAACACCCGGGATCATGGTGTACAATTCGCCGCCTTTCTGGGCGCCCGAAACGGGCGCGGCCCTCAAATTCTTCACCGCAGGTGACGCATGTCTGGAAACTCGATCGGCAAGCTCTTCACAGTCACCACTTTCGGGGAGAGTCATGGTCCCGCGCTGGGCTGCATCGTGGATGGCTGCCCTCCCGGCATGGCACTCGACGTCGAGGACCTGCAACGCGATCTCGACCGCCGCAAGCCAGGTACCTCGCGTTTCACGACCCAGCGGCAGGAAGCGGACGAAGTGCGCATTCTTTCCGGTGTCTTCGATGGTCGCACCACCGGTACGCCCATCGGTCTGCTCATCGAGAACACCGATCAGCGCTCCAAAGACTATGGCCGGATCGCCGAACAGTTCCGTCCCGCTCACGCCGACTACACGTATCAGCAAAAATACGGCATCCGTGATTACCGTGGCGGTGGCCGCTCCTCTGCCCGGGAGACCGCCATGCGGGTGGCGGCTGGAGCCATCGCCAGAAAGTATCTGCTGGAGCACTGTGGTGTCCGCATTCGTGGCTACATGAGCCAGCTCGGCCCCATCAAGATTGAAAACTTCGACTGGGATGAGGTCGAGCGCAATCCGTTCTTCTGCCCGGATGCCGCACGTGTGCCGGAGATGGAAGCCTATATGGCGGCCCTCAACAAGGAAGGCAATTCCATCGGAGCCCGTATCAACATCGTCGCCACCGGCGTGCCGGTGGGTCTGGGCGAGCCAGTCTTCGATCGCCTTGATGCCGATCTTGCCCATGCCTTGATGAGCATCAATGCCGTGAAGGGGGTGGAGATCGGTGCCGGCTTCGAATGTGTGACCCAGAAGGGCACCGAGCACCGCGACGAGATGCGGCGCGAGGGATTTTTCTCGAACAATGCCGGGGGCATCCTCGGGGGCATTTCCTCCGGTCAGGACATCCTGGCCAGCATTGCCTTGAAGCCCACGTCCAGCATCCGCCTTCCCGGCCGTTCCATGGACATTCACGGCAATCCCGTCGAGGTGGTCACCACCGGTCGCCATGATCCCTGCGTCGGCATTCGAGCCACCCCCATCGCCGAGGCCATGATGGCGATCGTGCTCATGGATCATCTGTTGCGCCATCGCGCGCAGAACGCCGGGGTGGTCTCCATCACGCCGGTGATCGGTGCAGGTCAGAAAGATTCCTGAGGGGAATCAAAATCATAAAATAGTTTCATTTCGGTTATTTAAATACGACGAGTATAGTTTTTCCACATCTCACAGTGATGGCCAATACGGTAAATTCTCATGACTGGTAAAACCTTGTACGACAAACTCTGGGACTCGCATCTCGTCAAGCAGCGCGATGACGGGACGGCACTCATCTATATCGATCGCCAGCTGATTCACGAAGTGACTTCGCCGCAGGCCTTCGAAGGGCTGCGGCTGGCGCGGCGCCGTCCGTGGCGCGCAGAAGCCAACTTCGCGACGCCCGACCACAACATCCCCACGACCCGCGAAGAGCGCCAGCAGGGCCTGGAAGGCATCCGCGACCCGATCTCGCGCATTCAGGTGACGACGCTGGACGACAATTGTCGCGAATTCGGCATCTTCGAGCTGGACATGAATGACGAGCGTCAGGGCATCGTGCATGTGGTCGGGCCGGAGCAGGGCGCGACACTGCCGGGCATGACCATCGTCTGCGGGGATTCCCACACGTCCACCCATGGAGCACTCGGGGCGCTGGCACACGGCATCGGGACTTCGGAAGTGGAGCATGTGATGGCCACGCAGTGCCTGCTGCAGACCAAGATGAAGAACATGCTGATCCGTGTGGATGGACGCTTGAACCCCGGCGTCACGGCCAAGGACATCGTGCTCGCCATCATCGGCGAGATCGGCACGGCGGGCGGTACCGGCTACACCATCGAGTTCGGCGGCGAAGCCATTCGTTCCCTGAGCATCGAAGGGCGCATGACTGTCTGCAACATGGCCATCGAGGCGGGTGCCCGTGCCGGTCTGATCGCCGTGGACGAGACCACGCTGCAGTACATCAAGGGACGTCCGTTCGCGCCCAAGGGCGATATGTGGGAGAAGGCGGCAGTCGCCTGGCGTTCCCTGGTGAGCGATGCCGATGCGCATTTTGACCGCGTGGTGGTGATCGATGCAGCGGACATCATTCCGCAGGTGACCTGGGGTACCTCCCCGGAAATGGTGGCGCCCATCACCGGTGAAGTGCCCGATCCGGACCAGGAACAGAACCCGACACGCCGCGAGAACATGCGTCAGGCCTTGAAGTACATGGGTCTCAAGCCGGGCACGCGCATCACCGACATCAAGCTGGACTGCATCTTCATCGGTTCCTGCACCAACTCGCGCATCGAGGATCTGCGTGCCGCCGCCGCCGTGGTCAAGGGGCGCAAGGTGGCTGCCAACGTCGAAATGGCGCTGGTCGTGCCGGGTTCGGGCCTGGTCAAGAAGCAGGCCGAGGCAGAGGGTCTGGACAAGATCTTCATCGAGGCAGGTCTGGAGTGGCGTGAGCCCGGGTGTTCCATGTGTCTGGCGATGAACGCCGATCAGCTGGGAGCCGGCAAGCACTGCGCCTCCACCTCCAATCGCAATTTCGAGGGGCGTCAGGGCTTCGGCGGACGCACACATCTGGTGAGTCCTGCCATGGCCGCTGCGGCTGCCATTCACGGCCATTTCGTCGATGTGCGCGACATTCTGTTCACCGCCGACCGACCCGCCTGAGAGCGATCCATGTACTCGAATTCCAGCAGAGGTTCCAAGCAATGAGAAAGTTCACAATGCAGTCCGGGTTGGTCATGCCTCTGGACAGGGCGAACGTCGACACCGACTTCATCATCCCCAAGCAGTTCCTCAAGTCGATCAAGCGCAGCGGCTTCGGGCCCAATCTGTTCGACGAGCACCGTTATCTGGACAAAGGCGAACCCGGTCGCGACAACAGCACCCGGCCGTTGAATCCGGATTTCGTGATGAACAAACCGCGTTACAAAGGTGCCTCCGTGCTGCTCGCGCGCGAGAACTTTGGTTGCGGGTCCAGTCGTGAGCATGCGCCATGGGCGCTGGATGATTACGGTTTCCGCGTCGTCATCGCCCCCAGCTTTGCCGATATTTTCTTCAACAATTGCTTCAAGAATGGGATTCTTCCCATTGTTGTTGAAAAGAAAATTGTTGATCAGCTCTTCCTTGATGTGGAAGCGCAGGAAGGCTATGCACTGACCGTGGATCTCGAGCGTCAGCTGATCGTGAAGCCCGATGGCAGCACGATCGCATTCGTCGTCGACAGCTTCCGCAAGTACTGCCTGCTCAATGGACTGGACGATATCGGCATCACCCTGCAGGACGCCGACGCGATCAAGGCCTTCGAGACGCGCTGGAAGGCGGCCGCTCCCTGGTATTTTGGTGCGCAGGCCTGAATCTCAGGCTGCGCGATTGAACTCTGATTTCCGACAGGACGACAAGCAATGAAGACTTACAACGTGGCAGTGGTGGGCGCAACAGGGGCGGTTGGCGAAGCGCTGATCAGTATCCTGGAAGAGCGCAATTTCCCGGTGGGCGAGCTCTTTCTGCTGGCCAGCGAGCGCTCGGCCGGCACCAGGCTGATGTTCCGCGGCAAGCCTGTCACGGTGCAGAACCTGGCGGACTTCGATTTCTCCAAGGCGCAGATCGGCCTGTTCTCGGCGGGCGGGAGTGTTTCCGCGCAGTATGCCGAGAAGGCGGGTAAAGCAGGGTGCGTGGTCATCGACAATACCTCGCACTTCCGCTACGAGGACGACATTCCGCTCGTGGTGCCCGAGGTCAACCCGGAGCGGATCGCGGACTACCGCAACCGCAACATCATCGCCAACCCGAACTGCTCCACCATCCAGATGCTGGTGGCGCTCAAGCCAATCCATGACAAGGTCGGCATCGAGCGAATCAACGTGGCGACCTACCAGGCGGTATCAGGCACGGGCAAGCTGGCGATAGAGGAGTTGGCCAAGCAGACTGCCGACCTGCTCAATGGACGCACCGCGGTCACCAAGGTCTACCCCAAGCAGATCGCCTTCAATGTGCTGCCGCAAATTGACGTGTTCCTGGAGAATGGCTATACCAAGGAAGAGATGAAGATGTCCTGGGAGACAAAGAAAATCCTGGGGGACGACTCCGTTCGTGTGAACGCCACCTGCGTCCGTGTTCCGGTGTTCTACGCGCACTCCGAAGCGGTGCACATCGAAACCCGCAGCCCGATCAGCGTCGAGGAAGTCCGTGCGCTGCTGGCGAAGGCGCCGGGCGTGGTGTTGATGGACGAGCGCAAGCCGGGTGGCTATCCGACGCCCGTGGGGGATTCCGCCGGCAAGGACGCTGTTCTGGTGGGTCGCATCCGCTCCGACATTTCCCATCCTAACGGTCTGAATCTGTGGATTGTGTCAGATAACGTGCGAAAAGGAGCGGCGCTGAACTCCGTACAGATAGCCGAAGTGTTGATAAAAGACTATTTGTAATGAATACTTGCACGCGTCTTTGAAGCGTGTTTCTCGGGATTGTGAGGTCGCTTCGGCCTCCTTCCCAGCGTGCACCCAACCTTCCAGCACTCGAGTGTGAAAGCCTCACCAGCCATAAAAAGAAGGAACGGAAAATGCTTAGAAAGCCGTTGGTGATTTTTACCTCGTTCGTGCTGTTCGCAGCCGCCAATGCCAATGCCAAGGCGCTGGGGCTGGGCGACATCACCCTTGAGTCGGCGTTGAACCAGCCCCTGCGGGCCAACATCCCGGCTGTCCAGCTCGGTGGCGTCCGTGCCGAACAGATCAGTGTGCAGCTGGCATCCGCCAGCGATTTCGCCCGATTTTCCATCGATCGTGAAGCTTTCCTCGACAACATCCGCATTGACGTCCAGCCAGCCGGCGCAGAGGCCGTTGTGCAGATCAGCACCCAGGATGTGGTGCGCGAGCCCTACCTGAGTTTTGTCCTGGAGACACGCTGGCCCTCCGGGCGACTGCTGAGTGAATACACCGTGTTACTAGACCTGCCGGCGTTCGCACAGGATGCTCCGGTGCCGGTGATTCAGCAGCCATCGCAGCAAGTGGCACCACAGTCGGATTCCTCACAAGCTTCGATAATTCAGTCTGTTGCGACAGCTTCTTCAAGTGATTCGCAGGCGCAGCCCGTGCGTCTGGCCGCACCTGCAGAGCCTGCTTCGGCGATTCCGACGCCGGTCGAGGAACCGCCTGCAGCGCTGGTGGCGCAACTGGATGCGAATGCCGGGGCTGATGCGGCGGCGCCTGTGAACGCTGCGGCGACGCCAGCGCCTCAGACACCCGCCGCACCTGCTGCCACGCCGGGACCGCTGGCGGCCCCTGCTGACGCCGAGACCCTGACCACCAATGCCAATGACACGCTCTGGGACATCGCTCTGCGCGTGCGACCGGACAGTTCGGTGTCAGTGCAGCAGACCATGCTCGCGATCCAGCGCCTGAATACCGACGCCTTCATCGGTGACAACATCAACATGATTCGTCGTGGCCAGGTTCTGCGCCTGCCGGACATCGAGCAGATCCGCGCCCTGAGTTCCCGGGAGGCCATTGGCGAGGTCGCCCGCCAGAATCAGCTGTTCGAGAACCGTCGCAATGTGCCGCTGACTTCCCAGCCGCTGACGCCCCCGCCGTCCGCTCCCGCCACACCGGACGCTGCCCCGCGCGGCGAGCTGAGCGTGGTCAGTGTCGACAATGCCGAGCCCGGCACGCAGACGGTCAGCGGTCAGAGTACTGAACTTGATGCACGCATTGCCAGTCTGGAGGACGTCCTGGCTGTCCAGCGCGAGGAGGCGGATCGCGCCGCACTGCTGAATGCGGAGCTGACGGAGCGCCTTGGCCTGCTGGAAGAGCAGATCGCCTCTGCTCAGGAAATCATCCGGCTGCGGGATCTGGAACTGGCTCAACTGCAGGAGTCTCTTGCGAATGCGCCTGTTGAGGAGTCTGTCGTCGAGGAACCGCCAACCGTCATCACCATGGCGCCCGAGCGCAGCTTCCTCGAGACGCTGCTGGAATCGCTGGTGGCCAACACGGTCGCATTGCTTGCAGTGACGGCACTGATCATTTCCCTGCTGGTGTTCATGCTGATCAAGCGTAACCGCGCCGCCGAACAGGCAGCAGCACTTGCCGGCATGGACGGCCTTGCAGCCGAACCTCGCATCGCTGACGAACTGCCTGTGGTGGTTGTCCCCGCAGCCGTCGAGCGCAGCGCTGCTGCAACGGCCGACAACAGGGATTCCGCTTCGCAGGACCCGGTTTTCGATGAGATTTTCGATCTGGCTGCCTCGGCCGATGACGCCTTGAAGCAGGCGGCTCCGGCCATGGCTGCCGCCGGCCTTGCGCTGACGACAGCCGACGTCAACGAGACCGCGGAAGCTGCAGAGGTGGAGGCAGCAGCAGAGGAGCTCGAACCCGGTTCGCCTGCGTCCTCCAGCGATAATCTGCTGGAAGAGGTGTCCGCCTTGCTGGCAGAGTCGCGTTACCCGGAGGCCATCGCATTGCTGCAGGACAGTATCGTGGTCCAGCCTGCGCGCACCGATCTGCGGCTGAAATTGCTGGAAGCCTTTGCCGGGGCACAGGACCCTGTGGGTTTCAAGCTGCAGGAAACAGAGTTGCGCGATCTGGCGGGCGACTCGCTGGCACCTCAGATTGCCGTGCTGCGCGCAGGTCTGCGTGAAGCGGTGGCGAATGAGCTGCTGGAGGAGAGTGAGGCGGGAGCCGCCGACGACCTGCCGGCGGTGGATGATCTGGAACTCGCTCTTGACATGGAGGCCAGTGCCGAAGTGGATGATGCCAGGGTTCTGGCGGGCATCAATGTCGATGACGCGTCGGCCGCCGATGAGTTCAGCGATGCTCCCGTTGCCACGCCGGCATCCGCGGATGACGACTTCGCTCTCGACGATCTGGACTTCGACTTCGATGTGGCAGGCGAGGACGAGCCAGCGAGCGAAGCGGCTGGCACCACGTGCGCGTCAACCGCGCTGGATGACAACTTCGATCTCGCGGCGGAAGATGACGCCAACGTCGTGGAGTTCGACAGTGTCATCGGCACGGAAGACGCCTCAGAGCTCGCACGAGAGCCGGCAGCGCAGGAAGAGGACGACAACCTTCTCGATTTCGATTTCGACCTTGCCATAGAGGACGATGAGCCGGTCAAGGCGCCGGAATCTGAAGTTTCCGAGCCGGCCAGCGAGTCCGCCACTCATGAAGTTGATTTCGATTTTGCTGTCCTGGATGACGAACCGGAGCCGGCAGCGTCCCCTGTGGCAGAAGCGGAAGCCGAAGACGAGGAAGATCTGGATTTCGATGCGTCTGTGTTCGAACTTGCCGATGAGCAGGACGTGGCCGCACCTTCGGCTGAAGCTGCCGCGGCAACAGCTGATTCCGCGGTCAAGGCCGATGATTTCGATGATCTTCAGTTCGTCGACGAATCTCTGCTGGATTCGCTCGAGAAGCCCGCTGCCGACAAGGCAGTGGAGGACGACGATGACGATGTTTTCGAATATCTCTCCGATGCCGACGAAGCGGCAACCAAGCTGGATCTGGCCCGTGCCTATTTCGAGATGGGCGACAGTGACGGCGCGCGCGAGATTCTTGAAGAGGTCCTGCGAGAAGGCAATGAGGACCATATCAAGGACGCCCGGACACTCCTGAGCAAGCTTTGAGCCTCGAGACACCCTATCCCCATCGGATCGCCCTCGGCGTCGAATATGACGGCGCCGCCTTTCACGGCTGGCAGCAGCAGGGCAGTCCGGTTCTGCCTACGGTGCAGGCCCGGCTCGAAGCCGCCCTCTCCGAGATTGCGAGTCATCCTGTCAAGCTGACCTGCGCTGGGCGGACGGACACTGGTGTGCATGGCACTGGTCAGGTGGTGCATTTCGATTGCGCGATTGATCGAGGCGAAAAAGCCTGGCGTCGCGGGGGCAACAGCCTGTTGCCGCCAAGCTTGCGCATCAGCTGGGCGAAAGCGGTGCCTGCCGATTTCCATGCGCGCTTCTCGGCGCAGTCACGCCGCTACCTCTATGTGATCTACGACAGTCCCGTGGAGCCAGCGGTGCTTGCCCGCCATCTCACGCACACTCGCGAGACCCTGGATATTGCAGCCATGCATACGGCTGGACAGTTCCTGCTGGGCGAACAGGACTTCACTTCCTTCCGTGCCGCTGGCTGTCAGTCGCGAACACCTTTTCGCAACATCACGCATCTGCGGGTCAGTCGGCATCACCGCTTCATTGTCATCGACATCGAGGCCAATGCCTTTCTTCAGCACATGGTGCGCAATATCGCGGGCACTCTCATGGAGATCGGGGCAGGGCGACGCGCTCCGCAGTGGGCAGCACACGTGCTGCAGGCACGCGATCGCACCCAGGCTGCAAAAACCGCCAGCCCCAGTGGTCTGTATCTCGTTTCAGTGCGTTATCCCTTGGAGTTCGCCCTTCCTGTGCTCCCGGTCGGACCGGCTTTTTTGCAGCCCTTCGCGTAGGCTCTCGCAGGGTTCTTTGGTAGAATCGCAGCCTTTTCCAGAACCAGGCGGTAGTGTGCAGCGAACTCGCATCAAGATTTGTGGATTGACCAGTGTTGAGGATGCTCTGCAGGCAGCAGAGCTTGGGGCCGATGCCATCGGTCTTGTGTTCTACCCGCGCAGTGCTCGAGCCCTGGAGTCGCAGCGTGCTGCTGCGATACGTCGGGCGCTACCCGCCTTCGTGAACGTGGTGGGGCTCTTCGTCAATCCCACGGAAGCCGAGGTCGAGCTGGTGCTGAAGCATGTCCATCTCGATTGCCTGCAGTTTCATGGAGATGAATCTCCCGCGTTCTGTGCCTCCTTCGGTCTTCCTTTCATGAAGGCTGTCCGCGTCCGCCCCGATCTGGATCTGACAAGGGAAATTTCTCGATTTTCAAATAGTTCCGCCATACTTCTCGATAGCTACGACAAGCATATGGCGGGCGGAACGGGCACGGCGTTCGATTGGGCAATAGCCCAGCGCTGCGTGGTGGAATCGCCGTCCAAGATCGTGCTGGCGGGCGGCCTCGACCCTTCCAATGTTGCCGGTGCCATACGGCAGGTCAAACCCTATGCGGTCGATGTCAGCAGTGGCGTCGAGTCCGCGCCTGGACGCAAGTGCGCCGAAAGAATGCGTGAGTTCATAGACGAGGTAAATCGTGTCAACTGTTAAGTCAAAGCAAGCTGTCGGCATTGCTGCCACAGGCAATTCTGCCGCTGATCCGTTCAGCGGTCCGGACGCCCACGGCCATTTCGGTCGCTATGGCGGCATCTTTGTGGGGGAGACCCTGATTGCGGCCGTCGAGGAACTGGATCAGGTGTACAACACCATGGCACGTAAGCCTGAATTCTGGGCAGAGTTCGACCGGGACCTGAAATACTATGTCGGTCGACCATCGCCTCTGTACGTGGCAGAGCGGCTGACCGCCCACTTTGGCGGTGCGAAGATCGTGCTCAAGCGGGAAGACTTGAACCACACCGGCGCACACAAGATCAACAACACCATTGGCCAGGCCCTGCTGGCGAAATTCATGGGCAAGCCGCGCATCATCGCCGAGACCGGCGCCGGTCAGCACGGCGTGGCCAGTGCGACGATCGCTGCGCGTCTCGGCCTGCAATGCGACGTTTACATGGGCGCCGAGGACATCCAGCGGCAGTCCGCCAATGTCTACCGCATGAAGCTGATGGGGGCCCGCGTGATCGCCGTGGAGTCCGGCTCTCGCACGCTCAAGGATGCCCTGAATGAGGCCCTGCGCGACTGGGCCACCAATGTCGACAATACCTATTACATCATCGGCACGGCAGCAGGGCCGCACCCCTATCCGCGCATGGTGAGAGACTTCCAGTCCGTGATCGGACGCGAAGCGCGGCAGCAGTCAATGGAGCAGTTCGGCCGGTTGCCCGACGCGCTCGTCGCTTGCGTCGGCGGCGGTTCCAACGCAATCGGTCTGTTTCATCCCTTCCTGCATGATGCCGAAGTCAGCATGTATGGTGTGGAGGCCGGGGGAGACGGCCTGGAGACGGGCAGGCATGCGGCCCCGCTCAGTGCAGGACGTCCCGGCGTTCTGCATGGCAATCGCACCTATCTGATGACCGACGCTGCCGGCCAGATCATGGAGACGCATTCCGTGTCCGCAGGGCTCGATTATCCGGGCGTGGGCCCGGAGCACTCCTGGCTGAAGGATATCGGCCGCGTGAATTATGTGGCGGCCACTGATACCGAGGCGCTGGAGGCCTTCCGCTACCTGTGTCGCATGGAGGGCATCATTCCGGCGCTGGAGTCCAGTCACGCCATCTCGTATGGGTGCAAGCTGGCGTCGCAGTTGCCCAAGGACAGGATTGTGGTCATCAACCTCTCCGGTCGTGGCGACAAGGATATCCACACTGTTGCCGGCATTGATGGCATCCATATCTGATCTCAAGTCTGCGAGTCATTTTTCATGAGCCGAATCACACAGACCATGGCCGCGCTGCGGGCGGCACAACGCAAGGTCCTGATCCCTTACCTGGTCGCCGGGGACCCCGACAAGGGCACCACGCTGGGCCTGATGCATGCGCTGGTTGCCGCTGGTGCTGACATCATCGAGCTGGGCATTCCTTTCAGCGATCCGTCTTCGGATGGCACAGTGATTCAGCAGGGTGCCGAACGTGCCCTGCGAGAAGGGACTACCCTGCACGATGTCATGGACATCGTTCGGCAGTTCCGTGCACACGACGCGCACACGCCCATCGTGTTGATGGGTTATTTGAACCCCATCGAGATCATGGGCTATGAGGCCTTCGCCAGTGCTGCGCAAGCGGTCGGGGCTGACGGTGTGCTGATCGTGGACATGCCGGCCTACGAATGTGAGGAACTGTTCGATTCGGTGCGTCCGCGTGGTCTGGACACCGTCTTCCTGGTGGCGCCTACCACGACGCAGGCGCGTCTGGCGTCTATCTGTGCCAGCTCCACCGGCTATCTCTACTACGTCTCGCTCAAGGGGGTCACCGGCGCAGCCATCACCGACAAAGGGGATATCAAGAGCAAGATTGAACACCTGCGCACCATGACCGATCTCCCGGTCGTGGTCGGCTTCGGTATCAAGGACGCGACTTCTGCCGTCGACATGGCGAGCATCAGCGACGGTGTTATAGTTGGCAGCGCCCTCGTGGACGCTATCTCACGCCTGCCCAGGGGGGGTGTCGCGACGCAGGATCATCTGACTGCCGCGGTGTCGGTCATCGCGTCCATCCGCAGCGCCATAGACAACATCAAGTAATTGCCATATCCAATTGATTTAAATGTTTAAACTGTGAATCACGGAAGTCAGTCATGAGTTGGATCAACAAAATTCTTCCTTCTATCCGCAGCTCTGGCGCAGCCGATGGGACGCCCGGCAAGCAACGCGCCAGTGTGCCCGAGGGCCTGTGGAAGAAGTGCCCGCGCTGCGAGGCCGTGCTCTATCGGCCCGATCTGGAGCGCAATCTGGAGGTCTGCCCCAAGTGTGATCACCATCTGCGCATCACGGCACGTCGCCGGCTAGAGCTGTTTCTGGATCCCGCAGGCCAGGTTGAATTGAATGCAGACATGGAGCCGGTGGATATCCTCAAGTTCCGTGATCTGAAGAAATACAAGGACCGACTGTCGGCGGCGCAGAAGGCGACTGGCGAGAAGGACGCCTTGATCGTCGTGCAGGGCACCGTCAACGGTGTCGAGATGGTGGTGGCTGCGTTCGAGTTTGGCTTCATCGGCGGCTCCATGGGGGCGGTGGTCGGCGAGAAATTCACCCAGGCCGTAAACACCTGCATCGACAAGCGCCTGCCGTTGGTATGCTTCTCCACCAGTGGCGGTGCCCGCATGCAGGAAGCCTTGATCTCCCTGATGCAGATGGCCAAGACCGCGGCCGCTCTGGCTCGTCTGCGCGAGAACGGTCTGCCGTTCATCTCCGTGCTGGTGGACCCGGTATACGGTGGCGTCTCTGCCAGTCTGGCGATGCTGGGTGACATCAATGTGGCGGAGCCCAATGCCCTGGTGGGTTTCACCGGTCCGGACGTGATTCGTCAGACTGTGCGGGTGAAGCTGCCCGAGGGGTTCCAGCGCAGTGAGTTTCTCCTTGAACATGGTGCCATCGACATGATCGTGCATCGCAAGGAGATGCGAGACCGCGTCTCGTCACTGCTGGCCAAACTGCTGCATCTGTAAGCGGATGCCACTGATTCGCCGCCTGACCCTGGGGGTGGCTTGAACCCAAAATGCCGACACTAGCTCAGTGGCTCGAAAGAATTCTGGCACTGCATCCCCGGGAGATAGACCTGGGTTTGCAGCGTGTGCGCGAAGTGGCGCGCCGGCTCGGCGTGTGCAAGCCAGCGCCCCTGGTGATCACCGTGGCCGGCACCAATGGCAAGGGCTCGACGGTCGCCATGCTGGATGCCATCCTGCGAGCCAGTGGTCGCCGCGTTGGCACCTGCACTTCTCCTCATCTTCATGTGTACAACGAACGCGTGGGCCTTCACGGCCATCCGGCAAGCGATGCGCAGCTGTGTGCCGCCTTCGCTCGGATCGAGGCTGCGCGCGGCGATATCTCGCTGACCTATTTCGAGTACAGCACCCTGGCGGGTCTCTGGCTGATCGCCCAGGAGCAGGTCGACGTTGCGGTGCTGGAAATTGGTCTGGGAGGGCGCCTGGATGCCATCAACCTCGTCGACCCGGACATTGCCATCATCACCAGCATCGGCCTCGATCACATGGAGTGGCTGGGGGATACCCGCGAAGCCATTGGGCGCGAGAAGGCAGGGATATTTCGCCCCGCCACGCCAGCCTTGTGTGGCGATCCCGCTCCGCCTTTGAGCATTCTCGAGGAAGCGCAGCGACTTGGCGCGCCGCTGCTGGTGCAGGGCGTGGACTTCGGCTTCGAGAAGGAAGACGCGACCTGGCGCTGGTGGGGGCGGGATGGTGCCGCAGACTCACTGACCTGGCATGACCTGCCCCTGCCGGAGCTGGACTTGCTCAATGCGGCCACCGTGCTGCAGGCGCTCCGATTCCTGGCATCGCCCCCGTCCCGTGACTGTGTCTGCGCGGCACTCGACGGTCTCGGCCTGCAGGGGCGTTACCAGCGTATCCTGGACCCGCGCCATCCGGCGCAGCTGCGCGTCGATGTCGCCCACAATCCCCACGCGGCAGGGCTGTTGCTGGAAAAGCTGCAGCGCTTCAGGAAGCAGGCCGGCGCTGCGGCGCGCGTCCATGTAGTGCTGGCAATGATGGCGGACAAGGACCAGCTCGGCTTCTACAAGGCCTTAGAATCCGCAGTGGACTTTTGGTATATTGCCGCATTCGCTGAGACCCGCGGTCTGAGTGCTCAGGCGCTGTTCGATATGCTGCAGCCGCAAGGTGCGCAGGTGCGCGGGCCCTGTGCCAGCGTGGCAGAGGCCTACGAGCATGCGGCGGCCTGTGCCGGTGAGTCTGACCTGGTTCTGGTGACGGGTTCCTTCGTCACCGTCGCCGATGTCGTCCGGCATGTTCACGCAGCGAGCAGCGATCCAACACCTTCTGACGGCATGCGCTGAATCGCAGGCTGTCGATACCAAGGGGCACTACTGGTTTGGACCAGAGCAGAAAGCAAAGAGTCGTTGGTGCCATCGTGTTGCTGATTGCGGCCGTGGTCATCCTGCCGATTCTGTTCGACGGTCAGGGCAGTTACCAACTCCCGCTGGAAAGTCGCATCCCCGCCGCCCAAGCATTCCCCGACGTTCCCCGAATCGAGGCCGTTCGCCCCGAGATTGCGGCAGACTCCGATCAACTGAGCTTTCAGCCGGATGCCGAGCCCGTGGATGACGTGGTGGTGGCGACGCCCGCGTCGACCGCAGTTGCCGTCAGTGTCGCTCCGGAGCCCGCTGTACCGCTGACCGACGCGGCACCTGATACCGTTGCCGAGGTCGTTGCGACTCCGGTGCTGCCAGTGGTGCCTCCGCCCGTGCTCGACAGTGACGGCCTGCCCGAAGGGTGGAGCGTGAGACTCGCGTCCTTTTCCAGTGCCGCCAACGCCCAGGCGCTGGTCGAGCGCCTGCTTGCCCGTGGCCACCGTGCCTATATTCGCCAGATATCCTCGTCACAGGGACCGTTGACGGCTGTGTTCGTCGGGCCCGGCGCGGATCGCGCTGCGATGCTGCAGCTGCAGCGCCAATTGCAGGACGAATTTCAACTCTCGGGTATTGTCGTGCGCTACGAGATCGAGGCGCTCTGAGGGCGAGGCCTGAATCGGCAAGGAAATCATGATGCAGTTGCACTGGCTGGATGCGAGCTTTCTGGTGGTGACCGTGGTGTCCAGCATTTTCGGACTTTGGCGCGGTTTCGTGCGGGAAGTGCTTTCCCTGCTGGCCTGGATTGCGGCCCTGCTGATCTCGCGTCTGTACAGTGAGCCACTGGCTCCGGTTCTCGGTGGCTGGGTGGACAGCCCGGCGATGCAGCAGGTTTTCGCGTTCGCCATTCTGTTCATTGGCACGCTGATTGTCGGCGCCTTGATCAACAACCTGGTGGCGAAGCTGATCGACATATCCGGCCTGAAGCTGACCGACCGGCTGCTCGGCGCCCTGTTTGGCGTCGCGCGCGGCGCCGTGATCGTGATGGTGTTCGTGTATTTCGGCGGCAGTTTCTTCGCTGATGCGCCCTGGTGGCAGGAGTCGGCGGTCATCCCGCAGGCACTGCAATGGATTGAAAAGTCACGGATGTTCGTGACGGACATGGTCCCGGCAACACAGGCGTCCCTCTAGGGGCCGATGGTGCTGGAAAGCAGGAACTTTCGGAGTAGGTGTTATGTGTGGTCTGGTAGGAGTGGTTGGCAAGTCCGATGTGGCTGTATGCCTTTACGATACGTTGACGGTTCTGCAGCATCGCGGGCAGGACGCGGCCGGTATCGCCACCAGTGACAATGGCAGGTTGAATCTGCGCAAGGACAACGGTCTGGTCAAGGATGTGTTCCGGACGCGCCACATGGAGCGACTCGCCGGCAACATGGGCATCGGCCATGTGCGCTATCCCACTGCGGGCAGTTCCAGCCCGGCGCTCGCCCAACCGTTCTACGTGAATTCCCCCTATGGCCTGAGCCTGGCTCACAACGGCAATCTCACCAACGCCGCCGAACTCAGCCGAGACTTGTTCAAGGAAGACCTGCGCCACATCAATACCGACTCCGACTCCGAAGTTCTGCTGAACGTCTTCGCGCATGAACTGCAACTGCTGGCCAAGATGGTGCCCAGTCCCGAGGACGTCTTCACGGCGGTGCGCGGTGTGCACCGTCGTTGTCGCGGGGGCTATGCCGCGCTGGTCATGCTTGGCGGTTACGGCATCGTCGGCTTCCGCGATCGCAACGGCATCCGCCCCCTGGTCTTCGGCAAGCGTGAACGCGAAGGCTTCACCGAGTACATGATGGCTTCCGAGAGTGTGGCGCTGGATTCCCAGGGCTTCACTCTGGTGCGGGATGTCGCTCCCGGCGAGGCGGTCTACGTGGACATACTCGGCAATCTGCACACGCGCGTCTGCGCCGGGCCGGCGGAATACACCCCCTGCATCTTCGAACATGTCTATTTCGCGCGCCCGGACTCGCTCATGGACGGCATCTCCGTCTACAAGGCCCGATTGCGCATGGGCGAGAAGCTGGCCGAGAAGGTCAAGCGTCTGCGTCCGGATCACGACATCGACGTCGTGATCCCGATTCCTGACACCAGCCGAACCTCGGCGCTGGAGCTGGCCAACCATCTCGGCGTGAAGTACCGCGAAGGCTTCGTCAAGAACCGCTATATCGGCCGCACCTTTATCATGCCGGGGCAGAGCCAGCGCAAGAAGTCAGTGCGCCAGAAACTCAATGCCATTGAACTGGAATTCCGGGGCAAGACGGTCCTGCTGGTGGATGACTCCATCGTCCGTGGCACGACCTGCCGTCAGATCATCCAGATGGCGCGCGATGCTGGCGCGCGCAAGGTGTATTTCGCCTCGGCAGCGCCGGCGGTGCGCTTTCCCAATGTCTACGGCATCGACATGCCCGCAGCCAGTGAGCTGATCGCCCATGGCCGCACGGATGAAGAGGTACAGGAACTGATCGGTGCCGACTGGCTGATCTTTCAGGATCTGGAAGACCTGATTGCCGCTTCGTCTGAAGGCAATCCGGCAATCAAGCGCTTCGAGTGTTCGGTATTCGACGGCAAGTACATCACCGGAGACGTCGATGCCCGCTACCTCAAGCGGCTGGAAGACACGCGCAACGACCTGGCCAAGGCGGGCAAGTCAGGGGACTGACAGCCGCGCAATCGCCTGAGCCGCCAGACCAACAAGAATCACAGGACAGGGGACTGCATGCAGGACAGAATCGGAGCGGCAGTCGAGGAGATCGGCAAGGTGCTGCTGGGCAAGGAAACGCAGATCCTGCTGGCCCTGTGCTGTCTGGTGTCGGGAGGCCATCTGCTCATCGAGGATCTGCCCGACATGGGCAAGACGACACTGGCCCATGCCCTGGCCCGTGTGTTCGGGCTCGACTTCAATCGCATCCAGTTCACCAGCGACCTGCTGCCCGCCGACATCCTGGGCGTATCGGTTTTCGATCAGGCCAGCGGCAGTTTCAGCTTTCATCCCGGGCCCATCTTCCGCCAACTCGTGCTGGCTGACGAGATCAATCGCAGCACGCCCAAGACCCAGAGCGCACTCCTGGAGGCCATGGAAGAAGTGCAGGTTTCCGTCGAGGGCCAGACACGCGCATTGCCGTCTCCCTTTTTCGTCATAGCCACTCAGAACCCAGTCAGTCTGGCCGGGACGTTTCCGCTGCCGGAGTCGCAGCTGGACCGCTTCCTGATGCGCATTGGCATCGGCTATCCGGACCCGCGTGCCGAGCGCATCCTCCTCGAGCGCAGCAGCGAGGGAGATCGCGGTGCCGGTCTTCCGCAGTTGCTGGGTGTCGCCGATCTGTGCGCCATGCGCAGCGCTGCCAGCACCGTCTCCCTCAGCCCCTTGCTGCTCGACTATGTCCAGCGCCTGGTGGCGCATACGCGTACCAGTGGGGGGTTCCACTTTGGTCTGTCGCCCCGTGGCAGCATCGCGATTGTCCGTGCCGCGCGCACCTGGGCGTGGATGGCGGGGCGCCAGCATGCCGTGCCCGAAGATGTCCAGGCCATATTGCCCGCCGTGGTGGAGCATCGCCTGCGTGCCACCGCTGACGGTGATGGCCGCCACGGCGCCGCCCTGGCGCACCGCCTGCTGACCGAGGTGGATGTCTTCTGAGGTCGCCATGACGCCCGTTGCTGCCGTGAATCACTAGTTTTTCGCAGAGAATGCAGCGCTGGCTCGCGGCCCGGTTGCCTGCGGTCACCCAGATCCGGCTCGATCGTCGCAACATCTTCATCCTGCCCACGGGGCCCGGCCTGCTGTTTCTGGCGGCGTCCACCCTGATCTTCATCACGGCCATCAACTACATTCTCAGCATGGCATTTGGACTGGCCTTTCTCATGGTCAGCGTCTTTTTGTTGTCGATCCTGTACACCTTTCGCAATCTGCAGCACCTGAGTCTGCGTCGTCTGCCGGCAGAGCCTGTCTTTGCCGGCCAGGAGGCAGTATTCCAGGTGCTCCTGCAGCGCGAGGGCGAGCGGGCACACGAGATGCTGGAGCTGGCTTTCCCGGGGCAGCGCGTCTCACTGGCCAATCTGCTGGACAATGTCGAGGCCCGCGTGCCGCTGTACCTGTCGGCGCCGCAGCGCGGGCTGCTCAAGGCGCCCAGGCTGCGGGTGCAGACTCGTTTCCCGCTCGGACTGTGGCGAGCATGGTCCATCGTCGATCTGAGCATGCAGTGCGTCGTCTTTCCAAGGCCGGTGGCCGGCCCCCTGGGAGGACGTGTCAACGCCAGTGCCTCGGGCAAGTCAGAAGCCAGCGTGAAGGGCACAGAGGACTTCCAGGGCCTGCGCAGCTACCAGCCGGGGGATTCCCTCAAGCAGGTGGCCTGGAAATCCTTCGCCCGCGGACAGGGGCTTCAGGTGAAGCAGTTCGTGGACCAGGCCGATGATCGTCTGATGCTGGACTGGGCGATGTTTCCGGGGCTGGAGCCGGAGGAGCGTCTCTCGCGTCTGTGCCACTGGGTGCTGGAACTGGACCGCGCGGGCGTCGACTATGGTTTGCGTCTGCCTGGTGTCGAGATCGACATGGGAGGCGGTGAAGAGCATCGGTTGCGGGTGCTGACGGCCCTCGCCCTGTGGAACGGACACATGGGAACCGCGCCATGAGCGATACCCGTGAACAGATTCCGCGCATCTCCATGCTCTGGCTCCTTTGCGGCCTGCTGTTGCTGATAGTGCCGCATGTCGCGCGTCTGCCCGTGTGGGTCACCGCGTTGCTGCTCGCCTGCATGGGCTGGCGCTTGCTGATCTTTGCCGGCTGGGTCGGCTTTCCCGCACGCTGGTTGAAGATCACGATCGTGATGGTCGCGTTGCCGCTGACCGTCGTGCAGTACCGCTCCCTGGGCATCGGGCTGGATACCGCCGTGTGCCTGCTGATTCTGGGGGTGGTGTTCAAGCTGCTGGAGATGCGCGACCGACGCGACATCCAGATCGTGATCGCGCTGAGCTATGTGCTGGCCATGCTCGGCTTCATCTACACCCAGACCATCCTGGCCACCTTGCATGCCATCGTGTGTTTCATCCTGATCACTGCCACGATGCTTTCACTGTACCGGGACAATGCCCGCAACACGCTGCGCGACAATGGCCGTCTCGCGGTGACCCTCGTGCTGCAGAGCATCCCGCTCACCATCGCGCTCTTCATCCTGGTCCCGCGCATCTCGCCGCTGTGGTCCATGCCCTTGCCGGTGTCCTCTTCCACCAACATGGGGGTGTCGGACGAGATGACACCCGGGGACATCACGAACCTGGGGCGTTCCGGTGAGCTGGCCTTCCGCGTGAGCTTCAATGGAGAAGCCCCGGCACACGAGGACCTCTACTGGCGCGGCCTGGTGCTGGACTTCTTCGATGGCCGCACCTGGCGTCGCGCGGGCTCGACCCTGCAGACTTACCAGATGCTGCAGCGCTTTCCGACGACGTTCCGCGGGGTGCCTCTGGGCGAACCCGTCGCCTACGACGTGATTCTGGAGCCCACTCAGCAGAGCTGGGTCTATGCCCTGCAGCTGGCAGATATCCGCACCGACGGCATGGTGCAGGATCGCAATTATTCGCTGATCACTGACAAGCCCATCACTCAGCGCTACCGCTATGAAGCGCGCTCCTATCTGCAGCATCAGAGCGATCTGGAATTGTCGACGCCTCTGCGCGCCCGCGCCTTGCAATTGCCAGAAGGCAACCTGAATCCGCGCACGGCAGCGCTGGCGGCGCAGATGCGTGCGGCAGCCGCGAGTGAGATGGACTACGCGACGGCCGTGCTGCGGCTGTTCCGGGAAGAGCCGTTCTACTACACCCTGACGCCACCGGCACTGGGGGACGAGAGCATCGACGAATTCATGTTCACGACGCGAGAAGGCTTCTGTGGCCACTACGCGGGCAGCTTCGTCTACATGATGCGGGAAGCGGGCATCCCGGCCCGCGTGGTGGTCGGGTATCAGGGCGGCGAATACAACCCCTACGAAGACTACACCCTCGTCTATCAGTACAACGCGCATGCCTGGGCTGAGGTCTGGTTCGAGGGGGAGGGCTGGGTGCGTTTCGATCCCACCGCAGCGGTGGCGCCGGAGCGCATCACTCTGTGGGTCGAGTCGATCTTCGCGGATCAGCCGGGTTTCATGGAGGACGCCGGGTTCTCGATGATGCGCTTTCGTGACACCCAATGGCTGAACACGCTGCGCTTGCGACTGGAAGCCGTGGATTACGCCTGGAACCGGTGGGTGGTCAGCTATGACGAGCAGATGCAGATGCAGTTGCTCGGCAGCTGGTTTGGCGAGAATGCACGCCAGGGCCTGCTGGTGGTGCTCGGCTCCGTCATCGTGCTGTTTTTCATGCTGGCGGGCTGGCTGCTGCTGCGACTGGGGCAAGCAGGTCAGCACGACCATGCCACACGCATCTATCTGGATTTGCTGCGTGAACTCGCCGTCTGCGGGCTGCCGCGTCAGCGGGGTGAGGCGCCGGGTGACTATTGTCGGCGAGTGACCTTGCTGCGCCCCGAGTATGCTCAGGCGCTGCAACAGGTCACCGCTCAATTCGAGGCAATTGCCTACAAGCGCAATTCGCGTTCCGCACCGCCAGGCGACAGCACTGCGGCGCAGCTCAAGGCTCTGGAGAACACGAGCTGGCAGTTGCGCAGGCGTCTGTTGTCGCCTTGGCGCAGGTTGCTCGTGAGTCTTGGGCTGGCTTCGTGAGATCCTGTCTCAGCCTCCGGCCAGCTTGACCTTGTAACCCTGGGCTTCCAGCAGTCTCTGCAGCTGTGGGCGATGGTCGCCCTGGATCTCGATCACGCCATCCTTGACGGTACCGCCGGTGCCGCATTGATTCTTCAACTGCTTCGCCAAGGCCAGCAAGGCGTCATCCTGCAGAGGCAGGCCGTCGATGAGGGTCACACCCTTGCCACCGCGTCCCTTGGTTTCCCGTCGCAGCCGCACGATGCCATCGCCGGTGGGCCGTGCTGCCCGCGCAAGACGCTTGCATTCGCATGCTGCCATGGGGCGGGTGCAGTCGGGGCAGTGACGCCCCGCATCCGTGGAATAGACCAGCGAAGAATTGCGTGCCATGGCCTCAGGCCTTGTAGAGCGGCGGGATGATGTAGTCCTGATCCTTGCTGTTGCGCGTCTGGCGCTGTCGGTGGGCCGTGCGCAGTTCGGTGATCAGTTGTTGCAGGCGCTTGATGTCGGTGTCGATAGTCAATGCCGTACCGCCCTGACCGTAGAGTGCCTGCTGCAGGCGCAGGCAGATCTCGCGTATCTCGGCATTGCCGGTGCGCAAGGCCACTGCGTCGAGCGTGTGCAGATCGGCATCGGCGAAGTACTGACGCCCCCAGCCAATCAGGGCCAGACGCAGGGCAGGGAGGTTGTTGCCCGAGCAGCTGCTGACGAAGTCCTTGAAGGCCTTGTTCTCCGCTTCGGGAGCGATGTTCTGGCGATACATGGGCGCGGCCACGGGGTAAACCTTGGCCGGCGCCGGTCGCGGCGCGCGTGGCTTGAAGCGCAAGAAGCTCAGCGCGAAGATCAGCGCCGTCAGCGCAGCCGCCAGACTCAGGATCCACAGCGGGGTGGTGGGAGAACTGACCAGGGTCTGTTCCTCGGCTTGCACCGCCGCCGTGGAGGCTTCAAAGGTCTCCCGTGTCGGCTCTTCCATGTCGGCATTGGACAGCAGCAAGGCTTCGCTGGTGCTGCCGGAGCGGGCGGCACCGACGCTGATGGCACTGTCGGCCAGGGTGGCATACTTGACCTCGCCGGTATCGATGTCGTACCAGGGAATGCTCACGCCCGGCACGCGCACGGTGCCTGGCGCTGTCATGAGGAAGGATGTGGATTCCACGCGCTTGCCCACGATGCTGCCGTCCACGAAGCTGCGATCGATGGAGGCCGGTTCTGGATAAGTATTGACCCCTGCGATCTCTGGCGCTTCCAGCGGTTGCAGGGCGGCGCCGTCCAGTCCCTGGGCCTCGATCTCGATGACGCGGTACACGGAGTCGCCCACCCTGACGTTGGTGAAGTCGTTGTCCCAGCGCTCGCGCACGGTGACTTCCGAGGCGGGCAGCCAGAGCGCATCTGCAGGATAGCTCGCGGGTTTCTCGGTGACATTGATGGTGTGACCTTCGGCGTAGGAGGTCACGGTGCGCGTATTGAGGTTGCGGAAGACGTAATTGCTGGAGCTGTCAGTCACTTCGCCGCGGAACATGATGTCCGGTATTTCCAGTGACCCGCTGCGCTGCGGGAAGATGGCGTACTGCTTTTCATACACTCCATAGCGCATGCCATCCACCAGGGTTTCGTACTGATTTGGCGTGCCGATGGTCTGCACCACGGCATCGGGCAACTCCAGCTCAGTGAAGATCGGGTTGCGAATCCCGCTGATCGTGTAGTAGAGGCGAATGGAGAACAGCAGCTGCTCCTGCACGTAGACCGAGTCCTTGCTGACCATCGCTTCCATGAACAGCTCCTGGCCGGACAAGCCGGTGGCCGTGCGCGGTTCCACCTGGATGGTCAGGGCAGGCGTGGTCTCTCCCGCGACGACAAGGGAAGGGATGGTGACTTCTCCTTCATTCAGCGGGAACAGCGTGAGGTGGTAGTCGATTCGCGCATTCATGCTGTTGTTGACGCTGCTGATCTGGCTGGACGTGCGCGTGGAGATCACCTGGAAACCAGCTTCCAGCGGACTGAGATCCATGTCGACGCCGCCCGACTGACCCTCGACACGAATGGTCAGGATGACCGTCTCGCCACGCACGATCTCGGTACGATCAAGCGTGGCAGTGACTGGCTGTGCCTGGACCAGCGTGGAGAATACGCAGAATAGGGCGGCCAGGAGGCCGGCGCGCAGAATTACCATATTTGCCCGTCCGTCTGTGTTGATGCGCGGTTGTCGAGCTGCCGGCGGCGATATTCGAACTGGAACTTGCGTTGCATCAGCTCGCCCGGATCGTCGTCGATGCGACGCAGCCATTGTTCCAGGGATTCCTGACTTTCCGTCTCGGCATTGCTCTGGTTCGGCTGTTCACCAGGCTGCTGTTCTTCCTGCTGCTCCTGGTCGGAGTTCTGCTGCTGCTCGGTTTGCTCCTGCTCTTCCGATTCTTCGCCTTCCTGCTGCTCTTCCTGCTGCTGATCCTGCTCCTGTTCGGTCTGCTCGCCGTCCTGCTGCTCTTCCTGCTGTTCCTCGTTCTGTTCCTGCGGCGAGGTCATGTCGTCACTGGATTCCTCGTTCTGCTCGTTCTGCTGTTGCTCCAGCAGCGCCGCAACGATTTCCCGGTTGTGAATGGCGTCGGCGTGTTCCGGGTCGAGCGCGATGGCCACGTCATAGGCGGCAATGGCGGCCTCGAAGTTCTGCGTCATGGCGTAGGCATTGCCCAGGTTGTAGTGATTGTCGGGATTGGTGCCCGGGTCGAGGCTGTAGGCCTGCACGGCGCCTGCAAAATCCCCCGCTCGATAGGCGGCAGTGCCGCGCCATTCGGGCGATTCGAACAGCGCCGCGGCGCCCACGACATCCTCTTGCGCAAAGGCCTCGGCGCCTTGTTGGTCATGCGTCTTCCACAAGTCGGTCCATTCGGCGGCCTGGGCCTGCTGTGCCGGCGTGAAGAAGGCGCCCGTTGCCGACAGCGCCAGCGTGATGCTCAGCAGCCAGCCGCGGCGGAAGGCCATGGCGCCCAGTGGCAGGATGAACACCAGCAGCCAGGGACCGGCTTCGAACCAGATGTCGAAATTCTCTTCCACTGCACTGAGCTCGTCTTCGTCCAGGAAACCGTTGTCTTCCAGCAGATAGTCGAGGTCGCGGCCGGTGAGGTCGAGATCGGCATAGCGACCGCCGGTTCTTTCGGCCAGATCCTGCAGACTGGTGCGGTCCAGGCGGGCCACCACGATCTGACCGTTGGCGTCGCGCAGGAAATCGCCGCCGGCCGCTGGAATGGTGGCACCGGCATCGGTGCCGACGCCCAGGATCAGCAAGCGATAGCCACTCTGGGCGAGCATGAGTTCAAGATCGGCGTGATCGCGGCGTTCCACCCCGTCAGTCACCAGCAGAATGGTGCCGGACGTCGCGCCGGAATCTGCAAAAAGCTGCCTTGCCTGTTCAATGGCGGCCACGGTATTGCTGCCGAAGGCGGGCATCATGTTCGGGTTGATGGAAGGCACCAGAGCGCGAATCGTCACCGAATCTTCCGTCAGGGGTGTCACCACATGGGAATCTCCTGCATAGACGATGAGCGCGGTTTGGCCTTCCACGCGACGATCGAGCACGTCCAGTATCTTGCGCTTGCTGATAGTCTGGCGATTGGGTTCATAGTCCGTGGCGTACATGGACAGTGACTGGTCATAGACGATGACCATGGCGTCCTGGCGCGCCTGCACTGGTTGGGGGATCTTCTCCCAGACCGGCCCTGCCAGCGCCAGTATGGACAGCACCCAGAGTGCCAGCAGGATCACCAGGGGCGTGCGCTCGGCGGCGCTCTTGGTGTTGTCGAGCAAGTAGGGCAGCAATTCCTTGTCGATGGCTCTGTCCCAGGCGCTGGCGGTCTCGTTCAGACGCCACAGATAGACCACGAACAGCAGGGCGGGAATCAGGGCCAGCAGCCACAGCGGCCGCAGGAAGTGGAATTCGTTCAGCAAGAGCGCTAGCTGGCCGGAGTCTGGCATCACTGACCTCCTGGTGCGGTCTGCCCGGCGTTCGTGGCGGTCGACGCGGCAGCGGAGCGGCTGAAGAGAATGGCCCAGGGGAAGCTCAGGATGGCCAGCAGGAAGCTCAGCAGCACGGCGAGACCGAGGGGCCAATAGAACAGGACATTGATGGGACGGAAGGTTTGCTGATCCTGTTCAATCGCTTCCAGCGTGTCGAGTTCGGCATAGATGTCGATCAGATCCTGCACATCGCGCGCACGGAAGTAACGGCCGCCTGTGGATTCGGCGATCTGCGTGAGGTTTTCCTCATCCAGTTCGGCAGACGGGTTGATGGCCCTCGCGCCCTGGAAGGAACGCTGCACGAGATTGTCGGCGCCCATGCCGATGGTGTAGATCTTGATGTTCTCGGTCTGGGCCAGCTGGCCTGCCTGCAGGGGAGTCACGGCGCCGGCGTTGTTCACACCGTCAGTGAGCATGATCATCACGCGGCTGTCGGCGGGACGCTCGCGCAGATGCTTCACTCCCAGCCCGATGGCGTCGCCGATGGCCGTGGCGGATTCCTCGATCATGCCGATCTCCAGTTCCGCAATCAGCTTGGCGACAGTGCTGCGGTCAAAGGTCAACGGTGTCTGGATATAGGCGTGTGCAGCGAACAGAATCAGACCGAGGCGATCCCCTTCGCGCCGTTCAGCGAAATCACTGACCACGGCCTTCATGACTTCGAAGCGTGACAGCTGGGCGTTGTTCAGTACCATGTCGCGCGCCTCCATGCTGCCGGAGATGTCCACCACCAGCATGAGATCGCGTCCCGTGGAGGGCAGCTCGATGGGTTCGCCCACCCATTGCGGGCGGGTTGCGGCCAGCACGAGCGCTATCCAGATCAGACACAGCAGGAGCAACTTGATCAGGCGATTCGCATCCGAGCGCACCGAGTCGGTCTGCAACTGCGACATGCGCTGGAAGAAGGGGACATACAGAGCGGCATCCTGGCGCGCGGCCCGCCCGAAGAAGCGGTACACCAGCAGCGGGAGGGGCAGTGCCAACAGGGCCCAAGGCCAGGTGAACTCAAGCATGGTCAGACACCGGCGTCTTGGACGACGCATCATTCTTGGGGGACTTGTCCGGAGCGATTCTAGCCAAATAGAGGCTGCTGATCCATTGATGCGCCATCTTGTAGAGGCGCTCGGTATCGACTTCCCATTCCCTTGCGAAGCGGCCCTCGCTGAGGGTTCGCGCCAGCGTGTCGTCGAGCAGCGAGGCGTCGCCGTGCTCGCGCAGGAAGCTGATCCAGGCGGCACCCCCCAGACTGGCAAAGTTCTGATGCGGGAAGTTCTTCATGGCCACCCTGCGCAGCACGGCGTTGACGTCGCTCACGAACACCAGGTTGAGAGCGGCCGTTTCCTCGGGCGAGCGATTCGCGGACTGCTGGCGCAACGCGGCCAGCTGCTTGTCGAGCTCGGCAATCGCGAAGCTGCGTGCCCGCGCCAGCTTCCAGCCGGCGTAGTAGCGGCGAGCGGCCCAGACGGCAGCGGCGCACAGAAGGAAGAACAGAATCCACCAGCCCGGCGCAGGCGGCCAGAAGCCTACCGGTTCCGGCAAGTGAATGTCTGCAAGCTGGCTCAGAGGGTTTGCACTGTCCATTGTCGGATCTGCTCAACTACATACTGGTTGGTTCTGATTTTCAGATAGGGAATCTGCAGGCGCGTGAACTCGGCCTGCAGCGCTTCCATCCGGTTCCGGAACAGCGTGTGGTAATCGCGGCGGGCCGTCTGGCTGTAGGAGTTCAAGGTCCCTTTGCGCATGCCGTCGGTGATTGTGTAGTAGCCCGGCACCGGCAGGTTTTCCTCAAGGGCATCGTAGATCACGCAGCACACGACATTGTTGTGGCGCGACAGCTGGTTCAGGTACTGAATGGCCGTCTCGTCGAGGGTGCTGAAGTCGCTCAGGATATAGAGAGTGCTGCCAGGCTTGGCGATGCGGCGGATGTCCGCCAGCGCCTTGGTAAGCCCGCCAGCCGCAGTGCCGGCCTGAGCGCTTGCGAGTCGTGCCTCCTTGTCGGCCAGGCGTGCATTGAAGGTCTGCAGTTGATTCAGCAGGTGCAGGGCTGAGCGTCGGCTGCGCTTGGGGCGTACCAGGGATTGCTCGGAATCGGAAAACACCAGGCCGCCCACCCGGTCGCCATTGTCGATGGCCATCCAGCAGAAGATCGCCGCTGCCTGGGCGGCGATCACGGACTTGAAGGCGACCTGGGAGCCAAAGAACATGCTGCTGGACTGGTCGATGGCAATGATGACCGGACGCTCGCGCTCTTCCCGGAACACCTTGGTGAACGGCGTGCCGGTGCGTGCCGTGACCCGCCAGTCGATCGTGCGGATATCGTCGCCCTGCTGATAGGGTCGGAACTCCTCGAAATCGATGCCGCGGCCGCGCATCTTCGACATGTGCAGACCGGAAATGCCGGCGATCGAGCGGGCGTAGGAGACATACTCCACGATCTTGGCGGCATGACGCTGAATCAGCAGCTGCTGCAGGCTGATGACTGCGCCTCTGCTCTGATACAGCGCCTGCTGTTGATCATTCTGCATCGCAATGGACATGGTGTTGACTGACTCGGTGCATGGCACTCAGGGTGCCTTCTTGTTGATGTTCGCTGCGCCAGGCGCCGTTCAGGCTGCAGGAACCCGCTCCAGAATCGTGGTCAGTACCTTGTCCGGTGTGATGCCACTGGCTTCCGCCTCGAAGCTCAGGAGCACGCGGTGGCGCAGCACATCGAAGAAGACCGCCTGGATATCGTCGGGGCTGACGAAGTCCTTGCCCAGAATCCAGGCGTGTGCGCGAGCGCAGCGATCCAGGGAGATCGTGCCGCGGGGGCTGGCACCGTATTCAAGCCAGGTGGCCAGGTCGTCGCCATACAGCTCGGGGTGACGTGTCGCCATGATCAGCTGGATGATGTATTCCTCGACTGCCGGGGCCATGTGCATCGCCAGGATCTCCTGCCGGGCAGCGAACAGATCGACCTGGCTGATGATGCTGGGAGCCGCCGGCGCCTTGTTCTGCGCTTCGTTGCGCACGAGTTGCAGGATGCGGCGTTCCGCCTCGGTGGAGGGATAGCCGATGGACACGTGCATCAGGAAGCGGTCGAGCTGGGCTTCCGGCAGAGGATAGGTGCCTTCCTGCTCGATCGGGTTCTGAGTGGCCATGACCAGGAACAGCGGAGGCAACTGGAAGGACTCGCGTCCCACGCTCACCTGGTGTTCCGCCATCGCTTCCAGCAGGGCGGACTGAACCTTCGCCGGCGCGCGGTTGATCTCGTCGGCCAGAACCAGGTTGTGGAAAATGGGGCCGGGCTGGAAACGGAAGGAGCCATCTTCCGGACGGAAGATCTCGGTGCCGGTGATGTCGCTGGGGAGCAGGTCAGGGGTGAACTGGATGCGGTGGAAGTCGCCTTCGATCGCTCTGGACAAGTCCTTGATTGCCTTGGTTTTCGCGAGCCCGGGAGCGCCCTCGACCAGCAGGTGTCCATCGGCCAGCAGTGCGATCAGCAATCGGTCAACCAGTCGCTCCTGCCCGATGATCTGCTGAGAAAGCCAGTCCCTGAGTTCTGTAACAATAGCGTGATGACTCATATTTTTTCTCTGTTTCTTTTTAGTTAAATGCTTGATCTGGTTGGGCGAAAGTCAGGGATTGTAACCGTTTTGCCTGTGAAGTCTAGGGACGATTGGCCGCAAGTTTGTGGCGGTTTGTGTGTCGCGTCAACGAGCGTTTTGCCCGCGCAGACGGACAGTGCCTGATCGCCTATAATGCCGCCGTCCTTTGATGCGCGGGTGGCACGGGTTCCGCCCGGCCGACAGGAAATCATGAGAAAGCTGACCATCGATATCTCCCTGCCAGCCGAACGTTACGAGGCCTTGTATACCGGCGTCGTGAAGGATGTGCAGACAGTCTCCCGCGAAGGCGTTCGAGTCCGTTTTCCCGGCATGATCCTGCAGAAATTCCTGCAGCACGATGGTGTGCACGGAACCTTTGTCATCGAATTCGATGATGCCAACAAATTCAGAGCGATCACCAAAATTGTATAGCCTCCTGCGACCCCTGCTGTTCACGCTGCCTGCCGAAACCTCTCACACGCTCACGCTGCCGCTGCTGGATATCGCGGCCCGCACCGGGCTGATTCGACTGCTGGCCTCACAGCCATCACACGCCACTGCGCGACAGGTGATGGGGCTGACGTTCCCCAATGCCGTGGGGCTGGCGGCAGGCCTGGACAAGAACGCCGATCACATCGATGCCCTCGCGGCACTGGGCTTCGGTTTCATCGAAGTGGGCACCCTGACGCCCCGGCCGCAGCCTGGCAATCCGCGTCCACGGCTGTTTCGCCTGACGCCGGAGCGCGCCATCATCAATCGCATGGGTTTCAACAACAAGGGCATCGATCACGCGCTGTCTGCCATTGCGCGCAGCCGTTTTCGCGGCATTCTGGGCATCAACATCGGCAAGAATTTCGATACGCCGGTGGACAAGGCTGCAGACGACTACCTCCTCTGCATGCGCAAGTGCTATGGCGCTGCGAGCTATATCGTCGTCAATCTGTCGTCTCCCAATACCCCCGGGCTGCGCAGCCTGCAATTCGGTGACGAGCTGCAGCGCCTGCTCGGTGTGCTCAAGGCAGAGCAGGCGGCACTTGCGCTGCAGCATGGCCGCAAGGTGCCACTTGTCGTCAAGATCGCGCCGGATCTTGCTGACGACGAGATCGGCTTGATTGCCGGTGCGCTGCGTGACAACGAGATCGAAGGGGTGATCGCCACCAACACGACACTCGATCGCAGTCAGGTGCAGAGCAGCAGCTACAAGGACCAGGCAGGGGGGCTCAGTGGCGCGCCACTGGTCGACAAGTCCACCCATGTGATTCGTGTGCTGCACGAGGCGCTGGCGGGAAGCATTCCGATCATCGGGGTGGGAGGGATTCTCAGCGGCGATGATGCCGCTGCCAAGATGGCGGCAGGTGCCAGTCTCGTGCAGCTCTACACCGGGTTCATCTATCGTGGTCCGGCGTTGATTGCGGAAACGCTCGATGCCATTGAGGCCATGGCATGACCGTCAACGTGCTTTTCTTCACGACGGTGTGTTGCCACTTGTGTGAACAGGCCGAGGCGCTGCTGGACGCTGTGCTGCCCCATGCCAACGGATTGCGCGCACAGTCCGGGCTTGCCCTGTTGCAGCTGCAGAAAGTGGAGGTGTCCGAGAGTGTTGCTCTGATGGAGCGTTATGGATCAAGAATTCCAGTGTTGCTGCTGGAAGAAAACGCGCAGGAGTTGGCGTGGCCCTTCGAGCAGACACGTTTGTTCGGTTTTCTGAGTGGCTTCACAGGCTGAAGCCAGCCGCGGGGTTCAGGGCAGGGCAAACAGCCGGCGCGCATTCTGCGTGGCGTGGCTGGCCAGAGTCTGCGGGGTCTGCTGCATCGCCTGTGCTGCCACGCGCAGCACCTCCGTCAGCATGGCCGGTTCATTGCGGCGGCTCTTGGGGCGTGGCCGCAGAGTGCGGGGCAGCAGATATGGAGCGTCGGTTTCCAGCAGCAGGCGGTTCAATGGAATATCGTGGAGAAATTCGAGCATGTGCGCGCCGCGTCGTTCGTCGCAGATCCAGCCCGTGATTCCGATGTGCATGTCCAGGTCGAGATAGTCGTAGAGTTCGTGTCGCTCTCCGGTGAAGCAGTGCACCACACCTCCGGCCGTCAGTGCATCGCGCTGATTCTTCAGGATCGGCAGGAAGCGCGCGTGCGCATCACGTTGATGCAGGAAGACAGGCTTGCCGAGGCGGGCAGCGAGCTCGAGATGCTGCTCGAACACCGACTCCTGGGCTGAGCGTGGTGAGAAATCGCGATTGAAGTCGAGCCCTGTCTCGCCCACCGCCTTGACGCTGGCATGGGCAGCCAGCCGCGTGATCTCTGCAAACGCTTCGGCGTCGCAATGCTGTGCTTCGTGAGGATGTACTCCCGAGGTGGCTGACAGCAGAGCGGGGAGTCGGGTGGCCAGTTCGACGGCCGTCGCCGTGGAGCCAGGGCTGGTGCCCGTGACCAGCAGATGCACGATGCCGGCAGCGCGAGCGCGATCAAGCACCGCATCGAGGTCGGCAGCGAAGGATTCGTGGCCGAGATTCGCGCCGATGTCGATCAGCGGCGCGGCGAGAGGCTCAAGCATTGCCGACCACAGCACCCAGCTGTGAGGCCCAGCGAATGCTTTCCCGGTAACTGCTCTCCAGTTCCCGGGCACCGATGTTCAACTTGGCCAGCGCATCCCAATCGATCTCCTGCCAGTTGGCCTGCTCGTAGGCCACCACGGTCTTCAGCACCTGTCCTATGGCACCGCTCCCGTTCATCAGGCCGTCGACCACCACTTGTGACAGTGGCATCGAGGCGATGATTTCCTTGAGTTCGACATCGAAGAAAGCATCGAGATTGGAGAGCAGTCCAGTGGTGAAATACGGGTCGCTGCTGGCGGAGTTCGTGAAGCACTCTGCCAGCAACTGACACATCTTCGCGCGTGTCATGGCCAGCACAGAGAGGGCATTGGGCTTGTCGGCCATGTTGCTCAGCGAGGGCAGGGTGGCCCAGCTCTTGACCTGGCGCAGCCCCAGCATGGAGACAGCATGCTGCAGGGACGTGATTTCACGACGTCCGGAAAACGCCGCCGAATTCACGAGCTTGATCAACTTCACGCTGAGCACCGGGTCCTTGGCGATGATGCCGGCGATGTTGGCGAGCTCCACGTCCTGGTTCTGCAATTGCGCCAGCAGATTCAGCACCACCAGCTTGCTGGCCGGTACCTTGCGGCCCTTCACCTGTTCCGGTTTGCTGAGGAAATAGCCCTGGAACAGCTTGAAACCGAGGTCCTTGCAGAGGTGGAACATCTCATGGGTTTCCACCTTCTCGGCCAGCAGTGTCACATTGAACGGCTTGAGAAGTTCGACGTGGCGCTTTATTTCCGCTTCATCGAAGGCGAGCACATCGATCTTCACGATGTCCGCGATGTGCAGTGCCGTGTCCCACTTGCTGTCGTAGACGAAATCGTCGAGCGCAATGGTGTAACCCGCTTCCTTCAGGGATTGCAGATTGCGGTTGAGCTCATCGTCCACTTCGATCGTTTCCAGCACTTCAATGACGAAACGCTTCTTGTCGAACGGCGGAGGGTTGAGAATCAGATTGCGCGTGAAATTGATGTAGGCAGGGTGATTCTGCACCACGTCAGTGATGTCCATCTCATTGAAGGCATTGAGGAACACCTGCGACATCGCCGAATCCCCATCGAAGATATTGGCCTGATTGGAATTGTCCGAGCGAAACAGCAATTCATAGGCGGCCACCTTGATGCTTTCGTCGAAGATGGGTTGGCGGGCCAGGAGTATGTGCTGTTCTGTCATCACGAATCTCAGGGGGAAGGCGCGGGTGAACGGCATTGTAGCCGAACAACCCTGTTTTGACAGGGGCTTGTACGAAATTGCAGTGAGATGTGTGGTAGACCGCGCGCTGTCGCTTCGCCCATAATACCGCGCCATGCGTGACGCTACGCCATTCCCGTGCCAGCCACACAATTTTCGCGAAGGTAACTGAAGTGAGTATTTCCAAGGCAAAGCAGGAGCTCAACTGGGCCGAACTGGGGTTTCAATACCGCCAGACCGATTTCCGGTTCAGTGCAACGTACAGTGATGGTGCCTGGTCTGCAGGCGAACTGCTCGAGTCTCCGCTGATTGCCGTGCATGAAGGGGCTCCTGCCCTGCATTATGCCCAGCAGTGCTTCGAAGGCATGAAGGCGCAGACAGCACCGGACGGTCGCGTGCTGCTGTTCCGTCCCGAGCTGAACAGCGAGCGCATGAATCAGACGGCCGAGCGACTGCTGATGCCGCAGGTGCCTGTGGAGCTGTTCCTGCGCGGCGTGGAAGCGGCTGTCCGCGCCAACTATGCCTGGATACCTCCTCATGGTTCCGGCGCCTCGCTCTATATCCGCCCCATGCTGATCGGCGTCGGGGAGAATCTGGGGCTGCGTCCGGCCAGGACCTTCGAATTCCGCGTCTTCGTGTCGCCGGTCGGGCCGTACTACAAGAGTGCAGGAATGGCTGTGATCTCCCTGGCCGTGTCCGAGTTCGATCGTGCGGCACCGGCGGGAACGGGCGCGTTCAAGGCAGGCGCGAATTATGCTGGCGGTCTGCTCGCCACGCGCCATGCCCAGGCGCTTGGGGCCAATGAAGCGCTCTATCTCGACTCCAAGACGCGCACCTATATAGATGAAGCAGGTTCCGCGAACATCGTGGTGGCCATGAAAGGCAATCGCTTCGTCTCGCCAAAGTCGAACGCAATTCTGCCGAGCGTCACCCGGCGCTCGGTGATGACCCTGGCTGAAGAGCAGATGAAGATGCAGGTGGAGAACCGCCCCATCGATCTGCGCGCCGAACTGCCCGAGTTCGAGGAAGTGGCTGCTTGCGGCACGGCCGCGGTGCTCTCTCCGGTCGGAAGAATCTGGGTGGATGGGGAGTGGCATGCGTTCTACGGCAATGGCGAGAAGGTCGGCCCCGTCATGCAGAAGCTCTTCGATCTGCTGGTCGGAATCCAGCGCGGCGAGCTCGCCGATGTCCACGGCTGGACGCACGAAGTGCCCATGGAATAGTCGCTGCGAAGGCGGATTTCAGGCAATGGCTGGCCTGAAATCCGCTTTCCGTGCCGTCGCAAACCGGCAAACTAAGGCTTGACCCTCACGCAGCCACCCCTTATATATGACGCCTTCTTTGAAACCCGGCAGCTCGGATGATGTGCAGCGCGGGCCCAGTCCACCCCCCGCGCAGTAATCAGGAACCGTTGCAAGCAATGAGCAAATCGTTGGTGATAGTGGAATCGCCTGCCAAGGCCAAGACCATCAACAAGTATCTTGGCAAGGAATTTGTCGTCAAATCGAGTGTGGGGCATATCCGGGATCTGCCGTCCGGCGGCAGCAGTCAGCTGGTGGATACGAAGGAGCGTGCCAAGGCCGCTGCGGCCACCCGCAAACTCAGTGCGGACGACAAGGCGCTGCACAAGCAGACGAAGGCGCGCGAGCAGCTGGTGGCCCGCATGGGCGTGGACCCGGAACGCAACTGGGCCGCGAAGTACGAGATTCTTCCCGGCAAGGAGAAGGTGGTCGCCGATCTTCGCAAGCTGGCCAAGGATGCCGATGTCATCTATCTCGCCACCGACTTGGACAGAGAGGGGGAGGCCATCGCCTGGCACCTGAAGGAGTCCATCGGCGGCGACGCCTCGCGCTACAAGCGCGTGGTGTTCAACGAGATCACCAAGAAGGCCATCAACGAAGCGTTCTCGCATCCCGGCGAACTCGACATGAAATACGTGCAGGCCCAGCAGGCGCGCCGTTTTCTCGATCGTGTCGTGGGCTTCATGGTGTCGCCGCTGCTGTGGGCGAAGGTGGCGCGCGGGCTTTCTGCCGGGCGCGTCCAGTCCGTGGCGGTGCGGCTGATTGTCGAGCGAGAGCGTGAGATTCGTGCCTTTGTTCCCGAGGAATACTGGGAAGTCTTTGCGGAACTGCACACGGCGAAGCGCGAGGCATTGCGCTTCGCGGTGACCAAACAGCTCGATGAGGCGTTTCGTCCCGTCAGCAAGGCGCAGACCGATGCTTCGCTGCAGCTGCTGCAGAACGCGTCCTATGTCGTCAGTCGACGTGAAGACAAGCCGACGTCGTCCAAACCGAAAGCGCCTCTCATCACGTCCACGCTGCAGCAGGCCGCCAGCACGCGACTCGGTTTCGGTGTGAAGAAAACCATGACGCTGGCCCAGCGACTCTACGAGGCCGGTTACATCACCTACATGCGTACCGATTCGACGCACTTGAGCGAAGACGCGTTGAGCATGTGCCGTGACTTCATCAAGAAACAGTTTGGCGCTGGCTATTTGCCAGAACAGCCCGTGCGCTACAGCGCCAGGGAAGGGGCACAGGAAGCGCATGAGGCCATTCGCCCGACAGACGTGAACACCTCCAGCAACGATCTGCAGAACATGGAGCGTGACGCCGAGCGCCTCTACGCCCTGATCTGGCAGCATTTCGTGGCCTCGCAGATGCCTCCGGCGCAGTACCTCAGCAGCCTGGTGGCGGTGAAAGCCGGCGACTTCGAGCTGCGCACCAAGGGTCGCATCATGCAGTTCGATGGCTATCAGCGCGTGCTTTCCACCAAGGAAGAGGACGTCGTGCTGCCGGCGGTGCAGGTGGGGGATACCCTGAGCCTGCAGGCGCTTGATCCGCAGCAGTTCTTCACCAAGCCCGCGGCGCGCTACACGGAAGCCAGTCTGGTGAAGGAACTGGAGAAGCGCGGCATCGGCCGTCCCTCCACCTACGCGGCCATCATTTCCACCATTCAGGAGCGTGGCTACGTGAAGGTGGAGAGCCGCCGCTTCTACGCGCAGAAGATGGGCGACATCGTTGCCGAACGTCTGCTGGAAAGCTTCACGGAACTGATGGACTACGACTTCACGGCCAAGATGGAAGACGACCTGGACAAGGTCGCCACCGGCGCGCTCGACTGGAAGCAGGTGCTCAACACTTTCTACAAGGAATTCAAGCAGCAGTTGGAAGTGGCCTCCTCCGATGACGCCTCGGGCATGCGCAGCAACAAGCCGACGGATACTGACATTCCCTGTCCGAAATGCGGGCGCCCCATGCAGATTCGCACGGCCTCCACCGGCGTGTTTCTGGGCTGTTCCGGCTATGCACTGCCTCCCAAGGAGCGCTGCAAGTCCACGATCAATCTGACGCCTGGCGAGGAAGCCATCAGCACCGACAATGCCGAGGAGGCAGAAGCGGCCGAGAACGAACTGCTGCGCCACCGCAGGCGTTGCCCGAAGTGCAATGCTGCCATGGACAGCTATCTGATCGACGAGCGCCGCAAACTGCATATCTGTGGCAATAACCCGGACTGTTCCGGCTTCCTGGTGGAAGACGGCGGCTTCAAGATTCGTGGTTATGAAGGGCCGGTGATCGACTGTGACAAGTGCGGTTCTCAGATGCAGCTCAAGTCCGGCCGCTTCGGCAAGTATTTCGGCTGCACGAATGAAGCCTGCAAGAACACCCGCAAGCTGTTGCGCAGCGGGCAGGCAGCGCCACCCAAGGTCGCGCCTGTGGTGATGCCGGAATTGCGCTGCGAGAAAGTGGACGACCATTATGTGCTGCGCGATGGCGCGGCCGGTCTGTTCCTGGCGGCCAGCAAGTTTCCCAAGAACCGGGAGACCCGGGCGCCACTGGTGGCCGAGTTGCTGCCGCATCGAGAGGAACTGGATCCGAAGCATCACTACCTGCTCACGGCGCCGGTGAAGGATCCACAGGGCAACCAGGCGGTGATTCGTTACAGCCGCAAGACGGCGGAACAGTACGTGCAGTCGGAGATTGCCGGCAAACCTTCGGGCTGGAAAGCCTTCTATCGGCAGGGACGCTGGGTCGAGGAATAGGGCGCAGGCAGCGTGACACGATGCTGCCTGCCAGCCACCTCAGCCGTTCAGCGAGCGGCGGATGACGCCCACGCTGATGCCTTCGATCATGAACTGACGCTGCCGCAAGTCCACTTCAATCGGTGGAAAATCATCATTTTCTGCAATGAGTTGCAGCGAAAACTTGCTGTTTCCCTTCAATAGTCGTTTGACCGTGACCTCGTCGTCGATGCGTGCCACGACGATGTCTCCGTCGCGCGCCTGCTCCGTCTTGTGCACGGCCAGCAGGTCGCCGTCGTGAATGCCGATGTTGATCATGCTGTCCCCTTTCACCGTGAGCAGGAAGTCGGCCCGGGGTGAAAAGAAATCCGGCGGGATCGTGCAATAGTCCTCGATGCTTTCCACGGCCAGAATGGGGCTGCCTGCTGCCACCCGGCCCACGATGGGAAGGCCGTTGTGTTCCTGAGTGGTCAGGCGGATGCCCCGCGACGTGCCCGGCAGCATCTCGATGGCCTGTTTGCGCTCGAGGGCGCGCAGATGCTCTTCCGCCGCGTTGGGCGACTTGAAACCCATCTTGCGGGCGATTTCCGAACGGGTGGGCGGATAGCCCGTTTCCTGCTGGTGGTCCCGGATGAACGCCAGAATTTCAGCCTGACGGGGCGTGAGCTTGAGCATGGCAGTGGCACCTGTGGTGGGCGAGTGTGCTGTAAGTATATACAGCGTTCTCGGGATGACAAGTGCTTTGCCGCTCCTGAACGAATTTGTGATAATCGCGCCGCCCGAATTCCACTCCCGAATTGATCACGTTTTAACCACCATTCGCCTTGTAGCGCCGGCCTCGGAGGCCCTTGCCCGACATGACAAACAAGCCTGCCCTCGTGGACCCCGGCGTGCTGATGCTCGATCTCGCCGGGCTTGAGCTCACGCAGGATGAACATGCACTGTTGCGCGATCCGCAGGTAGGCGGGGTGATCCTGTTCGCGCGCAATGTGGCCAGTGTGCCGCAGGTACAGGCCCTGAACGCGGCCATCCGGGCCTGCAATCCAGCGCTGTTGATCGCCGTGGATCAGGAAGGCGGTCGCGTGCAGCGACTGCGCGATGGGTATACCCGCCTGCCGCCCATGCGGGTATTTGCCGCGCAGTGGGAACGCGATCACGAACTGGCCGAAGATCGTGCACACGAATGCGGCTGGCTGATGGCGGCCGAGATGCTCAGTGCCGGTTTCGACTTCAGCTTCGCCCCCGTGCTTGATCTGGACGCCGGCGTCAGCGCCGTGATCGGGGATCGCGCGTTTGGCCGTGAGCCGGAGCAAGTGACCGCATTGGCCGGCGCATTCATGCGCGGCATGCGTGAGGCCGGCATGGCCACCACCGGCAAGCATTTCCCAGGCCATGGCAGCGTCAGCGCCGATTCCCATACCGACATTCCGGTGGATTCACGGCCCCTGGCACTCATTCGCGAGCAGGACCTGCGTCCGTTTGCCGCCTGCGCACCGTTCATGGATGCCGTCATGCCCGCCCACGTCATCTACGAGCAGGCTGACTCTCGCTGTGCCGGCTTCTCGCCATTCTGGTTGCAGGCCGTGCTGCGTGGCGAACTGGGTTTCGAGGGCGTCATCTTCAGCGATGATCTCGCCATGGCCGGTGCCGCCACGGCCGGGGGCATCGAGGCGCGGGTGGATGCTGCGCTGGATGCCGGCTGTGACATGGTGCTGGTCTGCAATGATCGCGACATGGCGCTGGCAGCCCTGGCGCATCTGCATGCCAGGCAGCAGCCTGCCAGCCCGCGGCTGTCCCGCATGCGTCGTTGCGACAATCCAGCACGAGAGACTCTGCTGGCCTCGGCCCGCTGGACGCGAGCCCGCGCCATGATTGATGCGCTGGGAGGCAAAGGATGATCGAGGAGATCAATCAGGTACTGGCCGAGGCCGACTGCCTGGCCGATGAAGCCAGCCTGCAAGGCATACTGGACGCCATGGCGGAGCAGCTGAGGGAGCGTGTGGCGAACAGCATGCCGGTGCTGCTGTGCGTCCTCAATGGCGGCCTGATCCTCACCGGGGCGCTGCTGCCACGACTGCGGTTCCCCCTGCAACTGGACTATCTGCATGCCACGCGCTATCGCGAACGACTGAGCGGGGCGGACTTGCAGTGGAAAGCCACGCCCACGCTGTCCTTACAAGGGCGGGTCGTGGTGCTCCTCGATGACATTCTGGACGAGGGCGATACCCTGGTGGGTATCCGTGAGTATTGCCTCGCGCAAGGAGCTGCGCAGGTCCTGACAGTGGTGCTGGTGGACAAGAATCATGAGCGCCGGCACAAGGCCTTGCCGCGTGCCGACATCACCGGCATGGATGCGCCGGATCGCTATCTGTTCGGCTATGGCATGGACTACAAGGGCTGGCTGCGCAACGCGCCCGGCATCTACGCCGTCAAGCAGTCCTGAGTCTCGGCAGCCCAGGCGAGGAACTGCCTGCCATTGCCCCGAAAGACCACCCTGTCCAGGCGCTTCGCCAGCTGATGGCGGTACATCGGATCGTAGTATTCCTGCAGCAGGCGTGTGATCCAGCAGCGATGCGCCTCTGTGTCGCCGGTGCGCTCCTGCGTGGCGAGTGCTTCCTCCATCAAGCGCCGCAACTCCACATGGCGTTCACCGCCCAGACGACGCGTGATGCGGTCGAGGCTGCCCAGCAGGTACTGCCCGAACTGGCTGAAGGCACGCTCGGGATCCGCGCGCTCGAAGTCGGCCAGATTGCTGCGGATGTAGTCGTTGAGAATGGTGTCGGCGCGCACGTCCAGCGGCTCCTCGATCAGTGCGATGGGCGCCGCCTTCATGGCGGTGTATAGCACGAAGGGTACGGAAAGCGAGCCGATGGCGTGGCTCTCGTCCTCCAGGACCAGACGACCGCCTGGACGATGTTCCTGGCGCAGCAGATCGATGGCAAGGGCATTCTCGAAGTCGATCTGACTGGGTTGACCGTCGAGCAGGGCGCCAAAGGCGGAACCCCGGTGACGCGCGTGGCCTTCCAGATCAACTCCTTCCGGCAGGCGACGCAGCAGATGTGTCTTGGCACAGCCGGTGGCACCGGCGATCACGAGCAAGGGGCGGGTATGACTGGCTTGCTCGATGGTCTCCACCAGGAACTGGCGCATGGCCTTGTAACCGCCTGGTACGCGAGGGCAGGGGGTGCCGGCCTCGGCCAGCCACTGCTGCACGATGGCCGAACGCAGACCGCCCCGAAAGCAGTAGAGCCACGCGTCGGGATGAGCCGCAAGCCAGGCCTGCCAGCGTTCAATGCGCGCCTGTCGAATCTCGCCCTGCACCAGTCGGTGACCAAGCGCAATGGCAGCATCCTGACCTTCCTGCTTGTAGCAGGTGCCGATTCTTTGACGCTCGACATCCTCCAGCAAAGGCAGGTTCGCGGCGCAAGGAAACGCGCCCCGCGCATACTCCACGGGGGCTCTGACGTCCATTAATGGAGTATTATTGAGCAGCAACGAGCGGAATAGATTCTGGTCTGTTTCTTGCAAAGTTACGTTCCCCGGACCGTCGACGAGTTCAAGCTCCTGAAAGAGCGGCCGATATTGCATGAATGGCAATCCAGGAACAAGGACGCCGTCCCGTTGCTCAGAGACCCGGCAGACCCCCAGGCCGGACATGGATAGATTGTGACTGACGATAGCGCACGACTCAGCTCTTCCCGCCTGCCCCTCCAGGGAGACCGCCCGCGCTGGTGGTGGCCACTCTTGCTGCATGCCCGACATCTATTGCTTGCAGGACTGCCCGCAGCCTTGATCATTGCCCTGATCGGCTTTCTGCGCGAACCGCAATTCGAGTCTAGAGCCCTGGTCGAAGTGCAGGCCCCGATGTTTGCCGGCGCTGAGCAGGACGCACGACTTGCCACGAGTCTGCCCATGCTCATGGAGACGCAGAAGGCCATCGTCGGTTCCGCCGCCGTGGCCGGCGATCTGGCGCCTGACTTGCGGGTGGAAGTCGTGCCCCGGACTTTCCTTCTGGCCCTGCATTATCGTGCCGCAGACGCCGAGGCGGCCCGCTCAGGGGCGACTGCGGTGGCCCAGGCCTATGTCGATTTCGCCGCCAGTTCCCAGGTGGAGGAGATGCGCCGCGCGGCCAACCTGCTCATCGCCCGGCTTGACAGCCTCACGCGCCGGCCCGAGCCCATCCAGCCGGACGTCGGCGATGTGGAGCCGCCGCTGGTCGCGTTGAACGCCGACCCGTTGCAGGATCTGATTCCTCCGCTGGTCACCGTGCCGGCCGCTGCCGCCCTGACTGGTCTGGGGTCTGCTGGCCAGCGGGTACTGGGGCCGGTGCTGGAGTCCGCCCTGGTGAGCGAACTGGTGCGCAGCTACGAAGCGACGCTCGGTCAGATGATCAGTGCCCGCATTCTGGAAGCGGCCAGTCTGCCCGAGACCCCGCTGCCCAGCGGGCAGCTGTGGTGGGTGATGCTGGGTTACATCGGGTCTGTCGCTGTGCCGGCGCTGGTGCTGGCGGCACGCTTCCAGTGGCGCGGCAGCCTCGATTTCCCCGCCGATGTGCCTGCACGACTGGCACGTCCCTGTGCCGGCAGCCTGTCCTTGACGCCTGCAGTGACCCTGGCCGACTTCCTCGCCGATCGCCCCTTTGCCCAGGCACTCGCGGAGCTGCGCATGCGTCTGCAATTGCGTCGTGCTGCGCCGGACCCCCTGGTGCAATTTCCCAGCGGACGCGTTCTGCTGATCTGTTCGACAGCAGCTGGAGAAGGCAAGTCCACACTGGCGGCCACTCTGGCACTCACACTCGGGCGTTCGGAACGGGTATTGCTGATCAATGCGGATCTGCGCAGCAGTCGTGAATTCATGGGGCTGCCGGCGCGGGCGCCGGGCCTGTCGCATCTGATTGCCGGCGCCGCCCAGCTGCGCGACTGCGTGCATGCCCGACCAGAACTGGGAATTGACGTGATTCCCGCCGGCGTCCTGCCACCCAACCCCCAGGAGCTGCTGGCTGGCAAGCGTCTGCGTCGTGTACTGGAGATGCTGCGGCGGCGCTACGACACCGTGATCATTGACACCCCGGCTCTCGCAAAATGCAGCGATGCCATGCTGCTCGGCCCCGTGAGCGATGAGATTCTGTATGTACTGGCCGCAGGGGGGCGCGATCTGGAGCAGACGAGAAGTCATCTGCACAAGCTCGCCATGGCTGATCTTGGGCCTGTGCATCTGGTGCTGAATCGAACTCAGTCCATCGCACTCAGCCCTTTGCCGCTGTGGAAGGGGGCCGCATGAACCTGAATGAGCTGCAAGCCCTGCTGAGCCAGGAACAGGACGATGCCGGGCCTGAGGAAGGCGCTCAGGCTCCCGTGAAACTCGTGCCTCGCCGCCAGGACACGGAGGCCGCGACAAGCCCGGCGGCGCCTCCCGCAGCTACCCTGGCGGAACGCCTGCAGGAGATCGAGCTGGCCATGAAGCTCGGCTACCTGCTGTGCAAGTGCACGTGGCCCCCGCAGATCATGGTGCTGACCGGGGTGGACCATGTCTATCGCTGCAGGCGCTGTTCTCGAGTGCGCGAGATGTAATTGGCAAGCTATGTGCTTGCACAGGGGAAACGCGCGGAAACGGCCCCGGCCGGCCGATTCTTGCCGCTTCATACTCGTTCGTGAGGTGTCACCATCATGATTCGCGCCAGCACAGGCCTGTTCCTGTTTCTGTCTCTCGCCGCCTGCAGCAATACGCAGTCGCTGCGCGGGGAAGTGAGCCATCTCTACAACCAGGGGCTGGCGTTGACCTCGAGCGCAGGCATTCTGGACGATCACGAGGTGACACGCAGTTCCCACTGGGTGCTCTCCCAGGATGTCAGTTTCTACATCGCCTTGAGCGGGCTCGAACAATACCCGTTCCAGCGGCCGGCCCAGCCGAAGGGGCTGCCGTCGACCCTGCCCGTTCCCGAAGACAGCCTGTCCCTGCTGCTTTCCGGTGAAGTCCGTCGCCAGTTTCCGCGAGTCTTGCGGGCCGAGGGCAGCGAGACCCTCTTCGATGCCCGTCAGTCGGCCGTGCGCAATCGGATCGACTTCGTGATCTTCCCCCGCATTCTGCTGTGGGAGGACACGGTGGGTACCTGGCGTGAGTTGGCTGACACTCTGCGTCACCGCAGTGGCAGTGAACTGCAGGATGCCTTCGGCCTGGATCGCGCCCGCATCCAGTTGACAGTGCTCGACGTGACTACGGGCCGAGTCGTTGATGTCGTCGCGATCGATACCCGTGCCGGCCTGCTGGGCCTGTACGAAGACTCGCCGGATCGCCTGCTGGTGGCCGCCCTTGGTCGCTACGTGGACAGTCTGGTACCGTAAGGTGCCATGACAGAGCCTTATTCTTCTCTCGCAGACCGCCTTGCAGGCGGCCTCTCCAGCCGTACGTCCGGCGGACCTGATCCTGCCTGGAACCCCACATGCACCGGCTCGATCGCCATCCGCATCGCGGCGGATGGGCAGTGGTTTCACGAGGAGCGTCCCATCCGCCGGCCAGCTCTGGTAAGGCTGTTCGCCTCCATCCTGCGGCGCGAGAGCGATGGTGAGTATTACCTGGTGACGCCGGTCGAGAAGCTGCGCATCAAGGTGGACGACTATCCGTTTGTCGCCGTTCTGGTGCAGATCGAGGGTGATGGCGCAGGGACGAGCCTGCGCTTCACGCTCAATACGGGTGAGGAGATCGCGGCGGGGCCGCAACATCGGCTGTGGGTGCAGGAGCGCGATGGCGCGCCGCTGCCGCTGCTGGAGGTGCGACCTGGTGTGCTGGCACGTGTGGCGCGAGCTGTGTTCTATGAGCTGGTGGAGCGCGCGAGTGTGCTGGAGAGGGCGGCGGGCGAGGTGCTGGCCCTGTCGAGTCAGGGCGAGGTCTTCGTGCTCGGACCAGCCGCTTGAGGAACTCAGCGCGGGGCGGCGCGCCGTTCGAGGGCTGCCGCTTCTTCCGCAGTGGTCGGGCGCAGGACGTCGATTGCCGCTGCACTCACATCGACTGCCGTTGTGGCGACAGACCTTGCCGCGGCGGCAACGCCTCCCGCCGCCTGGCGGCCCGGTTCAGCGCTGATGGCGGCCGCGTCCTTGCCGTATTCGATGCTCTTGTCTGCCCCCTTGAGGCTCCATTGTGCGGCGGTCGCCGCTGTTCCGGCCACTGGCGCGAGCAGGAAGCCGCAGCCACTGAGCAGCAGGGCCAGGCAGAAGGCGAGGGTGGTATGCAGGAGGATCCTGGTCATGTTGAGAGTCTCCGTGCCCCGGCAGACGAGGCGATTTCACGGGCAATGCAGCAAGTTCTGTGCCGAAATCAGGCTCTTGGTGGCCGAATTGACGCTCCCGGATAAACCCGGCATCATTGGCGCCTTTTCGGGCAGGCTGCAGCGGATCACGACAACCTATTGTCACTGCCAGTCGCCCGCGTGTTCCGTACCTACTATCTCACTACTCATTTCCAGGTGGAGAATCCATGAAGATTCTGGTGGCCGTGAAACGTGTCGTCGATGCCAACGTCAAGGTGCGCGTCAAGGCCGACAACAGCGGTGTCGATCTGACCAATGCCAAGATGGCAATCAATCCCTTCTGCGAGATCGCGGTGGAAGAGGCCATACGGTTGAAGGAGAAGGGTCAGGCAGAGGAAGTAATCGTGGTGTCCATCGGCGACAAGGCCTGCCATGAGCAGATCCGCACAGCGCTGGCGCTGGGTGCCGATCGCGGCATTCATGTCGACACGGAAGACGGCCTGCAGCCGCTGGCCGTGGCGAAGCTGCTGCACGCCATTGTCCAGCGCGAGGCCATCGGCCTGGTGCTGGTGGGCAAGCAGTCCATCGACACCGACAACAACCAGGTCGCCCAGATGCTGGCGGCACTGGCGGGCATGCCCCAGGGCACCTTTGCCTGTGGCGTCGAGGTGCAGGACGGCAAGCTCAAGGTGGTGCGCGAGATCGATGGCGGCGAACAGACCGTCCTGTTGTCACTGCCGGCCGTGGTGTCCACGGATCTGCGTCTGAATGAGCCGCGCTACGCCTCGCTGCCGAACATCATGAAGGCCAAGAAGAAGCCGATCGACACGCTGACGCCCGCCGATCTGGGCGTGAGTGTCGCCTCGCGGCTGCGCACCCTCAGCGTCGAACCGCCGCCCGAGCGCAGCGCCGGCATCAAGGTCGCCAGCGTCGACGAACTCATCCACCGCCTGAAGACAGAAGCCAAGGTCATTTGACGCCCGGGCCGCGCCCGCCACACGAACACAAGCAGAAGGACGACACATGAAGATTCTGGTGATTGCAGAGCACGACAATCTCAGCCTGAAGCCCGCCACGCTGAGCGCGGTGACGGCAGCCCTGGCCATCGGTCAGCCCGTTGACGTGCTGGTGGCCGGCGCCGCCTGCGCGAGCGTCGCCAGTGCCGCTGCAGCGGTGGTCGGCGTCAGTCGCGTGCTGGTGGCGGATCACCCGGCACATGCCGCGCAGTTGGCCGAGAGCATCGCCGCACTGGTGGCCGACATTGGCACGCAATACACCCACATCCTGGCTGCGGCCACGACCACGGGCAAGAACCTGCTTCCGCGCGTGGCCGCGCTGCTGGACGTGGCGCAGATCTCCGACATCATCGCCGTGAAGTCTGCCGACACCTTCGTGCGCCCCATCTACGCGGGCAATGCCCTGGCCACGGTGCAGTCCGAGGATCCGGTGAAGGTGATCAGCGTGCGCGCCACGGCCTTTGCCGAGGCCGCCAGTGCCGGCAATGCCGCCACTGTGGAGTCGCTCAACATCGTGAAGGAACAGGCGCTGTCTGCCTTCGTGGGGCAGCAGTTGTCGACTTCCGAGCGCCCCGAATTGACAGCGGCCTCCGTGGTCATCTCCGGTGGTCGTGGCATGCAGAGTGGCGAGAATTTCGTTCTCATCGAGAAAGTGGCCGACAAGCTGGGTGCTGCCATCGGGGCCTCCCGCGCGGCGGTGGATGCCGGCTTCGTTCCCAATGACATGCAAGTCGGGCAGACCGGCAAGATCGTGGCGCCGGAGCTGTACATCGCCGTGGGTATTTCAGGGGCCATCCAGCATCTGGCCGGCATGAAGGACAGCAAGGTGATCGTGGCAATCAACAAGGACGCCGAGGCGCCGATCTTCCAGGTGGCGGACTACGGCCTGGTGGACGATCTTTTCAAGGTGTTGCCGGAGCTGGCGGAAAAGCTCTGATTCGTGCCAGCCGAGAATGCAGAAGGCCCGTGACTCCAGAGGAATCACGGGCCTTTTCGTTTGCAGGATTACTGCGCGTCGTTCTGCTGCTTCTGTGCCGCTTCGAGCATCTGGCGACGCTTGATTTCGCGCGGATCGTTCGGCGCACGACCTGACAAGGCCGGGATCACCGGAGCGGCCGGGGCCACGGGCGCCGGGGTGGCCACCGTCTCCACGGGCGCAGGTGCGGCCTCGACCACCTCCGCAGCTTCGACAGCGATCGGTTCCTGTGCGACAGGCGCTTCAACAGCCTGTTCGACTGCCGGTGGGACTTCCTCAGCCACGCTCACTTGCGGGACCTCGATCGGGGCAGCGGCTTCTGCGGCTACGACAGGCTCCTGAGGCTCGGCGGACGGCTCGGCCGCTGCGCTTTCATTCAGGGTGACCGGCGCTGCAGGCGCTTGCTCGGCGGCGCTTGCCGGTCCGTCAACCTGCGTTTCGGTTGCTGCCACATCGACGCCACTGGCTTCAGCCTGCTCGCCAGCCGCGGCATTGCCACCGCGATTGCGTCCGCTTCGACGATCGGACGGACGACGATTGCGACGTGAGGCGCGGGGCACTTCGCCACCGGCGTCTTCGCCCTCGGCATCGTCCTCCGTGACAGCGCCAGGTTCGGCCACATTGCCGTTGATCTCCATGTCGAGCGCCAGGTCCTGGCCCTCGCCGGCATCCACGGCAATATTGTCAACGAAGCGAATGCCGGAATCGGCATCGACTGCCTCGTCGGCGATCTGGCTCACGGCGTCGGCATCAAGCTCCTGATCGGCGGGAGTCTGCGGAGAGTTCTCCTCCGGTCGCGGACCACGACGACGCTGGGTATTGTTGCGCGGACGACGATTGCCACTGCGGCGCTGGGCACGTGCTTCGCCATCGAGCGTCTCGACGCCCTCGACTGCGTTCGCTGTCTCTTCGTCAGCCGGCAGTTCTTCGCGACGCGGCTCGCGCTTCTCGTCACGACGGCCGTCGCGACGCTCCTCACGGCGCTGCTCATCACGCGGTGCTCCGGAACCCTCGCCGCCGCGTCCACGATTGCCGCGCTTGCGACCCTGTCCGCCTTCGCGGGTGGCCTGGCCATCCTGCGCGCTGTGTTCTTCTCCGCGGGACTCCGCGGCCTCGATACGGGTGTCATCGCGGGCGGAGTCACGACCGCCTTCGCGACGTCCGCCCTGCTTGCCGCCACGATTGCGCTCACCACGCTCACCACGCTCACCTCGGTCGCGGTCCCGGCCGCGCTCACGAGAGCGACCGGTACGTTCTTCGCGGGCTTCGGGCGCTGGTGCCGCGGCTTCCTTCTCGCCCCCGAACAGGCTGCCGATGGCAGAGAACAGGCTGCCCAGAAGGCCCTTGCTCGGCGCCGGCTGCACCGGTGCCGGCGCAGGAGCGGGGCTGGGTGCCGGCTTCGGCATCGGAGGTTGTGACAGGACCGGTGCCTGGACGGCTGCCTGTTGCGGGGCAGAAGCGGGGCGGGCATGACGATGATTGGGTTCGTGGGATTCCGGATGAATCTCGATCTCGTAGCTGGCCAGAGGCGTGGCATCGGCCTGGCTCACGCCCTGGATCTCGTAGTGCGGAGTTTCCAGCGCTGCATTCGGGACGATCACCAGTTTGGTACCGCTCTGGGCTTCCATGGCGGAGACTGCCGCACGCTTCTCGTTGAGCAGATAGGCGGCCACGGCGATCGGCACGATGGCACGGATCTCCACGCTCTTGCGCTTGTTGGCTTCCTCCTGCAGCACGCGCAGGATGGAGAGTGCCTGCGACTTGACGTCGCGGATCGCGCCCTGACCGCTGCAGCGCGGGCAGACGATGGTGCTGGTCTCTTCCAGCGAGGGGCGCAGACGCTGACGCGACATCTCGAGCAGGCCGAAGCGGGAAATGCGGCCGACCTGCACACGGGCGCGGTCCGCTTCCAGCGCATCGCGCATGCGGTTCTCGACTTCCTTCTGGTTCTTGGCCGAGCTCATGTCGATGAAGTCGATCACGATCAGGCCGCCCATGTCGCGCAGACGCAACTGGCGTGCGATCTCGTCGGCGGCTTCCAGATTGGTGTTCAGGGCCGTCTCTTCGATGTCGGAGCCGCGGGTGGCGCGCGAGGAGTTGATGTCGATGGACACCAGGGCCTCGGTCGGATCGATCACTATGGAGCCACCGGAGGGCAACTTCACTTCACGTTGGAAAGCGGTCTCGATCTGGCCTTCGATCTGGTAGCGATTGAACAGCGGCAGCGATTCCTGATAGAGCTTGATGCGCGCTTCGTAGTGCGGCATCACCTGGCGCACGAAGCTCAGCGCCTCTTCATAGGATTCACGCGTGTCGAACAGCACCTCGCCGATGTCCTGGCGCAGGTAGTCACGGATGGTGCGGATGATGACATTGCTTTCCTGATAGATCAGGAAAGGAGCGCTGCGAGTGGTGGACGCTTCCGTGATGGATTGCCACAGGGCCAGCAGGTAGTCGAGATCCCACTGCAGTTCCTGCTGCTGCTTGCCGACCCCGGCGGTGCGCACGATCATGCCCATTCCATCGGGAATGTCCAGACCGTTCAACGCTTCGCGCAGCTCGGAGCGGTCATCGCCCTCGATGCGGCGGGAAATGCCGCCGGCCCGCGGATTGTTGGGCATCAGGACCAGGTAACGGCCCGCGAGACTGACGAAGGTGGTCAGGGCGGCGCCCTTGTTGCCACGCTCTTCCTTTTCCACCTGCACAATGACTTCGGTGCCTTCGGCGACCGATTCCTTGATGTTGACGCGGCCTTCGGCATTGCCGCCACGCTTGGTGAAGTATTGCGGGGAGATTTCCTTCAGCGGGAGGAAGCCGTGACGCTCGGCGCCGAAATCAACGAAGGCGGCTTCGAGGCTGGGTTCCACGCGGGTGATGCGGCCTTTGTAGATGCTGGCCTTCTTCTGGATTCTGGAGCGGTTCTCGATGTCCAGGTCGTAAAGACGCTGGCCATCGACGAGGGCAACACGCAACTCCTCTTCTTGAGTTGCATTGATCAACATTCTCTTCATGTAAGGTTCACTTCTCTGTTGGGTGCCAGAAAGGTGAACCCGGGGCCATCAAACCTGCGGGCAGTAAGTTACCGAAAGCGGATCAGCTTTCATTTCGAGAAAACCATGGTGACATCTGAACTTCATTGTTGTCCCTGGTGGTCCGTGAACCGAGTAATCCGTTGTCTGTCTCTATGCACTCCGGCCGGCAGCTTTCGGGCCGCGCCGAGTACTTGCAAGTGAACCTGACTGCTTTGCGGCCCTGCCTTTGTCGCTGTTTCGCGCCGGCAGGGCGTTACTGAATTTGATACGTCCCGGATTCATCCGGCTGTATTGACTATCCATTCATGACGACCAGCAAGGCCGTCACTCCGTGCAGTCGCAACGTCGAGTTCAGACGTCGTTCCTGCCTTTTCCACTGTTCAAAACCGTTGTTCAACTCTGTCGCGGGCTCGATAGCGTCGGCGCCCGAATATCCTTGCTGCGTCGTCACGAGCGACCAGTCTGTGCATGCAATGGCAGGTCGGCTGTGCAGAAGCTGTCTCGTCGTCAGGCCCTGGGATGTGCCCGGCGTGGCTGACGTTTTGCGAGGCCCGGCGAATATACCAGCAAATACTTTTTAATTCAAACACCTGGGGGCTTTGCGGGGGCCCTTGTTGCGCTTGCCCGACAGGCAGGCGTACACTCCCTTCAAGGCGTGGCATTGTTCGTGCAGAGGCACAATCATGAGAACGGTGATCTACTGGCGCACGTCGCCGCTGGAGGCAGAAAGCGAGGCTCGGCAGGCCCTCACAGAAGGGCAGGGCACGCTGGCGCAAGAAGAAGCCGAGCTGCGTGAATGGTGCGCCGAACAAGGCCGCGCACCCGTCGAGCACGTGGTGGACGCCGGTCTTTCGCTCAAGCTGGCGTTCGCGGAGCGCGAGGGTGGCGCCAGGCTGCTGGAAACGCTGCGGGCGGGCGATCTGCTGGTGGTGCACGCCTTGGAGCGTCTCTTCAGCTCCTGCTATGATGCCGCGGCCATTCTGCAGCGCCTGCGCGAGCGCGGTGTCGCGCTCCACGTCCACACCCTGGGGGGCGATATCTGCGCCCCGGGCTATGTGCTTGATGTCGTGACTGCCGCACGTGCGTTCGCGCATCTGGAGCGTCGCCGCTCAGTCGAGCGCATCCGCAGCGTCAAGAGTACCCAGCGCAGCAAGGGTCGCTATCTGGGCGGCAGCCGGCCATTCGGATACATGATCCATTCCAACGGACGCCTGATCGAGAATCCCATGGAGCAGAGAGTACTCAAGCGAATCCTTCAGCTGCGCGAGCAAGGCTGGTCCCTGCGGGCCATCGCCGAAGCGGTCAGCACCCCGGTCGCTCCCATCAGCTTCAAGACCGTGCAGAGGATCCTGCAACGCCATGTTTAAGCCGGTCGCCCTGTTCATAGGCTTGCGCTATATCCGCACGCGCAAGAAGAGTCAGATCATTTCCTTCGTCTCGATCGTCTCCACCCTCGGCATCACCATCGGCGTGCTGGCGCTGATCGTGGTGACCTCAGTCATCAACGGCTCCACCAGCACCATGCGGGACGAGACGCTCAAGGCCGTGCCCCATGCCAGCGTCAGCGCGGGCAGCGGGGACTGGCCGGGACTGCGCGACGCCCTGGCTGCCCGGCCGGGCATTCTCGGGGTGGCCCCCTATGTCGAGGGCGAGAGCTGGCTGCGTTTCGACGGGGCAGCGGAATTCGTGCAGCTGCGCGGCGTGGACCCGCGTCACGAGGCCCAGGTGCTGCAGGTGCGCAGCCCTGATCTCGACGCCATGCTGCAGGCGCTGGCCGACACCGAGAACGGCATCATCCTGGGCATCCGTCTGGCCAATCGACTGGGCATCCGTCTCGACGAGGAAGTCACGCTGCTATCGCTGCCGAGCCTGCTCAATCGCAAACTGGACGAATCCATGCATTTTCGCGTCATCGGCGCGGCCGACTTCGGCTTCTACGGCAATGACAACACCGTGATGGTGGACTTGCAGGCGGCGCAGACCCTGTTCGGCCTCGACGAGAGCGGGCAGGATGTGCGACTGCGGCTGCGTGTCGACGACATATTGAATGCCGGGCCCATCGCGGCGAATGCCTTGCAGACACTGCCCGATCCGACGCTCGCCGCCGGGCGTGCGAGCACCAGCTGGAGCGAGACCCAGGCGAGCCTGTTCGATGCGCTGCGGCTGGAAAAGACCATGACGGGCTTCATGCTGCTGATGATCGTGGTGATCGGTGCCGTCAACATCGTCTCGACGCTGGTGATGGTGGTGGCTGACAAGAGTGCCGACATCGCGATCCTGCGCACCATGGGCGCCAGTCGCGGCACCATCATGAGCATCTTCGTGACTCAGGGAACCACTGTCGGGGTCCTGGGGACGGCTCTTGGCGCACTGACCGGTGTTCTGGTGGCGCAGAATCTGTCGCAGGTGCTGGGCTGGATCGAAACGGCCCTGAACGCCACGCTCTCGCCGGGCGATGTCTACATGATCAGCTATCTGCGCGCCGAGCTGCAGGTCGAGGACGTGGTGCTGACCTGCATCAGCGCCCTCGTCGTCAGCTTTCTGGCAACCCTTTATCCGGCATATCGGGCCACGCGCATTCAGCCCGCCGAAGTGTTGAGGTATGAATGAGTATGCGTGAAATCCGCCAGTCGCCCACCGCCCAGATCGTGTCGCCTGACATGCAGGAACCCGAGCTGATGCTGGAATGCCGGCAGCTGTGCAAGGTCTACACCCAGGGTCCGGAGCGCGTCGAGGTGCTGCGCGACCTGAATCTGCGCGTCTATGCCGGCGAACGGGTGGCCATCGTCGGCGCCTCGGGCTCGGGCAAGACCACGCTGCTGAACCTGCTGGGTGGTCTCGATCTGCCCAGTTCCGGCGAGGTGATGATCGCCGGCCTCAATCTGGCCAGCCTCAACGAGGCGCAGCGCGGCCGCATGCGCAATCGCAATCTCGGCTTCGTCTATCAGTTCCATCATTTGCTGGGCGAGTTCAGTGCGCTGGAAAACGTCAGCATGCCTCTGTTGATTGCAGGCAACGATGTCCGCCGTTCGGCCGCGCGCGCGGCGGCCATCCTGGAACGGGTGGGGCTCGGTCACCGGCTTGAGCACAAGCCCTCGGAACTCTCCGGCGGCGAGCGCCAGCGCGTGGCGATTGCGCGGGCCCTGGTCACCGAGCCGCGTTGTGTACTGCTGGACGAACCCACGGGAAATCTGGATCGGCACACTGCCCGCGAGATTCACGCCCTGATGGCAGAACTCAATACCCAGCTGGCCACCAGTTTCGTGGTAGTGACACACGACGAGGAATTCGCCCGCTCGCTCGACAGAGTGCTGCTGCTGCGCAATGGGCAGCTGGAGGAACTGGACGCGGCCACCCGGGCGGCCATTGCGGCGCGCGGGCTGACGGCGAGCTTGGTTGAAGCCCCCGCGCAGGACGGTGCACATGGCGAATGAGCCGCGCCAGCCGCCTGCTCTGGCGCCTTACGCCGAGCACTCCTTCGCTGCCTTCGTCGCCTTGCGCTATGTCAGCGTGGGGCGGCGCAGTCAGCTGGTCTCGTTCATGTCCGCGCTCACCGTCAGTGGGCTGGCACTGGGCATCGCCATCCTGATCACGGTGTTGTCCGTGATGAATGGCTTCGATCGCGAGGTGCGGGAGAACATCCTGGGCATTCTGCCTCACGGCGTCGTCAAGGCGCTTGAGCCTCAGGGAGCCGAGCGCTGGCAGGCGATCGAAGAAGTGCTGCGTGCGCATCCCGCCGTGCTGGACATGGCGCCGCAGATCGAGGTCACCGGGGTCGTCTCGGCCAATGGCTTCGCCAAGGGCGTGCTGGTGCAGGGCGTCGATCCGCAGGCGGAGCAGCGCATCTCCATTCTCGAGCGTTTCATGCGCGAGGGCAGTCTTGCCGGACTGGAGGAGGGGCGCTTTCGCATCCTTCTGGGCGCCACGCTGGCCGCCAACCTGGGCGTGGGCATCGGCGACAAGGTGAGTCTGTATTCGCTGGAAGTGTCGGTGAATCCCTTGCTGCCACTGCCCACGCAGCGCCAGTTCACCGTGGCGGGCATCTACCGGGTGGGCACGCTGGAGCTGGACAGCGCCATGGCGATGATCACGCTGCAGGATGCACGGGCGCTGTACCGGCTGCGCGACACGCAGACGGGTCTGCGTTTCCAGCTCGACGATCTGCTGCAGGTGCGTGCAGTGGCGGCGGAGCTGGGGCCGCAACTGCCGGCTGGCGTGCAGGTCGACACCTGGACGCGCGTATTCGGCAACATCTACGAGAACATCCAGTTCTCGCGCACCGTGGTCGGGCTGCTGCTGTGGCTGCTGGTGGCCGTGGCCGCCTTCAATCTCGTGGTGAGTCTGGTCATGATCGTGCGCGACAAGCGCGGCGACATCGCCATCCTGCGCACCATTGGCGCGAGTCCCGAGACCATCCGGCGCATCTTCATGACCCAGGGCTGCCTGGTGGGACTGATCGGGACGATCATCGGCATCGCCTTCGGGGTGTTGTTCTCCCTCACTGTCGGGGACTTCGCGGCCTGGCTGGAGCGCGCCTTCGGCATCACGCTGCTCAGTGCCGAGGTCTACCCGGTGGATTTCCTGCCCTCCGAACTGCGCCTGAGTGACATTTTCGGCGTGAGCGCGGGCGTGTTCGTGCTGTCCCTGCTGGCCACCCTGTATCCCGCCTGGCGCGCTTCCCGCGTGCAACCTGTCGAAGCCCTGCGCCTGGAGTGAGGCAAGGCGCCGCTGACGCGGCCTGCCTATACTTGCGGGGCGACACTGTCGTCGCCCCGCGCCGGTTTTCCCCATGCGTTCACGGATGATCGCTGCCAGCCTCGGCATTGCCCTGGTGGCCTTGCTGCCTTTCCTGCCCGGCATTGCGTTGTCGCTGAGTGTTCCTGCGCTGCTGGTTCTGCTGCTGGGCTGCTGGCGGGCGCAGGGTCTGCCTGCGCTCGTCTGTGCCTTGCTGGGCGGCCTGCTGTGGGGGCTCATCAGCAGTCAACAGCGGCTGCAGTCATTGCTGCCGGAGGCATTGGAGGGGCGCGATTTCTGGGTGACTGGGGTGGTCACCGGCCTGCCGCAGCGCTCGGAGCGTTCGCAGCAGATCCAGTTTCGGGTGGAACAGAGCTGCTTCGACCTGCTCCCGGCGGACTGTCCGGCACATGTCGCGCTGTTCCGCGACCGGCTGATTCAGCTCAATCACTACGGTCCCCAGACACTGGAGCCAGGCCAGCGCTGGTTCTGGCGGGTGCGTCTGAACCGGCCGCGCAGCTTCGCCAACCCCGGGGGCTTCGACTACGAGGCCTGGCTGCTGCAGCAGGGCATCGCGGCACGCGGCTATGTGCGCGACACGGCCTTCAATGTCCGGCTCGAGGATGGCGGTGCCTGGCTGTCGCGGCTGCGCCATGGTCTGCGTGCACAGCTGCTGCAGGCGCTGGAGGGGCGCTCGCAGGCCGGCATCATCCTGGCCCTGGTGCTGGGAGATCGCGATCTGGTGAGCAGTGACGACTGGGCGCTCTTCACGCAGACGGGCACCAATCACCTGATCGTCATTTCCGGCCTGCATGTCGCTTTCATCGCCTGGCTGTGCGCGCTGCTGACAGGGTGGGGCGTGCGGCTCTGGCCCGCTGCCATGCTGCGGCTGCCGGCCCAGCAGTGGGGCAATCTGGCGGCCATTGTCGGCGCCGTGGCCTACAGCCTGCTGGCGGGATTCTCCGTGCCGACGCAGCGTTCCTGCCTGATGGTCCTGGTGTTCGCCGGAGCGCAGCTGGCGGCCCGACGTCCGCCACACTCTTTCAGTTACTTTCTCGCCCTGCTGCTGGTGTTGCTGATGAATCCTCTGAGCGTCACGAGTGCCGGTTTCGGGCTGTCCTTCGGCGCGGTTGGCACCTTGCTGCTGGCGTTTGGCGGCTGGCGTCGGCTGCACCGGCGGGCCGTGTCCCCGCCCAGTGCACAGCGCCGGCGCTGGCGCGTGGACTGGTGCCATGTCTGGCAGCGCTGGGGGCAGCCGCAATGGGTCATCTTCATCGGCATGCTGCTGCCCCTGGGGCTGTGGATGCAGCAATTCTCCCTGCTGGCACCGCTGGCCAATGTGCTGGCCGTTCCGCTGGTCAGCCTGCTGGTGGTGCCGCTGTGTCTGCTGGGATCAGCCCTGTTGCTGCTCTGGCCGGTGGGTGGCAGGTGGCTGCTGTACCAGGCTGATGCGCTGCTGGTGCTGCTTGGAGAGGGGCTGCAGGCGTTGATCGAGCTGCCAGTGCCGGCCTTGCTTGACATTGCCGGGTTCACACTGCTGGAAGGTCTGTTCGCACTGGCGGGGAGTGTGCTGTTGTTGCTGCCGCGTGGCTGGCCCGGGCGCTGGCTGGGAGGGGTGCTGCTGCTGCCCATGCTCGCGCCCGGCGAGTCGTCCATTGCCGCCGGCCAGGCCCGGATCAGCGTGCTGGATGTGGGGCAGGGGCTCGCCGTGGTGGTGCGCACGGCGCAGTACGCGCTGCTCTACGACGCCGGCCCGCGCTTCAGCGAGCGCTTCGACGCTGGCGCCGGCATCGTGCTGCCGTTTCTGCGACATGAGGGCGTGCGTCGTCTTGATCGGGTGGTCATCAGCCATGGCGACAATGACCATGCCGGCGGACTGGTATCTGTGCTGGAGGGCATGGAGATCGCTGGAGTCCAGACGGGGGAAGTGCCGGAGGCTGCCGAACTCGCGGCCCTGGCGGCCGCCCAGGTTTCTGCCGCCCGGTGTGAACGCGGCCAGGCCTGGGAGTGGGACGGTGTGCGCTTTGCCGTGCTCTGGCCGCCGAGAGGGCAGCAAGCCGCTGGCAATGACAGTTCCTGCGTGCTGCGCGTCGAAGCAGGCGGGCGCTCCCTGCTGCTGACCGGGGACATCGAACGTGCGGCTGAGGCGGCGTTGCTGCAGACAGATGCCGAAGCTCTGCGCAGTGACTGGCTGCTGGTGCCGCATCATGGCAGCCAGACTTCGTCCAGCGCAGGCTTTCTGGACGCTGTCGATCCCTGCTGCGCGCTGGTGTCGGCTGGCTACCGCAACCAGTTCCGCCATCCTGCGCCGGCGGTCGCGGCGCGCTATCACGAACGGGGCACCCGGGTCTGGAACACGGCCATGAGAGGGGCTCTGGAGCTCTGCCTTGGTGTCGGGGAAGACTGCGATGGCATGCCGCGTGCCTGGCGAGAGAGCCGGCGACGCTGGTGGCAGGCGCCAGTTTCGCCGGCCATGAGGGCGCTGCACGGCGAGCTGCCCGCAGCGCCGCAGGCCTTGTGAATCAAGGGCTGCAGCGCTGCACAAGCCACACTCACGGGCCCTTGGATGACTGTGGTAGAGTACGCGCCATCACGCCCGGAGGTTCCCAGTGGTAGAAATCGTCAAAGCCGGTGGCTGGCTGATGCTGCCGATCATCCTGTGTTCCATTGTCGCCATCGCCATCATCATCGAGCGCTTCTGGACACTGAGCGCCGCCCGCATCGCGCCCCGCTACACCCTCGGCCAGGTCTGGACCTGGATCAAGAACAACGAACTGGACAGCGCGCATCTGCGCGAACTGCGCCTGGCCTCGCCGCTGGGGCAGATCCTGGCGGCGGGGCTGGTCAACTCCAAGTACGGTCGTGCCGCCATGACCGTCAGCATCGAGCAGGCCGCCAGTCAGGTGATTCACGATCTGGAGCGCTATCTGAGCACCCTGGGCACCATCGCCGCCATCACTCCGCTGCTCGGTCTGCTGGGCACCGTCATCGGCATGATCGACGTGTTCACCCAGATCATGGTGCAGGGCACCGGCAACGCCAATGCGCTGGCCGGGGGCATTTCCCAGGCGCTTATCACCACGGCTGCCGGCCTGTCCGTGGCCATTCCCACCTTCATGTTCCACCGCATGTTCATGCGCCGGGTCGATACCCTGGTGATGAACCTGGAGCAGGAGTCCATCAAGCTGGTGGATGCGCTGCACAGTGATCGCCGTGTAGACATCAAGGAGATCGGCAACCAGTGAAATTCCAGCGCCGCATTCAGGAAGAACTCTCGATCAACCTGACGCCGCTGATCGATGTGGTCTTTCTCCTGCTGATCTTCTTCATGGTGTCCACCACCTTCACGCGGGAGACGCACCTGGCCGTCAACCTGCCTGAAGCGGATGGCGAACCGGCACCAGACATGCAGCAGGTCATAGAGATCTCGGTAAGTCAGAGCGGTGCCTATGCCATCGACGGCCGCACCCTCGTCAATGCCGAACTGAGCACGCTGATGCAGGGGCTGGAAGAGGTGTCGCGCGGTGACCGCACTGTGGCGCTTATTCTGATTGCCGACGCCAACGCGACGCACCAGTCCGTTGTCACGGCCATGGACGCGATCGGCCAGTCAGGCTTCAGCCGACTCAGCATCGCGACTCGCAAACCCACTGAAGAGAACTGACGCCGCTTTCATGACTGCTTCCGTGAACGACACTCCTGCCAAGGGCTGGCACGTCTACAAGCGCCTGCTGGCGTACGTGAAACCACATCGCGGCCTGTTCGCGATCAGTGTCATCGGCTACATCATCTTCTCCATCACCGGTGTGGCCACGGCTGAATGGCTGGGCTGGACGGTCGACCAGGTCACGGCACAGAATTCCGACGCCCGCATCCTCAGCCCCATTCTCTGTGTCGTGATCGTGCTGGTGCGCGGCATCGGCGGTTTCATGGGTGGCTACACCCTGGAGTACATCTCCAACAGCATCATTCACACATTGCGCTGCGAGATCATGGACCGACTGCTCGTGCTGCCCATGCGCTATTACGACAACAGCACGGCCGGGCGGCTGGTGTCCAAGGTCACCTACGACGTGCAACAGATCAGCGGCGCGGCGACCAATGCCGTCACCGTGATCTTCCGCGAAGGCCTCACCGTGGTCGGGCTGCTGATCTCCCTGTTCTGGAGCAACTGGCGCCTGAGTCTGGTGTTCCTGCTGGTGGCGCCCTGCGTGGCCATCGTGGTGGGCGCGGCCTCCAGCAAGTTCCGCAAGTACAGTCGGCAGATGCAGAACTCCATGGGCGATGTCACCCAGATCACCAACGAGTCCATCAAGGGCCAGAAGGTGGTGCGCAGCTTCAACGGCCGCCGCTTCGTGATGAGCCGTTTCGAGCGGGCCAGCGAACGCAATCGACGCCAGAACATGAAGATGGTGGGCACGCAGTCCATCGCCATTCCCGTGATCCAGTTGCTCGTCAGCATCGCCATGGCCGTGCTGATCTGGTTTGCCATGGCGCCCGACTATCTCGCCGAGGCCACGGCCGGCGACTTCGTGGCGTTCCTCACCGTGGCCGGCTTGTTGGCCAAGCCCATCCGCCAGCTCTCTCAGGTCAACTCCGTGGTGCAGCGCGGCATCTCCGCCGCCGAAAGCATCTTCTCGCTGCTGGATGAAACGGGCGAGAAGGACACCGGCAGGCATGAAGTGGCGCGTGTGCGTGGCGAGGTCGAGTTCATTGACGTCAGCTTCCAGTACAAGGGCAGCGAGCGGCCGCCGGAGCAGGAGGGTGGCGAGGGCGGCGAGGTGGAGGAACCGGTGCTGGCCAATGTCTCGCTGCGCGTGAAGCCGGGACAGAGCGTGGCGCTGGTGGGCAAGTCGGGCAGTGGCAAGACCACCCTGGTCAACCTGCTGCCGCGCTTCTACGACGTCGAGTCCGGCAGCATCCTGATCGACGGTGTGCCCTCGCTAGACTACACCTTGGAGAACCTGCGCCAGCAGATCGCCGTGGTGAGCCAGGATGTCGTGCTGTTCGAAGGCACCATCGCGCAGAACATCGCCTACGGCGACGAGGGCAGCATCAGTGACGAGCAGATCATCGAGGTGGCCCGCAGCGCCCACGCCATGGAGTTCATCAACAAGCTGGAGAACGGCATTCACAGCATCGTGGGCGATGCGGGGCTGATGCTCTCGGGGGGGCAGCGTCAGCGCGTGGCCATCGCGCGAGCCTTCCTCAAGGATGCGCCGATCCTGATTCTGGACGAGGCCACCTCGGCGCTGGATTCCGAGTCGGAGCAGCACATCCAGCAGGCCCTGAGCACCCTGATGAAAGGGCGCACCACTTTCGTCATTGCTCACCGACTTTCCACCATCGAGAACGCCGATCTCATCGTGGTCATGGACAAGGGGCGCATCGTCGAGACTGGCACGCACCAGGAGCTGATCGCGGCCAATGGCAAGTACGCCGCGCTGCACCGCATCCAGTTCTCCGATCTTCCCGCAGGCGAGTGATGCGCCTCGTCGATGCCTGGTATGACCCGTCCGGACGCACCCGTGCGTGGCTGTGGCCGCTCTGGCCGCTGTCCTTGCTCTTCGCCACACTGGGCGGCGTCCGCCGCCGCATTCTGGAACGCCGACGCGGCCATGGCACAGCGCTGCCGCCTGTCGTGGTGATCGGCAATATCACCCTTGGCGGCACAGGCAAGACGCCGCTGCTGATCGCACTGGCCAGGCTGCTGCAGGCGCATGGACTGCGACCCGGCGTTGTGAGTCGTGGCCATGGGGGGGATGGTCAGCCGGCCTTTGTGACGGCACTGTCCCAGCCACGACAGGTGGGCGACGAACCGTTGCTGATCCAGCGCGAGACAGGCTGTCCGGTGCGGGTGGATGGGAACCGTCAACGTGCGGTGCAGAGGCTGGCCGCCGAGCATGACTGCGATGTCATCCTGAGTGACGATGGCCTGCAGCATCACGCCATGCCGCGCGCGCTGGAGCTGGTGGTGATCGACGGTGTCAGACTGCTCGGCAACGGGCACTGTCTGCCGGCCGGCCCGCTGCGCGAACCCGCGGCACGCTTGCGCGAAGTGGACTGGCTGGTCATCAATGGCGGGGCCGAGGATGCTGCCGCGCGTCTGCGCGCGCGCAGCGGTCTGAGCGAGCGGCAACCGCCAGTCACGGTCATGCGCCTGCAGCCCAGCGCCTGGGTGAATGTAGGCAGTGGCCAGCGCCTGGCGCTGGCGGAGCTGCCGCTGGTGCCGGGCAGGGCGTTGCACGCGGTGGCAGGGATCGGCAATCCCGAGCGTTTCTTTGACACACTGCGCGGACTCGGCCTTGCGCCGCAGTGCCATGCCTTCGCGGATCATCATCGCTTCAGTGCGGCCGATCTGCCGTTCATGCAGGACGCCACGGTGCTGATGACCAGCAAGGATGCCGTCAAGTGTGAGGCCTTTGCCGGGCCGCACTGCTGGTCTCTGGAGGTGGAGGCGCAGCTGACGCCGGAATTCACGAGCGCACTGCTGGCGACAGTGCAGGAGCTGGTGTTGGCCCGTGCGGCTACCAGCACGACACAGAATTGAATGAGGAGTCTGCAATGGATCAGAAACTGCTGGCCATCCTGGCCTGCCCGCTGTGCAAGGGGCCACTGAAGTTCGATCGTCAGGCGGCGGAGCTGCTGTGCTACGCCGATGGGCTGGCGTTCCCGGTGCGTGACGGTATCCCCGTGATGCTGGAGAACGAGGCCCGCGCCATGACACTGGAAGAGCGGGAGAACCGCTGATGAGTTTCATCGTCGTGATCCCCGCGCGCTTCGCGGCCACGCGACTGCCGGGCAAGCCCCTGCTGGACATCGCCGGCAAGCCGATGCTGCAGCATGTCTACGAGCGCGCCCTGGGCAGCGCGGCACAGGCGGTCTGGATCGCCACCGATGACGAGCGCATCCGCGAGGCCGCGCTGCGCTTCACGCCCAATGTGTGCATGACCAGCAGCGCACATCAGTCGGGCACCGATCGCATCCAGGAAGTGGCAGCGCAGCTCGCCTTGCCGCAGGATGCCATCGTGGTGAACGTGCAAGGTGATGAGCCGCTGATTCCCCCCGCTGCCATCAATCAGGTGGCGCACAATCTGCAGCTGCATCCGTCGGCAGGCATCGCCTCGCTTTACGAGGAGATCGAACACGATGCAGAGTTCCAGAATCCCAATGCCGTGAAAGTGTTGACGGACTTGCAGGGCTATGCGCTGTATTTCAGTCGCTCACCGATTCCCTGGCGCAATCCTGCGCTCGCAGAGCCTGCCTTGCCCGCCAAACGTCATATCGGCATTTACGCCTACCGTGTCGCCACGCTCAATCACTTCATCGGCTGGCCGCAGGCGCCGCTGGAGATCGCCGAGCGGCTGGAGCAGCTGCGCGCCATGAGTCACGGCGTGCGCATCTACATGGACAAGGCAGCGCAGCGCATCCCCGCTGGCGTCGACACGCCGGAGGATCTCGAGGCCGTGCGCGCCTTCCTGCGAGCTCCCGCATGACAGCGCCGGTGCGGGTGCTGATGGTCTGCCTGGGCAATATCTGCCGCTCGCCGACCGCCCACATCGTCTTTGCCCGACGTGTGGCCGAGGCAGGCCTGCAAGATCAGGTGCTGGTCGATTCGGCTGGCACAGGCGACTGGCATATCGGCCACCCGCCGGATGCACGCTCGTGTGCGGCTGCCGCCGCGCGCGGTTATGACATGAGTGCCCTGCGCGCGCGGCAGGTGCAGGCGCGGGATTTCCACGAGTTTGATCTGGTGCTGGCCATGGACGAGAACAATCTGCGGGATCTGCAGCGTCTCGCGCCGCCGCAGCACCGCCACAAACTGCGCCTGTTCATGGACTTTGCCGACATGGACGAGCGCAGTGTGCCCGATCCCTACTATGGCGAGGCAGAGGACTTTCAGCGTGTGCTCGACCTGGTCGAGACCGCCGCTGACGCGCTGCTGCGGCATCTGCGCCAGCGGCAGCAGGAGTAAGCCATGCAGCAGAACGTCGATCTGCAGCCCTTGAACTCCTTCGGCCTGCCGGCCCGCGCGCGCTGGTTCTGTGCCGTGGACACCCTCGACACGCTGCAGCAGGCGCTGCAGTTCGCTCGCGTTCAGGCACTCCCGGTGCTTGTGCTGGGGGGAGGCAGCAATATCCTGCTGCGCGAGGATTTCCCCGGGCTCGTGCTGCACATGCAGCTGCGAGGGCTGCAGGTGCTGGAGGACGATGGCGACACGGTGCGTGTGCAAGTGGCCTGCGGCGAGAACTGGCATGCGTTTGTCAGCGAGTGTCTGGCCCAGGGCTGGCATGGCCTGGAGAATCTGGCCCTGATTCCGGGCAGCGTGGGCGCCGCCCCGATCCAGAACATCGGCGCCTATGGGGTGGAAGCGGGCGAGCGCATTGAGTCCGTGCTGGTGTGGAATCGCGACACGAGCGCCGTCGAGCAGATCGCGGCCGCCGACTGTGAATTTGCCTATCGCGACAGTGTCTTCAAACGGCAATACCGTGACAGCAGAATCATCCTGCACGTGGTGTTCCGCCTGCAGCGCCACGCCGCACTGAACTTGAGCTACAGCACGCTGGCCCAGGCTCTGGCCGGACAGCAGCCGGTGACACCGCAAGCGGTGTTCGACGCCGTGTGTCGCATCCGCCGCAGTCGGCTGCCCGATCCGGCCGAGCTGGGCAATGCCGGCAGCTTCTTCAAGAATCCGGTCGTGTCGGCCGCGTGCCATCGCGAACTGCAGCAGCGCTTCGGGGATGTGCCCGGGCATGCCGTGGATGCTGGCGCCGAGGCACCGGTCAAGCTGCCTGCGGCCTGGCTGATCGAACGTGCCGGCTGGAAAGGCCGGCGCCTGGCCCAGGCCGGTGTCTACGAGAAGCAGGCCCTGGTGCTGGTGAATCACGGCGGCGCACGGGCGCAGGACGTGGTCGATCTGGCGCAGGCCATCATGGCGGATGTGCGGAAGCAGTTCGGCATCGCCCTGGAGCCGGAAGTGCAGTGGGTGCCGGCGCCTCAGGGCGAAGACGCCCGTGATTGCTGAGCTGCAGGCGATTTGCCGATGTACTTGCCTGCACGGCTGTGTTAAAAATCGCGACGAGGCCTCCCATGACACCATCCCCTGTCAGTGACAACCAGATCCGCGTTCTGCTGATTGACGACTATCAGCTGCTGCGCCATGGGCTCGCCCTGCTCATCGACAGGGAGCCAGGCATGCGGGTGGCAGGCGAGGTCGACAGCGTGGAAGAGGCTCTGCCCTTGCTGGCGGCGCTGCGTGTCGAGATCGTCGTCCTGCATCTGAAGACAGCCGGCCTGGCCGCGCTCGACATGAACCAGCGACTGCTGCGAGTCATGCCGCAGCTGCATGTGGTGGTGATGATTCCCTTGAGTCTGGACATTCAACCTTCCCGCATGTTACAGGCCGGGGCGAGTGCCTATGTCACGCCCTGCATCACCGAAGCCGAGATGCTCTGGACGCTGCATCTGGTGCACAGCGGTCAGCGTGCAATCAGCCCGCGCATCGTTGCGCACTTCGAACGCCAGATCGAGGTTGAGCCTGTGAGCTCTCCGTTCGATCAGCTCTCGGAGCGCGAGCTGCAGATCGCCCTCATGCTGGTGGATCATCAGAAGGTGAACCAGATCTCCCGCCAGCTGAACATCAGCAACAAGACGGTGTACAGCTATCGCTACCGCATCTTCTCCAAGCTGCACCTGAACAGCGATGTGGAGCTGACCATACTGGCGGTCAAGCACGGACTTACCGATGTCCACGGCCACAGTGCAACCCGCTAGTCCTCCTTTCGATGCCAAGGCCACCATTGCCAGCCTGACGACGCGACCCGGCGTCTATCGCATGCTGGACGCCTCAGGCGGCATTCTCTACGTGGGCAAGGCGCGCAATCTGCGCAAGCGTGTCAGCAATTATTTTCGTGCGTCCGGGCTGGATGCCAAGACCATGGCGCTGGTGGCGCGCATCTGCCACATCGAGGTCACGATCACGCGCAACGAGACCGAGGCTCTGCTGCTCGAACAAACCCTCATCAAGCAGCATCGACCGCCGTACAACATCGAACTGCGCGACGACAAGTCCTATCCCTACATCATGCTGAGCAGTCGCGACAACTATCCGCGGCTGGCCTTCCATCGTGGCGCAAAGCGCCAGGACGCGCGTTATTTCGGGCCGTATCCCAGCGCGAGTTCCGTGCGCGAGAGTCTGGCCATCCTGCAGAAGGTGTTTCGCCTGCGCCAGTGCGAGGACAGCTACTTTCGCAATCGCACGCGCGCCTGTCTGCAGCATCAGATCGGGCGCTGCACAGCCCCATGCGTCGGGCTGATCTCGCCCGAGGATTATGCGCGCGACGTGCATTTCTCCGAGCTGTTCCTCAATGGCCGCAGTGATCAGCTGATCCGCGAGCTGACTCAGCGCATGGAGGAGGAATCGGCGCAGCTGCAGTTCGAGCGCGCGGCCACGATCCGCGATCAGATCATCGATCTGCGGCGCATACACGAGCAGCAGTATGTGGAGGACCAGAGCGGCGATGCCGACGTGCTCGCCGCGTCCCTGCAGGGCGCTTTCGCCAGTGTGCATCTCGTGGTGATCCGCGGCGGCCGGCTGATCGGCAGCAAGAGTTTCTTTCCGCGCGATCGCCTGGCCGAAGACGAAGGTTCGCTGCTCGGTGCTTTCATCGCCCAGTACTACGTGAAGGAAGACAATGCAGCGGCGATTCCCCGCGAGCTGATCATCGCGCCGGCCATTCCCGAGCCAGGCCCGCTGGCAGAGGCACTCAGTTACTGCGCCGGCAGGGCGGTGAAGATCAGCGCCAGTGTGCGGGGACACCGTGCCAGGTGGCTCGCAATGGCCGTGACCAATGCGCAGCAAAGCCTGCAGAGCTTCGTCAGCAACAAGCAGAACGTGCAGCAGCGTTTCGAGCAGCTGCGCGTGGCACTGGATCTTGATGCCGTGCCGCAGCGCATCGAATGTTTCGACATCAGTCATACGGGCGGGGAGAGTCCCGTGGCGTCTTGCGTGGTGTTCGATGGCAACGGGCCGTTGAAGACGGATTATCGCCGCTTCAACATCGAGGGCATCACAGGCGGCGACGACTACGCCGCCATGGAGCAGGCCCTGACCCGACGTTACACGCGTGTGGCACGCGAGGCCGAGGATGCCGTGGATGGCGGCAAGGTGCCCGACATTCTGTTGATAGACGGCGGCAAGGGGCAGCTCGCGCAGGCACGACGCGTGCTGGACGAATGCCAGCTCGACAGCGTGCAGTTGATCGGCATCGCCAAGGGAATCAGCCGCCGGGCAGGGCAGGAGACTCTGTTTCTCTGCGAGGGCGAACAGGTCAAGGAGATCGTGCTGCCGCCCGAATCCTCCGCCCTGCATCTGTTGCAGCAGGTCCGCGACGAGGCGCACCGCTTCGCCATCACGGGGCATCGGCAGCGTCGGGCTCGCACGCGCAATCAATCCGTGCTCGAGCAGATTCCCGGGCTGGGCCCCAAGCGGCGGCGCGAATTGCTCAAGCATTTCGGCGGCCAGCAGGAAGTGCTGCGTGCCACCGAGGAACAACTGGCGCAGGTGACGGGCATCAGCAGCAAACTCGCCGCGGAGATTTATGCCTGGCTGCATAATGAGTAGAATGCCGGCCATCATTCTGGAAGCGCCCGGCCGTGCGGCCGCGTTTTCCCAAGAGCCCATGCCATGAACATTGCCAATCTCGTCACCGTTTCGCGCGTCATGATGATTCCCTTCGTGATCGTGCTGCATTATTCGGGTCTGCCTTACAGCAATCTGCTGGCCGGCGGGCTGTTCGCGATTGCCAGCCTCACGGACTGGCTCGACGGCTACCTGGCGCGCCGGCTCAAGCAGACCTCGGCCTTCGGCGCCTTTCTCGATCCGGTGGCTGACAAGCTGCTGGTAGTGGCAGCGCTGGTGCTGCTTGTCGCCAATTACCCCGCGATCTGGTTCGTGCTGCCCGTGGCCATCATCATCGCGCGTGAAGTGTTCGTGTCGGCACTGCGCGAATGGATGGCCAATTGCAATCAGCGCGACCTGGTGAAGGTGGGCTATATCGGCAAGGTCAAGACCACGGTGCAGATGATTGGCATCACGATTCTCATCGGGGTCGACGCACAGACACCGGCCATTTTCACGCAGCTTGGCATCGTGCTGGTCTATGCCTCGGCGGTCTTCAGTCTGTGGTCGATGATCCTGTATTTAAGGGCCGCATTGCCCACCTTGCGGGCCTGAAAAAGGGCATAAGAAATACACGTTTCAGGCGCTTGACATAGATTTTCATCTGATTACAATGAGCGCCTCTTTCAGCTGCGGCGCTCCAGAACACCGGGCGATGGCACTGCAAAACGCTGAAGGAAACGGTTGCAGCAAGGCATTCGCAACCGGGTCAGACTGAAACAAATGCGGGAATAGCTCAGTTGGTAGAGCACGACCTTGCCAAGGTCGGGGTCGCGAGTTCGAGTCTCGTTTCCCGCTCCAGTTTCACGTCTCTCCTCTTTCTTTCGGCCCTCTCACTCACGTCGGCCAGTACAGCTGAAGTCTGGCTGCGCAACAACAAGTGTTGACCTTTGGCTGGGTGGCAGAGTGGTCATGCAGCGGACTGCAACTCCGCGTACGCCGGTTCGATTCCGACCCCAGCCTCCACAACTTCTTTCGCAATCTTGACCGACAATCTCACAATGCCCTGTGCGGCAAAGCCTTGCGCGGCTGCTTCTGCCAGCCGGCAAAGTTCGTAGGAATCCCCCGCCCGTTGCTTTACAATCCGGGCCCGCGTGTTGCTCTCAGCCCCTCCTTCCTGCCCGGGTGGCGAAATTGGTAGACGCAAGGGACTTAAAATCCCTCGGCCGCAAGGCCGTACCGGTTCGATTCCGGTTCCGGGCACCAATAAAATCAATTACTTACAAGTTTATTTACTCTCTCACATATTCTCATTATTTTCATGTAGGCGTTGTGTAGGCGTCTGCGCTTTGATGTACTTGAGCGATGCGATTCGCTCTAGTTCAGACTGAGGTTTCATTTCATTGTTCAAGAGATTGCCATCACGGATGGCGTTGAACGATAACGGAAAACCTCACAACTCACGATGCGATCGGCTTTTCCGTAGAAAAACGATTGTCAACGCTAATTGCTAGAAAACTTAGCGCTAAACGGTTAAAACGTATCTGATGTAAATAATGTTTTGCAGTTCCACGCCGCCGTTGTCGACCATTTTGAGGCATTTCAGGAGAACCATGGATATTTCAACAGGTGTCGCAATTGCCTGTGGTGCGATTGCATCACGGGATCTTGTTCTCAAGGTACTGGGCCCAACGGCAGATTACTTAGTAGGGGAAATCAAGAATCTAGTACATAAATGCAATCTCAATCTAACAGGCTGTTGAAAAATTCTCAGAACTCAGCCTTTCCTGCGCTTGTGACCACCTGAATGAAAATCCGTTCTCGCTCGTATTGCTGACAACACTTCATCGCCTGCATTCCACAGAATCAAAA